>RCUJ01000611.1_pt1 | contig 20335 bp, 16 predicted proteins | sample 2166321 | NCBI WGS metagenome assembly RCUJ01 (sample SAMN09932808, study PRJNA488358) | compost metagenome | feature: garden; material: soil; isolation source: compost soil in an enriched community after 118 h of incubation | place: Germany: Experimental Botanical Garden Goettingen | collected... | reverse complement strand
CTTCGAGCTTGGCGATCATCTGCTCCACCGGCCCCCCGGGGGCGGCCTGGATGATGATGAAGTTGATCAGCAGGATGCCGAACAGGGTCGGCACGATCAGCAGCAGGCGGCGGAAGATGTAGGCCAGCATTCAGCGTGACTCCCCGGCCGCGACCGGCGCGCCGGCATCCGGCCTGGCCCACCAGGTGTACAGGCCGATGTCGTACAGCGGCGCCACCGGCGGATGCTCGAGGCGGTCCCAGCGCGCCACCCGCCAGGTCTTGATATGCCAGTTGGGGATCACGTAGTGGCCCCACAGCAGCACGCGGTCCAGCGCGCGGGTGTGGTCGATCAGGCTCTGCCGGCTGTCGGCCTTGATCAGGCCTTCGACCAGGGCGTCGATGGCCGGGTCCTTGAGGCCGATCAGGTTGCGGCTGCCGGGGTTGTCGGCGCTGCTGGAGTGCCAATATTCTCGCTGCTCGTTGCCTGGCGAGCTGGACTGGCTGAAACCGCCGACGATCAGGTCGAAGTCCCGCGAGCGCAGGCGGTTGATGTACTGCGAGACGTCGGCGCGGCGGATCTGCAGCTCGATGCCGAGGCTGGCCAGGTTGCGCTTGAACGGCAGCAGCACGCGCTCGAACTCGATCTGGGCGAGGAGGAACTCGATCACCACCGGCTTGCCCTCGCGATCCAGCATGCGGTCCTGCTCCAGGCGCCAGCCGGCCTGTTGCAGTAGCTCGAAGGCACGCCGGCGCTGCTCGCGGATCACCCCGCTGCCGTCGCTCTTCGGCGGCTGGTATTGCTCGCTGAACACCTGGGCCGGCAGCTGTGCGCGCCAGGGTTCGAGCAGCTTCAGCTCGGCGGGCGAGGGCAGGCCGCTGGCGGCCAGCTCGGAGTTCTCGAAGTAGCTGCCGGTGCGCACGTAGGCGCCGTGGAATAGCTGGCGGTTGGTCCACTCGAAGTCGAACAGCAGGCCCAGCGCTTCGCGTACGCGGGCATCCTGGAACTGCGGGCGGCGCAGGTTGAAGATGAAGCCCTGCATGCCGGCCGGATTGTGGTTGGCGATCTCCTCCTTGATCAGGCGGCCGTCCTTGACCGCCGGCGAGTCGTAGGCGGTGGCCCAGTTCTTCGCGCTGCTTTCCACCCAGAAGTCGAATTGCCCGGCCTTGAGGGCTTCGAGGGCCACGGTGTTGTCGCGGTAGTAGTCGACCGTCAGGCTGTCGAAGTTGTACTGGCCGCGGTTGACCGGCAGGTCCTTGCCCCACCAGTCCTTGACCCGCTCGTAGCGGATGCTGCGCCCGGCCTGTACTTCGGCGACCTGGTAGGGGCCGCTGCCCAGCGGTGGCTCCAGGCTGGTGCGGGCGAACTCGCGACCCTCCCAGGCGTGCTTGGGCAACACCGGCAGCTGGCCGACGATCAGCGGCAGCTCGCGGTTGCCCGCCTGGCGGAAGTCGAAGCGCACCGTGCGCTCGCCCTCGGCCACGGCCTTCTCGACGTCGGCGTAGTAGGCGCGGTACTGCGGGGCGCCGTCTTTCATCAGGGTGTCGAAGGTGAATACTACGTCGGCGGCGGTCACCGGCTGTCCATCGTGGAAGCGCGCCTCGGGGCGCAGGGTGAAGCGCACCCAGCGGTTGTCCGCAGCCTTCTCGATCTTCTCGGCCAGCAGGCCGTACTCGGTGAACGGCTCGTCGAGGCTGCGTCGGGTCAGGGTGTCGTAGACCAGACCGATCTCGTCGGCGGCGACGCCCTTGTTGATGAACGGGTTGAGGCTGTCGAAGCCGCCGAAGCCGGCCTGGCGCAGGGTGCCGCCCTTGGGCGCGTCCGGGTTGACGTAGGCGAAGTGCTGGAAGTTGGCCGGGTACTTCGGCGCCTCGTCGTACAGGGTCAGCGCATGTTTGGCGGCGGCCGCGGCATTCAGGGCCACACCGAACAGCAGGGCGCAGCCGGCGAGCAGGCGGGTGCGGCGCAGGAAGACGGTCATCGGGAAGCCTCCGGGGTCTTGAGCCACCAGGCGCGCAGGCCGAGGGTGTAGGGCGGTGTGCTGAGGTGGTCGAAACGGTTGCGCCAGGCGACCCGGTGGTGGTCGCTGTACCAGTTGGGGATGCTGTAGTGCTGGGAGAGCAGCACCCGGTCGAGGGCGCGGGTGGCGGCCACCTGCTGGTTGCGGGTCTGCGCGGCGAGCAGCTTGTCGAGCAGCGCGTCGACCACCGGGTGGCTGATCCCGGCGTAGTTCTTGCTGCCGCGCACGTGGACCTGGCTGGAGTGGAAGTATTGCCACTGCTCAAGGCCGGGGCTCAGCGTCTGCGGCAGGGTCATCAGCACCATGTCGTAGTCGAAGCCGTCGATGCGCTGCTTGTACTGGGCACGATCGACGGTGCGCAGGCTGGCCTCCACGCCGATGCGCGCGAGGTTGTCGCGGTAGGGCTGGAGGATGCGCTCGAGGCTCGGGTTGACCAGCAGGATCTCGAAGCGCAGCGGCTGGCCGCGACTGTTGAGCAGGCGACCGCCGGAGGATTTCCAGCCGGCCTGGGCGAGCAGGTCGAGGGCGCGGCGCAGGGTTTCGCGCGGCAGGCCGCTGCCGTCGGTCTGCGGCATCTGCGGCGCCTTGCTGAACAGTTCGCTCGGCAGCTGCTCGCGGAAGGGGGAAAGCAGCAGCCACTCCTCGCCCTGCGGGATGTCGCGGGCGGCGAACTCGCTGTTGGGGTAGTAGCTGGTCGCCCGGCTGTAGGCGTTGTTGAACAGCGTGCGGTTGCTCCACTCGAAATCGAACAGCAGGCCCATGGCCTCGCGCACCCGGGCGTCGGCGAAATGGGCGCGGCGGCTGTTCATGAACAGCGCCTGGGTCTGGGTCGGGATCTGGTGGGGGATCTCGGCCTTGACGATGTCGCCGCGCTCTACGGCCGGGATGTTGTAGCCGTTGGCCCAGTTCTTCGCCTGGTTCTCGATGTAGAAGTCGAACTCACCGGCCTTGAAGGCCTCGAAGGCGACATGGTTGTCGCGGTAGAACTCCACCTCGACGCGGTCGAAGTTGTACTTGCCGCGGTTGACCGGCAGGTCCTTGCCCCACCAGTTCTTCACCCGCTCGAACACCACGCGCCGGCCCGGTACCACCTGGGCGATGCGGTAGGGGCCGCTGCCCAGCGGCGGCTCGTAGCTGGTGGCCTTGAAGTCGCGCTTGCTCCAGTAGTGCTGCGGCAGCACCGGCAGCTCGCCGAGGCGCAGGATCAGCAGCGGATTGCCGCTGCGCTTGAACACGAAGCGCACCCGGTGGCGGTTGAGAATGTCGACCCGCTGGACTTCCTGGAGGGCGGTGCGGTAGTGCGGATGGCCGTCGCGGCTGAGCAGGCGGTAGGAGAAGGCCACGTCGTAGGCGGTGATCGGCTTGTCGTCGTGGAAGCGCGCCTCGGGGCGCAGATTGAACACCACCCAGCTGCGGTCCTTGCTGTACTCCACCGAGGAGGCGATCAGGCCGTAGCTGGAGGTCGGCTCGTCACCCGACGGATCGTAGGCGCCGGTGCCGGCCATCAGCGGGGCATTCAGTTCGGAGACGCCGTACTGCAGGAAGTTGCCGGTACCGGCCGGGCTGGTGCCCTTGAGGGTGTAGGGGTTGAGGGTGTCGAAGGTGCCGGAGGCCATCAATCGCACGCTGCCGCCCTTGGGCGCGTCGGGGTTGACCCAGTCGAAATGGCTGAAGTTGGCCGGGTACTTGAGCGAACCGAATTGGGCGTAGCCGTGGCGTTCCGTGATGGCGGCGCCAGCGGGCAGGCAGGCAGCCAGACCGAGCAGCAGGGCGAGGAGACGACTCATCAGGCGAGGGTCCGGTCCGTGGCAGTGTTGTAGGTTGAGAAAGCTACAGTAACAGCTTGTATCGGCTGGAAAAAGGGTGGCTCCGGGCCGCCCCGGGGAACACTCAGCGGCGCTTGAGATGGAGGGTCAGCGTTTGGCCGGCCTTGAGCGTGCGGCCGAGGGAGGGATTCCACTGCTTGAGGTGCTGGGTGCGCACGGCAAAGCGCTGGGCAATCGCGGACAGCGAGTCGCCACGGCGCACCTTGTAGTAGGTGACCGCCGAACGCTGGCCAGTCGTCTTGACCTGGGAGCTGCCGGCGCTGTGCAGGGTCAGCACCTGGCCGGCCCGCAGGGACTTGCCCTTGAGGCCGTTCCAGCGTTGCAGGTCGGCGAGGGTGACGTTGTGGCGCTTGGCGATCTCCCACAGGCTGTCGCCGCGGCGTACCCGGTAGCTGCGTGTCTTGGTTGCAGGGGGGCTGGCCTTGGCGGCCAGTGTCGGCTGGCTGCGTTCATACAACGGTCCCGGCGGCGTGACTCCCCCCGGCGTCTGGGGAATCAGCAGGGTTTGCCCGACGCGCACGCGATTGCCGGACAGACGGTTGATGTCGCGCAGGGTGTTGACCGTGACGTGATGGCGGTTGGCGATGCCGTGCAGGCTGTCGCCGCTGCGTACCTGGTAGCGCTGCCATTGCACCAGGCTGTCCGGTGACAGGCGGGCGAGGCTTTCGCTCAGCCCCTCGGCCTTGTCCACCGGCACCAGCAGGTGGCGCGGGCCATCGAGGGTGATGCCGCGCTTGAAGGCCGGGTTTAGCTGGTACAGCTCGTCCTCGTCGACATCGCTCAGGGCGGCGACCCGCGCCAGGTCGAGCTGGTGGCGGATGGTGACCTTCTCGAAGTAAGGCTGGTTGGCGATTGGCGCCAGGCTCACGCCGTAGCTGGCGGGGGTGAGGATGATCTGCGATACGGCCAGCAGCTTGGGCACGTAGTCTTGGGTTTCCCTGGGCAGTGGCAGGTTCCAGTAGTCGGTCGGCAGGCCGCGGCGCTGGTTGCTCTCGATGGCGCGGCTGACGGTTCCCTCGCCGGCATTGTAGGAGGCCAGGGCGAGCAGCCAGTCGCCGTTGAACATGTCGTGCAGGCGCTTGAGGTAGCTGATCGCCGCGCTGGTCGAGGCCATGATGTCGCGGCGGCCGTCGTACCAGTTGGTCTGGCGCAGGTTGAAGTGACGGCCGGTGGAGGGAATGAACTGCCAGAGCCCGGCAGCATTGGCGTGGGAGTAGGCCAGCGGGTTGTAGGAGCTTTCGATCATCGGCAGCAGGGCCAGCTCCAGCGGCATGTTGTTTTCTTCGAGGCGTTCGACGATGTAGTGGATGTACGGGCCGCTGCGCTCGGCAATCTGCTGGATCGAGCCCGGTCGGCTGGCGAAGCCGAAGCGCTGGCGCTCGATGCGCGGGTTGGTGCCGATCTGGTCCTGCAACTGGTAGCCGGCGCGGATGCGCTCCCAGATGTCCTCGTGTTGCTCCTCTTCTTCTGCGGCCTGGCGCAGATCCTTGCTCCACTCGATCTGCTTGCCGATGCTGACGGCGCGCTCGGTATCACTGTCGGGCTCGTTGCCGCCGCGGCTCTGGCAACCGGCCACGACCAGCAGGAGGCTGACCAGCACCAGGCGCAAGGCGCGGGTCAGGACATCTGGAACGTGGCTCGGAAGCGTTGGTGGTGGCATCGGCGAGGGACTTTCCCAGATAAAAAGTCGGGCGATTCTAGGAACCGCCCCCGAGGTGGTCAAGTTTTCGCCAGCGGTCGATTGTTACCGGAAATTGTCCTTCCAGCTGCGCAGCGCCGCAAACACCGCGCTGGGCGACGCCAGAGGGTGTTGCGCATGGATCTCGCTATTTGCCCGGACTGTAGTCTCGGTCACGCGCAGGAAGGGGTTGGTCGCCAGCTCCAGCGCCAGGGTGGAGGGCAGGGTTGGCAGCTGTTGCTCACGCAGTGCCGCCACTTCGGCAGCGCGCCGTTGCAGGGCCGGATTGTCCGGCTCCACGGTCAGGGCGAAGCGCAGGTTGCTCTGGGTATATTCGTGGGTGCAGTAGACGCGGGTCGACGCCGGCAGGCTGGCCAGACGTTGCAGCGAGGCGTGCATCTGCGCGGCGGTGCCCTCGAACAGACGGCCGCAGCCGGCGGAGAACAGGGTGTCGCCGCAGAACAGCAGCGGCTGGCCGTCATCCTCGGCGAACAGGGCGACATGCCCGGCGGTGTGCCCGGGAACGTGGAATACCTGCCAGTCGAGGTCGAGAATGCGGACCCGCTGGCCGTCCTCGAGGGCGACATCGCGCCCCGCAATCGCCTCCAGCGCCGGGCCGAGCACCCGTGCCCCGCTGTGCTCCTTGAGGGCGAGCACGCCGCCGGTGTGGTCGTTGTGGTGGTGGGTGACCAGGATGTCGGTGAGCTGCCAACCGGGATGCGCGTCCAGCCAGGCCAGTACCGGAGCGCTGTCGCCGGGGTCGACCACCGCGCAGTGTCGGCGCGTGGCATCCTGCAGCAGCCAGATATAATTGTCGGAGAAGGCGGGCAGGGCGGTGATCTGTATCATGAGCAGGCAAGCCGTTATGCTGAGTCGATCCGGCATCTTAGGTCGCCAGACGTGCCTGGCGCCAGACGGGAGGAAGCATGAACGAGCCGCCCTGCGCCACCATCGCCAGCGACTGGCTGACCCTGCAGCGGGAGGCCGAGGCCTGGTTCGCCGGCCCGTTGGGTCGATTGCTGCTGGCCAGTCAGCAGGCCTTGCTCGAGCAACAGCTCGGCAGTCACTTCGGCAGCTTTCTGCTGCACTACGGCTTCTCGGCCGGCGAGCTGCCCCCGCAGCGCCAGATCACCCATTACATCCGTCTTGGTCCGCCGTTGCCGGGTGTGGAGATCGTCTGCGAGGAGGGCGCCTGGCCGGTGCTCGAGCATGCCGCGGACGTGGTGGTGCTGCAGCATGCCCTGGACTTCGCCGTCTCGCCGCACCAGTTGCTGCGCGAGGCGGCACGCTGCGTGCGCCCCGGCGGGCATCTGCTGGTGGTGGGTATCCACCCCTGGAGTCTCTGGGGGCTGCGCCATTTCCTGCCCGGCGATGCCCTGGCCGGCGCGCGCTGCATTGCGCCTAACCGTCTGGCCGACTGGCTGCACCTGCTCGGCTTTGCGCTGGAGAAACGCCGGTTCGGATGCTATTGTCCGCCGCTTTCCTCATCGCGCTGGCAGGCGCGTTTGCGCGGCGTCGAGTCGTGGGCCGAGAGCCTGCAGCTGCCCGGCGGCGGCGTCTACCTGCTGGCCGCCCGCAAGCTGATGGCTGGCCTGCGCCCGCTGCCGCAATCCCGGCGTGCCGCAGTTGCGCCGCTGCGTCCGGTTTCCGTGGCCAAGGTCGGCCGTCATCCAGGCAAGAAAGAGTCATGACTGACAGTGTCGAGATCTATACCGATGGCGCCTGCAAGGGCAATCCCGGCCCCGGCGGCTGGGGCGCGCTGCTGATCTACAAGGGCGTCGAGCGCGAGCTTTGGGGGGGCGAGTCGCCGACCACCAACAATCGCATGGAGCTGACCGCGGCCATCCGCGCCCTGGCAACCCTCAACCGGCATTGCCGGGTGCAGCTGACCACCGACTCCGAATATGTCATGAAGGGCATCAAGGAGTGGCTGCCGAACTGGAAGAAGCGTGGCTGGAAGACCGCCAGTCGCCAGCCGGTCAAGAACGCCGATCTGTGGCAGGAGCTGGACAGCCAGGTCAGCCGCCACGAGGTGCACTGGCACTGGGTACGCGGGCATAACGGTCACCCGGGCAACGAGCGGGCCGACCAGTTGGCCAACCGCGGCGTGCTCGAGGTCAACGGTGCCCGCCAGGGCGCGTGATGGCCGCGGCACTTCTTCAATCCCTCCATTGGCAAGCAGGTCTTTTTCATGCGATTCGTCGTCCTTGACACCGAAACCACCGGCCTCGAGGCCCGCGAAGGGCATCGCATCATCGAGATTGGCTGCGTCGAGCTGATCGGTCGACGCCTGACCGGGCGGCATTTCCACGTCTATATCAACCCCGAGCGTGAGGTCGACGAGGGGGCGATGGCGGTGCACGGCATCAGCAACGAGTTCCTCGCCGACAAGCCGCGCTTTCGCGAGGTGGTCGACGAGTTCTTCGAGTTCATCAAGGGCGCCGAGCTGATCATCCACAACGCGGCGTTCGACATCGGTTTCATCAATCACGAATTCGCCCGTCTGAAGGACCGTCCGCAGCTGGGCGAGGTGCTCGACCATTGCAGCGTGCTGGACACCCTGCTGATGGCGCGCGAACGTCATCCGGGCCAGCGCAACAACCTCGACGCCCTGTGCAAGCGCTACGGTGTGGACAACTCGGGGCGCGACCTGCACGGCGCGCTGCTCGATGCCGAGATTCTTGCCGACGTCTACCTGGCGATGACCGGCGGGCAGACCAGCCTGTCGCTGGCTGGGCAGAGCAGCGACGGCGAGGGCGGCAACGGGCCGCAGGTTTCGGAGATCCGCCGTCTGCCGGCCGATCGTCCGCGCACTCCGGTGATCCGCGCCAGCCAGGCCGAGCTGGAGCAGCACGCGGCACGGCTGGCGGCGGTGGCCAAGTCCTGCGGCGCGCCGGCACTCTGGCAGCAGCTCGAGCAGGCTGCCGAAGGTGAGGCGCCGATCCTGCACTGAGTGCCGCGGTTTCGCCGGCCTGCCGCAGCTACTACCCTGAAAGCATCGGCAGGCGCTGCCTGCCCGCTGCGGGGGGCTGGGGCATGTACAAGGATCTGAAGTTTCCGGTACTGATTGTCCATCGCGATATCAAGGCCGACAGCGTGGCCGGCGAGCGCGTGCGCGGCATCATGGCCGAACTGGAGCAGGAGGGTTTCCCCATCCTGGTCACCGCCAGCGCCCGCGAGGGGCGCATCGTCGCCTCCTCGCAACATGGCCTGGCCTGCATCCTGGTCGCCGCCGAAGGCGCCGGCGAAAATCCGCGCCTGCTGCAGGACATGGTCGAGCTGATCCGCGCGGCGCGGGTGCGCGCCCCGCAGCTGCCGATCTTCGCCCTCGGCGAGCAGGTCACCATCGAGAACGCGCCCGCCGAGGCAATGGCCGAACTCAACCAGCTGCGCGGCATCCTCTACCTGTTCGAGGACACCGTGCCGTTTCTCGCCCGTCAGGTGGCGCGGGCGGCGCGCGGTTATCTCGATGCCCTGCTGCCGCCGTTCTTCCGCGCGCTGGTGCAGCACACCGCCGACTCCCACTATTCCTGGCATACCCCGGGGCACGGGGGCGGCGTGGCGCATCGCAAGAGCCCGGTGGGGCAGGCGTTCCACCAGTTCTTCGGCGAGAACACCCTGCGCTCCGATCTGTCGGTATCGGTGCCCGAACTGGGCTCGCTGCTCGACCACACCGGCCCGCTGGCTGAGGCCGAGCGCCGCGCCGCGCGCAACTTCGGCGCCGACCACACCTTCTTCGTGATCAATGGCACCTCGACGGCGAACAAGATCGTCTGGCAGGCGATGGTCGGTCGCGACGATCTGGTGCTGGTGGATCGCAACTGCCACAAGTCGGTGGTGCATGCGCTGATCATCACCGGCGCCATCCCGCTGTACCTCAATCCGGCGCGCAACGAGCTGGGCATCATCGGACCGATTCCCCTCGAGGAGTTCAGTCGCGAGTCGATCGCCGCGAAAATCGCCGCCTGTCCGCTGGCGGCGGGGCGCGAGGCGAAGGTCAAGCTGGCCGTGGTGACCAACTCGACCTACGACGGCCTGTGCTACAACGCCGAGCTGATCAAGCGGGCGCTGGGCGACAGCGTCGAGGTGCTGCACTTCGACGAGGCCTGGTATGCCTATGCCGCCTTCCACGACTTCTATGCCGGGCGCTACGCCATGGGCACCTCGCGCGAGGACGGCGGGCGCGAGCCGCTGGTGTTCAGCACCCACTCCACCCACAAGCTGCTGGCCGCCTTCAGTCAGGCCTCGATGATCCATGTGCAGGATGGCGGCCAGCGTCAGCTGGACGTGGCGCGCTTCAACGAGGCGTTCATGATGCACACCTCCACCTCGCCGCAGTATGGCATCCTCGCCTCGCTGGACGTGGCCTCGGCGATGATGGAAGGTTCGGCAGGGCGTTCGCTGATCCAGGAGAGCTTCGATGAGGCGCTGGCCTTTCGCCGGGCCATGGCCAACCTGCGCCACCACCTGCCGGACGGCGACTGGTGGTTCGATATCTGGCAGCCCGGCGACGTCGAGTCAGCGCTGCAGGTGCAGACCGCCGACTGGTTGCTGGCACCGCAGGCCGCCTGGCATGGTTTCGGCGAGGTCGCCGAGGACTACGTGCTGCTTGATCCGCTCAAGGTCACCCTGGTGATGCCCGGCCTGTGTGCCGATGGCAGCCTGGAGGAACAGGGCATTCCGGCGGCGGTGGTCGGCAAGTTCCTCTGGGAGCGCGGCGTGGTGGTGGAGAAGACCGGCCTGTATTCGCTGCTGGTGTTGTTCTCGATGAGCATCACCAAGGGCAAATGGAGCACGCTGGTCACCGAGCTACTCGAGTTCAAGCGTCTGCATGCGGCCAATACACCGCTGCTCGAGGCGCTGCCATCGGTGGCGCGAGCCGATGCCGCCCGCTACGCCGGCATGGGATTGCGTGACCTATGCACACAGCTGCATGCCTGCTACCACGACAACCAGGTGCCGCGGGCGCTGAGCCGGATGTACCGGCAGTTGCCGGAGCTGGCGCTGAAGCCGGCCGAAGCTTACGATCGGCTGGTGCGCGGCGAAGTCGAGGCGGTGCCGCTGGATGCTCTGGAAGGGCGCGTTGCGGCGGTCATGCTGGTACCCTATCCACCGGGAATTCCACTGATCATGCCGGGCGAGCGGTTCAGCGCAGCCAGTCGGCCAATCATCGACTACCTGAAGTTCACCCGATATTTCGAGCAGGCGTTCCCCGGCTTCGAGTCCGGGGTCCACGGGCTGCAACATGGCCTCGAAGAGGCGGCGCAGCACTACAGCGTGGACTGCGTTTGCCCCTGAAGTGGGGGGCGCCGTGATCTGGGTCACTTAGGTCGGATACGCCTTTGCGCCGATGCTTGCTATAGTGCCCGACCAAAAGAGGGCAGCGGTCAGCTGCGCTCAGTCGAATAACAGCCAGGAGGCGCCCCCGTGTCGCGATGGCTTGAGGCGAGAGTTCACAGCAGTATTCAGGATGATCACCGCTTGTACAGCGCGAGGCCACAGGACGTAGTCTGGGTGCTGGATTCGTACCGCGTTGGAGGCGGACAAAGCGCATGGTAACCGGAGCCACATCCCTTGGTTTGGTGCGCAGCGAGCTGTTCGCGACCATCGAACAGGCCGAGCAGAGCCTGGAACTGTTCATCGCCGATCGACTCAATGTCAGTCTGCTGCAGCAGGCGGTTGAATACCTGCAGCAGATTCGCGGAATTCTCAAACTGATCGAGCTGGCGGGGGCCGAGCTGCTGGCCCAGGAGATCCTCCTGCTGGCCACCGATATCCCGGCCGGTGCCGGTCAGGAGCGCGACGGGCAGTTGGCCGCGCTGGGCAAGGCGCTGTTCGTGCTGCGCCGCTACCTGGAAGGCATCGACATCCATCGCCAGGAAATTCCCGAGCTGCTGCTGCCGATCATCAACGAGCTGCGCCAGTCCACGGGGCAACCGAGCCTGCCGGAAAGCTACTTCTTCAGCGTGCGTCTGGACCAGCCGCGTCCGCAGCAGCGCAACGTGGAGATCCAGCCCGGTGCGGCGAACCGCGACGGTGCCCGCCTGCGGCAGATGTATCAGCTGGGCCTGATGAACGTGCTGCGCGAGCAGAATCTGAGCGCGGCCCTCAAGCTGATGTCGCGGGCGCTGGGGAGACTGGACGATCTGCTGGGCGGCCGCGAGCGCTCGCGCCTGTGCTGGATCGGTGCTGCGGCCCTGGAGGCTATGGCCGAGGCGCAGATGCGCCCGAGCAAGGCACGCAAGCAGCTGCTGGCGCGCATCGACCGCGACCTGCGTCAGTTGCTGCTCAACCCGCAGTTCGAGGCGTCGCGCAGCCTGCTCAAGGAAATGCTCTACCTGGTCGCGCTGGCCGGTACCCAGGGCGAGCGCGCCAGCGAGATGCGCAGGATCTTCGGCCTGGCGTCGTTGCCGTTCACCGACCATCTGCTGGAAGAGGAGTCGAGACGTCTGGGCGGCCCGGGGCAGGAGGTCATGCGCTCACTGTCGCTGGCGATCCGCGACGAGCTGGTCGGCGTCAAGGATATCCTCGACCTGATCGAGCGGGGCACGGCGCAGCTCGAGAGCAAGCAGGCCCTGCATGCCCAGATCGGCAAGCTGGCCAAGACGCTCGACATGATCGGCCTGAGTTCGGCAGGCAACGCCCTGCAGTGCCTGGTGGCGATGGTCGGGGCCTGGAGCGAGCGCAGCGACAATCCGCCGGCGGACGAGCTGCTGCGTCTGGCTGATGCCCTGCTGTATGTGGAAAGCATGGTGGCCACGCTCGAGCAGAGCGAGCAGCGCCAACGGGCCACCGCCAGGGGCGGCGAGGGCGAGTCCTATGCCACGCACCAGTTGGACGAGGCGCGCATCGTGGTCATCGACGAGGCGCAGGCCGGTCTGGCCCTGGCCAAGCGTGCGATCACCGCCTATCTCGAATCCAGCGGCGACAAGCTGAATCTGGCCAATGTGCCGACCAGCCTGCAGGCCGTGCGTGGTGGCCTGTGGTTCCTCGGTCTGGAGCGCGCCGCCGAACTGGTGGGTGCCTGCGCCGGCTACATCCAGACGCACATGATCGAGAATGCCCAGATCCCCTCCGAACAGATGCTGGAGACTCTGGCCGATGCGCTGACCAGCCTCGAGTTCTTCCTGGAGGGCGGCGCCAGCCTGCGACCGGAGGGGCGTCAGGACGTGCTCGATCTCGCGGCCGACAGCGTGCGGGCGCTGGGTATGCAGGTCGCCGCCTGATGACCGGCAGCAACCTCTGGCAACCGGCCGTCATCGACGCCGGCCAGGCCGGAGGTTGGGCGCTGGCGCATTGCCGGCAACAATTTCTGTGTGACGCCCGCGGCGTCCTCTTTCCGCGGGCCTTGCTGCAGGCGCACCTGCCCCAGCCCATGGTGCTTGCCGAGCACGGAGTCGGCTATTTCAACCGCCAGCCGGTCTGCGTGCTCGAGCTGGCGGACAACGCGGGGGACTTGCTCCCCGGCGGTTTCTGGAAAGGCTTGCGCCAGTTCATGCACGAGGGTGATCTGGCGACTTTCCGCATGCTCGGCTACGCCGCCCAGGTCGCGACATGGGCACGCCAGCACCGCTTCTGCGGCAGCTGCGGAGGGCCTCTGCAACCGCTGTCCGGCGAGCGGGCGATGGCCTGCCCGAGCTGCGAGCTGCACCACTATCCGAGGCTGTCGCCGAGCATCATCGTGCTGATCAGCCGCGGCGACGAGCTGCTGCTGGCGCGCTCGCCGCGTTTTGCCGCCGGGGTCTACAGCACCCTGGCCGGTTTTGTCGAGCCGGGCGAGTCGATCGAGGAGTGCGTGCGCCGCGAAGTGCGTGAAGAGGTCGCCCTCGAAGTCGGCAATCTGCGTTACATCGCCAGCCAGAGCTGGCCATTTCCCCATTCGCTGATGCTCGGCTTCCATGCCGACTATGTGGCGGGCGAGATCGTGCCGCAGCCGGAGGAAATCGAGGATGCGCGCTGGTTCACCCCCGACCAGTTGCCGCCGCTTCCGGCACACGGGTCGATCGCCCGTTACCTGATCGAGCTCTATCTGGCGCGTCGTTCCGGCACCGCCGAACCCGTGCTGCCAGGCTAGCTGCTCCGTCAACGCCGCACCACTCACGATTGACTCCGGGCGGACAGGCAGAGCCGTCGCAGGCGCGCGCCCATGGAAAGGCGCCTGCGCACGTTCCAGAGGCCTGCAAACCTTGATCCGATAGAGATTGTGTGGTGCTCGCGCTGGCCGCTGGGGCGGAGGCGTCCGCATAATGCGGGCACTTTCTGCAACAGGGAATTCCCACCATGCAATACAACGGACTGGCCTGGGTGGCCGCCTTGATGGCGCTTCTGGTACTGGTGATCGCCGGGCGCATTCTGCTCGATCGCAGCTGGTTGCTGGGCTGGCTGCGCGGTACCGGCGGTCTGGCGATTCTTGCCCTGGCGGGGCTGGTCGCGGTCATGGCCTACGATCTGCGCAGTTATGCACCGCTGCCGTCGTCGGGCGAGACGCTGCTGACCCTGAGCTTCAAGGCCGAGGGTGACCAGCGTTACCGGGTGACCCTGCGCGAGGGCCTACGCGAGCGCAATGTGATCCTCAATGGCGACCTGTGGCAGCTGGATGCCCGGGTATTCGGCTGGCAGAAGCTGGCGACGCTGATCGGCCTGCAGCCAGGCTATCGCCTGGAGTTGTTGAGCGGGCGCTATCTGACCGCGGAGCAGCAGGCCAGCGCCGAGCCGAGTCGCGTGGTGCTGGCGAGCAGCCCCTACGGCATCGACCTGTGGCGCTGGTTGCGCGAGGGACAGCATGATCTGTTCCTGTTCGATGCCCGAGGCACACGGGTGACCTTCCTGCCGCTGGCCGATGGCGCGCTCTACGCGGTGCGCCTGACCAGTACGGGGCTGCTGGCCGAGCCGCAGAACCAGGCGGCGAAGGATGCGCTGACCCAGCGCTGAGGTCGGGGCCTCTTTGCCGGGGCCCAGCTTGCTTTGCCGGGCGCCAATAGAAAAACCCCAGTCTTGCGACTGGGGTTTTTTTGTTGCTGCCTCGACCTGGCCTGGGATCCGGTCGAGTGAGCCGGTTCCTTAGAACTGGTTCATGGTGTTGTCTTTACCGCCAGCCTTCAGGGCCGCTTCACCAGCGAAGTATTCCTTGTGGTTGTCGCCGATGTCGGAGCCAGCCATGTTCTGGTGCTTGACGCAGGCGATGCCCTGACGGAGTTCCTGACGCTGTACGCCTTTCACGTAGGCCAGCATGCCCTGGTCGGCGAAGTACCCTTTGGCCAGGTTGTCGGTGGACAGCGCGGCGGTGTGGTAGGTCGGCAGGGTGATCAGGTGGTGGAAGATGCCGGCTTGAGCGGAACCATCGCGCTGGAAGGTGCGGATCATCTCGTCGGCGACCTGGGCCAGTTCGGTTTCGTCGTACTCGACGCTCATCAGCTGGGCGCGGTCGTAGGCGGAAACGTCCTTGCCTGCGGCAACCATGGTGTCGAACGCTTGCTGGCGGAAGTTCAGGGTCCAGTTGAACGACGGGCTGTTGTTGTACACCAGCTTGGCGTTCGGGATGACCTTGCGAACTTCGTTCATCATCGCGGCGATCTGGCCAACGTGCGGCTTCTCGGTTTCGATCCACAGCAGGTCGGCGCCGTTCTGCAGCGAGGTGATGCTGTCGAGGACGCAGCGCGCTTCGCCGGTGCCCTTGCGGAACTGGAACAGGTTGCTCGGCAGACGCTTCGGACGCAGCAGCTTGCCTTCACGCTTGATCACGACGTCGCCGTTGCCCAGTTCGGCTTCGGTGATTTCTTCGCAATCCAGGAAGGAGTTGTACTGGTCGCCCAGGTCGCCCGGCTGGTGGGTCACGGCGATCTGCTTGGTCAGGCCGGCACCCAGGGAGTCGGTACGTGCAACGATCACGCCGTTGTCGATGCCCAGCTCGAGGAAGGCGTAGCGAACGGCAGCGATCTTGGCGAGGAAGTCAACGTGCGGAACGGTAACCTTGCCATCCTGGTGACCGCACTGCTTCTCGTCGGAAACCTGGTTCTCGATCTGGATGCAGCAAGCGCCTGCTTCGATCATGCGCTTGGCCAGCAGGTAGGTGGCTTCCGGGTTGCCGAAGCCGGCGTCGATGTCGGCGATGATCGGTACGATGTGGGTTTCGTAGTTGTCGATCTGGTTCTGGATGTCAGCGGCCTTGGCGGTGTCGCCGGCTTCGCGGGCGGCGTCCAGGGCGGTGAACAGCAGGTCCAGCTCGCGGGAGTCGGCCTGACGCAGGAAGGTGTACAGCTCTTCGATCAGCGAGGAGACGGCGGTCTTCTCGTGCATCGACTGGTCCGGCAGCGGGCCGAAGTCGGAACGCAGGGCAGCAACCATCCAGCCGGACAGGTACAGGTACTTCTTGTTGGTGGTCTTCAGGTGCTTCTTGATCGAGATCAGCTTCTGCTGACCGATGAAGCCGTGCCAGCAACCCAGCGACTGGGTGTAGACGGAGGAGTCGGCGTCGTACTCGGCCATGTCCTTGCGCATGATGTCGGCGGTGTACTGGGCGATTTCCAGACCGGTCTTGAAGCGGTTCTGAGCGCGCATGCGAGCGACGGACTCAGGGTTGATCGCGCTCCAGCTGCTGCCGAATTGTTCTTTCAGGGCGGCAATGGCCTTGATGTCGTTTTGGTATGCGGACATGGTCAATCCTTCAATGTATGTGTTCGTTGAGCGCCGACATTCCCATTCAACACCTGAGTGCTGACGGTATTGTTGCAAGAGCTCACCGCAGAGCGTCGAGGTACTGACTGGTTCGGCAGAAGGCCGCAGGAGGGGATGTAGTGACGACCGGTGGGGTGACTACAACAGCCGGGTGGGCCGTGTTGGTCGTGCCGGTTGAAACAGTGCTTCCCCGTCCCTCAGGACAACTTCGTTCCAGTCGCAACCTTGTCGCACCGCCGTGTGGGTGGTACTGACACGAACCGATTCCAGGGGTGGTCTGGACTGCGATCCGGGGGCCGTTTCGGGCCTCTGGTCAGCGGGAGCGAGGCCATCATGCTAGGAGAGAGGCGGGGCGTCAATCGGTTTTGTAGTTTTTTTTAAGAGCTACTACAAAAGTTCTAGATCACTCGAGAAGCTCGACTTTGAGCCGTAGCGCTTGGTTTTGACGGGAGCCGCCGGCTTGCCCGGAGAGGATGGCGGAGTGGCGGTCGCTGGTGCTTTCGCTGATCCCGCCAAGGTCGATCCACTCGCCCAGGCGGCCGCTGATGCGGGTATCGGTGCTCTGCGTGTCGATCACCCCGGAGCGGTTGCCGAGGCGATCCTGCTGGCTGCGGATGCTCAGCTGGACGCTGTCGCCCTGCACGCTGGCGACCACCTCGAAGCCGCGGTTGACGTCGCGGTACTCGGTGTACTCGCGCGGGTAGCCGTAGTCGTCGCGGCCGTAGCTGGTCAGCGGCACGCTCTGGCCGACCATGATCTGCGCCGGGTAGCCTTCGGTGGCCTGGACCTGCTGCAGCGAGCTGTCGGTGCCGCGGCTGCTGCGCTTGATGATGCGCACCTCGTTGCGGCCATGATGCTCGCCGCGCCCTCCGATGATCTCGACGTTGCCGGCGTCGATGCTGCCGTCGACCCGGTAGCCCTGGCGGTTGGCGCTGCGCTCCTGCTGGCTGTCCACGCTGATCAGCAGGCGGCGCGGGCGGGTGTCGAGCTGCTGCAGGAGCTCCTGCAGTTCGGCCAGCTTGTCCGGCTCGGCATTGACGATCAGCTGGTTGCCGTAGGCGCTGACGCGGCCCTCGCTGCCGAGCAGCGACTGGACCAGCGGCAGCAGCTCGTCGGCGCTGCGATAGTGCAGCGGCAGGATCTCGGTGCGCGGGGCGGCCTGAACGGCAACGCTGCCCAGAAGACCCAGTATCACCGGCAACAGGCGCACTCTCACAGCAGGAAGCTCCGCAGGTCGGGATCGCTCAGGCTGGTGTTCCAGGCCTGGTCGAACTGGTGCTGCAACTGGCGCACACGTGCGCGGGCCTGGTAGTGGACCTGGGCTGCTGGCAGCTGGGGCGCCGCTCGTAACAGCAGACCGCAGTCGTCAGCCAGCAGATAGGCGAGATCGTCGGCCGGGTAGTCCGGGTGCAGCTTGCGGATCTGGCAGTTGCTCGGCAGCTGCCGGGCGAGGCGCAGCAGGCGGTGGCCGTTGCGCACGGCCAGGCTGCTGTCGCGCAGCAGGATGCGCAGGCGGTTGCGCGGATGGGCGCGCAGGAAGCGACTGCAGGCGTCACCGATGGCGCGATGGTCGTACAGCCAGGGTTCCAGGTCCGGCGTGTACAGGCACAAGCTGCGGCCGGCCTGGTTGAGCAGGGCGAGGGCATGGCTGCGCAGCAGCTCAGGGGAGCTGGCGGCCTCCATGGGCTCATGCTGGCCCAGGATGAAGGGCGCCGGTTCCGGCCGAATGGCCGGCTCGCCGCCCTCGGTGCACGGATTGTGGATGGCAAAACGCCCCGGAGAGTGGAAGTCGAGGGCGGGCAGTTCGTTGCCGTTGTCGTTATCGCGTTCCGGGACGTTGCTCATCGGAGGGCCTCTCAGGCGCTGTCGCGCACCATGTCGACGTGGGGGATGCCGGCCTCGAGGAATTCCTCGCTGGCTACCCGGAAGCCTAGCCGCTCGTAGAAGCGGATGGCGTGGGCCTGGGCGGTGAGCCGCTGCTGCTTGAGGTCGCGGCGCTCGGCTTCGGCAATGGTCGCCTGCATCAGCAGCTCGCCGATGTGCAGGCCGCGCCAGTCCTTGAGCACCGAGACCCGGCCGATCTGGCCGTCCAGCAACAGGCGGCTGGCGCCGACGGCGAAGTCGCCTTCGAAGGCCAGGAAGTGCACGGCATCGGTGTCGTCGGCGTCCCACTCCAGTTCCGGCGGCACGCCCTGCTCGACGATGAACACCGCTTCGCGGATGCGCCGCAGGTCGGCATTGTCGGCGTGCCAGTCGGCAATCCGTACGCTGATCTTATTCATCGCCGGCAAACTCCAGGCTGCCCTGCTTCACAAGTTCGTGGATCAGGGTCAGCGCCTCGTCGCTTTCCAGCCAGGGCTCGAGGTTTTCCAGGTGCAGGGCGTCGGCGCTGCACACCAGCTTGAGCAGCTCGCGCAGCGAGGCGTCGAGGCAGCGGCTGTTGCCGCTGGCGAACAGCACCAGGTAGTCGTCGACCTCGCTCCAGGCCATGCGCGCGCTGGGGTTGCGCACCAGCACGGCGCCGTCGCCGAGGGCGGCGAAGAACTCGGCCTCGTCGATCTCGTCGCCGGCCACCAGTTCCGGGTAGCGCGGCTCGGTCATGAACTGGCCGAACCAGGTCAGCAGCAGCTTCTCGTCGCTCATGTGGCGGTCGATCAGGCCGCGCAGGCGCTCGAGGGCGTCGCGCTGGATCTGGTGCGGATCGCTGGCCGGCGCGCAGCCGGCATCGCTGTAGCGCTCCTCGTCGGGGAGGAACTGGCCGAGAAAGTCGGTGAAGTGGGTGAGCACTTCGCTGGCGCTGGGGGCGCGGAAGCCGACCGAGAAGGTCATGCACTCGTCCTCGGCGATGCCGTAGTGGGCCAGGCGCGGCGGCAGGTAGAGCATGTCGCCGGGCTCGAGCACCCATTCGTCGCTCTGCTCGAAGTTGGCGAGGATGCGCAGGTCCGGGTGCTCGAGCAGCGGGCTGTCGCTGTCGCACAGCTGGCCGAGCTTCCAGCGGCGGCGGCCGTGGGCCTGGAGCAGGAATACGTCGTAGTTGTCGTAGTGCGGGCCGACGCCGCCGCCCGGTGCGGCGTAGCTGATCATCAGATCATCGATGCGCCAGCTGGGCAGGAACAGGAACTGCTCCATCAGCTCGCGGGTTTCCGGGACGAACTGGTCGACGGCCTGCACCAGCAGGGTCCAGTCGCGCTCGGGCAGGTTCTGGTAGGCATCCTCGGCGAACGGGCCGCGGCGCAGCTCCCAGGGGCTGTTGCCGTGCTCGAGGACGATGCGCGACTCGACTTCCTCCTCCAGCGACAGGCCGGCCAGCTCGTCCGGGGAAATCGGGCTCTGGTAGCCGGGAATCGCCTGACGGATAAGCAGCGGTTTCTGCTGCCAGTAGTCGCGGAGGAATTCGCGGGGCGTAAGGCCGCCCAGCAGTTGCAGCGGGGTATCGGGTGCCATATCCAACTCTTCAATAATGAAAACGCCCGACCTCGAGACCGGCTAGGTGGCTGCCAGTCTGGACGGTCGGGCGAAGGGCCGTTCAGGCTGGGATCAGATGCGCTTGGCCTGGGCCACCGCGTTGCCGATGTAGCTGGCCGGGGTCATGACGCGCAGCTCGGCCTTGGCCTGCTCCGGGATGGCCAGGCCGTCAATGAACTCGCGCAGCGCCTCGGCGCTGATGCCCTTGCCGCGGGTCAGTTCCTTGAGCTTCTCGTAGGCGTTTTCCACGGCGTAGCGGCGCATCACGGTCTGTACTGGCTCGGCGAGCACTTCCCAGCAGGCGTCGAGATCGGCGGCCAGGCGCTGGGCGTTGAGTTCCAGCTTGCCGATGCCCTTGAGGCTGGCCTCGTAGGCGATCAGGCTGTGGGCCAGGCCGACACCGAGGTTGCGCAGCACGGTGGAGTCGGTCAGGTCGCGCTGCCAGCGGGAGATCGGCAGCTTGCTGGCCAGGTGCTGGAGCAGGGCGTTGGCGATGCCGAGGTTGCCCTCGGAGTTCTCGAAGTCGATCGGGTTGACCTTGTGCGGCATGGTCGAGGAGCCGATCTCGCCGGCCACGGTCTTCTGCTTGAAGTAGCCGAGGGAGATGTAGCCCCAGATGTCGCGATCGAAGTCGATGAGGATGGTGTTGAAGCGGGCGATGGCGTCGAACAGCTCGGCGATGTAGTCGTGCGG
>RCUJ01000608.1_pt1 | contig 20370 bp, 21 predicted proteins | sample 2166321 | NCBI WGS metagenome assembly RCUJ01 (sample SAMN09932808, study PRJNA488358) | compost metagenome | feature: garden; material: soil; isolation source: compost soil in an enriched community after 118 h of incubation | place: Germany: Experimental Botanical Garden Goettingen | collected... | reverse complement strand
TGTAAATAAAAGGTAAATATTGTAAGTTAAGTCGTATTATTTTAACAAAATTGCTAAAAATTTGATAAAAATGATGTTTTTGAAATTTATTTTTTAGCGCTTTTAAAGCAGATTTGAAATCTTCGATTTATGCTCGAAAAGGGCATCATTAAAGGGATCAAGCGCAATTTTATAATTCTTAAAATAGGTTAAGTAGCTGGTTGTCAGTATTGTTTTGTTTTGATTATCTTTGCACCGTAGAAATTTCAAGAGGGTGACAGCGTTTTGAAGAAAAACAATTTATGATAAAGAAATGGTATTTTTATGCGAGTTTAGTCGTTATTATTACATTTTTAAGTTTGGGATTTATTCCCTCAGAAAAAGAAACCAAACCTTGGTTTTTAATTGAAAAAACAGATGGATCAGAATACATTTTTCCATCAAAAGAAAAAGATGATTATCCTAAAATCGCAAACGTCCCATTTACAGGAAATCGTCTAATAGGATTTAAAGAAGCAGTCGCTTTTAAAGAATCACAAGGGCAGTACAGATTAGTAAACACTCTTGGTTATATGGGTAAATATCAATTTGGTTCTAAAGCTTTGAGAGCAATTGGAATTAATGATAATAAAGCCTTTTTAAAAGATCCTGCTTTACAAGAAAAAGCTTTTATGGCTTTATTGGCCAAAAACAAATGGATTTTACGTTACGAAATCGAAAAGTATCAAGGTAAAATCATTAGTGGTATCGAAATTACCGAATCTGGAATTTTAGCTGCAGCGCATTTAGGTGGTGCAGGTTCTGTAAAGAATTTTTTCAAAAACAAAGGAAGCAGACATTTTAGAGATGCTTTCGGAACTTCTTTGAAAAGCTATATGAGAGATTTTGCAGGTTACGATCTTTCTTTTATAGAGGCAGATAGTAATGCAACAGTAAACGACTAAATGAAAAAAGAAAAAATCCCTTTAATAAGGGATTTTCTTTTTAATCTATTAAGGCTTCTAAGATTTTTATAGCCGCTTCACTTATTTTAGTTCCAGGACCAAAAACCGCGGAAGCTCCCGCATCAAATAAGAATTGATAGTCCTGAGACGGAATTACGCCGCCTACAATTACCATTATATCTTCGCGTCCATGTTTTTTTAGTTCTTCTATTACTTGTGGCACTAAAGTTTTATGTCCTGCTGCCAATGAAGAAACTCCTAAAATATGAACGTCATTTTCTACCGCTTGTTTTGCTGCTTCGGCTGGAGTTTGAAATAACGGACCTATATCAACATCAAAACCTACATCGGCATAACCTGTTGCAACTACTTTAGCACCTCGGTCGTGACCGTCTTGTCCCATTTTGGCAATCATAATTCTAGGACGTCTTCCTTCTTGTTTGGCAAAAACATCTGCTAGTTGTTTTGCTCGCTCAAAATTTTCGTCATTTTTTATTGCTGCACTATACACTCCGCTAAAAGATTTAATTTGTGCTTTAAAACGGCCAAAAACAGTTTCTAATGCATTGCTGATTTCGCCTAATGTAGCTCTGTTTCTAGCGGCTTCAACTGCATTTTCTAGTAAGTTTCCTTGTCCTGTCTGTGCACAATGGATTAATTTTTCTAGTGACTTATTTACTTTTTCAGAATCTCTGGTTCGTTTTATTTCTTCAAGACGTTCGACTTGCTGTTTACGAACCAATTGATTGTCTACATCCAGAATATCTAATGGATCTTCTTTCTCTAAACGATATTTATTTACGCCAACAATAATATCTTGTCCGCTGTCAATTCTTGCTTGTTTTCTTGCGGCAGCCTCTTCAATTCGAAGTTTCGGAATTCCAGCTTCAATCGCTTTGGTCATTCCGCCCAATTCTTCAACTTCTTCAATTAGCTTCCAAGTCTTTTCAACGATGTCATTGGTTAAACTTTCAACATAATAACTTCCAGCCCAAGGATCTACTGTTTTGGTAATTTTGGTTTCCTCTTGAAGAAAAATTTGAGTATTTCTAGCAATCCTAGCCGAAAAATCTGTTGGAAGCGCAATTGCCTCATCTAAAGCATTGGTATGTAATGATTGTGTTCCTCCAAAAACCGCGGCAGAAGCTTCTATACAAGTTCTAGCCACATTATTAAAAGGATCTTGTTCTGTTAAGCTCCATCCGCTGGTTTGGCAGTGTGTTCTCAATGCCAAAGATTTATCACTCTTTGGGTTAAACTGCTGTAGTAGTTTTGCCCAAATCATACGGCCAGCTCTCATTTTGGCAATTTCCATAAAATGATTCATCCCAATTGCCCAGAAGAAAGATAATCTTGGAGCAAATTTGTCGATAGTCATTCCAGTTGACAAACCAGTTCTAATATATTCTAAACCATCTGCCAAAGTGTAAGCCAATTCAATATCGGCTGTTGCTCCAGCTTCTTGCATATGATAACCGGAAATGGAAATAGAATTGAATTTTGGCATTTTCTTGCTCGTAAATTCGAAAATATCAGCGATTATTTTCATCGAAGGAGTCGGAGGGTAGATGTAGGTATTTCTAACCATAAACTCTTTCAAAATATCGTTCTGAATTGTTCCTGTCAGTTTCTCTGGACTAACGCCTTGTTCTTCTGCAGCAACAATGTAAAAGGCCATAATAGGTAAAACAGCTCCGTTCATGGTCATAGAAACCGACATTTCGTCTAACGGAATCTGATCAAAAAGCACTTTCATGTCTTCAACAGAATCAATTGCAACACCTGCTTTCCCCACGTCGCCAACTACTCTTTCGTGATCAGAATCGTAACCGCGATGTGTTGGAAGATCAAAGGCAATAGAAAGGCCTTTTTGGCCTGCAGCTAAATTTTTTCTGTAAAAAGCATTGCTTTCTTCTGCTGTAGAAAATCCCGCGTACTGACGAATCGTCCACGGACGTCTTACATACATTGTTGCGTATGGTCCGCGTAAATTAGGCGCAAAACCAGCTCCGAAATCAAGAAATTCTAAATCTTCGATATCTTTCTCCGAATAGTTTTTTTTGATTTCGATTCCTTCGGCAGTCGTAAAGTTGTCAGAACTAGAATTAACTTTTGGTTCCTGGCTTTTAACTTCTAGCTTTATATGTTTAAGGTCTTTTCTAATCATTGAGACACTTGTTTTTTGAATTTGTAATTAATTACGGTTGAGATTATTATTCGAGCTCCAATCTTTCTTGCTCCATTTTCTCCGCCAATCTCTTTTCGATAATTGGTGTAATTAATGTTTTTCTTGGTTTGATTTTTACAAAAGGAAACAACTCTAAATCGTGTTTCATTCGGTCTTCTTTATTAGGATATTTATTTGTGCCTAAAAGTATTTCTTTTTTAGAATCGAATAATTCTTGTTCTTTATTGGCACTTTCTTGAATTTTCTTTTTGATTGTGCCATCGTTTAAAAGTTTCAAGAAACCACCGTTGGCTTCCATGTCTTTAAATAGAGCCAAACTTTTTTCTGCCAATTGCATCGTTAAGCTTTCTATGTAATAACTTCCATCGGCTGGATTATTTACTTTGTCAAAATAGCTTTCGTGTTTTAAAATCAAAAGTTGATTTCGTGAAATTCTGTCTCCAAATTCATTGTCTTTATGATACAATGCATCGTAAGGTAAATTGGCAATTGCATCTGCACCGCCCAAAATTGCCGACATGCATTCGGTTGTGGTGCGAAGCATATTTACATTGTAATCGTAAATTGTTTTGTTACGTTTAGTCGGGGTTACCAAAAAATGGCATTTTATTTCTGGATTATATTCTTTAGCAATTAAATCGAAAAGCATTCGAAGCGCACGAAGTTTAGCAATTTCGAAGAAATAATTGGTTCCAACTGAAATCTGAAAAACAATTGATTTTGTTTCGGTAGAAAAACGGTTGAAATATTCGTTTGCATGCGCCAAACTATAAGCAATTTGCTGTGTAATATTAGCTCCAGAATTTTGATACAATCCTAAATCTACACTCAGCAGATTTAAATTAGTTGTGTTCTTAAAAAGTATATCTAAGGTTTCAAAATTATTTTTCTCCGAAGCGGTAAACCAATTTCCTTCTCTTGCCAATTGTCCGATTGGGTCAAAATTGCAGTAAAAATTAGCTTTTTTCTGAATTGAAATAGTGTCTAATTTTTTAACGAAATCGATTGAGATAAAATTGAAATTAAAGTAAACGTTTTTGTTTTCTAAAGGAAGATTCTCTAGTAATTTTTGAACATCAATTTTATCATTTTCAATTGTAAAACGAAGGCTTTCTGCACCTCTTTCTAAAGTGTTTAAAGCACGTTCGATAGATTTTTCTACATCGAAAACAAAGATATTTTGGCAGATTTTAAAATCTGAGGCTTGTGTATTTACATTTGCAGCTTTTGTAAATTCATCGCTATGATAAAAAGGTTTTACCTGAATATCTTCTGGTGAATTCCAAATAACAGTTTGATTGTAATCGGCTCCATCTAATTCAAACTGAATTTTTTGTTTCCATTGTTTGGATGAAATCGGATTAAAATCGTCGAATAGGTTAGTGGCCATTGTATTTTTTTTGATTATTCTTTTTCTTGAATTGTGTCTCCTTCAAATTGTATGATATAAATATCTTCGCTGTCTTTCTTCATGAAATACTTTTCGCGTGCGTATTTCTCAATTTGTTCTGGATTTTTAAGTAGCTTAATTTGCTCCTGATCTTTTCTGATTTCTTCCTGATAATACTTTTTATTATCCTGAAGTTCATGAATTTGCTCATCTAAAAATCGATGATCAAAATAAGAGTAATTGTCTAAAAATAACATCCAAACTATAAAAAACAGCAAAACCCAAACGTATTTGTTTCCAAGGTATTTGAACCATTTTTTGTCTTTGTATGGATTTTTAAATTTCATTTTAAACGAATATTTCTTTTGAATTTGTTATTTCTAGCCCCGATTACTTCACTGAGTAATTGTTTTTTATTTGTGTTCATTGAACTCCGTTTGAGCCGGTATCTCCCGATTTAGAAAAACAAGGCTTTTGCCGTAGTTTTTTCTTTATCGGGAATAAAGGCGAAAGCGGGAATCAGCTCCTAATTATTATGGTTTAAATTTACGATAAAAATTATGAAATACGCTGATTAATTACAGCGCGAACTACATCAATTGCTACCGTATTGTATTTGTCATTCGGGATGATAATGTCAGCAAAAGCTTTAGATGGTTCAATAAATTGCTCGTGCATAGGCTTTAAAGTAGTTTGGTAACGGTTTAAAACTTCATCAATATCACGTCCACGTTCGGAAATATCTCTTTTTAAACGACGAATTAATCTTTCGTCAGAATCTGCATGAACAAAGATTTTAATGTCGAACATATCGCGCAATTCTGGATTAGTAAGAATTAAGATTCCTTCAACAATCATTACTTTTCTAGGATGTGTCGAAATGGTATCGTCTGTTCTATTATGCTGAATAAAAGAATAAACTGGCTGGTCAATTGTTTCGCCGGATTTTAACGCTTTTAAATGTTTTACCAATAACTCAAAATCAATCGCTCTAGGGTGATCGAAATTGATTAAAGCTCTTTCATCAAACGATAAATTATCGGTTTGTTTGTAGTATGAATCCTGAGAAATTACGCCAACTTCTGTGTCTGGTAATTCATTCATAATTTGGTGTACTACTGTAGTTTTTCCACTTCCTGTTCCTCCTGCAAGTCCGATAATTAGCATAAAATTTTTGTTTGATATTTGTTTGGCAAAAATAATAATTTAACTGAATTGCTAAACATTTAAAATAATTTAACCATATAAGTAATGTAAGTAAATTTAAGCAATCAGATTTTTAAACATTTTTTTACTTCATTGAACTTATATCACTTATATGGTTAAAAAGCATAAAAAAATCCCGAAAGTAAACCTTCGGGATTTCGTGCAATCAGTATAGTTTAAAAAAAATATTCTGAATTTAGTAAGCACTTGTAATTATTTATTCTTTTTTGCTTTAATCATCATTTCAAGCTGATCCCAAAGTTCTTCTGGAATTGCTTCTAATAAATTGAACTGTCCAGCACCTTTTAGCCATTCACCACCGTCAATTGTAATTACATCTCCATTAATGTACGAAGAGAAATCAGAAACTAAATAAGCAGCCAGATTGGCTAATTCCTGATGATCTCCGACTCTTTTTAATGGCACTTTTTTAGCCATATCAAATTTCTCTGCCAAATCTCCTGGCAATAATCTATCCCAAGCTCCTTTTGTAGGGAATGGTCCAGGGGCAATTGCGTTAGAACGAATTCCATATTTTGCCCATTCTACAGCAAGACTTCTAGTCATTGCCAAAACTCCTGCTTTTGCTGTAGCACTAGGAACAACATAAGCCGATCCTGTCCAAGCGTAAGTAGTTACTATATTTAAAATCGTTGCCGAAGTTTGCTTAGTGTCGATCCAATGTTTTCCAAAAGCTAATGTGCAGTTTTTAGAACCTTTAAGTACGATATCTATCACAGTGTCAAATGCATTTGCCGACAATCTTTCTGTAGGCGAAATGAAATTTCCTGCTGCATTGTTTAAAAGAACGTCTACTTTTCCGAACACTTTTAAAGTTTCCTGAAGCATGTTTTCTACTTCTTCGTAATGGCGAACATCACATTGAAGAGGAAGACATTTACCTCCAGTCTGGCTTTCCAGTTCGGCAGCTGTAGTTTTTAACTTCTCTAAATCTCTAGAAGTTATCGCTACGTGAGCTCCTAATTCGAGAAAATATTTGGTCATAGCTTTGCCTAAACCGCTTCCGCCGCCCGTAACGACAATGACTTTGCCTTTTAAAGCATCATCACGTAACATCTTATCTGTGTAGCTCATACTTTTTTCTTTTTTTGCAATATTAGTTAAATAAAATAGGATGCATGCATAATAATGTTATAAAATTTTGAAAAAAATTATATTTCAGATAATTTTTTTGCTGCAGCCTCTAATGTGAAGTCATCCTTTGCGAAACAAAAACGAATTAATTTTTGATCTTTATGATCTGAATAGAAGGTTGAAATAGGAATTGCAGCAACACTATGATCGATAATCAGATTTTTGCAGAAAGTAACATCGTCTTCATCTGAAATGTTGGCATAAGAAGCAACTTGAAAATAAGTTCCCTCACAAGGTTTCAATTCGAAACGGCTGTTTTGAAGAAGTTTCTGGAAATAATCTCGTTTTTCTTGATAGAATTTTCCAAGAAGATTAACGTCAACAACATCTAAATATTCGCTTATAGCAAACTGCGAAATACTGTTTACACTAAAAACTAAAAATTGATGCACTTTTTTAATTTCTTTCATTAAATGTTCTGGTGCAATGGTATAACCAATTTTCCAGCCAGTTATATGAAATGATTTTCCAAAAGAAGAGACCATAACACAACGATCTAAAAGAAAATCTTTTGTATGCGCAGAAATATGTTTTTCTTCGAAAGTAATATATTCGTAAACTTCGTCAGACAAAATGATAATGTCTGGATATTTTTCAAGAAGATTTTTTAGCCGAGCAAAATCATTTTCGGTTAAAATTTTCCCCGTCGGATTATGCGGATTATTAATAATCATCATTCTACTTTTTGCAGAACATGCTTTTTCAATTCTTTCCCAATTTGGAGTATAATCGTCATTCAGTGCCACTCGAACAGGTTTTGCTTTACAAAGTAAAACGGGAGATTCGTAAGAATCGTAACTCGGATCGAGAATAATTACTTCGTCATTTTCTTTTACTAAAGCTAAAATTGTAGTAAAAATTCCCTGAGTTGCCCCAGCTGTAACCAAAAGTTCTGTGTCAGGATTAATTGTTCTATTATAAGAAGTCTGAGTTAATTTTGCAATTTTGTTCATCAATGGCGGATAACCTGCCATAGGTGTATATTGGTGAACGTTTTCTTTTGCTAATCGGGAAACAATATCAGTTAATCTTTCGTCAACCGGAAAATTTGGAAATCCCTGAGAAAGATTGATCGCATTATATTCAGTTGCCATTTTTGACATTACCGTAAAAATGCTTGTGGTTACGTTTGGGAGTTTACTCATGATAAAGTTTGATTAGGGAAAACTTGGTAGTGAATAAAATAAACTTAATTGATTGTCATAGGAATGGAATACAGAACTCTAACAATTTTATTATTTTGTTTTCCTGGACTCCATTTCGGAAATAGTTTTATAACTCTGATAGCTTCGGAACCAGTTTCATATCCAAGGTCTCTTAAAATTTTAATATCGCTTAACGATCCATCTTTTTCAATAATAAAAGTGGCATATATTCTTCCTTTTAATCCTTCTTTAGTGCTTTTGAAATTTTGTTTTATAAAAGCGTTCATTGCGTCTACTCCGCCAGGAAATTCAGGTTTAACTTCTATGCCTGCAGTATTATAAACATCGTTTTTATCATCAATAACTTCTGAAATTGGGTTGGTGTTATTACGATCATAAAATTCTTTGGCTTCATCTAGTTCAACACCATTTACAGTTATAGGAAATGAATAGTTCCATCTCACATATTTGTTATTTCTTTTTGCAGGAGTCCATCTAGGAGATAATTTTAATACTCTAATTGCTTCTTCACCTGTTCCATATCCAATGTCTCTTAAAATTTTTATATCACTTAAAGTTCCATTTGTTTCAACCATAAAGGAGACATACACTTTTCCTTTTAAGTTTTTTACAATCGGCATTCTATAATTGTTTTTTATAAAATCGTTATATAAAGCTTCTGGTCCGCCAGGGAATTCAGGTTGTGAATCGACATGTGAATTATTTGTACTGCTGTTGACTACTGCATCAGGGTCTGATTTAATAGTTGGTTCTTTGTGTTGAGAAAAAGTATTTTGTACAAAACAAATCAAAATTAACAGAAGAAATTTTTTCATTATGATGGTTTAAGTTAGTTTACATTTTATGAATAATAAAAATCGCAGGACGTTTATCTAAGTCAACTTTTAATTTTTTCCAATCAGAAACCTTCAATGTTTTGATGAATTCTGTTGGCAAAGTAATATCTGCCGCAATACAAAGATGAGTTGCGGGACTTAAAATCTGTAGAAGATCTTCAATCAGTTTATTGTTTCTATAAGGAGTTTCAATGAATAGTTGCGATTGATTTTTATCATAAGATAATTTCTCAAAATGACGAATTGCTGATTTTTTCTCGTCTTTATCAATTGGCAGGTATCCGTTGAAAGTAAAACTTTGGCCATTCATTCCTGAAGCCATCATGGCCAATAGGATAGACGAGGGGCCTACTAAAGGCACAACTTGAATTCCTTTTTCATGCGCCAATTTTACGATTGCAGCACCAGGATCGGCAACTCCAGGACAGCCAGCTTCACTCATTAATCCCATGTTTTTTCCTTCTAACAAAGGTTTTATGAAATCATTATGCTCGTTTGTTTCTGTTCTTTTGTTTAAAGTGAAAAGAACCAGTTCAGATTGTTTCTTTTCGGGATAAACGGCTTTTATAGATTTTCTCGCAGTTTTATCATTTTCAACAATGTAATGGTCGATAACCTCTATAGTTCTCCTAACGGTTTGAGGTAAAACATCCATCGGATCGCTTTCGCCCATTGTTGTTGGAATTAGATATAATTTTCCGAAAGGTTTCATATGCTTTTGTTTAAAATTAAAAAATTCAATTATCTCTTTTTTAGAAACAATTGAATTGAATTAGGAGTATTTTTTCAGAAGCTGATCTGCAATTAAATCAGTTACTTCATCCAACATTTGGTAAACGTTGTCAAAACCGTTTGCTGAGCCGTAATATGGATCCGGAACATCGACGTTTTCTTCTGGAAATAAATCGTTTAAAATCAAACGGACTTTGTTTTTATGTTCTGGAGTTTTTGCTAAATGAATGACGTCACGAAAATTCGAATTATCCATTACATAAATATAATCGAATTCATCAAAATCGGAAACTTGAATTTGTCTCCCTTTTTGTGCACTGATGTTAATTCCGTTTTTTCTAGCTACTTCGATAGAACGTTTGTCTGGGCAATGTCCAATATGCCAAGAACCAGTGCCAGCAGAATCAACAAAGAATTTATCTTCGGGAAGCTTAGAGGCTAAAATTCCTTCTGCTAAAGGAGATCTGCAAATATTCCCTAAACAAACCATTAAGATTTTTACAGGCATGATGCGTCTTAAAGCGTTAGTTTTTTATTGATGTCTTCAACAAACTTTTTAAATTGTTTATCTGTAGAAACTAAATTGTCAACTGTTTTACAAGCATGAAGAACGGTTGCGTGGTCGCGGTCTCCAATTTGTGAACCAATATTAGCTAAAGAAGCTTTAGTGAATTTTTTAGCAAAGAACATCGCTAATTGTCTTGCTTGTACAACGTGCCTCTTTCTGGTTTTAGATTGAAGTGTCTCAATATCCAATTGGAAATAGTCTGAAACAATTTTTTGGATATAATCGATTGAGATTTCTCTCTTTACGTTTTTAACAAATTTCTCTACAACACTTTTAGCCAGTTCAATTGTAACTTCTTTTTTGTTGAATGAAGATTGAGCGATTAAGGAAATAATTGCCCCTTCCAATTCTCTAACATTTGATTTTATGTTTCGAGCAACATATTCTAAAATATCTTCTGGCATTTCTACACCATCACGATATAAAATATTTTTTAAGATCGAAATACGAGTTTCGTAATCAGGCTGATGTAATTCTGCAGACAATCCCCATTTGAAACGAGACAATAATCTTTGTTCGATATCCTGCATGTCAACAGGAGCTTTGTCTGAAGTTAAGATTACTTGTTTTCCGTTTTGGTGTAAATAGTTAAAGATGTGGAAAAATACGTCTTGTGTTCCAGATTTTCCAGATAAAAACTGAACGTCATCAATGATCAAAACATCGATTAGCTGATAAAAGTGAATAAAGTCATTACGATTATTCTTTTTAACAGAATCAATATATTGCTGTGTAAAAATCTCAGCAGAAATATATAAAACGGTCTTTTCTGGGTATTTATCTTTTACTTCTACACCTATAGCATGCGCTAAGTGTGTTTTTCCTAAACCAACTCCTCCAAAAATCAATAAAGGATTAAATGAAGTTCCTCCAGGTTTGTTGGCTACAGCCATACCTGCAGAACGAGCCAAACGGTTTGAATCTCCTTCAAGGAAATTGTCAAAACTGTAGTTCGGATTTAACTGCGACTCAATTTTTAAATTTCTAATTCCAGGAATCACAAACGGATTTTTAAGCTCAGGATTTAAGTTTTTAAACGGAGCGTCAACCTCTTGCGGTTTCATTGGCACTCTGTTGGAGCTTGGCAGCTGCTCGGTAAACGGCTGTTTATTTCCATAAGTGTTCTCCATTTTAATTTTATAGAGTAACTTTGCGTTTTTTCCCAGTTCTTTGGTAAGCGCAACTTTCAATAATTTTACGTAGTGCTCTTCGAGCCATTCGTAGAAAAATTTACTCGGAACCTGAATGTATAATGCGTTATCGGTTAGCTCAACTGATTTGATTGGTTCGAACCAAGTTTTATATGCTTGGTCTTGAATATTATCCTTTATAAAGGACAAACAGTTTTCCCATACCGATTGAGCAGTTTTAGTCATAGATTCAGATAAATTTTTATTATTGTTATAAAGATTCTCCTAATAAAAATGGAGCAATTTTATTCCGTATTTCGGGATAACAAATATGTGAACAAATTTCTGTAAAAAAAAATATTTCGGCATCTAATTTTATAAAAAAAAGTTGTAATGAGGCTTTTTAAATTCGAATTTTTTTAATATTTTATAAATGAAAAATCATCAGACTCAAGTACGAGTTCGTTACTCAGAAACTGACCAAATGGGAGTTGTTTATCACGGAAATTATGTGCCTTATTTTGAGATAGGACGCGTGGAATGGCTTAGAAATAAAGGGGTTTCGTATAAAAGCATGGAAGAAAGCGGTATTGGCCTCCCGATTGTCAACATGAATATCAACTACAAAAAATCGGCTAGATATGATGAACTTTTGACAATTCACACAACATTCAAAAGTCACTCTTCTGTTAAGATCGAATTTGACTGCGCAATTTACAATGAGGCAAATGAGTTATTAACAACGGCGACGTTTATTTTAGTATTTGTTGCGTTAAAAACGGGTCGTCCAACAGCTCCTCCAGAATACATTTTAGACATATTCAAATCACTTGAAGAAAAGTGTTAAAATAACCATCTTTTTGATGTTAAATTATATAATTTTAATATCAATTTCAAACATTAAATCAAAAATGCTGAATACTGTTTCGGCATTTTTTTTTCTTGTTTTTGTCACAATTTTGCCAATGGGCAGTCCAGAAACTTCATCGATTTCCATTTCCTGAGACACGATTTCTAATTTTTTTTCTTTGATAACGCGCATTACTTTATTCATGTTTTTGTAATCAAAAGAAATTAAAAATTCTACGTCGATTGTTTTTTCAATAATTTCAGAAACTTCTAAAGTCTGTTGCGCAGTTGTTCGATATGCAGAAATCAATCCGCCAACGCCCAATTTTACACCTCCAAAAATACGAACGACTACAACTAAAACGTTCGTTAATCCAAAAGATTGTATTTGTCCGTAAATTGGAGCTCCGGCTGTATTGCTTGGTTCTCCATCATCGTTGGCACGATACGAGATTTTATTTCCAGCACCTATTTGGTAAGCATAACAATAATGTACCGCGTGAGGATGTTGCTTTTTAAGTTCCTCGATAATAGGTTTTACTTCATCTTCATGATCTATCGGAAATGCATAGCCAAAGAATTTACTGCCTTTTTCTTTAAACAGTATTTCTTCAGATGCAGATGCAATAGTTTGATAAGTATCGTTAATTTCCAAATGTTAAGCTTTAAGTTTTTTCGCCACGAATTACACAGATTTCCTCGAATTTCAGTTTTAATTTTTAAGCCAATTCAATTAGTGGAAATTTGTGTAATTCGTGGCAACATACTTTTGAATCCTTTTAATCAGTATAATCTGTGGCTAAAATATTTTTTATAATAATCCTTTGCTAAATAAATCTACAACATCTTCTTTTCCAACTTGAAGATTCCAAATTTTAATTCCTAAAGCTGCGGCACTGTCAGTGTTTTCGGTTTTGTCATCCACAAATAAGGTGTTTTCTGCAACTAGATTATTTTGATCTAAAACAAATTGATAGATTTTCGGATCTGGTTTTCTCATTCCGATGTCAAAAGAAAAATAAACTTTTTCAAAACAGTCATAAAAATCTTTGTAAAAAGAAACGCCACTTTTTGTTTCGAATGTATTGATGTGAATGGAATCGGTATTGCTTAATAAGAACAGACGATATTTTTTTGACAATTCCTGAAGAAACTCCAAACGATAAAAAGGAAAATCTGCCAAAACAGCATTCCAAGCTCTTAAAATATCTTCTTTGGAAGCATTTGGCAATTGTTTTTGAAAACCTCCAACGAAATCTTCTGGAGAAATAGCTCCAACTTCAAAAGAAAGATTTAATTGATCCAATTCATTATTCCATTCTGTCATTCCTAATTTTTGCAAGCCAGAAATTGTGGCAGGCTTATCTAAATTGATAAAAATATCTCCAAAGTCAAAAATTATCGCATTAATCATGATTTCTAATTTGTATCAGTTCGTCGCTTAATATGTTGGTTTTTGTGTTTTTTTTTCTTGTAATAATTGGAGCTTTTGTTCCATTTAGAAAATTCGTTTTTCCAATAAAAATTCTAGCTTCGTCCCAAAGATTTTCATCTATAAAAGATTGGAGGGTTTGTCTTCCGCCTTCAATTATTATAGATTGAATTTGATTTTGATATAAAACATCCAATATCTGAGAAATGATATTTTTGCTAAAATCAATTACTTCAAATTGAGTGTTTTCTCTTGATGGTTTTGAATCTTTAGAAAAAATAAAAGTCTTTACAGAATCATCAAAAATAAAACTGTTTTCATCAATTCTATTTTTTTGATCAATAACAACTCGAACGGGATTGTTGCCGTTCCAATCTCGAGCATTTAATTTCGGATTGTCATCAACAACAGTTTGCGTTCCGACCAAAATGGCTTGTTCTTCAGTTCTCCATTTATGAACCAATTGTCTAGAATATTGGTTCGTAATCCAAATTGGTTTTCGGTCTTGATCGATTACTTTTTCTGGCGATAAAAATCCGTCTTGACTTTCGGCCCATTTTAAGATGATATAAGGTCTTTTTTTCTGATGAAAAGTAAAAAAGCGTTTATTCAATTCATTGCATTCGTCTTCTAAAACGCCAACTGTAACATTTGCTCCGGCTTCAATTAACTTCAAAATACCTTTTCCAGCAACTTTTTCGTTAGGATCAACCGTTCCTACAACAACATTCGGAATTTCATTTGCAATAATCAAATCGCAACAAGGAGGTGTTTTGCCAAAATGACTGCAAGGCTCTAGGCTTACATAAATTGTAGCCTTTTTCAACAGCGATTTATCTTTTACAGAATTTACGGCATTTACCTCTGCATGCGGTTCACCAGCTTTCTTATGCCAGCCTTCGCCGATAATCTGGCCTTCATAAACAATAACGCTACCAACCATTGGGTTTGGATATGTTGTTCCAAGTCCATTTTGTGCCAGTTCGATACAGCGTTTTATATATTTTTCATGTATATTCACGGTGCAAAAGTAGTTAATTTTAAGATTATCATTAACTGAAAAAGGTTAAGTTGTGAAACAATCGAGATAGTTATAAGAGTATTCAAAACTATCTTTACTTTTGTAGTTGTAATGATTTAGAACAAAAAAATGGTAAATTGGCTTATACGAGTAATTGAAAAAGGAGACAATCAGGAAGTTGCACGTTTGATACGTTCTGTTTTTGATGAAATGGAAATTCCAAAAGTTGGAACTGCGTACGAAGACCCTTGCTTGGATTTGATGTTTGAGGAATATAGTAAAACGAAATCTGCGTATTTTGTTGTTGAAAATGAAGGTGAAATTGTAGGTTGTGCAGGAATTGCTCCTTTGGAGAATGGAGATCCGGAAATTTGTGAATTGCAGAAAATGTATTTCCTTCCTAAAACAAGAGGTTTAGGAATTGGAACTCAAATGATGGAAAAATGTTTAGAGCAAGCCAGAACTTTTGGTTTCAAAAAATGTTACATCGAAACCATGCCATTTATGCATGCTGCACAAAAACTGTATAAAAAATCTGGTTTTGAATATTTAGATGCTCCAATGGGGTGTACAGGTCACAATTCTTGTCCTGTTTGGATGCTGAAAGTTTTGTAATTTTAATGTAACAAATTTAAAATCGCAAGACTTATTGAATAATAAAATATCAGTTTTTGACTGATGTAAATGCTCAAAGAACAAAAATGAAAATTAAACAATATCGGACTCAGTTTATTAAAGAATTAGCTCCTTTTTACGATGCGTACGAAGCGGAGAGTTTTTTTTATTTGATTCTTGAAGATAAACACCAGCTTCGTCAGATTGATTTGGCATTAAATCATGATTTGGTATTTGATGAGAATGATTTTGTGATATGGGACGAATTGCTGAAACAGCTTAAAAAAGAAGTTCCGATTCAGTATCTGCTTGGGAAAACTAATTTTTACGGTTTGGATTTTGAAGTAAATGAAAATGTTTTGATTCCAAGACCTGAAACTGAAGAATTAGTTGAGTGGATTATCAATGAAAATTCTGGTCGAGATAAAAACAAAAAATTAAGAATTCTCGATATTGGAACAGGAACTGGCTGTATTGCGATTTCGCTAGCCAATAATCTTCCACATGCAGAAGTTGTTGCTATTGACGTTTCTAAAAAAGCAATTGAAACAGCCAAAAGAAATGCTCTAAGAAATAATGTCGAAGTGACTTTTGTGTTATTGGATATTTTAAAAGAAGAAGGATTAAGATGTCAGTTTGATATTATTGTTTCTAATCCGCCGTATGTTCGACATTTGGAAAAAGCAGAAATTAAAAAAAATGTTTTGGACTACGAACCGCATTTAGCTCTTTTTGTTGAAGACCACGATGCCCTAATCTTTTATAGAAAAATTGCCTCACTGGCAAAAAATGCTCTTCTAGAAAAAGGAAAGTTGTATTTCGAAATCAATCAGTATCTAGGAAAAGAAATGACCGATTTATTAGAAAGTATGGATTTTAAAAGTGTAGAGCTTCGAAAAGATATTTATGATAATGAACGTATGATAAAAGGAATTGTTTAAAGTGGTCAGAGTTCAGGTTTTTAGTGTTCAGTATTTGGCATGCTTATAGTTTGCATCACTGATTACTAAAAATCTGAACTCTGAGCACTAAAAAAAAACTATTCGTAACGCAACGCTTCAATAGGATCTAGCTTTGATGCTTTAATAGCTGGATATAAGCCAGAAACTATTGCGACCATAAAACTTGTTGCAAAAGCGGCAAAAATCGCCATCCACGGAATTACAAAAGCAAAACTCATGGCTGTTGCAATGGCAAAACCAAGAAGAATTCCTAAAACAATTCCAACCAAACCACCAATTTGTCCGATCAATAAAGTTTCAATAAAAAACTGAAAAGCAACTGTTGATCTTTTGGCTCCTAAAGCTTTACGAACGCCAATTTCGCGTGTACGTTCTGTAACCGAAACAATCATAATATTCATTAAAGCGATTGAAGACCCTAAAATAGTGATAACAGAAATAGTCCAAGCTGCTATTCCTAGATATTGAGTTATGCTTAGAATACGGTTAATTAAATCATCGCTTCGAACCACGCCAAAATTATTGTCGCGAACAGGACTTAACTTGCGAACTCTTCGCATGGTGCTGGTAGCATTATCTATTGCTTCATCCAGAACTTCTTTTTTTGAAACCATCACACTTATGGTGTAATTGATATTTGGTGCTGTAAATAAAGATCTCGCCACTTGAATCGGAATCAAAACGCGTAAATCCTGGCTGTTTCCAAAGGTTGAACCTTTTTCTTTTAAAACGCCTATAACTTTAAATCGAGCGCCTCGAATAGAAATTATTTTATCAATCGGGTTTACATCTTTCAGAAGTCCTTTTTCAAAATCAGAACCCACGATGCAAGAATAGGTATTGTTGTCAATATCAAACTGATTAAAACTTCTTCCTAAACTGGTTTCTAGCCCTGAATTGGTAATAAAATGCTCATCTACACCAACAATTGTAATTTCTGGATCAGTTTTTTCACTTAAATATTTTACTTCAGCCGTTGTAGTTGCAGTAAAAGATAATGAGGTTTCAGTAAACGGATATTTGTATTTATTTTTGAAAGCCACGGCTTCTGGATAAGAAATAATTGGGTTGATGACTTCGCGTTCTCTCCCGCCGCGGTTTCGAACTTTATTTTCGTATTGATTGATGTTAAAAGTATTGGCTCCCATAGAAGCAAAATCGTTGGAAATAGTGTTTTCTAAAGCAGAAACGACAGTCAAGATTCCAACTAAAGCGGTAATTCCGATAGCAATAATTAAAACAGTAAGAATGGTTCGCAGCAATTGTGTTTTGATAGAACCAAAAGCAATTCGGATATTTTCTTTAAATAATTTTAGCATCATGACCAATTTGTCACGAAAATACGTTTTTTGTTACAAGTTTGTTTTCGAAGTGTTATTATTTATTTTAAAAAGTAAGATATTTGCAGACTTAATAAGTCGAAAGTTGGAAAGTTTTAAAGTTGAAAGAACTAACAGCCTAAAAAAATCTAGAAATAAATTAATATCATAAGATTTTTAGAGAAAGATTGGAACAATCTAAAATCTAAAATCAACAATCTAAAATAAAAAAGATGGCTTCAAAACCAAGTATACCAAAAGGAACAAGAGATTTTTCACCAGCAGAGGTGTCAAAACGTCAATATATTATTCAGACTATAAAAGCTAATTTCGAAAAATTTGGTTTTCAGCCAATCGAAACGCCTTCGTTTGAAAATTCAGACACTTTAATGGGTAAATATGGAGAAGAAGGGGACCGTCTGATTTTTAAAATTTTAAATTCTGGAAACTTTTTCTACAATAAAAGTAAAATTGAATTGCCAGAATCAATTGAAGAATTACAATTAAATTCTGCTGAGAAAATTACTTTAGAGCAAAGAATTGAATTAAATAAATTTACAGGAAAAATTTCTGAAAAAGCTTTGCGTTACGATTTGACTGTTCCGTTTGCAAGATATGTAGTGCAACACCAAAGTGAAATTGAATTTCCTTTTAAAAGATACCAGATTCAACCAGTTTGGAGAGCTGATAATCCGCAAAAAGGTCGTTTTAGAGAATTCTTTCAGTGCGATGCCGATGTTGTAGGTTCAAAATCTCTTTGGCAGGAAGTTGAATTAGTTCAATTATACGATACTGTTTTTACTTCTTTAGGTTTAGAAGGTGTTACAATTAAAATCAACAACAGAAAAATTTTATCTGGAATTGCTGAGGTAATAGGTGCTTCAGATAAATTAATAGATTTTACAGTTGCTCTTGATAAACTGGATAAAATTGGTGAAGACGGTGTAAAGAAAGAAATGATCGAAAAAGGAATTGCTGAAGATGCTTTAGTAAAAGTGCAGCCGCTTTTTAGTTTCTCAGGAACTTTTGCAGACAAAATTGCACAGCTTTCAGAATTGTTATCTTCTTCTGAAGAAGGAATGAAAGGTGTTGAAGAATTGAAATTTATATGTGACAATGTTGCCGTTTTAGGTCTTTCAACTGCTATTTTAGATTTGGATGTGACATTAGCACGTGGTTTAAATTATTATACAGGAGCTATTTTTGAAGTTGCAGCTCCAAAAGCAGTTGCCATGGGCTCTATCGGAGGTGGAGGAAGATACGACGATTTGACTGGTATTTTTGGTTTAAAAAATATGAGCGGTGTCGGAATTTCTTTTGGATTGGATAGAATCTATCTCGTTTTAGAAGAATTACAATTATTCCCAGAAACAGTTGCTGCGACTTCTAAAGCATTGTTTTTGAATTTTGGAGATAAAGAAGCTTTGTATGCTTCGCAAGCAATTCAGAAATTGAGAAAAGAAAACATAAAAGTAGAATTGTATCCTGACAATGTGAAAGTTGGAAAACAATTTCAATATGCAGACAAACGTTTAATTCCGTTTGCAGTATTGGTTGGAGATCAAGAAATTACTTCAAATTCTTATACGCTTAAAAATTTAGTGACAGGAGAGCAGGTTTCTGTTGATTATGACGGGTTAAAGAAAGCTTTACAGGCGTAATTAAGTTTTTGTTTGCTCCCGATAGTTATCGGGATTGCAGATTTAATTTGATTTAAAAAGGGAATTTATTTTAATCTGCATAAATCTTTTTAAATCTGTGTGAAATATTAAAAAATACTTTGCGAGGCTAACTGTCTGGAATAAAAGTTTTTGCTTTAGATTCGGCAGATTTAAAGGATTTTCTTTTAAAATCTCTGCCTGAAATAGTTGCTGGAGAAGAAAAAAAACTCTTAATTTGCGACCTCAAGTTACGGGCGTAGTTCAAGGGTAGAATAGCGGTCTCCAAAACCGTTGATGGGGGTTCGAATCCCTCCGCCCGTGCAAAAAAAAATATATCATAATGACAAAAGTTGTTAATTACATTTCGGAAGCATTTGAAGAATTAAAATCAAATGTAACTTGGCCAGCTTGGGCTGAAGTACAACGTCTAACAATTGTTGTTGCTGTTTTTTCAGTAGTATTCGCTTTGGCAACTTGGGGAGTAGATGAGGTTTTTGCAAAAGCATTAGCTGGATTTTTTAACTGGATAAAAGCTTAATTTTTGTGATGACAGATAATAATGTAAAGAAATGGTATGTCGTTCGAGCAGTAAGTGGACAAGAGAATAAAGTAAAAGCTTACATCGAAACTGAAATCGCAAGATTAGGCATGAGTGATTACGTTTCTCAGGTTTTGGTTCCTACTGAAAAAGTGGTGACTGTAAAAGAAGGGAAAAAAATATCTAAGGATAAAGTTTATTTTCCTGGATATGTAATGATTGAAGCAAATCTTGTTGGTGAAATTCCTCATATTATTAAGTCAATAACAAGTGTAATTGGTTTTCTTGGAGAAACTAAAAATGGAGAACCTGTTCCATTGAGAGTCTCTGAAGTTAACAGAATGTTAGGTAAAGTGGATGAGTTAGCTGTTAATACAGATACTCGATCTATTCCATTCAACTTAGGTGAAACGGTTAAGGTTATTGATGGACCTTTTAATGGTTTCAATGGTACAGTTGAAAAAATAAATGAAGAAAAGCGTAAACTGGAAGTAATGGTGAAAATTTTCGGAAGAAAAACACCGTTGGAATTGAGTTTTATGCAAGTTGAAAAAGTATAATTTTTTGTTACATCTATAATATCCACTGCAATCGCTTCCTATGATTGTGGTGTTAAATTTTTTAAAAAATGGCTAAAGAAATTAGTAAGGTAGTTAAACTACAAGTTAAGGGAGGTGCT
>RCUJ01000605.1_pt1 | contig 20450 bp, 17 predicted proteins | sample 2166321 | NCBI WGS metagenome assembly RCUJ01 (sample SAMN09932808, study PRJNA488358) | compost metagenome | feature: garden; material: soil; isolation source: compost soil in an enriched community after 118 h of incubation | place: Germany: Experimental Botanical Garden Goettingen | collected... | reverse complement strand
TGCTTGCCGTGACGGAGGATCTTGATCATCAGGTCGGTGCCGATGTTGCCGGAGCCGATGATCGCGACTTTTAGTTTCTTGTTGTTCATGGGGATTCCTTTGCTAATGTCGCTCAGTCGAAGCGGATCGAGCAGCTGCCGATGCCGGCCAGGGTCATGCGCAACTGGTCGCCGGCCGCCACCGGCACCATGGCCGACAGCGCGCCGGAGAGGATCACTTCGCCGGCCTTGAGGCTCATGCCCAGTTGGCCCAGGGTGTTGGCCAGCCAGGCCACGGCGATCACCGGCGAGCCCATGGTCGCCGCGCCGGCGCCGGTGCCGACGATGCGGCCGTTCTTCTCCAGCACCATGCCGGTGGTGAACAGGTCCAGCTGGCGCGGGTCGACCAGGCGGTCGCCGAGCACGAACACCCCGCACGAGGCGTTGTCCGCCACGGTGTCCTGAATCCTGATTTTCCAGTCCTGGATGCGCGAATCGACGATCTCGAAGCAGGCCATCACGCCCTCGGTGGCGCGCAGCACGTCGGCCACGGTGACGCCCGGCCCGGCCAGGTCGTGCTTGAGCACGAAGGCGATCTCGCCCTCGGCCTTGGGCTGGATCAGCGAGGCCATCGGCACGCTGGAGCCCTGGTCGACGATCATGCGGTCGGTGAGCTGGCCGAAGTCCGGCTGGTTGACCTTGAGCATGTCCATCACCGCCTGGCTGGTGACGCCGATCTTCTTGCCGACGATGCGCTCGCCCTGCTCCAGGCGGCGGGCGATCAGGCGCTGCTGGATGGCGTAGGCATCCTCGATGCTCAGTTGCGGGAAACGCTCGGTCAGCGGGGCGACCGCCTCGGCGCTGCGCAGCGCGTTGAACAGCTCGTCGCCCAGCGCCGCGATGTCGAAGGAGGTGCTATTCACGGAGTGGTTCTCCTGTGCGGGGAAACTGCGGAATGGGTTGAGGCAGTTCAGGTTCATGTGATGGCGTGGCATCCGGCAGCGGCGCATTCGGTGTCCTGCTCCTCGCTGGCACCGGACACCCCGATGGCGCCGACCAGCCGGCCGTCGACCAGCAGCGGGAAGGCGCCGCCCATCGGCACCATGCGCGGCCTCAGCAGCAGGCAGGTGCGCACGTGCTCGGGCGCGCAGCTCATCAGCTCGCCCAGCGCGCCGGTCGGCATGGAGAACGACACCGCGGTCATCGCCTTGTCCTGGGCGATGTCGATGGTGTGCAGCGGCGCCTGGGGCAGCCGGGAGAAGGCCAGCAGGTGGCCGCCGGCATCCACCACGGCGACGCTGACCCGCAGGCCGCGCTGCTCGGCATGGCGCAGGGCGGCGGCGATGGACTGGTGGGCCACCGGCAGGCTCAGCGGATCGCCGAGGCGCAACGCTTCGGCGCCGGGGTTGGGATGCAGGTTCATGCCGGCACCTCCCCGGCAGCGCAGGCGCCAACCGGCGCCTGCTGCGGCTTGAGCATGAAGCAGGCCAGCGCCGGCACCAGTACCAGGGCCACCAGCATGTTGCAGAGGAACATGAAGGTCAGCAGCACGCCCATGTCGGCCTGGAACTTGATCGGCGAGAAGATCCAGGTGACCACGCCCAGCGACAGGGTCAGGCCGGTGAACACCACCACCCGCCCGGTGAACATCAGCGCCTGGTAGTAGGCCTGCGACAGCGTGGCGCCGCGCTTGAGCCAGAACAGGGTGACGCTGAGGATGTACAGCGCGTAGTCCACGCCGATGCCGACGCCCAGCGCCACCACCGGCAGGGTCGCCACCTTGAGGCCCATGTCCAGCTTGACCATCAGCGCCTCGGCCAGCAGCGAGGTGAGGATCAGCGGCAGGATGGCGCAGACCACCGCGCGCCAGGAGCGGAAGGCGACGAAGCACAGCAGGGTGACCGCCAGGTACACGCCCAGCAGCATCTGGCCGTTGGCCTGCTTGACCACGATGTTGGTGGCGCTCTCGATGCCGGCGTTGCCCGCGGCGAGCAGGAAGCGCGCGTCGGCGTCGTTGTACTCGGCGGCGAAGCGCTGGGTGACGTCGACCACCGCGTCCAGGGTGTCGGCCTTGTGGTCCTTGAGGTAGGCGTACACCGAGAGCAGGTCGCAGGTGTCATTGAACAGTTCGCGCGGCGAGCGGATGGCGGCGGCGTTGATCATCGCCTGGTTGGGCGGCAGCTCGTTCCACTTGAGGTTGCCCTCGTTCATGCCGACGTTGATCTTGCGCGCCAGCCCGGCGATCGAGCTGGTGCCCTCGACGCCGGGCAGCTGGCGCAGGCGCCACTCCAGCTCCTCGACCTTGCGCAGGGTGGCGTAGTCGACGCACTGGCCGGCCGGGGTTTCCACCATGACCACGAACACGTCGCTGCTGGCCTGGTAGTGGTCGATGACGAACTGGTTGTCCCGGTTGTAGCGCGAGTCGGCGCGCAGCTCGGGGGCGCCCGGATCGAGGTCGCCGACCTTCAGATCCTTGCCCACCAGCACCGCGAACAGGCCGACGCCGAGGGCGACGACGATGGCGACGGTAGCCGCCCGCGGCGCGGTGAAGCGGTCGAGCCACTGCACCAGCGGATGCCTGGCGCCGCCCTGCTCCATGCCAGCCTCGCTCTTCAGGCTGCGCGCGGCGGCCTGCGCCGAGACGCCGGTGAACGACAGCATGATCGGCAGCAGCGCCAGGTTGGTGAACACCAGGATGGCGACACCGACGCTGGCGATGATCGCCAGCTCCTGGATCACCGGCACGTCGACGATGGTCAGCACGGCGAAGCCGACCACGTCGGCCAGCAGCGCGGTGATGCCGGCGGCGAACAGGCGGCGGAAGGTGTAGCGCGCGGCGATCAGCTTGTGGGTGCCGCGGCCGACGTCCTGCATGATGCCGTTCATCTTCTGCGCGCCGTGGCTGACGCCGATGGCGTAGACCAGGAACGGCACCAGGATCGAATACGGGTTGAGCTCGTAGCCCAGCAGCGGCAGGCAGCCGAGCAGCCAGGTCACCCCGATCAGGGTGCAGCCCTGCACCACCAGGGTGCTGCGCCAGCAGCGGGTGAAGTAGTAGAGGATCGCCGAGGTGATCAGCACCGCCACGGCAAAGAAGCCCAGCACCGCCTGCAGGCCGGCGATCAGGTCGCCCATCACCTTGGCGAAACCGATGATGTGGATGTCCACGCCCTTGGCCTGGTAGCGGGTGCGGATCTGCTCCAGGGCATCGGACAGGGTCTTGTAGTCCAGCGCCTCGCCGGTCTTCGGGTCGATGTCCAGCAGCGGGATGAGCACGATGCTGGAGCGCAGGTCGCGCGCCACCAGCTGGCCGATCTCGCCGGAGCGCTCGACGTTGGCGCGCAGCGTCTCGAGGCTTGCCGGGCTGCCGTCGAAGCCGTCCGGCACCACCGGGCCGCCGTCGAAGCCCTCCTCGGTCACGCCCTGCCAGCGGGTCAGCGGCGTCCACAGCGACTTCATGAAGGCGCGGTCGACGCCCGGCACCAGGTACAGGTCGTCGTTGATCTGGCGCAGGGTCTCCATGTACTCGGCGGTGAAGATGTCCTGCTCGCCACGGCTGGCCACGGCAATGCGCAGCGAGTTGGCCGAGCCCTTGAGGTCGTCGCCGTGGCTCAGGAAGTTGAGCACGAACGGGTGATTGGCCGGAATGGTCTTCAGGAAGCTGGCATTGAGCCGCAGGTTGGTCGCCGCCAGGGCGAACACCAGGGTCAGCAGCAGGCAGACGCCGATCACCACGAAGCGGTGGTTGAACAGCAGGCGCTCGAGGCGGTTGCCCGAGTACTTGTCGAAATCCGCGAGGGATGCGATGGCCTCGAAGCCATCGGAAGATGTACCGATACCCATGTTGTTGACCTCGTGTATCCAGCGACTCAGCGCAGGGCGTCCGGCTCGAAGAAGGCAACCCCGTTCACACCGACGGCGACGCCGCCGCCCTGGGCGGTGGCCTGCAGGCCGGCGAAGGGGAATTGCCGGGTGGGCTTGACCGGCCTGAAGCGCAGGCCGTCGTCGCGGCTCAGCCAGCCGGTGCCGGACTCGTCGACCAGCAGGATGGCGCCATCGGCCAGGTTGATACCGGTGGTCAGGCTCTTGCTGGTGCCCAGCTCGACCTGCTGCCAGCTCGCCCCGGCGTCCGTGGAGCGGAACAGGTTGCCGCGCAGGCCGAAGGCCAGCAGGCTGCCCTTGCCGCTCACCACCAGGCCGAAGAAGCTGCCGGCATAGGGCTCGCCCAGGGGCTCCAGCTGGCGCAGGTCGGCATCCATGCGCAGCAGCATGCCCAGCTCGCCGGCCAGGTAGAGCTTGCCGTGCAGCTGGCGGGCGACGTTGACATGGCGCTGTTCGCTGCCGTCCAGCAGCTCCAGCGAGGGCTTCCAGTCGGTGCCGCCGTCACGGGTGGCAAAGCCGAAGCCATAGGCGCCCACGACCACGGCGTGCTGGCGATCGACGCACTGGATATCGAGGAACGGCTTGTCCGCGCCCTCCATCTGCAGGCGACGGGCGTCAGCCGATTGTTCCGGGTCCTGCATCTCGCGGGCCAGGAGGATCCTCGCGGCGGCCTGCCGGCCGTCCAGCTGCTTGCTCCAGCTCTGGCCGCCATCCACGGTCTTGAGGATCACCCCGCGATGACCGACCGCCCAGCCGGTCTGCGCATCGGCGAAGCACACCCCGGTCAGGGTCACGGCCACCGGCACGCTGGCCTGCTGCCAGCTCCGCCCCTGATCGTCGGAATACACCACATGACCGCGCACACCCACCGCCACCAGGCGCTCGCCGGCCATGGCGATGGCGCTGAGCATGGACTGGGCGGCCAGCGCAGAAGGCAGCGCCTTTTGCTCCAGGGTATCCGCCACCTGCTTGCTCGGCGCCTGATTGGCCGCCGCCTCGACGGCATGGGCGCTAGCGCCACCCATGCCGGCCAGGCATACACACAAGGCAATTATTGTTTTTTTCATGGTTCGAACCTCTGCTACCACCTGCCACCGGAGCAGCGACCTTCCCCGGCTATCGGGGAAGGTCGCCGTCTACCGCTCAGGGCTCAGCGCGCACTCTGGTTGGTCAGCGACTCCGGCGAGAAGTAGCTCTCGCGGCGGCGCTCGGTCATCGCGTACTGGTCCTTGCCGGCGTCGCCCAGGGCGCAGTTGTAGACCCAGGCCTGGGTGCGGTGGTCGTGGAAGAAGCCGGTGCAGTAGTTAACCTGGGCCGGGATGTCCGGCGCGGCGAACGGCGTGGTCAGCGCGGTGCGCCACAGGGTGCCTTCGGCGTCCCAGCCATCGAGGATCGCGGTGCCCCAGTTGTCCTCGTCGTAGTAGTACTTGCGCTTGGGCACCGCGTGGCGCTTGCCCGGCTTGAGGGTGGCCTCCACTTCCCAGACACGGTGCAGCTCCCAGCGCATCATCTCCGGCTTGGCGTGGCGCTGCCCCATCACTTCCTGGTCGGCGTTGGCCAGCAGCTTGTTGTTGTTGTAGGGAATGATCATTTCCCGCTTGCCGAGCAGCTTCCAGTCGTAGCGTTCCGGCGAGCCGCCGCCACCGAAGGTCTCGTCGACGAAGTTGACCCCGGAGGCCACCACGTTCGGCGTGTCGAAGTTGATGCTCGGCGCGCGGCGCACGCGACGCTGGCCGGCCAGGTACTGCCACAGGGTGCGGCCCTTCACGTGGTCGAGGACGTTGTGCACCATCAGCGCCTCGCCGGCGCGGAAGGCCGGGGCGTAGGTCGCCTGGATGGCCAGCATGTAGTTGGGGTTGGGCGAGGTCTCGGCCGAACCTTCCTTGTAGTAGTAGGGATACTGGCCTTCGTCCTGGGCCGCAGTGGCCAGCACCTGCTTGCCATCGGCGGTGGTGGTCCACACCTTGTACTTGGTGTGGGTGGACTCGCCACGCCACAGGGTCATGTGGTTCCAGTGCACCTCAAGGCCCGACTGGGGAATCGGGAACGGCACGCCGCCGTAGGCGCCCTTCACGGTCAGACCATCGTTCTCCAGGGTCGCGTTGGTCGCGTTCTTCAGGGTGTTGTCGTAGATCCACTGCGGTGCCGCGGCGGTGCGGCGGGTCGGATAGACGTCGATGCGGAAGGTGTCCGGATTGGCCTTGAACAGCTGGATCACCCCCTCGGCCAGCTTGTCCTTGTACTGCTCCAGGTTGGCCGCGGTGATGGTGAACAGCGGCTTGTCGGCGGCGAACGGGTCGAAGCCGCGCTGGCCCTGCTGGTAACCGGCGGGCACTTCAGTGAAGCCGCCGTTCCAGGCCGGGATGCTGCCGTCGGCATTGCCGGCGCGCTCGGCGCCCAGCGGGGTCAGCTTGTCCTTGAGGGCCTCGGCCTGCTGCGGGCTGACCGCCGCGTGGGCGGCGCCGATGCACAGGGTCAGCAGGGATACGCAAGTCAGGAAACGGGTTTTCTTGTTGTTGTACATGTTCAACACCTCAGAAAGTGTGCGAGACGCTGAAGGCGATGAAATCGCGGTCGGCGTTGGTCTGTTCGTAGGTCTTGATGCCACCGATGTTGATCGGCGCCGAGGGGCCGAAGAAGCCGTTGTAGGCCAGGCTGAAGTTGATCGACTTCAGGTAGTCACCGGAGATACCGATGTTGTAGTTGCCACCCTTGGCCTGGCTGAAGCCGCCGACCGCCGAGGAGCGGCCGTCGATGCCGTAGCCGAAGCCCATCGGCACCGACAGGTCGAGGCCGTCGAGCACCTGGAAGTAGGTCGGGGTGAACACCACGCGCATGGCGGTGGCGTCGCGGGTGGAGTTGGGGTCGAGCATGTTGCGGTTCTTGTCCACGCTCAGCGTGCGGTTCCACGCCAGTTCGGCGAGGATGACCGCCGAGTCCCAGAATGGACCGGTGGTCAGGACGTTGATCATGTTGACCTGCGCATGGGCGGTCTTGCCGATGGCGTACAGCGGGTTGTGGTCGTTGTCGCCGACCGCGACCGGCGCCAGCGCGCTGAGGTCGGCGACGGTCAGACTGACCAGCGGTGCGTCGTGGCGAACGGAAGCCTCGAAACCGACGTTGGCGTTGCCGATGCCGCGGTTGGCGCTGAAACCGTAGGCGGTGATGTCCTCCGGGAACACCAGCATGTACTCGCCCTGCTTGTCCGCCGCCTGGCCCGGACCGACGTTGGCCCCCGGGCGCACCTGCACCTGGAAGTTCTTGTCGTGGTAGCGCACGGCATACAGGCCGAAGTCGGTATCCAGCGCGTCGGAGCGGTAGCGCAGCTGGATGCCGCCCTGTCCGGAGTCGCGCGCCTCGATATCCTTGCCACGGTAGAAGGAAGCCACCGGTCCCACGCCCGGCACGCTGGCGAGGATGATCCGCTCGCCGCCCTCGTCGAGCAGGTCGGCCGGGCTGAAGTAGCTGCCGGCGCCCGGCAGGCGGTTGCTCTCCCACTCGAACTGGTAGTAGGCACCCACCGAGAAGTTGGGGGTCAGCTGCAGCTGGCCGGAGATCTGCTCGACCGGCAGGCCGAGTTCCTTGAACTGCGAGTTGGGCACCGAGATCGCCTTGACCACGTCGATCGGCTGCTGGGCGGCGGCGATGCCGTTGTTGCCGAAGAACAGGCTCTCGCCGTACAGCAGCGCGTGCTGGCCGAGACGGGCGACGCCCCACATCTCCTCGCCCAGGTTGAAGTCGCTGTAGACGAAGGCGTCGAGGATCTCCGCATCGCGGCCGTGCAGGTCGCGGGTGTCGTCGGTGAACTCGTCGTGATCGACGCTGAAGGCGTTGGCGGTATCCGGCGAGTCGTTGTCGTTGTCCTTGTTGTAGACGTCGTCGTACCAGGCCGCGCCGCTGACGCGGAAGCCGGCGCCGTTGCGCGACACATCCAGCTCGGACAACAGGTCGACCCGGTTGGAAATGATCCCCTGGTCGAAGTTGCGATCACCGTCGTCCAGGTTCGGGTCGGCCACCAGCTTGTCGTGCTGATCCTTGACCCGCCAGGCATTGCTGTACTTGAGCGTATTGTCCCAGCGCGCTTTCCAATCGTTGCCGGTTTCGAACTGGAAGGCCTGTGCCGACATATTGGGCAGCAACAGAATTGCGACGCTCAGTGCGGAAAGTTTGAACGCTTTTTCAACCACGCAGGCAGTAGTGACAGTGGACTGTCTTTTATTGGCCATTTGAACACCTCGAATGACGGTGACCCGTCTTTTATTGTTATGGGGTGACTGCCGGAGCCAGGCTGCCGGCAGTGGCATACATCCGATTACGCAAGTTCCCCCGAACACCTCTCAGTCGTTGATCGATACCGCCTCGAGGCCGAAGATCATCGGCGGCAGGGTCTGCCCCAGCAGGTAGCCACCGAGCATGCCGGCGGTGTCGTCGGCGTTCTGGGTGATGTGGTTGGCGGCGGCGATGACGTCGCGCAGGATCCGCTGCAGCGGGTTGTCCAGGTAGATGCCGCGCGCCGAGGTGGCCTTGAACAGCAGCATCACCGCTTCCTCGCACTCGCGGCCGACGCGGGCGATGTCGAGCATGTGGTGCACACGCTCGTAGGTCGGTACCAGCTCGCGACGCTCCACGATCTCGGTGGTCTCGGCCATCATCTGCAGCAGGCGGGCACGAGCGGTGCGCACGCGCACCACGGCGTTGCCCAGGCGATCCTTGACGTAGGGGCTGAGCGCCGCGCTGTTGCCGTCGGTGGTGTTGGTGCGCACGCTCATCTGGCGGATGTATTCGTCGACGCCGCCCTGGGCCATACCGACGATCAGCGAGGAGACCGCGCCGAAGAACACCTGGTTGAACGGGTACAGGTAGTGGTTGCCGCGCTCGCTGTACTCGTACTTGATCAGGCTGTGCACCCGGTGGTGCGGCACGAAGGCATCCTTGACCAGCAGGCTCTTGCTGCCGGTGCCGGCCAGGCCGAAGGTGTGCCAGTCGTCGATGATCTCGTAGTCGTCGGCCGACACCAGCATCGACAGGCGGTCGATCACCTTGCCCTCGGCGTCCTTGCGCAGGCCGCCGAGGAAGGCCCACTGGCCGTGGTCGCAGCCGCTGGAAGTCTTCCAGGTGCCGCTGATGCGGTAGCCGCCCTCGACTTCCTCGACCTTGCCGAAGGGCGGGTAGGACGAGGCAATGATGGTGGCATCATTCTCGCCCCAGACGTCGACGCAGGCCTGCTCGGGCATGCTGCCGAATTCCCACTGGTGGATGCCGAGGATCATCATGTTCCAGGCGCTGCTGCAGCAGCCGCGGCCCAGTTCCATCAGCACCTTGTAGAACACGCTGGGGTTCATTTCCCAGCCACCGAACTGGGCCGGCTGGAGGATCTTGAAGAACCCGGCATCGACGAAGGCGGCAATGGTTTCCCGGGAGACCATGCGGTTCTTTTCCACCGAGTCGGCCTTTTCGCGCAGCATGGGAATCAGCTCGCGGGCGCGTTGCAGCAGTTCGGCCTCGCTGGGAATCTGCTGATCGGCGATGAGTGCGGACTTTTTCAATACTTGGTTCATATGCGTATCTCTCAATTATTTTTATTCGATATCCGTGACCGGCAAGCAGCGCGGCGCGGAAGTTATGCCGCGAGAAAACGGCGTACGGTCTTGTTCAAATCGTCCCGCTGGCCAGGAACTGCAACATCACCCGATTGAACTCCTGCGGGTCCTCGTATTGCGGCCAATGCCCGGCCTCGGTCTTCATCACGTACAGCTGCCCTTTTGGCAGGCGCGGCAGTGCCGACTCGGCGGCGGCCACGTCGTGGATCGGGTTGTGGGTGGTCCACAGCAGCAGGGTTTCGCACTGCACCTTTTCCAGCTCGATCATGTCGGGCTTGCCGCCGTCCTTGACCTTCTTCAGCCGCGCGTAGATCAGCGGGGCGCACTGCTGGTAGCCGGCCGAGGAGTAGAAGGCCAGGCGGGTCTGGATCAGTTCGTCGCTGAGCAGGTGCCAGTTGCCCTCGTACAGCAGCCACTGCATGCGCTCGCGGATGCTCTCGAAGGTCGGCGCCTGACCGAAGCTGCGGGCCGACAGTTCGGCCAGGTACTTGAGGTCGGCGCGGCCCTTGTCGCTGACCACCGGAATGCCGCCGGTGGTGTTGAGCACCGCGCGCTTGATGCGCTGCGGATAACGCACCGCGAACTCGCCGGTCACTACCCCGCCCAGCGACTCGCCGGATATGTGCGCCGACTGGATGTCCAGCGCATCCATCAGCTCGCGCAGTTGCTCGACGTAGTCGGCAATCGAATATTCGATGTCGGTCTTCTTCGCCGACAGGCCGTGGCCGACATAGTCGAAGGCAATCACGTGGTAGTGCTCGCCGAGGGCCACCACGTTCTTGGCGTAGGCCTCGATATGGCCGCCGATGCCGTGCATCAGGATCAACGTCTCGGCCTTGCCCTTGCCGGCTTCGGCGATGCGGGTGCGGCCATAGGTGGGCAGATCGACGTAGCGGATCTCGGCGCCCAGAAAGTCCAGCCAGATGCTCATGTTCATTTCTCCACTGTGTCGATCAGGCGATCTGGTTGCGCTTGTGGCCCCAGTCGCTCATCTGGGAGTAGCTGCGCACTTCCCAGTCGTTCTCGTCGATCACCACCCCGCCCCAACCGATCTCGAAGTTGAAGCCGGACGGTGTGCGGGCGTAGAAGGAGAACATGCGGTCGTTCGGGTGATGGCCCAGCTCCAGAGCCACCGGAATGCCGGCCTTCACGGTGCGGTCGTAGGCCAGGCCGACGTCGTCGAGGTCTTCCACCTGCAACATGAAGTGGTTGAGGGTCTTGGTGGCCATCGGGTTCTCGGCCGTGGCGATCGAATGGTGGCGGCCGCTGGCGGTGTGGAAGAAGGTGGCGTCCACCAGCATGCCGGGCATGATTTCCTCGCGGATGTAGTCGCTGACCCGCAGCTTGAGCACGTCCCTGTAGAAGCTCAGGGTCTGCTCACCCTTGCCGGCCTTGGCGAACGGCAGGATGTGACCGATACCCAGCTCGCCGCAGACGAAGCCACCCTTGAGCACCTTGGAGCGGAACGGATTCCGCAACTCGGCCACATGTGGACCGAAGAAGAACTCGTGGCTGAAACCGTTGGGGTCCTGGCAGGCGTAGGCCTTTTCCACCTTGCGGCGCTGCAGGGTCTGCGTCGGTACGACACTGACCTCGACACCCTTGTCGCGCAGCTCGGCCACGTACTCCTCGAGCGCCCGCTCGGTCTTGAACTGCCAGCCGGCCACCAGCAGGTCGTCGATGCTGTTTTCTTCCAGGAAGATGCGCTGCTGGTGCTCGTCCATGCGCAGGCTCAGGCCCTGCGCATCGCGCTGGCCAACCTGCAGGCCGAGGATCTCGCTGGCGAAGCACTGCCACTGATCCAGATCGCTGACACCCAGGCCGACATAACCCAGTGAGTTGATCTCTGCCACTTCACGTCCCTCTGTTGTTTTTATTGTTCCGAAGGCCTCGCCCAGCGCCCCGGTCAGTTGCGCCGTGAGAACTGCCGGCGCTTTCCCTAGGTAGAGCAACGGCCGTGCCAGCACCTGAAAAGGCGCCAGAAGAGATTAAAATATCTTTTATTTTCAATAGCTTAGGATTTGCTGCGGAGACTTGCGGAGCGCGTTGCGCAGCTCCTTGCAGCGGACAACCCTTGCGAATTTTCCGCAGGCACCAAAAATTCGGAACGAAAAACATGAAATCACCAACGGTGCTTGTCCGGAGCATCCCGAACAGGCGATGCTGGCGATCAACCTCGGCATCACATTGCGGATAACTACAAGCAAAACAGGCACATCCATGAGTACGACCACGAGCGAAGACGGCGCAGGCGCACGCAAGGGAAGGCGCAGCGACTCCCGTGGCATCATCACCGACCTGCGTTTCCCCGACATGCAGGACCTCACCGAACACCTGTTCTTCAATCCCCAGGAGGGGCTGATCTGGCTCGGCGAGAAACGCATGCTCCTGCTGCACGCGGAGGCCTTCGGCGCCCTGCGCCAGGAGCTGATCGAATCCATGGGGGTCGAGTTCACCCGCGGGGTGTTCACCCGCATCGGCTACCTCACCGGCGTGCGCGATGCCGACCTGGCCATCAAGACCCGTACCAGCGGCACCCAGCTCGACATCCTCGCCGCCGGCGCGCAGCTGCACGCCCTGGCCGGCATGGTCGAAGTCACCCCGGTGTGCATCGAGTTCGACCAGAGCAAGGGCTACCTGTACGGCGAGTTCCTCTGGAAACATTCGGTGGAGAGCGATCTGCATGTGGCCAGCAACGGCACCAGCAGCGATCCGATCTGCTGGATGGAAGTGGGCTACAGCTCGGGCTTCCTGACCCGCCTGATGGGCAAGCGCATCCTGGTACGCGAGACCGAGTGCCGCGCCAGCGGCGACGAGGTGTGCCGGGCCGTGGCGCGGCCGGTCGAGGAATGGGACGACGCCGAGGAAGACCTCAAGTACTTCCAGCCGCGCGCCGCCGACCATCGCCGCGGCGAGCCGATGCCGCAGCCCGCGCAGACGCCCGCAGCGCCCAGCCTGGTCGCCGCGCCCTTCGGCCTGACCCAGCCACGCAGCAACCCGGCCGAACTGGACCGCCCGGTGGGCAGTTCGGCGGCCTACCACGCCGCACTGCACAAGATCCTGCGGGTGGCCACGACCAACGCCACCGTCCTGCTGCTCGGCGAAAGCGGCGTCGGCAAGACCATGTTCGCCCACGAGGTGCATGCCAACAGCCGCCGCGTAAACGGCCCCTTCGTGGAGATCAACTGCGCGGCCATCCCCGAGGCGCTGATCGAGTCCGAGCTGTTCGGCGTGCAGCGCGGCGCCTACTCCGGCGCCACCGAGCCGCGCGCGGGACGCTTCGAGTTCGCCGATGGCGGCACCATCTTCCTCGACGAGATCGGCACCCTCAGCATGACCGCGCAGAGCAAGCTGCTGCGGGTGCTGCAGAGCGGCGAGCTGGAGCGCCTGGGCAGCAACAAGACGATCAAGGTCGACGTGCGGGTGATCGCCGCCACCAACGAGGACCTGGCCGTGGCGGTCAAGGAAGGTCGCTTTCGCAGCGACCTGTTCTACCGGCTCAACGTCTTCCCGGTGACCATCGCCCCCCTGCGCGAGCGCAAGGACGACCTGCCGCTGCTGCTGGACGTCTGCCTCACCAAACTGAGCGCGCTGCACGGCCGCCACCTCACCGGCATCACCCCGCGGGCCCTGCAGGCGATCCTCGACCATAACTGGCCGGGCAACATCCGCGAATTCGAGAACGTCATCGAACGTGCAGTCATCCTCGCCGATGACGGCGAGGCCATCGACATGCGCCACCTCTCCGGCTTAGGCCAGGGCGGGCAGCGCGAGCGCGTCGGCACGGTCAGTTGGGAAGCCGGCCCGGCCATCGGCATCCGCCTGCCGGAAAGCGAGCCGTCCGGGGTCGGCCTCGCCCAGCAGGAGAACGCCAGCCACGAGCAACTGCTCAACCTGGCCAAACGCGCTCTGCAGCGCGGGCCGGTCAAGCTGCCGGATATCGAGGAGGTATATATCGAGGTCGCCATGGAGCAGTGCGAGGGCAACGTGTCCAAGGCCGCCGCCCTGCTCGGCATGACCCGCGCCCAACTCGACTACCGGCTGAAGAAGATGGCGCAGAGCGAGGAGTGAAGCGCCCCAGGCCTTGCCAGGGTCACCGGGCGGCGAGTCAGGCCCTGGCAAACCGTTGTAGGGGCGAATTCATTCGCCAAAATGCCTCGCAAAGGCGAATGAATTCGCCCCTACGCCACGCTATGGGTTTCATGCGCTTGCCCCGACAGGACTCCCGGCCCTTCATGAGGAAGCGTTGGCAAGACCCGCGCTGCGCTCGTCGATGCATTCGTACTCGCCCATTTCGAATTCGCGGCAAATGAACGGGCGGTTTTCGTAGATCGTGCACAGCAGGGTTTCGCGATCGAGCGCCGCGCACCAGCCATCGTCCAGGCGCGCCATCACCTGGCCGCCCCATGCATCGATGTCGATGAACTGCTCCGGCACGCCGGTATCGGTGATCAGCATGACTTCCAGGCGACAACAGCAGGCCTGGCAGTTGGCACAGGTTATTTCTGGCTCAGCCAGATTGACCGCTTCGATCTTCATCAATCGGGAGTTTCCCTCCGGCGAAATCTACACATCATCCAAACACTCGATTGCCGTGGTTGACCCGATGCCGGGCAGGCCCGGCTCCTCTCTCGCACTAAGCGGGAGCGAAGCCGGGCGCAGGCCGCGATCATGCCGGGTTGGGCAAGCCTAGCAGGTCGCGGGCCACCGCTTCGGCGATGCGGATGCCGTCGACCCCGGCGGAGAGGATGCCGCCGGCATAGCCGGCGCCCTCGCCAGCCGGGAACAGGCCCTTGACGTTGAGGCTCTGCAGGTCGGCGCCGCGGGTGATGCGCAGCGGCGAGGAGGTGCGCGTCTCGAGGCCGGTGAGCACCGCGTCGTGCATGGCGTAGCCGCGGATCTGCTTGTCGAACACCGGCAGCGCCTCGCGGATCGCCTCGATGGCGAACGGCGGCAGGGCCGCGGCCAGGTCCTGCAGTTTCACGCCCGGCTTGTACGACGGCTCGACGCTGCCCAGGGCGGTGGACGGCTTGCCGGCGATGAAGTCGCCGACCAGCTGCGCCGGGGCCTCGTAGTTGCGCCCGCCGAGTTCATAGGCGAGCGATTCCAGGCGCTCCTGCAGTTCGATGCCGGCCAGCGGGCCGTCCGGGAAGTCCTGCTCGGGGCTGATGCCGACCACCAGGCCGGAGTTGGCGTTGCGCTCGTTGCGCGAGTACTGGCTCATGCCGTTGGTCACCACCCGGTTCGGCTCCGAGGTGGCGGCCACCACGGTGCCGCCCGGGCACATGCAGAAGCTGTACACCGAACGACCGTTCTTGGCGTGGTAGACCAGCTTGTAGTCGGCGGCGCCGAGCTTCGGGTGGCCGGCGTACTTGCCCAGGCGCGCCTTGTCGATCACCGACTGCGGGTGCTCGATGCGGAAGCCCACCGAGAACGGCTTGGCTTCCATGAACACGCCGTGGCCGTGGAGCATGCGCATGGTGTCGCGGGCGCTGTGGCCGAGGGCCAGCACCACATGGCGGCTGGCGATCTGCTCGCCGCTCTCCAGCTGCACGCCGCGCAGCTGGCCGTCCTCGATCAGCAGGTCGCTGACCTTCTGCTCGAAGCGCACTTCGCCGCCGAGGGCGATGATCTCGGCGCGCATGTTCTCGACCATGCCGGTGAGGCGGAAGGTGCCGATGTGCGGCTTGTTGACGTAGAGGATCTCCTCCGGCGCGCCGGCCTTGACGAACTCCTCCAGCACCTTGCGACCGAAGAACTGCGGGTCCTTGATCTGGCTGTACAGCTTGCCGTCGGAGAAGGTCCCCGCGCCGCCCTCGCCGAACTGCACGTTGGACTCGGGGTTGAGCACGCCCTTGCGCCACAGGCCCCAGGTGTCCTTGGTGCGCTGGCGCACTTCCTTGCCGCGCTCGAGGATGATCGGGCGAAAGCCCATCTGCGCCAGCAGCAGGCCGGCGAAGATGCCGCACGGGCCAAAGCCGACCACCAGCGGGCGCTCTTCCAGCTGCTCGGGCGCGTGGCCGACGAACTGGTAGCGCATGTCCGGGCTGGGGCCGATCTGCCGGTCGTCGGCGAATTTGGCCAGCAGCGCCGCTTCGTCGCGCACGCTGACGTCGAGGGTGTAGATGAACAGCAGCTCGCTGGACTTCTTGCGCGCGTCGTAGCTGCGCTTGAACAGGCTGAAGTCGAGCAGTTCGGCATCGGCGATGCCCAGGCGCTGCAGGATCGCGGCGCGCAGGTCGGCGTCGCTGTGGTCGAGGGGCAGTTTGAGTTCGGTGATGCGCAGCATGGGGCCGTCCACGTCAGGGCCGGAGGCAACCCGGCAGCTTTTGAAAGGCGGCGATTATACGCGCGATGGCGCCCGTTCGGCAGGCTTTGCGCCGGCCGGCCAGGGCAACCGCATGAAGCCGGTTTCCCGGTCCGTAGGGGTGCATCCATTCGCCAACGCGGCCCTGCCGAGCGTCAAACCTCGCCCAGATAGTCCTTCTTGCCTATCTCGACGCCGTTGTGGCGCAAGATGCCGTAAGCGGTGGTCAGGTGGAAATAGAAGTTGGGCAGGACGAAGCCCAGCAGATAGGTTCGCCCGGTGAAATGGATTTCCTGGTCGTGGGCCTTGAGCACGATGGCGCGCTCCTCGCTGCCGTCGATCTGCTCCGGCGCCACCCCCTTCAGGAAGGTCGCGGTCTTGGCGAGGCGTTCCTGCAACTCGTCAAAGCTGGCTTCGGTATCGGCATAACTCGGCACCTCGATACCAGCCAGACGCGCGGCACAGCCCTTGGCCGTGTCGGAGACGATCTGCACCTGACGCACCAGCGGAAGCATGTCGGGAGCGAGCCGAGCGTTGAGGAGGACTTCCGGGGCGATTTTCCGCGCGGCGGCATGGGCGGCAGCCTTGGCGAGGATGGCCGCCAGACTATCCAGACCACGGAGGAGCGTCGGGATGGAGGCTTGGTACATGGAGAGGGACATGTGCTGATTCCTGGCAGGGGGATCGGGCAGACGCCCGATCCGGGGTTGCAAGAACGCCGTGCGGCTCGGCGTTGACGACTTCAAGATAGCCGATGGCGCCCACCCTGCATGAGCGCCAGCGCACGGGTTGCTTCCCTCAGCCGAAGGCCGTTTCGGAATTGGCCGTGGTGCAGAAGCGACCAATGCTGGCCACCGAGTTGGCATGCTCCTGGGCCGACGGCGAGGCGCAGCAGTCCTCCAGCAGCACCACGTCGAAGTCGCGGTCGTGGGCGTCGCGTACTGTAGCCTGCACCACCGCCTGGGTACTCACCCCGCTGCAGTAGATGCGCTCGATGCCCTCGCGCTTGAGCAGCAGCTCCAGCTTGGTCTGGTAGAACGGCGAGACGCGGTGCTTGACGATGTCCCACTCGCCGTCCTGCGGCGCCAGCGCCTCGTGCACCTGGCCGCCCCAGGCGTTCATCTTGAGGATGCCGTTCCTGGCGATCGGGCCGAACACCTGCGAGTTCGGGTTGGCCTCGCGGTGGTCGTCGGAGAAGGCCACGCGCACGAAGGCCACCGGGATGCCCTTGCTGCGCGCCTTGTCGATGGCCGCGGCGGTGCGCGCGATGATCTCGCGCGAGCGCACCTGCTCGCCCAGCGGCGACTTGCCGCTGGCGCCGTCTTCGTGGATCAGGTCGTTCTGCATGTCCAGAACCAGATAAATGCTCTTCATTGTTTCAAGTCTCTGCTGGGTTGAATCAGTCGCACCACAGGGCGCCGTTGATGTCGAGGATTTCGCCGCTGATGAAGCCGGCCTTGTCGGAGAGCAGGAAGGCCACCGCCTCGGCGACCTCCTCGGCGCGGCCCATGCGCCCGAGCGGGATCAGCGCGCGCAGGGTCTCGGGGAAGGTCGTGGTCATGTCGGTGGCGATCGGGCCGGGCGCCACGGCGTTGACCCGCACGCCGCGGCTGGCCAGCTCCTTGGCGAGGAACTGGGTCAGGCTGTGCACCGCCGCCTTGGACATGCCGTAGGCCACGTTGCCGGCGCTGGCCTGCTCGGCCGGGTCCAGCCACGGGCGGGCGTTGCCGCCGTTCTTGCCGACCACCGAGCCGATGTTGACGATGGCGCCGCGGCCACGGTCGGCCATGCGCCGGCCGACCAGCTGGCAGGGGATCAGCGTGCCCTGCACGTTGATGCGCAGCACCCGCTGCAGCTCGGCCTCGTCCAGATCCAGCGCGCTGCCTTTGGAGACCACGCCGGCCACGTTGACCAGCGCAGTGATCTCGCCCAGCTCGCGCTCCACCTCCTCCACCGCCGCCGCCACGCTGGCGCGCGAGGACACGTCGCAGGCGCGGAACCAGGCGCCGGCCGGCAGCGTTGCCGGCTCGCTGAGGTCGAGCGCCGCCACCCGATAGCCCTGCGCGGCGAGCAGGCGGCACGCCGCGCTGCCGATGGCGCCGCCGGCGCCGGTCACCATTGCCACGGCCATGTCAGCGGCTCTCCGCAGCGGTGTGGCCGGCGATGCGGCCGAACACCAGGCCGCGCAGCACCGAGGTGCCGCCGCAGTAGTTGCCGAAGTACATGCCGGCGGTTTCCCCGGCGGCGTACAGGTTGCGGATCGGCTCGCCGTCGACGTTGATCACCCGCGCGTGCTCGTCGGTCTTCAGGCCGCCGAAGGTGAACACGTTGGCGGAGATGATCGGGTAGGCCAGGTACGGGCCTTTATCCAGCGGCAGCGCCCAGTTGCTCTTCGGCGGATTGAGCCCCTCGGTGGCCAGGCCGTCGAGCTGCAGCGGGCGGTACTCGCCGGGACGGCAGGCGGCGTTGTACTCGGCCACGCTGCGCTCCACCGCCGCCACCGGCAGGTCGAGCTTGCTCGCCAGTTCGGCCAGGCTCGCGCCCTCGATGGCCGGCTGGTCGGTGCGGATGCCCAGGCGGTAGTTGGGGATGTCCTTGACCTTCTGGTCGAGGATCACCCAGGCGATGCCGTCGGTCTGGGCGAAGATCTTCCGCGTGACCCGCTCGTACCAGGCATCCACGGTGCCCGGCGCCTCGTCGGTGAAGCGCAGGCCTTCCTTGTTGAGCAGCACGCCGTAGGGAAAGATGAAGATCGACGGCTCGGAGATGCCCGAGCGCGGGTCGACCGGCTCGGCGTGGTAGCTGCCGTACTCGCCGGCGGCGGCGGCGCCGGCCTCCAGCGCCATCTGGATGCCCTCGCCGCGGTTGTAGTAGCCGCCCTTGCACACCGGGCGCATGAAGGAGGCGCGCGGGCCGACGTAGCGGCTGAGCATCTCCAGGTTGCCCTCGAAACCGCCGCAGGCCAGCATCACCGCGCCGCCGAAGCGGATCTCGCCGCGGGCCGGCGAGTACGCACGCAGGCCGACCACCTCGTTGCAGCCGGCGGTGAGCAGGCCGCGCGCGGTGGTCTCGTAGAAGAACTCGGCGCCGAGCGCCTCGGCGCGCGCCGCCAGCGCCTCGACGATGGCCTCGCCGCCGCCCACCGGCAGCAGGCGCGGCTGGGTGCTGGTGAGGAACTGGGTGGGCAGGAAGTCGAACTTCACGCCGTTGTCCTTCAGCCACTGCACGGTGCCCGGCACCTCGGCGGCGAAGGTGCCGATCACGTTGGCGTCGATGGACGCCAGCGCGCGGGTCTGCACCGACCAGGCGCTGCGCTCGCTGAGACTCTCGGCGACGAAGTCCGGGTCCTGGTAGTAGCCCGAGTTCTCCGCCAGGAAGGCGTCGAAGTCGTCGGTCACCTCCTCGTGGTTCTTCATGCGGAAGTAGGCTTCGGTGAAGCGGGTCTGCCCGCCGCGCTCCTCCTTCTTCGCCCGCTCCAGCACCGCCACGCGCAGGCCGCTTTCCGCCGCCGACACCGCCGTGGACAGCCCCGCGGCACCGCAACCCACCACAATCAAATCGAAATTCAGATCGGTCATTTTTGAGCCTCCCTCTGGTGGTTGTTACGATAGGAAGGCGCCGACCGCAGAACGAGGCCGGCCGAGCTAATGGGGCATTTGAAAATAATGAAGAGCCGGATCGACAAACTCTGGGCCATGCAGGTGTTCACCCGCGTGGTGGAGTGCGCCAGCTTCAACCGCGCCGCCGAATCGCTGGACATCGCCAACGCCACGGTGACCGCCAGCGTGCGCAACCTGGAGACCCACCTGGGCGTCACCCTGCTCAGCCGCAACACCCGCACCCTGCGCCTGACCGACGCCGGCGAGCGCTACTTCAAGCACTGCGTCGAGCTGCTGCGCCAGGTCGAGCAGGCCGAATCCGAGGTGATGGAGCAGACCGCCAGCGTCCAGGGCCAGCTGTGCATCGAGTCGCCGGCCGCCTTCGGCAAGGACGTGATGGCCCCGCTGCTCGCCGAATTCGGCGCCCGCCACCCGGACCTGCGCATCGCCCTGCGCCTGACCGACCACCCCGAGGGGCTGATCGAGAGCGGCACCGACATGGCGATCCGCATCGACTCGGTCAACGACGCCGACCTGGTCGCCCGCCCGCTGTACCAGGCCCACTACGTCGCCTGCGCCACCCCTTCGCTGCTGGAGAAGCTCGGCACCCCCGACCACCCCGCCCAGCTCGACCCCACCCAGTGCCTGGGCCTGTTCCCCAAGAGCAGCTACACCCCGGCGCGCTGGTCCTTCACCCTCGGCGAGGAAGCCCACGACCTGCAGCCGATGGGCAAGCTGCACTTCAACAGCACCGACGCCCTGATCGACGCCGCGCTGGCCGATCTGGGCGTCATCTACGTGCTGGACGTGTTCGTCAACCGGCTGCTCTCCCAGGGCAAGCTGGTGGAACTGTTCCCCGGCTGGCAGACCTACGGCCGCACCTTCTTCACCGTCACCCCCAAATCCCGCTTCGTCGCCCCGCGCACCCGCGCCTTCATCGAGTTCCTGCTGGCGAGCCTGGACGCCCAGCGCCGGCCGGCACCGGGGGCGAGTGTGGGGTTGCATGTGGGGAGACGGGGGCGGGGGTGACGATCAAGTGGCAGGGCCAAGTTTTGCCTTTAAAGCTGATAGGCTGGTATCGACC
>RCUJ01000604.1_pt1 | contig 20519 bp, 13 predicted proteins | sample 2166321 | NCBI WGS metagenome assembly RCUJ01 (sample SAMN09932808, study PRJNA488358) | compost metagenome | feature: garden; material: soil; isolation source: compost soil in an enriched community after 118 h of incubation | place: Germany: Experimental Botanical Garden Goettingen | collected... | reverse complement strand
GCGCAGTTGCACCACTGTTTGTTGCCCGTCATCGACAAGGACGTGCTGCTGGTCACCGACGGCCATGCTGCCTACCGGGCTTTTGCTCGGGAAGCTGGCATCAGCCACCAGGCCATCAACTTGCGTGCCGGCATCCGCGTGCAGGGTGCCGCCCACGTGCAGAACGTTAACGCCTATCACAGCCGTTTGCGGCAATGGCTAGGTCCGTTTCATGGCGTGGCGACGCGCTACCTGCCGAACTACCTGGGCTGGCGCTGGATACTCGACGCCAGGCGCATCCGTTCACCGGAAACGCTGTTGAAAGCAACGCTGGGTGCATTTCCACATCTGACGGTGACATAGCCTTTTTTTACAGCGGCTGCACCATCACGCGGTTGCGCCCGGCGCCCTTGGCCAGGTACAGGGCGCGATCGGCGGCGCCGATCAGGGCGGAGATGGTCGGCTGCTGCTGCGGGTGCTGGGTGGCGATGCCGATGCTGACCGTGATGTGCTTGACGTCATTGCCCGTCTTGGCATGCGGAATGTGCAGCCCGGCCGCCCGTTCGCGGATCGCCTCGGCCATGCGCAGCGCCTGCGCCGCGTCCGTGTCGGGCAGGATGGCGGCAAATTCCTCGCCGCCATAGCGCGCCAGCAAGTCGGTGGGGCGCTGCAGCATGGCGGCCAGTTCGGCCGCTACGCGTATCAGGCAGTCATCGCCCTGCTGGTGGCCGTAATGGTCGTTGTAATCCTTGAAATGGTCGATGTCGATCATCAGCAGCGACAGCGGGCTGCCCGTGCGCATGGCGCGCCGCATTTCCTTTTCGATCGCCACGTCGAAGTGGCGGCGGTTGGCGATGCCCGTCAAGCCGTCGGCAAAGGTTTGCGAACGCAAGACCATGGTTTGTTCGCGCAGCAGCTTTTCGCGGCCCACGGCGATGGTCACATCATTGATCTGGATCAGGCAGTGGCGCGGCGAACCGGGCAAATTGATTGGCGTGACGGCGATCGCCTGCTGCATGCGCTCCCGGCCTTCGGCCGCGCCATGCGTGTACAGGGGGAACGGCGCCTTGTGCAGGGTTTGCGACAGCAGCGACTGGAAATTGTCGCGCAGGGCCTGGGTGATGGCCGAGGCTATGCGCTTGTGGCGCAATTCCGGATAGACGGCAAAGAAATCCTGGCACAGCACGGCCTCGGCCTGGCACGCCGAGTGGCGCGCCATCCAGTGGTTCCACAGTACGATGCGGTGCTGTTCGTCGAGCACGATGGCGCCCAGGTTGACGGCGCCGAGTATGCTCTCGAGCAGGGCGAGTCGGTGCAAGGCCTCCGGCATGATCGTCACGCCTGTCCCAGGACCTTGCCCAGATAGCGGCTGACCTGCTGCTTCAGGTCGTGCAAGGCGGACAGGTCGAGCACGAATGCCACATAACCGTGGATCTGGTGCTTGGACAGCACGAAGTCGATATGCAGCATCAGCACGACGGCGTCGTCATCGTGGCCGCCGAACGAGGACAGGATTTCCGCGCTGGTGCCCACGTGGTACAGGGGCAGCGAGCCATGCAGTTCACTGTCGAACAGGTTAGCCAAAGTTCCCACGCAGGAATTGAGGATGATGTTGCCGATTTCGCTCATCGCCTCCTGTTCCATTTCCGTCAGTTCCTGCAGCGGCATGGCGTCGCCCACCATCAGGCGCACGATTTCCAGGCTCTTGTCTTCGGGGAACATCAAGATGGCTTCGGTGGCGAAGGCGCCATCGTAATGCTGGCTGACACCGCAGATGCGTTCGCCATCCTTCTTGCTGCCCAGCAAGGCAGCCGCGTCGGCACGGTTCAGGAAGGTGATCGACGGCACCGACATGGTGACTTCTTCATTGACGATTTCGCTCATCGCGGCGGCCGCATGGCCCACCCCGATGTTGAATATCTCTACGAGGGCATCGTTCTCGAGTTCGGAGAGATTGACCATGCTCACAGTCCCAGTGACGCGATCAGCTGGTGGATGCGCGTTTCCGTGATCGGTTTTTCCATGAAGCCGACGCCGAGTTCGCTGGCGCGGTTGCGGATGGCGTTTTGCACGTTGGCCGTGACGAGAATGATGTGCGTTTGCGGGCACAGCGCGCGCAATTGTTCCGCCGCCGCCACGCCGCCCATGCCGGGCATGTTGACATCCAGTAATATCAGCACCGGGCTGACGGTCTTGACTTTTTCCAGGGCTTCTTCACCCGTCGCCGCCTCAATCACTTGCCAGTCGGCATGTTTGCTGAGGATGAATTGATGCGACATCAAACGTGAAACCCGGCTGTCATCGACAACAAGTACCTGTTTACTGTGATTCATGTGCTATTCCTGGGACGTCATATCGGGCTATCGTGCCATTTTCGCATATTTTAGGGGGCATAGAGAGTAATTGGCTGGGGAATTGCCCTGGGGCAAAGGTTTCCCGCTTGGCTGTGGTATCCCGTCGCATGGCCCGTCATCATGGCAGGCTGGCCAGGCTGGCAATCCGTTAAAATAGCGGTATTCCCCACTTTAGCCTTTTTTTGCCATGACCCAAGACGAATTGAAGCAAGCCGTAGCCCGCGCCGCCATAGACTATGTGGTGGCTGGTGAAATCATCGGTGTCGGCACCGGTTCCACCGCCAACTTTTTCATCGATGAACTGGCCAAGATCAAGGACACCATCAAGGGCACGGTCGCGTCGTCCGAAGCGACGGCCGCGCGCCTGGCCGGCCATGGCATTCCCGTCTTCGACTTGAACGACGTCGAGTCGATCGCCGTCTACATCGACGGCGCCGATGAAATCACGGCCAGCGGCGCCATGATCAAGGGCGGCGGCGCGGCATTGACGCGTGAAAAGATCGTCGCATCCGTCGCGAAACAGTTCGTCTGCATCGCCGACGGCTCCAAGCTCGTCGATACCTTGGGCGCCTTCCCGCTGCCGGTGGAAGTGGTGCCGATGGCCCGCGCCGCCGTCTCGCGCCAGCTGGCCTCACTGGGCGGCACGCCCCGCTTGCGCCTGAAGGCCGGCAGCGATCAAGCGTTCATTACGGATAACGGCGGCGAGATCATCGACGTGCTGGGCTTGAAAATTGCCGACCCGGTGGCGCTGGAACAGCAGATCAACCAGATCGTCGGCGTCATCGCCGTCGGCCTGTTCGCCGTGCGCGGCGCGAATGTCTGCCTGCTGGGCATGCCGGAAGGCGTGCGTACCTTGGCATACTAAGGTGATAGCCGGCGTTTGCCGGCATCTAGACTTGTCTTACACGGCGGCCCCTTGCGGGCCGCTTGTCATAGGTGCCTGGCGGTACACGGCCACATTGCGCAGCAAGCCGCCGAGGAAGATGCCGCTGAAGCAGCCATAGGCGAGGCAGACAGGTGCGATGAAGCCGGGCGCATGGGCGTAGGCTGGGGCGATGGCCAGAGTCACGGCCACCGCATATTTCATGCAGAAGATACTCATCATCAGGATCAATGGCACCCAGCTGCCGGGACGCTGTACGCTGATCCGTTCGGGAATGGCGACGATCTTGCGCGCATCGGTCAGCGTCCACGCCAGCGCCGCACCGGCCAGGGCGCCGATTGCCCAGGCGAACGGCGCCACGCCATCGAAGCCGAAACTGCCATGTACCCCGCTCAGCGACAGCGCCAGCATCACCAGGGGAATGATGCACAGCTTGCGCAAGGTCACTTCGCGCGCGCGGCTGGCCAGCACGCCACGGTAGACGAGAAAGCCCAGGATGGCCCAGACGTAGAGGGGAGTGTGGCTGAAGATTTGCTGCAACATGGTGTCCGCCTTGGAATGAGGTTGTCGATGGACGTACTGTGCCAGTCGGCGGCATGGGCGGCGAGCGGTGTGCGACGAAACGGGGAGGCGGTGCCGTGAAACGGCGGAGGTGGGCGTGAAACTGCCCGTGACGTGGTCACGGGCAAGCGATAAAACTTACTCGGTTGGCGGCACGTAGCCCATCGCGGCATCGGCGCCATCGCCGAAGAAATGCTTTTCCATCTGCGTGGCCAGGTATTTGCGGGCGCGCGCGTCGGCCAGGTTCAGCCGGTTTTCATTGACCAGCATGGTCTGGTGCTTGAGCCAGGCAGCCCATGCTTCTTTCGACACGGATTCGTAAATCTTCTTGCCCAGTTCGCCCGGGTACGGCGGGAAATCCAGTCCTTCGGCTTCCTTGTTGAGTTTGATGCAGTGGATCGTGCGGGCCATCTGTGCTCCTGAATCAGTGTAGAGATAAAGCGTGATTATAAGGCAGTTTGCGCCTGCCCTCGCGGGGCCGTCGCGGCCTGGCGACACGCCGTTTGCCGCGCCCTTGCGCTGGATCAAATTTGATCTGCGCCGCCCCAGCTAGTAAGATGCCTTATCGCGCCAGCCGCTGGCTGCGCCTCTTCCAAGCAAGTAGTAATAATTAACCAATATGGAATCCCTATGACCTCAGTGAAAGTCCATGGCATCGACGTCAGCAATACCGGCAGCTTCGCGCTGTTTGGCGGCATCAACGTGCTCGAATCGCGCGATCTTGCCATGCGCGCCTGCGAAGAATATGTGCGCGTGACGCAAAAACTGGGCATTCCCTATGTGTTCAAGGCCAGCTTCGACAAGGCCAACCGCTCTTCGATCCATTCCTATCGCGGCCCGGGCCTGGAAGAAGGCATGCGCATCTTCCAGGACGTCAAGGCGGCGTTCGGCGTGCCCGTGATTACCGACGTGCATGAGCCATGGCAGGCGCAGCAGGTGGCCGAAGTGGTCGACGTGCTGCAACTGCCCGCCTTCCTCGCGCGCCAGACGGACCTCGTCGTGGCCCTGGCAAAAACAGGCAAAGTCATTAACATCAAGAAGCCTCAATTTTTGAGCCCTGGCCAGATGGCCAATATCGTCGAGAAATTCAAGGAAGCGGGCAACGATCAATTGATCCTGTGCGACCGCGGCACCTGCCTCGGCTACGACAACCTGGTGGTCGACATGCTGGGCTTTGGCGTCATGAAGAAGACGTGCGACGACTTGCCCATCATCTTCGACGTCACGCACGCGCTGCAGCAGCGCGACCCCGGTGGCGCCGCTTCGGGCGGCCGCCGCCAGCAAGTGGCGGACCTGGCCCGCGCCGGCCTGGCCGTCGGCATCGCCGGCCTGTTCCTGGAAGCCCATCCTGATCCCGACAATGCCCGCTGCGACGGCCCCAGCGCCTTGCCGCTGGACCAGCTGGAACCATTCCTGGCGCAATTGAAGGCGCTTGACGACCTGGTCAAATCGTTTGCGCCGCTGAATATCCGGTAGCGCCTTTTTTCAGGCTGTCAGTAAAAAAACACCACCTTTTCTTCGGGTGGTGTTTTTTTTTGGACTCGCGCAAATGTGTTGCTTTATTGCACATTGTGATAATTCCATAGAAACGACTTATTCATCCCGCCCTAGAATACTGGAGGTCCTGCTCGCGCTGAAAAAACGTTGGCAAGCACATCATGACGTCACGTCACTTCGGAGCATCACATGAATCGAATTCACCGTACAGTATGGAACCACCGCCGCAACGCGGTCATGGTCGTGGCAGAAAATGCCGGCAGCGGGGGCAAGCGCTCCGGCACCACGGGGGCGCTGCTGGCCAGCGTGTTGACTGGCGTGATGCTGGGAGGTGCGGCGCAGGCGGCAGACCTTGCCGCCACGGCCTTGCCCAGCGGCGCCGTGGTGACGGCCGGCCAGGCGCACATCGGACAAAGCGGTGCGGCGATGACCGTGACCCAAGCCACGGGCAAGGCGGCCATCGAGTGGAATAGTTTTTCGATCGGCAAGGATGCCAAGGTCAATTTCGTCCAACCGAATGCCGCCTCCGTCACGCTCAACAGGATCAAGGGCAATGAAGGCTCCGTGATCGACGGCGCGCTCAAAGCGAATGGCCAGGTGTTCATCCTGAATCCCAACGGCGTGCTGTTCGGCAAGGGCGCCAGGGTCGATACGGCGGGCCTGGTGGCCAGTACGCTCAATCTCGGCGATGCCGATTTCCTGGCCGGCAAGACCAGCTTCAGCGGCAAGGGCGGCGCCGTTACCAATCTGGGCAGCTTGAACGCCAACGATGGCGGGTACATCGCGCTTCTGGGAGCGCAAGTGCGCAATGAGGGCGTGATCAGCGCCAGGCTGGGCACGGTGGCGCTGGCGGCCGGCAACAAGGTCAGCCTGACTTTCGACGGCGGCGCGCTGGTCGGTGTGGCCATCGACGAGGCGGCGCTGGCCGCGCTGGTGGCCAATGGCAATGCCGTGCATGCCGATGGCGGCCTGGTGGTGCTGACGGCGAAAGGCGCCGACGGCTTGCTCAACACCGTTGTCAACAACACGGGCGAAGTGCGTGCGCGCACCATTCAGGAACAGGCCGGGCGGATTTTCCTGCTGGGCGAGGGCGGCGCCGTCGAGGTGGCCGGCAAGCTCGACGCCAGTGCGCCGCAGGGCGGCAATGGCGGCTTCATCGAAACTTCGGGCCCCGTGCTGCGTGTGGCCGACGGCACCCGCGTCGACACCGGCGCGGCAGCGGGCCGCAGCGGTTCCTGGCTGATCGACCCCATCGATTTCACGATCGGCAGCGGCAGCGCCGCGCAAGGCGCGAGCGGCATCGGCGTCGATACTCTGCAAACGGCGCTGGCCGCCGGCAATGTCACGATCCAGACGCAAACGGGCGGCAGCGAGGCAGGCGATATCCATGTGAACGCGCCGCTGGCGTGGAACGCCAACCAGTTGACCCTGGAAGCGCATGGCGACATCCATGTCAACGCCATCATGAGCGCCACCGGCAGCTCGACCCTGGACATGAAGACGGGCTACAACTTCAATCCCGGCAGCCCGACGTTTAACATCGCCAAGAATGTGCTGGTGGGTATCGATGACGCGGGCGTCTTCAAGGGCCGCATCGATTTCGACCGCGCCGGCACGGGGTTGCTGGCGATCAATGGCGTCGGCTACACCCTGATCAATGCGCTGGGCAACGCCGGCAGCACCACCAGCCTCGATTTGCAGGGCATCAACGGTGGCGGTAGCGGCCGCTATGCATTGGCCAGCAATATCGACGCCAGTGCCACCAGCGGCTGGAACAGTGGCGCCGGTTTTGTGCCGCTGTCTCTCTCCGGCACGTTCGACGGCCTCGGCCACACCGTCAGCGGCTTGCGCATCAACCAGCCGGCCGGCAGCTATGTCGGCCTGTTCGGCACCAACAACGGCACCGTGCGCAACGTGGCGATGTCGAATGCGGTGGTGTATGCCAACCAGGGTGTGGGGGCCTTGGCCGGACTGAGCATGGGCCGAGTCTACAACAGCTATGCCGCAGGCACCGTAACGGGGCCGGGCGGCTATGTGGGCGGTCTGATCGGCGCGATCTTCGATGGTACGGCCAGCCGCGTGCACTTCGATGGCACGGTCAATTCGCAGGGCAATAATGTCGGTGGCCTGACCGGGTACCTGGCTTACCAGATCACCGTGGTCAACAGTTATGCCAACGCCACGGTGACGAACACGGCCGGCGTCTGGACTGGCGGACTGGTCGGGCAAAACGATTACGGCTACATCGTCGACAGCCATGCCAGCGGCGCCATCACAGGCAAGGGCGACACGGGGGGGCTGGCGGGCAACAACAACAGTGGCAGAATCACCGGCAGTTACTCCACCGCCACAGTGACCGGCACCACGAATACGGGTGGCCTGGTCGGCAACAACAATAACGGCAAGGTCAGCGGAAGTTACGCCAGCGGCGCCGTCACCGGCACGAGCACGGTCGGCGGCTTGATTGGCCTGAGCAGCGCCTCGGGCGGCGTTGCCACGCCGGACAATGAAATCAATACCAGCTATGCGAGCGGTGCAGTGACGGCTACCGGCGACAATGCGGGCGGCTTGATCGGCCGTAATTATGGCAATCACGTCGTCAATACCTACGCCCGCGGCGCCGTCTCTACCTCCGGCAACTACGTGGGCGGGCTGATCGGCAACAATCTGGGCACGGCCGACAAGAGTTATTCGACCGGTCCGGTGACTAGCCCGGGTGTGGGTGTAGGCGGCTTGATGGGTGTCAGCATCGGCGGCGTCAGCAACAGTTTCTGGGATACGCAGACCAGCGGGCAGAACAGCAGTGGCGACGGCACGGGCAAGACCACGGCGCAAATGCAAGACAGCAATTTGTTCACCACCAACAGCTGGGATTTCACCTTCCACAGCGGAGTATGGGGACGCAAAGCAACGCTCAATGACGGCTACCCCGTCTTGCGCACGTTTGGCTATACCGACCCGATCACCATCACGCTGAACGACCCGGCCCTGACGAGAAGCTATGGCGGCGCCAATCTGCTGTTGGCCGGCGGCTGGACGGTCAGTGGCTGCGACAACAACCTGGCGTGCGTGAGCGGCATCGACTGGAGCGCGGCCCTGCTGCCGACAACCTCCGTCGGCACGTTCAACTACGGCGCCGACCTGTTCGCGCCGACCCTGGGCGCCGGCTATGGCAAGCTGAGCGATTATGACATCACCTACAACACCGGCACCTTGTCGATCACGCCAGCCGTGCTGAGCATCGCCGGCATCGGCGCCGCCAACAAGACGTATGACCGCACGAACGTGGCCAGCATCAATGCCGGCACCTTGGTGGGCCTCGTGAATGGCGAAAACCTGTCGCTGTCGGCCAGCGGCTCCTTCGACAGCGCGAATGCCGGCGCCCGCACGGTGACGGCGAACGTGCTGGTGGGTGACGGCAGCGGCGCCAACGCGGGCCTGGCCAGCAACTACATCCTGTCCACGCCGACCGTCAACCTGGCGGCGACCATCAGCGCGCTGGAAGTGCACCTCGCCAGCCTGGGCGGACGGGAATACGACGCAACCGACAAGCTCAACGCCAACTTGCTGCAGATTACGAATGTGCTCGCCGGCGACACCGTCAACCTGAGCGGCACGGGCACCCTGGCGTCGCGCAATGCGGGCACGCAGGCGCTGGTCGGCTATGCTGACTTGATTATGGACAACAGCAATTACACGTTCGCGCCAGCCAGCCTCGGCACCAATGTACTGGTAACCCCGCGCGCGCTCAGCGTGAGTGCAGCGAACGGCGCCACGCGCCGCTACGACGGCAGCGTCAATGCGGCCACCGGCCTGCTGAGCCTGAACGGCGTGCTGGCGGGCGACAGCGCTGGCCTCAGCGGCAGCGCCATCCTGGCAGGCAAGAACGTCGGCGCGCAAGCCATCAGCGGCCTGGGCACCTTGAGCCTGGACAATGCGAACTACACCTTGAACGGCGTGGTTCCTGCCGGCAGCGTGGCCATCACGGCCTTGCCCATCAACGTGGCGGCCGTCACGAATGCGAGCCGGGACTTTGACAGCACTGCCGATGCGGCCGCCGGCTTGCTGGAGTTGCGCGGCGTGCTGGCTGGCGACAGCGCAACCCTGGGCGGCAAGGCCACATTGTCTTCCAGGGACGCCGGTGACCGGAGTATCGTCGACGTGTCGGGTTTGACTTTGTCCAACAGTAACTACACGCTTGCCGGCGGCAGTGCCAGCGGCACCGTGAAGATTCTCCCGGTGACACCTGTCACACCTGTCACACCTGTCACACCTGTCACACCTGTCACACCAGAAGTACCGGTAACCCCGGAAGCGCCCAAAGCGAACCTGGCCAATACCATCGCCGAAGTATCGCGCACCAGCGTTCCCGCCAAGCACGAGGTTCTGCGCGACGCCGGCCTGGCGCTGCAAAGCGACTTGATGCCGTTCGTTGCCGTGCCGCCCACCGTGAACAGCAGCGTCTTGCCGTCGGCCGCCACCTTTGGCGCGAATGCACCGCTGAGCTTGCTGTACAGCCCCGGCGCGGGCGAGGCGAGCGAAAGCGTCACCCTGGCGCAGACCCAGCGCTTGCTGCAGGCATCGGGCGCCCAGGGCAATGGCGGATCGCAGCCATTGCGCTTGCCCGTCAGCCGCAATTCCTTGATGGAAATCGTCAATGGCGGCGTCAAGCTGCCCGATGGCGTGGACCAATTGTTGTTTGTCGTGAAGGCCCAATAAATGAGCATGCTTATCTATAACGCCACCGTCTCCGCCGCCCGCAAGGCCGCATGCCAACGCACGGCCATGTCGCTGGCGCTGGGCCTGGCCCTGGGCGCCACCGCCACGGCGCAGGCGCAACAAGTACCCACCATCGGCGACGTCGTGCGCCAGAGCCAGCCGGTGACGCCACCGGTGACGCCGCCGCCATCCTTGCCAGCGCTGGGTGGCGTGCCGGCCGCGCCACCGCTGCAAGCCTTGTCCGGTGATGCCGCCGGCAAGGTCAAGGTGACGCGGTTTGTGCTGGAGGGCAACCGTGTCATCGACAGCGCCACCCTGCTGGCGCAGCTGCCGCCGGCACACGGCCAGACGCTGACCCTGGCCCAGCTTGAAGAGCTGGCCACCCGCATCACGCGCCATTACCGTGCCAGCGGCTACTTTGTGGCACGCGCCTATATTCCGGCGCAGGAGCTGACCGATGGCAAGCTGGTCATTCGCGTGGTGGAAGGCCAATATGGAAAATTTATCCTCAGCAATACTTCGCGCGTGCAAGATAGTGTCGTGCAAGGTTTGCTCGATGAAGCCAAGCGGCGCGACATCGTGTCCCTCGATACCCTGGAACGGGCGATGTTGATCATCAATGACACGCCCGGCGTCAAGGTGGTGCAGGCCGACGTGATGCCTGGCGAACAGGTCGGCACTTCGGATTTCGCCATCCGCACGGAAGCCACCCCCGCATGGGGCGGCTATGTGTTGCTGGATAACTATGGTTCTACGTACACGGGCAAGCAGCGGCTGCGCTTCAATGCCGACTGGAATTCGCCCAGCGGCCGCGGCGACCGCCTGTCGGCCAGCGGCATGGTCACCCGTCACAGCGGCTTGTTGAATGGCCGCTTGGCGTATTCGACGTTGCTGGGCACGGATGGTGTCCGCCTCGAAGGCGCGCTCAGCCGCACCACTTACGAGCTCAGCGATGTGTATGCCGCGCTTGACGCCTCGGGCACCTCGAATGGCGTGGACTTGATCCTGAGCAAACCGCTCAAGCGTACGCGCGACCATACGGTGGAAGCGGGCCTGGGCGTGGCCTACAAGGACTTGAAGGACGAGATCGGCGCCACCAACACCTCGGTGGGCAAGCAGTTGAGCAGCCTCAGCGCCAATATTTCGGACCGCCGTACACATGCCTTGCTGGGCTTCGATGGCTTGACCCAGAGCAGCGCCAGCCTGACGGTCGGCCGTTTGCACTTCAAGGAAGCGGCCGCCGAAGCGCTGGATGCGGCCGGCGCCGATACGCAGGGCGGCTATGCCAAGCTGAATCTGGCGGCGTCGCGCATCAGCGTGCTGCCATCGCAATTCCTGCTGACCACCAGCGTCAAGGCGCAGGCGTCGCTGAACAATAAAAGCCTCGATGGCGTCGAGCGCATGAGCGTTTCCGGCGACGGCGGCGTGGCCGCGTATCCGATCGGCGAACTCAGCGGCGACCATGCGGCGCTGCTGCGCGCCGAACTGGCCCGGCCGCTGGTGACCGGCGGCGCGGCACAGCTGAGCGGCAGCGTGTTCACCGACTATGGCTGGGCCAAATCCATCGCCGCGCCGGCCGGCGTCGCCGCGTCGCGCAAGCTGGGCGATATCGGTGTGGGCCTGAGCGCCATGGCTGGCGGCTTGCTGCTGAACTTGCAACTGGTGCACCGCACGGTGGGCGGCGTGCCGACCAGCGAGTCGGCGTCGCGCACGCGTTTGCTGTTCCAGGCGGGCTGGGTCAGGTAAGCCGGCGGCTGCCGTTGCCTGCAATGCAAAAAAGCCTGGCAATGCCAGGCTTTTACGTTTCCAGTGATGCCGGTTACAGGGTCTTGATCAGCACCTGCGACTTGCGTTGCCAGTTATACATATGCTGGCGGTCCTTCGGCAAATCGTCGACGGTGGCCGGCACGAAGCCGCGTTTCTTGAACCAGTGCGAGGTGCGCGTGGTCAGCACGAACAGTTTGTTCAGGCCGGCGGCGCGCGCGCGGTTTTCCATGTGTTTCAGGATGCGTTCGCCGTCGCCCTGGGCTTGCACTTCCGGGTTGACCGTCAGGCAGGCCATTTCCGCCATCTTTTGCGCGGGGAACGGGTACAGGGCGGCGCAGCCGAAGATCACGCCATCATGCTCGATGACGGAGAAATAATCGATTTCGCGTTCGATCAGCTCGCGTCCCCGTTTCACCAGGGTGCCGTCCGCTTCCAGCGGCTCGATCAGTTTGATGATGCCGCCCACGTCTTCGATGGTGGCCTGACGCAGGCTTTCCAGGTTTTCATGGCTGATCATGGTGCCCACGCCATCATGGGTAAACAATTCCAGCAGGGCCGAACCGTCCATCGAGAACGGCACGATGTGCGAGCGCTCGACGCCGTTGTGGCAGGCCTTGACGCAATGTTTCAAATAAAACGCCGTGGCGTCGGGCAGGAAGCCGGCCATCAGCACGGCTTCGGCCTGGTGCGACGATAGTTCGCGGATTTCCACGCCCGTCGCGTCTTCCATCATTGGCGTTTCGGTAATGAAAATCAGTTTATCTGCGTGCAGGGCGATGGCGGCGCTGCAAGCCACGTCTTCCATGGTGAGGTTGAACGCTTCACCCGTGGGCGAGAAGCCCAGCGGCGAGAGCAGCACCAGGCCGTCCGAACCGAGGATGGAATGGATGGTTTCCGCGTCGACCTTGCGCGTGATGCCCGTCAGTTCCAGGTCCACGCCATCGATCACGCCAAGCGGGCGTGCCGTGATGAAGTTGCCTGAAATGATACGGATGGCCGCATGCGACATGGGCGTGTTCGGCAAGCCCTGGCTGAACGCGGCCTCGATATCGAGGCGCAGCTCGCCGGCGGCTTCCTTCGCGCATTCCAGCGCGGCGATGTCCGTGATGCGCACGCCATTGTGGAAGCGGCCTTCGACGTTACGCAAGGCCAGCTGTTCCGCCACCTGCGGCCGCGAGCCGTAGACGACGGTGACATTGATGTCCAGCGCATGCAGCAGGGACAAATCATGGGCCAGCACCTGCAGCGCCCCGGCGCTGACGAGTTCACCGGGGAAGGCGACCACGAAGGTCTTGCCGCGAAAGGCGTGGATGTAGGGCGCGACGGAGCGCAGCCATTGGACGAATTGGGTAGGGTTTTCCATTAAGCGCATTATAATTCGCTGCGCGATGTGCGCGCTTAAAATACCTGTAAAAAACAATGTCTTCAGCCAGCAATAAGTCTTCCCCTCCTTCCAACGTTGCAAATGTGCCCGCCAGCGGGGATGTTGCCGCGCCTGCCGCCACGCCTGCGCAGGGCCGCCAGCGCCCGCCCGTGAGCCAGCAAAGGCAGCAGCCGCCGCGCGCGGAACAACAGAAACAGCAACAGCAGCAGCGGTCGGGAGAGGGCAAGCCTCAGACCGCGCGTCCGCCGCGCGAGGGGCAGGAAAGCCGCGAAAGTCGTGACGCAGCCCGCGCCGCGCGCGAGGCGGAAAAGGCGTTCCGCAATCCGCTGCCTCCCATTACGTATCCGGAAGACTTGCCCGTCTCGGGCCGGCGCGAAGAAATCGCCAAGGCCTTGATGGACAACCAGGTGATCATCGTCTCGGGCGAGACGGGGTCCGGCAAGACGACCCAGTTGCCGAAGATTTGCCTGGAGCTGGGGCGTGGCCAAAAAGGCTTGATCGGCCACACGCAGCCGCGCCGTATCGCTGCTTCGTCGACGGCCAAGCGCATCGCCCAGGAACTGGGCACGCCGCTGGGCGAAACGGTCGGTTTCAAGGTGCGCTTTGCCGACACCTTGACGAAGGGCGCGTCCGTCAAGCTGATGACGGACGGTATTTTGCTGGCCGAGACGCAGACCGACCCGTTGTTGAAAAACTACGACACCATCATCATCGATGAAGCGCACGAACGCAGCCTGAACATCGATTTCCTGCTTGGTTACCTGAAGCAGCTGCTGCCGCGCCGGCCCGACCTGAAAATCATCATCACGTCGGCCACCATCGATGCGGAACGCTTTGCGCGGCATTTCGGCACGCCGGAAAAGCCGGCGCCCGTGATCGAAGTGTCGGGCCGCTTGTACCAGGTCGAAGTGCGCTACCGTCCCGTCGAGCGTGAACAGGTCGCCATGCCCGGCGCCGCCAACCCTGACAAACCTGGCCAGCGCACGGCTGCTGCGCGTGAAAAGCGCGACCTGATGGATGCCGTCGTCGATGGCGTGGAAGAGCTGTGCCGCATCGGCTCGGGCGACGTGCTGGTGTTCTTGCCGGGCGAGCGCGAAATCCGCGACTGCGCCGAGGCGCTGCGCAAGCACCATCCGCCGCACGTGGAGATTTTGCCCCTGTTCGCCCGCCTGTCGGCCGAGGAGCAGGAGCGCGTCTTCAAAACCAGCAATGCGCGCCGCATCGTGCTGGCCACCAACGTGGCGGAAACGTCGCTGACCGTGCCCGGCATCCGCTACGTGGTCGACGCGGGTCTGGCGCGCGTGAAACGCTACAGCTACCGCAATAAAGTCGAACAATTGCAGGTCGAGCCTATCGCCCAGTCGGCCGCCAACCAGCGCGCCGGGCGTTGCGGTCGCGTGGCCGACGGCGTCTGCATCCGCCTGTACGAAGAGCAGGATTATTTGCAGCGCCCGAAATTCACCGATCCCGAGATCCTGCGCTCCTCGCTGGCCGCCGTCATCCTGCGCATGAAGTCATTGCACCTGACGGACGTGGAAACCTTCCCCTTCATCGAGCCGCCGCTGGCGCGCGCGGTGGCCGACGGCTACCAGCTGCTGCAGGAACTGGGCGCCGTCGATGAGGTGAATAAACTCACGCCGCTGGGCAACAAGCTGGCCAAGCTGCCGCTCGACCCGCGCGTGGGCCGCATGATCCTCGCCGCGCTCGATAACGCGTGTCTGACGGAAGTGCTGATCGTCGCCTCGGCCCTGTCCGTGCAAGACCCGCGCGACCGCCCGATGGAACACCAGCAGGCGGCCGACGAAGCGCACAAGAAATTTGCCGATGAAAAGTCGGAATTCTTGAGCTACCTGAAAATCTGGCGCTGGTTCGAATCGGCCATCGAGCACAAGAAAACCAACCGCCAGCTGCAAGACAATTGCCGCACGAATTTCTTGTCGCAGATGCGCTTGCGCGAATGGCGCGACGTGCATTCGCAGCTGCTGACCATCGTCAAGGAGCAGGGCTGGCGATTGAACGAAGCGCCTGCCACCTACGACAACCTGCACATGGCCTTGCTGACCGGTTTGCTGGGCAATATCGGCTTCAAGGGCGAGGACGAGCCGGGCGCCGGGTATCTGGGCGCGCGCGGCATCAAGTTCCATATCTGGCCCGGTTCCTCGCTGCTGAAAAAGCCGGGCAAGTGGATCATGGCGGCCGAACTGGTCGACACGACGCGCCTGTATGCGCGCTGCGTGGCGCAGATCCAGCCCGAGTGGCTGGAAAAAGTCGGTGAGCACCTGCTGAAGAAATCGTGGGGCGAGCCGCGCTGGGAAAAACGCTCGGCGCAAGTGACGGCGTCCGAACGCGCGACCCTGTATGGCCTGGTGGTGTACAGCCAGCGCCGCATCAATTACGGCAATTTCAATTTGCCGGAAGCGCGCGAAATCTTCATCCGCGACGCCTTGGTGGGCGGCGACTTCGACACGCGCGCGCCGTTCTTTGCGCACAACCACAAGCTGATCAAGGACATCGAAAACCTCGAGCACAAGTCGCGCCGCCTGGACGTGCTGGTCGACGATGAACTGATCGCCGCCTTCTACGACAAGCTGCTGCCGGCGGACGTGTGCAACGGCGCCGGTTTCGAGAAGTGGCACAAGGAAGCCACGCGCGACAATCCGAAGCTGCTGTATTTGAATCGCGAAGAGCTGATGCGTCACGAGGCGGCCGGCGTGACGACGGACCTGTTCCCGAAAACCATGTCCGTGACGGGCCTGGAAATGGGACTCACGTACCACTTCGAGCCGGGCAGCGTGCGCGATGGCGTGACCTTGAGCGTGCCGCTGTATGCCTTGAACCAGTTGCCGCGCGAGCGCTGCGAATGGCTGGTGCCGGGCATGCTGAAGGAAAAAGTGCATCTGCTGCTGAAATCCCTGCCGCAAAAGCTGCGCCGCCACTGCGTGCCGCTGCCCGACTATGCGGCGAAATTCTGCGAGCGCGTGCATGAAGCGGGCGTGTTTGGCCGCGGCGACTTGATCGACGCCATCATCGCAGACATCCGCACGCAGATCACGATCAATGTGCTGACGACGGACTTCAAGCCGGAAACCCTGCCTGCCCATCACTTCATGAATTTCAAGGTGATCGACGAGCATGGCCGCCAGCTGGACATGGGCCGCAACCTGGCCACCTTGCAGGCGGAATTCGGCGGCCAGGCACGCCAGAGTTTCCAGAAACTGGCTGAAGTGTCGGGCGTTTCCGGCACGGGCACGCCCGGTGCCAAGGTGGCGGGCGCGCAAGTGGCGTCGCGGCTGCAGGCGCAGGCGCAGGGCGCCGCCGCCAATGCGGCGGCAGGCAAGGGTGGTACGCCGGCCAAGGGCGCAGCTGCTGCTGCCGCGCCAGCGTCCGGCAATGCCACCGTTTCGCAGCACATGGGCTTGACGGGCTGGACCTTTGGCGAATTGCCGGAGTTGCTCGAAATCGTGCAGGGCAAGCTGACCCTGATCGGCTTCCCCGCGCTGGTCGACAAGGGCACGCATTGCGACCTGGAAGTGTTTGACGACCCGACCGTGGCCGCCCGCACGCACAAGATCGGTTTGCGCCGCCTGTTCGCGCTGCAAATGAAGGAGCAGATCAAATACGTCGAGAAAAGCATCCCCGGTTTGCAGCAGATGGGCATGCAATTCATGGCCCTCGGTTCGCAGGAAGAGCTGCGCGAGCAAATCATCAACAAGGCGCTCGACATCGCCTGCCTGCAAGATCCGCTGCCGCTGGACGCCGCCTCGTTCGCCAAGCGCCAGGCGGAGGGCAAGTCGCGCCTGGTCTTGCTGGTCAATGAAATCGCCCGTTTGCTGTCGCAAGTGCTGACGGAATTCCACGGCTTGCCCAAGCGCCTGCAGAATATTCCTGCAGCGGCCGCCACCGATATCCAGTCGCAGCTGCAAGGCCTCGTGCATAAACGCTTCCTGACGGAAAACGAGTACACGCAGCTCGCGCATTTCCCCCGCTATCTGAAGGCGATCAACGTACGCCTGGAAAAACTGCGCGCCGACCCCGCGCGCGACACCAAGCTCATGGCCGAATGGCAATCGGCCGCTGCGCCGTATCTGCGCCAGGCCAAGGACCGCCAGGCCGGCAAGAATACGGACCCGAAACTCGTCGACTTCCGCTGGATGCTGGAAGAGCTGCGCGTGTCGCTGTTTGCGCAGGAATTACGGACGCCGATGCCGGTGTCTGCCAAACGCCTGCAGAAAGTATGGGAGTCGATGCAGCGGTAGGTCGGATTAGCGCGTCCGAAGGGCGCGCGTAATCCGACAATATCGTTGGCGCGACGATGGTGTTAGCGGTGCCAGCCGGGTTAACGGTTTGGCGGTTTAGTGGTGTTAAGTTTAGTGGTGTTAATAGTGTCGCTGGTGGTGTCGGATTACGCGGCTGCGCCGCTAATCCGACCTACCCGACCTACCCGACCTACCGACCAACCTACCCGACCTACCCGACTCAAGTGCGCTTGTTAAGATCATCATCATCGCTGAGCGAGGAGCGCGAGCCCAGATCGCCCAGGTCGCCCTGGCCGCTGCCCGTGCCGGCGCGGCTGCCGCTCATGGAGCTACCGGTCAGGCTGCCTTCGCTGCCCGATTGCAGGCTGGCGCCGCTGCGCAGGTCGCTGCCGGATGGCATGTGGCTGCCTGCCATGGCGCCGCTGCCGTAGCGCGTGCTGCTGCCATAGAACGCTTCCATCTGCTGGTTCCAGGCTTCGCTGCCCATGTCGGGCCAGTTGTTCTTGTCGAAGCCGGGAGCGTTTTTCAGCAAGTCTTTGTCGACGTTCAGCAGGAAGCGCTTGTTGACGGTGTCCAGGGTCAGGCGTTCCCAGGGCACGGCGAACAGCTTGTCGCCCATGCCCAGGACGCCGCCGAAGGACAGCACGGCGTAGGCGATCTGGCCCGTGCGCATGTCGAGCATGATTTCCTTGATGTCGCCCAGCTCCTCGTCTTCGTGATTGTAGACATCGTCCCCGATCAGGGTATCGGCCCCCATCAGGGCCGGCCCCGGGCCGTCGTGGTTACGGTACATGCCCAGGATGTCGCGGTCCAGATAGCTCATGGTATTTCTCCTATGAAGTGCTGATCGAACATCCAGATTAAGCATACGCACTATCTGGCGTTTGATCTGCCTCAATGGTGCCAGCGGCACTTTTATCGGTGTGCAAACGTACGGTGCTGTCAGCCAATTGCGGTACTCTATGCGTTCCAAGGAGGAGGCCGCACATGCTGATGACGCAACGACGCAGTGGGATGAACTTGCGGTACGCTCCACAACGGCACGCACGCCGCGTACCATGGTAAAGCCCGCCACCAAATGGCTGCGCGGGCTATTGCGCGCAGGTAAGGCGCAGCAGCGCACGGCGACCAAGCTGGCCAAGGTGCTGTTCGGCCCCGTGCCAGCCAAGCCCAAGGCCAAACCCCGCAGCAAGCCCGTGGTCAAGACCATGGTCAAGACCAAGGCGAAACCGCGCGCCAGGCCCGCCAGCGACGCCGTACCCTCGCTGGCGCCCTTTGCCACGCCCCTGTCGCCACCGCGCGTGCGCAAGCGAACGGCGCCCCCACCGGGCAAGTGGCTGGCCGCCCATTATGCGCCGCTGCCGGAACTGGGCCAGTTGCCGGGCCGGCGCCTGCCGTATTTCCTGTATTTGCCCGAGAAGGCGCCGAGCGTCGCCATGCGCAGCCGGGGCCGGCCGCTGCTGGTGATGCTGCATGGCTGCGAACAGAGCGCCACGCAGTTTGCCGAAGGCACGCGCATGAACCGCCTGGCCGAGCGCAAAGGCTACGCCGTGCTGTATCCGCAGCAATCGCTGCGCTCGCATGCGCGCCGCTGCTGGAAATGGTATGACAAGCTGACGCAGGAGGGCGGCGGCGACGTGCGCCTGATCGTCGGCGCCATCGAGCAGGTGGCGGCCCGCTATGCGATCGACCGCGCGCGCATCTATATCTGCGGCATTTCCGCCGGCGCCGGCATGGCGCATATCGTGGCCCTGAACCATCCCCATCTGTTCGCGGCGCTGGGGCTGCATTCCGGGCCCGTCTTTGGCGCCGGACATAACCTGATCGGGGCGCTGGGCGTGATGCAACATGGCGCTGCCGCCCGCGCCGATGCGGCCATCGATGAAGTGCTTGCGCGCCAGCCCGCGTTTCCCCGCCTGCCCACCATCCTGCTGCAAGGGCTGGCCGACAAGGTGGTGCGGCCCATTAACCAGACGCAGCTGGTGCGCCAGAGCGTGCGCGTCAACCGCTTGCCGTTCGATACCGTGGTGACGGCACAGCGCCTGCCTGGCGGTGCGGCGGGCGGGCGCAATCCGGCCCATGCGTATGCGCTGCACGATTATCAGGTGGGCAAGGATGTGCTGCTGCGCGTGGCGCAGGTCGAGCACCTCGAGCATGCGTGGAGCGGCGGCGACGCCAGCCTGCCGTTCAACGACAAGGCCAAGCCCGACGCCAGCAAGATGCTGCTCGATTTCTTCGCCAGCCACCGCCGCCGATAAGCGGGCGTGCCGCGCGCCGCAACGGTGCGCTGGCACTGGTACGCATCGTCCTCCCTTTCCCCGCAGAGCCGCGGCCAGCGCGCCGGCACGCTGGCCGCGCCCTTTTCAGCCTGAATTCTAAATACCGCAATACCATGGATTTCATTCAAGTGGTATTGCTGCGGTATTTAAAAATCACAAAAACAGGCGCTAAAAATACGAACTGGTATACAATTGGTACACGTTTTCAGTGTGAAACCGTATCCGCCGTCCCATGCCCCGACGGCTGATACGCACTGACGGCAGCCACCCACGTTACGGAACGCGCCATGTCCATCAAGTCGAAGCAGTTGCTGTGGTTTTTTGCGTTTTTCCTTGTCTTTGAGCTCAACATCTATCTGTCGAACGACATGATCATGCCGGCGATGCTGGGCATCGTCGAGGAGTTCCATGCGGAAAAAAAGTTCGTCCCCCTGTCCCTGAGCCTGTATCTGCTGGGCGGCAGCTCGCTGCAGATTTTCCTCGGGCCCTTGGCCGACACCATCGGCAAGCGCAAGCTGGTGTTGACCGGCAATACCTTGTTCCTGCTGGCCACCTTGGCCGTGCCATTGACCGCCTCGATCGAGCAATTTCTTGCCGTGCGTTTCATCCAGGGCATGGGCTGCTGCTTCATCTTCATCGGCTATGCCATGATCCATGAACTGTTCGACGACATGGCGGCCGTCAAGCTGAGCAGCATTCTGTCGAGCACCACCATCCTCGCGCCCCTGGCCGGCCCCATCCTCGGCAGCGCCATCATCAGCCGGCTGGACTGGCGCTATGTATTTGTCCTCTCGGGCTTGCTGGCGCTGCTGTCATTGCTGGGCCTGTTCAACAGCATGC
>RCUJ01000601.1_pt1 | contig 20534 bp, 24 predicted proteins | sample 2166321 | NCBI WGS metagenome assembly RCUJ01 (sample SAMN09932808, study PRJNA488358) | compost metagenome | feature: garden; material: soil; isolation source: compost soil in an enriched community after 118 h of incubation | place: Germany: Experimental Botanical Garden Goettingen | collected... | reverse complement strand
TTTTATCTTCTTCATTTTCGCTCATGCTATACTATTTTTATGCAACCAAACGAGCCATATTGGCAGCAAAACCAAAACACTCCACCGGAGACACCTCCGAACCCACCCGTAGAGCCAATTCAGCCACAGGGGCCTATCGTCACACTAACGCCTGATCCGCAAGATCCGGACGATGAACGCATTACGCCAGGTACGGATCCATACGGCGCGCAACCGCTTGAGCCGATCCGCTGGCAGGCTAGTGAGTATATTCACCAAGAAAAGAATGCGCTATGGTTTGTTGGGTTTTCTGTCGTCGTAGTCGGACTTATGACATTAGCTATCTGGCTGATGCAGGCGTGGACATTCGCCGTTTTAATTGCTGTTATGGCCGTCGCTGTTGTCGTCTATGCTCGTCGACCACCGCGTGTTTTGACCTATACACTCAGTGGCAAAGGGTTCTATGTTGGCGATCGTCTCTACGACCTGTCTGAGTTTAAATCGTTTGGCGTAATCCATGACGGCGATGAGTACTCGATTATGCTAATTCCAGTCAAACGTTTCTTACCAGGCGTGTCGGTATATTTCCCTGAATCATTCGGTGAGCAAATTGTTGATTTTCTTGGTGCTCGTCTCCCTATGCAGGAGCTTCATCTCGATGTGATTGATAAAGTCGTACGCAAACTACGACTTTAACTTGCCTCGCCTCGGTCATACGTGATACAATAGCCGATGTTCGTCACTTGAAAAAGAGACAAAGTACCTTCTAGTTACACGAAAAGCATGGTTATGCATTTTGTGTGGCCATGCAGTATGGACCCGTAGCTCAGCTGGATAGAGCGTCGGCTTGCGGAGCCGAAGGCCACTAGTTCGAATCTAGTCGGGTTCACCATAGAAAGAAGACGAGAGATATCTCGTCTTTTTTCTTTTGTTTGCCTTATTTGGCTAAGTTTGAGGATCTTCTATCGACCGAGAGTCGCCCCTAAAGGGCGATGGCTCGCTTTTGTAATCATTCGTATTAGTGATGTTCACGACAAAGACCATAAAAGCGATAAATAAAAGTGACAATACTACGCTGATTGATCCGGTGATGACCCCAGCAATACTCATGCCCCGGCTTGGTTGCTTTCGCTTGAGGGCAATAGCACCGAAGATAATAGCCGGTATGCCGGCAAATATACCGGCGCCCAGAAGTGATACGATTCCGAGGACGAGTGATGCGATAGGAAAATCTTTTGATTGGTTCTGTGTAGGTGGCGTCTGAGTATGTGTTGGCTGTGGAGGAACGAATTGCGGTGGGTGTTGTTCTGTCATTGCCTGTATTTTAGCAAAATACCAATTAGCTTGCTACGTATGGCATGGTTAAAGTGGGACGGGCTTTGCTATACTGGAGTCTGGTTTGGAGAGGTGTCCGAGTGGTTGAAGGTGCCGCTCTCGAAAAGCGGTGTGGGGTAAAACCTACCGAGAGTTCGAATCTCTTCCTCTCCGCCAAGTTAAGAAGTGACTAGTAAAAAATAGTCACTTTTTTATTTGACAATTCTTATTGCAATACGCGTACTGCAATATATCGAAGTACTACTTGCCGCTCGCACTCCCCTGTCTTGACCTCATTGTGCTCGTGCTCCATAATCATCTCCAGATGATGGGCATTCACTCGTATAGATTACAGAAACAACGCGGCTTTACGATTGTTGAGCTACTTATTGTGATTGTTATTATTGGCATTCTGGCTGCCATTACGATTGTTGCCTATAACGGCATTCAAAACCGCGCTAATGATACTGCGGTTCAGAGTGACCTGACAAATTTTGCCAAGAAGCTTGAAGTTGCGAAACTTGATGCGGGCGGTACCTATCCGACGACACTTACGAGCGCAATGGGTTTTGGATTTTCTAAAGGGGCCTATGGGATTGATGCCCAGAATTACACGCTTCGTTATTGTGTAAATACGACGACGAATAACTACATTATGTATGCAAAATCAAAGTCTGGTAACTATTTTCGCTACACAGCTACGGGTGGACTCGAAAGTGCTATCGTGACGTATGGCTATGGCGTCTGTGATCAGATAGGTTTGACGACGACGAATCCGCTAGTGAACGGTCTGTTTAATACGACATGGTCTTCGTGGGCAAATTAATCAACGCACATACGGCGCAATCAGTACGACAACGCGGCTTCACGATTGTCGAGCTGCTGATTGTTATCGTGATTATCGGCATCCTCGCCGCAATTACTATCGTCGCCTATAACGGCATCCAGCAACGAGCGTCGACCGCCGCTATGCATTCGGATTTAGCGGCGGCTACCAAGCAAATGGAGCTTGCTAGAGTCGATTCAACCAACGAGACATTTCCGACTAGTTTGCCGAGTGGGGTTAAATCCAGCCAAGGAGTTGTACTCCAGCTAGCTCAAACATCAAGTAATCAGTCATTTTGCGTGAATGCGTACCGTTCATCACCCTACGCTGTGGCGTCATTCGATTCTACGGCCAATAGTATTCGGCCGTATCTTTGCTCGGGAGCGACAATCGGTAGCGCCGTGGGCGGCTCTGTGCCGTCAACGCCGCGTGGCGTTAATCTTGCTACTGACCTCTCTACTTGGACGACTACAGGCGGTATCTCCTATAACAGTACGACGAAAGAGATATCGTTTAGTGGTAGCGGGGACATGACCTCGCCACTCATACGCATTGATGAGCCAACGTCGGCAACTTTGCAGGTTGAGTCGTATACGACGACGAGTGCCCCGAGCCATACTCCAAATAGCGGCGTATACTTTACGTCCTACTATTTTGGTGCAAACGGTAGTTCACCGGCGACGAACTCGATAGGGTATACCAGTAATGGCAATGCTCAAATGACTCCCCTATCAAGCTGGACGCAGCGCTCATGGAATACCTCCGCCGGTCCTGGGGTCGTATATATTAAATTTGTGATTAGGTCATCGCCAAGCAATTACACGAGCGACAATAAAATTAGAAACGTTAGTGTGGTGGCTAATTAAATGAAAACATCAGACATGCTAAGCAAAAACGCGCAAAGCACAGCCCGAGGCTTTACGATTGTCGAGCTACTGATCGTGATCGTTATTATTGGTATCCTCGCCGCAATTACCATCGTTGCCTATAACGGCATTCAAAACCGCGCTAATGATACTGCCGTACAAGCTGATCTCCGTAACCTAGGAGGAAAAATAATGGAATACCAGGCGATTAACGGTCGCTATCCAACGGGCAATTATGATGTTGGAATCACGGGCCTATCATCCTTTAAGGCTGCTCGAGCATCGTATAAGACCGTTTTTGGTAATGGTAATCTTTATTACTGTGAAGGACTTATTGCTGGACAGCCGGCTTTTACCCTTCTGGGCAAAAGCAAATCCGAAACAGTCTTTACGTACTCATCGGCTTCCGGGGCTGGTACGTATACGGGCGCCTGGGGTGGCTATCCGACACTTTGTCCGGCGCTTGGGTATGCTGCTGGCTTTACGCCTGCCTATGGTTATTTCCAGGGCACGGATAGCGGCTGGTACGATTGGACGAAATAGTCGACCGCATATCTTGTCGCTAGCCGAGGTCCATACAATTCCGTTCTTGATTGTCTAAAATTACTTTCTTTGTATTGATACTACCCTGCTTATGCTTCATAGTGAATGTTAGATTATGAAACTATATAAAAAACATACTACGCGAGGCTTCACGATCGTTGAACTCCTGATAGTTATTGTGATTATTGGTATCCTCGCTGCCATTACCATCGTCGCTTACAACGGTGTACAGCAACGAGCTAAGGAGTCGACTTTGAAGTCAGATCTTGCAAATGTGGCACGTAAAATGTCAGCGGATAACGCACTTACTGGCAGCTATGCATTAACTCAGGGTGCGGTCGATGACAATAAGGGTTTGTCAGCGAGCAATGGCACGACGTACCAGTTCCAAAGCACCGGGGTGGCCTATTGTGTGACGGGAACGAATGGAAATGTGTCATTCAAGGTAAGTAGCGCATCCAGTAGTCCAACTGCGGGTGGATGCCCAGGCGATGATGCTGGAGGCGTTGCGGCAATCATGAACCTTGCGACAAATCCAAGTTTTGAGACAAATACGACTGGCTGGGGTAGTACCTGGGTGGCTACTCCAGTTGCGCGGGTGACGAGTGGTGTCGGTATTGTCACTGGAAGTGCTGCGCTTGAGGTGAGCTTGACCACAGCTAACGCATCAGGAGCACAGTTTAATTTTGGTAATTTGCAACCCAGTACTGCATACCGGGCGTCTGCGTATGTGACTCTGGTTAGCGGTGTTGCAGCACCGCTTATAATCAGCGCCAGTGACGGTGCGGGTACTCGTGCGAACACCTCTATCTCTTCATCATTAATTGTAGGGCAGCCGGTTCGCGTTAGTCTTGGCTGGACAAGCTCGGCAACTCCAAATGGTGCTTTGGCATTTATGCATAACGGCACCGCCACCGGTGTGGGTGTTATTCGAATTGATAACCTTATGATTACTGCGGGCTCGAACGACTACCTATACGCCGACGGCAACTCCCCTAACTGGACGTGGACTGGAACGCCAAATAATTCAACATCAAAGGGTCAAGCTCAATAGTTGCAGCGAATAAGTTAGTTCTTAAATGATCGGACGAGATCGGTAAAATCTGACTTTAGCGAAGTGGTTGTCGTGGCAAGGCTGCCAATGAAGCCACTTTCTTTTGGTGCGGCAATGTCTCGGACAATTCGAAATAACAATACGACTTTTGGCGTCTGAGTTGCTTCGGCAACGGTTTGTATCTTGTCGACAAACTGTTTTGCGGCTTGTTTTTGCTGTCTGGTCTGAGACGGTGTAATTGAGCGAATAACGAGCTTTATGATAATAAAAACGGCAAGTCCGACACAAATCGCCATTACGACAGGGATAAATAGCAGCCACCACCAAGAACTGAGGGTAGTGAGCCAAAAAACAAGTCCGGTAAGGGCGGCTGCGGCAACTACACCGGTAATCACGACCGGGTAAAAGAGACGATTAGCGAACTCTGTGCCGATGGAACGAATAGCAAGTAGTGATGATTTCATACCTTTAGTATAGCGAATTCAGACACTCACGTATAATAAGACTATGGAAGATTCTATTTTTACGAAGATTATAAACGGCGACATTCCGTCTCATAAAATATATGAAGATGATACGACGTTCGCCTTTCTCGATATATCGCCAATTGCGCCGGGGCACACACTCGTAGTCCCTAAGAAGCAGGTCGAGTCATTATGGGATCTTGACGACAGTACGTACCAAGATGTTATGACGACGACTAAGAAGATTGCTACTCGCATGAAACAGCAACTACAGGTGGAATATGTTGGGGTTCAGGTGATTGGCGTTGACGTGCCCCACGCCCACGTCCACCTTATTCCGTTTAACGACGTCAGTGATTATCATAATATTCCTGATACATCAGCTGAGCCGAATCATGGTGCGCTCGCGGCAGTGGCTCGAAAGCTTCAGTTTTAATGCCGCTACGCGTTATTGCGATTGGTAAAAAACACGAGTCGTGGGTAGTCGATGGGATCGAGCGTTACCAGAAGCGACTCAGAAAGCCGTTTACGCTTGAATGGGTATTCTTGCCACATTCATCTCGCGAAGGCCTTAGCGCACGCCAGGAAGAGTCTGAGCGCCTATTATCTCGTCTTAAAGACGATGACTTCGTTATTCTATTGGATGAACGGGGTAAGATTATCGACTCGCCTGCCCTCGCCTCGCTCCTTGAAGTTCCCCTACGCGGTTCGCGTACGGCTGTTTTAATTATTGGCGGCGCCTATGGAGTTGACGAGACGATTCACCGGCGAGCCGACTTTGTGTGGTCACTGTCCCTACTTGTGTTCCCTCATCAGTTAGTTCGGCTGCTTTTAAGTGAGCAGCTCTATCGGGCACAGGAGATTGCCGCGGGGAATCCGTACCATCACGAATAAGCTTTGACATAGAGTTGACAATAAACAAAGGTTATGCTATATTTGTAATTAGTACATAAACTAAAACAAATACAGATCACTATGTTTCCATTTACAACTTTGCTCACTCCATTATCTATAGCCCTGAGTCTTAGTACAGCGACTGGCGTGCTACTGCACGACACAAAGCTCGACAAGGCAGCTTCTCTTGCTCCAGCCCTATCTGCTGGCCTTGATGCTGCTGATCGTAGTATCAAGCTTGCTGGCGATCCCCACACGCATGCCGAGCGTGGCTCGTTGTCACAGGCGGTTCGTGACATTAAGTCGCAGAATCCTCGCGTTCAGCCACGAACAACTGAGGATAAGAAACACTTGATGCAAAAGAATGCACCTCGCGGCTACCACTCGTTCGATAGCTACAATACCCCATTGATCTAATGTTGGATTACTAAAAATACCTGGCAAATAGCCAGGTATTTTTAATTTGTCATGTATAGCCGCAAATTACTTACTTGAGGACTTCAAGTTCGTGTTCGAGGCGTTCGATTAACGCTTTTTTGCTTTCGAGCTGCTGACGTGACTCTTCAACGAGCGCAGCTGGTGCTTTAGCGACGTAGCTTTCATTCGAAAGCCGGCCTTCAAGGTTGGCGACAAACGCACGATTCTCGGCCAGGCGTACTTCAAGGTTGGACTGGTGCTCATAGAGTGTATCTTCGTCGACATCGAGCCATGCTTCGCGGTTACTTGCAGCAAGACGAAGGCCACGAGCTTGATCGGCTTCCTTCACCTCTTTGAGGCGAGCAAGATGCTGAATCAGCTCGGCGTTATCGGCAATGAGGCTATCTTGCTGATAAAGCAAGGTGTACTTCTGGTTACCAGGTAGCTCGGCCGTGACGTAGCGTGCTTCGACAACAAGTTTTTGAAGACGTTCAAATTCAGCGGCGGCGATATCATCGTAGCTCGTTGCTTCAGGCCAACGGCTGGTGATAAGCAGATCATTGTGCCACGGTAGGGTTTGCCAGATTGTTTCGGTGACAAATGGTGCAAATGGATGCGCAAGCTTCAAACTCGTATCAAGCACCCAAGACAGCATATCGAGATTATCCTGCTTCTTGCTCGCTTCAACGTACCAGTCGGCAACGTTATCCCAGATAGCGTGATAGACGCTGTCGCTAGCTTCGGCGAAACGGTAGTTAGCAAGTTGTGTGTCGATATCTGAAGCGGCAGCATTCAGCTCGCGGATGATCCAATGATCGGCGAGTGTCTTAGGGGTTGGTATCCCCGGTTTGTAACTGTCCCCTAGCTTGTCTTCAATAAAGCGAGCGATATTCCAGAGCTTATTACAGAAGTTGCGCCCTGCGACAACGTTACTCGTAGAGAACGCTTGGTTCTGACCGGCGCTACGACTCGCGACAATACCAAGTCGGAGTGCGTCTGAGCCGTGGCTGGCGACAATCTCCATCGGATTCATAACATTGCCTTTACTCTTGCTCATTTTCTGGCCGTGCTCATCGAGAATAAGGCCGTGGAGATAGACGTGGCGGAAAGGAACTTGGTCGGTGGCATAGAGTCCGAGCATGATCATGCGGGAAATCCATGGATAGAGGATGTCCACCCCTGTTTCAAGTACGCTCGTTGGGTAGAATCGTGCGAGTTTGCCGCCGTCTAGGAAATCGGTCGTTGCAAACGGCCACTGGCCACTGCTGAACCAGGTATCAAAAGTGTCTTCCTCGCGCCTATATGTTGTACCATTTACATCAATATATTCATCGTCAACTCGATCATCGAAGATCCAGTCGTCGGGGTTATTGACGTTTTGGAAGGCAGGAATCGGAATACCCCATGGGATCTGACGACTCAGGTTCCAGTCACGTAAATTGTCATAGTACTGAATGAGGGCATGTTTTTTACTAGCGGGACTAAAGGTAATGTCTCCGTCGAGAATCGCCTGCTTGGCGCGATCGGCGAGCGGTCGTACGTTTAAGAACCACTGATCTTTGATGAGCGGTTGGATCGGTTCCCCACTCTTGTAGTCGTAGCCAACAGTATGTTCGATAGTTGTTTCACCGCGGCGAAGTTCGGCCGCTTCAAGTGAGGCTAGGACGCGCTTGCGGGCGGTCATGACATCAAGGCCAAGGAACTGCGGCGGCACGTTAATCATGCGACCATCAAAATCAATAACCTGGATACGTTCGAGGTCATGGCGCTGCCCCATCTCAAAGTCGTTAGGATCGTGGGCGGGAGTGATCTTAACAGCACCGGTACCAAAGTTCATGTCGACGTAGTCGTCAGCAATGACCAAAATCTCACGATCGGTTAATGGCAGTTGTACACGTGTACCGATTAGGTCTTTGTAGCGCTCATCATCAGGGTGAACGGCAATAGCAACGTCACCGAGCATCGTCTCTGGACGAGTGGTCGCAACAACAATTTCACCGATCTTGTCGAGTGTTGGGTAGGCAATATTCCAGAGAGTTCCCTTTTCAAGCTTATGATCAACTTCGATATCCGCGTAGCTTGTCTGGTACTTTGTGCTGTAATTAACGATGCGCTCACCTCTGTAGATGAGACCTTCGTCCCAGAGGCGTTTGAACGTTCCATACACGGTCTTAATAACCTTCTCGTCCAGTGTAAACACGAGATCATTCCAGCTTGCGCTGACGCCAAGGGCGCGTAGTTGCAGCTCCATGTTGCCTCGTTGCTGTTCGACAAAGTTCCATACCTGGCTATAGAGCTGTTCACGGGTAAAATCGAATCGACTCTGCCCTTTCTTGACGAGCTCGCGTTCGTAAACGACCCATGTTTCAAAACCGGCGTGATCAGCGCCAGGGATGTAGGCAACATCGTGCCCTTTCATGCGGTGGTAACGAGAAAGAATATCCTCGAGTTGGACAGTCAATGCGTGGCCGGTATGTAAGTTGCCGTTAGCATTCGGTGGCGGCATCACGATACTGTATGGCTCGCCTTCACCCTTTGGCTCAAAGGCGCCCGAGGTTTCCCACATGGCATAGATGTTTGGTTCGTATTGGTTTGGATCGTACGTTTTTGCTAATTTCATGCGGACAGCTCTCAAGTTGTGGATTATTCACGTGAAAATTACACAAATCTACTCAAACGTTTTCCCGTGAAAACGCAATAGATTTGCTCCCCTTTTTCACGTGTTTGTTTTCACTATAAGTATACCACATTTTGACCACTGCAAGAGCGGCGTCACTAGCGACGATGAGACAGTGTTTGATAGAGACGATACGTCAGGTAGCCGACACGAGAAACCGGTAAGTCCCAGGCGCCAAGATAGGAGACAGGTGAGCCGCCAAATGACTTTTTAAACTTGGTGAACCCAGCCCAGCGATGAGTGGGATCGTCAGTCGGGGCAATTCCGTAAAGATCGAAATAACTAAGGCCTTGGCGCTTCGCATCAATGATCATATGAGCGAGCAGGGCAGTACCGGCACTTAGTTTGCGGTAGGTATCATCCGCACTAGCGTGTGCGTAGTAGCGTGTTGTATCGCTATCGTAGGCAATTGAAGCGGCTATCGGCTTACCTTCGTACATTACGTAGAAGAGCTGAGCATCACCGGTAGGGAAGAGGGCCTCGGCTTGCGCTTGGAAGTAGTTATCACTATGGGCGCGGATGCCATTTCGTTCGGCAACGCCATGCATCATGTTCGTGAAGATTGAAACGTCACGAGGTTCATGCGAGACGTGCATAGTCAGCCCTTTTTTAGCGTAATTACGATAGAGGTTTCGGTTATTTTGATTCATAACGGCAATAATGTCAGCTTCATTGGCGGAGAGATCAATTATCTGCGTATGCTCAGGTTGCAGCTGGTTATAGGTGACGCGGGATAGCCCGCGCTGTTTGAGCTGCTCGGCGGTTATCGATCCCGTTGGCTCGATGCGAATAAAGGTCACGCGCTGTTCTTTGGCAAGCCGCTGAAGTGAGGCGAGCGCTTCGTCAAAGGCATCGACTGTATCTGCAGATGGACCATAGGGACAATAAAGACGCGTATTAAATCTTCCAGTCTCGAGGACCGCCTGGTATGTCCAGCCATTACCAGACCCGGTAAAGGTAGTTCGACCTATCGATTGCTGAAAACGGGCCCATGCTGGTGACTGAAGAAAATGTGTCATACCCTTAGTATACTGTAGTAATTACAACAACTCTTTATGACGCCAGGCTGTCTTTGTCATAGAGAGGCTTGGGGTGACGTCAAGATCGCGTGGATCAGTCGCCGTATTCTCTTGGGCATAGTAATAGCCAAGGGTAGCGATCATAGCAGCATTGTCGGTGCAAAGATTCATCGGAGCGTAGTCGATATGCAGCGGTAATCGTTCTGAGAGTTGGCGACGTAGTTCTTGATTAGCAGCAACACCGCCTGCGATAACGACAGACTTCGGGGTGTAATCACGAAAAGCGAGCTGAGCCTTGTCGACAAGTGTTTCGACGGCGATTCGCTGGAAGCTAGCGGCAAAATCTGCGCGCTGAACGTCATTTAGGAGCGCTGGGAGCTCGTGTGAAGGAAAAGTAAAGTCAACACCCACTTCACGCTGAACGGCTCGTAGAACGGCTGTCTTAAGGCCGGAGAAGCTGAAGTTGTAAGGATCTTTTAATTTCGCTTTCGGTAGAACGTATTTTTTCGGGTCGCCGTGTAGAGCGGCCGCTGCAATACTTGGGCCACCAGGATAGGGAAGTCCGAGGATTTTAGCCACCTTGTCAAAGGCTTCGCCAACCGCATCATCTTGCGTCTGTCCGAGCAGCTCGTAATCACCGTGATCCTTGAAAAGAACAAGCTGAGAGTGACCGCCGCTGACAATCAGGGCGAGCATTGGAAACTCTGGCGCAGTCTCGTTAAGGAAGTTGGCGTACACATGAGCTTCAACGTGGTGAATAGGGTAGAGTGGTTTATTCTTCAGGGTTGCCAGAGTACGGGCGGCTAGTGTGCCAACGAGGAGTGAACCAACGAGGCCGGGTGCGTAGGTAACGGCAATAGCGTCAATATCGTCCCAGCTACAGTTCGCTTCACTCAGCGCCTGATTAATAACAGGGTTAATGACTTCGATATGACTCCGTGCAGCAACTTCCGGGACGACGCCGCCGTAGACGGCGTGAATATCGATCTGAGAGTTGACGACATTAGAAAGAAGCCTGCGACCATCTTCAACGACAGACGCAGCTGTTTCGTCACAGCTACTCTCAATTCCCAGGACCTTCATCTGTTAATTAGTATACCAGATACGATAGAGCTATGTTCAATGCATTGACTAAAGATAAAAAATGTATTACTATACGAAAATTCTTTATCCACCGTGGATAAAGTATATATGAGGGGGAGATCGATGCTTGAAATAACGTTTTACGTGTTTGGTATCGCTGCATGCGGCACCTATCTCGCAAAAGAAGTTTCAGGTCGGTTGTCACTGGCCAGGGCGCGCAAGAAAAAGAGTACTCTTGAGCAGTTCATGAAGGAGGCTCATCAGCTACAGGAGAAGATCGAGGCTCAGGTAGATGGTCTGCAGCCGCAGATCGAACTCGCCTGGGACTCGCTCGATAAGACTGGTGTTCGTCAGGTCTTTATGATCGAGCATGAACAGTCAGGTAACTGCAACGATCACGACGACTGCTACAAGAAATATCTGAAGGATGTCCAAGGCGTGTATACGTCATACGTGATCGAACTCCAGATTATGCCGTACCAGAAACAGCTCGACGACCGGCGGCAGGAGCTGGGTTTGACGGACTTCAAGTCCGATCTAGGTCACAGCTCCGAGCATGTCGCTGAGATGAAGAAGATGCTCGATGCCCATGGCTTCGATGTCAAAGATATCGAGCGCCAGTTCGTCTGATTCTCGATGTGACGTCAGGGCGGAAGCGGCGACGATGATCGCTTCCGCCCCCTCATTCAAACCCCGGCCCTGTGTCGGGGTATTTTCATATCTTTTTTTATCTGCGGTACAATAGAAGCATGAAGCAGAAGCTAGTAGAGGGTGTAAGGAAAGTGTTGCCAGCTGGCGCACTAAAGAACGTTGAGGAATTATATCGACGCGGTCGTGTTCAGCTTGTATCGGCACGATATGGTCATCCAGCGAAAAGCTTACGGGTTATTGCCGTAACGGGCACGAATGGTAAGACGACGACAGTCAACTATATTAATGAGATCTTAAAAGAGGCTGGACTAAAAACGGCCATGTTTTCAACAGCTCTTATTGAGGTAGCCGGTCAGACGCAACTAAATGATCTTAATGCGACCGTTGGAACGACGGCGCGCATGCAGCAATTCTTCGCTGAGGCTAAGAAGGCGAAAGTCGACTACGTTGTCCTGGAGATCACGAGCCACGCCCTTCAGCAGCACAAACTTGATACGGTGCCTATTGAAGTAGCGGTCATGACCAACCTTACGCAGGATCATCTCGACTACCATAAGACGATGGAAAACTATGCCGAGGCAAAAGGTAAACTATTCGCTAATGAGCCGAAGTTTATCGTACTCAACCGCGATGACGACTGGTTTGACTTCTTTAATACTTTCCCGGCGGGCGCGCAGAAGATTACCTACGGCGCACATGATGAGGCCGAGGCGAAGATCGAGCACGTGAAACTTTATAAGAAGGGAAGTGAAGCCCGGATTGTCATTGATCACCAGACGACGCTTGAACTTGCGACAGCGCTCCCTGGTCGTTTCAATGTCTATAATATGACAGCGGCAGCAGCCACTGCCTACTTACTTGGCGTGAAACTCCAGGATATTATCGAAGGCGTAGCGAATCTTGAAGGTGTTCCTGGACGATTTGAGCGCGTGGTTGAAGGACTTGGCTACGATGTCATTGTTGACTATGCTCATACACCTGATGCACTTGAAAAACTCCTTGAAGCTGCAAAGTCCGTCACGAAGAGTCGCGTGATCCTCGTATTTGGCGCTACCGGCGATCGAGATAAAGGCAAGCGTCCTATTATGGGAGAGATTGCAGCTCGACTGGCTGACCGCATCGTACTAACCGACGACGAGAGTTATAATGAGAACCCGCAGGCAATCCGCGACGAAGTAATGTCGGGTATTGAGCAGGCTAACGGCGGAGCCAAGACGACTGAACTTGGTGATCGACGCGAGGCGATTGAGAAAGCTCTGAGTATTGCGAAGAAGGGCGATACCATCCTTATTACTGGTATGGGACACGAACAATTCCGTATCGTGAACGGTGAACGGCTACCATGGAACGACGGTGATGTCGTACGTGAACTCGTTGGCGATACAAAAAAAGAAGCATAAATAAATACCCCTCATCTGAGGGGTATTTATTACTTATCGAGTAGTTCACCAAATTGCTGGCGTTTTTTACGCTGCCAGAAATCAGATTGGCGCGTGAGGTACTGGCTGTCGGCCGGATTCTTGAGGAGCTTTTTGACCGCTTCCTCAAGATAGAACCCTCCAAAAGGACCTTTGACAAGAACCGCATCGCCGGTTTCGAGTTTGTCGCGGAGGAAAATACCAGCGCTCGGTGCATCGGAGAAAGTAAAGAGTGTTTCGTCTTTCTTGAACCCCTGTTCGATAGCAAGGGGAAGGAAGTGTTCGACGGAAATATCGCCAACGAGCACGATCGTATCGAGTCCATTGAACTCCTGGGCAACTTCTTTGAAGCCTATATCGGCGTAATCGCCTAGTTCGTGCATGTTGCCAAGAATGGCAAAACGGCGGGTGACATCGAGTCGCTTAAGAGATTTAAGTGCTTCAATACCGGCGTTCGGGCTGAAGTTAGTGGTGTCATCGATAATGACGGCATCCTGCTTACCTTCAAATAGGCGCATACGACTGGCGGCTGGCTGGAGTGTCTCAAGACCATGGCGAATACCTTCGGGTGAGACGCCGAGTTTTTTGGCGAGCAGGGCAGCACCGGTAAGCTGACGAATAAGCGGCTCGGAGATAAAATGCACCAGAACATCGTCGAGATGAAGGTCTTCGATCTGAAATTCGACGAGCGCACCCTTGTTTGTCCATGAGCGGACAGTGTAGTCGGCCGTAGATGTCGCGTTCCCGTAACTATAGAGAGTTGTAGGGAGGTTATTGATAAAACGATCTTCTACATCTACCGTGTTAACGATACCAAATTGCTTGGAGCCAGATAGGATTTTCACTTCCTCTTCACCGACAAGTTCGATGGTTTTCATATATTCCATATGTTCTGGTGTGACGGCGGTTAAAAAGCCGATATCAGGTTGAATAAACTGAATCATTTCGTCCATATCGCCTGGGTGGTCAATGCCATATTCCAAAATGAGAATATCTGGCCCCGACCTAAGGAATGTTGCTAGTGAGCGAGTCAGGACTTTAGCCCATCCGATTGGAGAAAGTGCATTGGTTGGGACTTTCTGATTAAAGACAGACAAGTATAGACCGAGCCCATTATTGTAGCTGTCGTCCATGTAGGAGACCTTCTTTTCGGTTGCGAGTAAATGAGCCAGCGCGAGCTTAGTTGATGTTTTACCAACACTGCCGCCAACGGCAATGACGAGTGGCTTTTTTTGATAGACGTAGCTTTGGGCTAGGTGGCGAAATGTCCCGCTAATAATGCGCTGCGGGAGGGAGCCAGAACTCGCCATCGTTTATGCCTTCGCCTTGGCTTCTGCGGCAATCCTTAGTACATCAGCTGCGTCGGTGACGATTGGCGCGATTCGGTAGGCGTGACGCTCAATCGCACACTGAAGGAGACGATCGATTAATTCTGGGTAGGCAACGCCAGATTCTTTCCAGAGGCGAGGGAACATACTAATAGCGGTAAAGCCAGGCATGGTATTGATTTCATTAACAATCACTTCTTGGTCTCGGGTTACGAAAAAGTCAACGCGACCAAAACCTTCACACTCGAGTGCTTCACAGACACTGACGGCTGCCTCAGAGATTTCTTTATAGAGGCTGTCTGAAAGTACGGCAGGTGCGACCAATTCGACGTTACTGCTGTGGACATACTTGTTGTCGTATGAATAGAAGTCGTCAGCAACTTTTTCGATGATCTCCCCGACAACTGATGTTTGCTGTCCGCCAATATTTCCGATGACGCCAATTTCCACTTCGCGGCCAATAACCGCCGCTTGCACGATAACTTTTACGTCATATTTAAAGGCAAGTTCTAGAGCGCGAGACAGTTCTTCTGCATCTGTTACGCGGGATACGCCAACTGATGAGCCGGCATTAGCTGGTTTTACAAATAACACATCACTGCCAAGTGCGTTATTGAGGCTAGAATAGCTTTGCTGTGGGCCATTTTTGCGAAGAGTGACGAAGTTTGCAACTCCGAGGCCGGCATCACGAAGGAGTCGGTAGGCGACATCCTTGTCCATGGCAACAGAAGAACCGATAACGTCAGGTGTCGTAAATGGAACATCCATCATACGAAGCAGACCTTGCATCGTGCCGTCTTCGGCATAGTTGCCAAGTACTGCCGGGAAAATAACGTCACAGGCAAAGGCGACTGAGCCACCTTTATCGAGGTCATAGAATTCGTTTGAACACTGAGTAACTGTCAGGCGGCCTGAGAGTGGTGTGTCGACAAGCTTAATGGTGCGGATATCTGTCGGACTGTCGACGAAATTTTTAGCATCATATTGACGCCATACACCTTGTTTGTCGATACCGATGACAAATACGTCGTATGTATCGGTGTCGATGGCATTAACAATATTATAGGCTGAGATAAGTGAAACTTCATGTTCGGTTGAGCGTGCGCCACAGATAACGGCAACGCGGGTCTTGTGTGAATTCGAAGATGTGGTCATATACTAAGTTTACCACCATTTTCCGATGCCCTCGCCTTAAAAGGAAAAGACCCGGCGAGCACAAGGCTCAGGCCGGGTCGGTGTCATCTCCTTTAGGTAGGGGCTTGTAGGTTAATTCGGCTTGAGCCGGAGTTGATCCATCGAATAGATGGAGAATGACGGTGCCGAACTCATCGGCGAGTCGCACGCGTATTCCGTAACCTTTACTTTGTAACTCTTGGAAGCGCAGCTTGCGATCTTTATTGTCGATTTTGAGGTCGACAGTTTCGCGTCTGGCCATTTTATGCAAGAGCAATGCCATTAGTTCATCGGACTTTCCGATGTCTTTGAGCATCTTCACGACGCTCACCTCCTCAGGAAAAGAGACTAGAGTATAATATCATACTTTTGCTAAAAATGCAATAGCTATGACATCATTGCCATTTTGTATAGCTGCATGCCTATCCGTGGTAGCATCAGGTCTAAAAATTCTGGCTTAAGGAGGAATGAGTCATTTTCGTACGCAGAATCTGGTATGAGCGGACAGAACTTAAAGTGTCCCTTCTCCTTCATGGCGAATGTGTCCTGATCGTCGCTATAGCCACCGGCCTGACCGGCAACTTGGTCGAGGGACCGCTTGATGTCAATATCGACGGCGACGGGTTGGTTGCGAGATGGAAGAGTAATTCGCGCTGCAAAATCTACACCTTTGCGTTCTTGCTGTGGTGTCGCTGGACGAATTTCGACGCCTTTTAATTGACTTGCAAGCTGAACAAAACCACCTTCAGTGCGAATACCCTTGATATGTTCTTCAATGATAGTGCGAGCATTTTGATCTGGCGTGTCTTTGAAACGGTCGACCGTTGCGGATAAGTTATTAATGAGTGAGTGGATATTCTCTGTTGGATGCTCGTTAATATAGTCAGTAATGAGGCTATTACTATGAACAAGATCATCTTTGGCTTGATGAAACTCGATAGATGGCAGGTCGTGCCTTTTTTGGTTAGCATTTAGTTTCTGCTGCTGCAACACGAGTAGCGGGGCATTTGCAAATAAAGCAAGCTCACTGAGTGATGCGCTATCCTCAGTACCATCAAGCTTGCTGATGCGGCAATAGTCTTCGGCATACTCATTGAGGTGCCGAGCAAAGTCTTCGGAGCCAAGATTTGAGACATCAATTCCTTTATTGTAGCCATTTTCAAGAAAGAGTGGTTCAGTAGTCAGGTCAATGACGCGGTCGAGGGCTGAATCTGAGTTGGCATATTCGATATTTTGAAGTGTTTCGGCATGTTTATTTTGTGCATGTGGCATGTATATACTTTTAACATAAACATTATATAAAGTCAATTAATAAAAGGTGCTACAATAGTCCTAATGATTGAAGAAACATTTACCGCATATGACATTAGAGCAAAATTACAAGCTGGCGCATCACTTGAATTCGCCTGGAATGTGGGCCGTGCGCTCGCCGAGTGGCTATCGACAACTGGCAGTGTCGCCGTAGTTCGAGGACAAAATGCCGATGAGGAGCTTGTTGGAGCTGTGATTGAAGGACTTCGTTTGCAGGGTAGGGATGTTAGCGATGCTGGGGCGCGCGATAAAGAAGCAGTTATCGCTCTAGTGCAGCAAGCTGGTCATTCAGGCGCTGTACTTGTTGCACACGATCAACTCACCGATGAAGTGACGATTGAACTCTATAGAGAAGAGGGGCGACTAGTTGATAGTGAGTCTGGTCTTTATGAAATAAAAGAGCTCATGAACGCTGGTAATTTTGTTCCCGCCGCTGTTAAGGGTGATGTAACAACGCTCGCGTAACATAATCTCGTTCTGCCATGTAGGATAAATATATCGTCAATGCTCTCTTTAGGGCATTGACTTTTTATTGTTTTTCTGTTAATATAGCGCCTAGCACTACCGAGGTCGATGTTCGCATCCCTTAGGGTGCGCACATTGACTTTCTAGATTTTCACATCACCCAACCCAAGTAGAAACGGATACCATGAACACCACTACAGCAAACCTGCCGGCACTCATCGAGCGCACCGGAGGTGCGCTCCTGAAGGTCATGACAGACCTGGACGCCTACGTCGACCCGAAGTACCCGCTCACCCGAAAAGGTCAGCTGGCCATCGGCCGCATCGTCCAGGACTTTCCTGCGCTGAACACCGAACAGGACATCGAGCTGCTGGTCGAGATCATGAGCCGCCACGGAGTAACGTCAACGAACGCACTCCGGGGCTACCTCAACGACTTCGGCACGCGCTTCACGTACCTGGCCATCACCTTCCTCTTCGAGGAAGGCAAGCACGGTCACCGCGGCAAGGACGAGGACCAGTTCGCGCCGGGCAAGAAGTACCAGCCGATGCAGTACGTACGGTCGGTGCTCGAGCTCATCGAGAACGCCTCGTCCTACCTCGAGATCGACACGATCGAAGAGATCTCGGACCTGGTCGAATCGCTCGGCGGGCTCGAGGACGCCCTCAAGTTGTCGTCTGAACGCCTGGAGATCGCCCTGATGCGACTCGAGAGCGACTTCAGCCCCTACCCGGAAGCCGAAAAGCTCCCGGAGGAGCACGACGAGAACTAGGTGGCGAATCCCTTCATTACCCTGGGGGTGCCGAAAGAACTGTTGCTGAGGGGACTCAGTAGCGGTGAATTCGGCCCTCTAAGGGTACTGGCGAGAGGCTATTACCAAGCTCTCGGCAAAGTGTATCACCCCGATCGCGGTGGTGACGCGGCCTTGATGGCTTCGTTCACCACCGCGTTCGCGGACATTCAACAGGCTGACGACGAAGAACTTGAGTTCTATATCGAAGAGCTTGTTGATGAACGTGATCTCCGTGCGGCAACAAGTCGACAAGCGACGCTTGACGACAATGCGCGGCGCGGCGCGACTATCGGTAGATTGGTTCATGCCAGTGCGGCAATTGACCAATTCGCCGTGTTGGGAGTTTCGGCTCCTCAGTCGCTCTTGTGCTGGTTCGGAGACGGTAGACTTGTCGTGCTTGACGTACAATCGCCTCATCAGGTGGTTGCTCGTCTGGCTGAACCCGACAGTTCACCTGATCCCGATAAGCACAGCTATGATTACGCCTATGAAAAAGGGCAGTGGGTTGCGCGAACCTTGCGTGGCTCAAGAGTCGTTAAGCGAACCCCGCTTAGACTTCTTGGACAAAACCGAGTCTCGATTATTGGCGGTGTTAGCGCAGTGCGGACGACCCAAGTGTCGACCAGTGCTGGCTTCACCGCCCTCGAGTCCGGTATAGGACATACACTACTACGATGGGAGGACCCGCGTACGGCTTGGTATATGGAGCATCTGTCCGGTAATACGGCTGGTGGTCTTGTGCTTACCGATGCGAAAGGCAAGTACGTCACCCTAACAGGAGAAGTACTTGCCCGGGCATGAAAATCAAGAGAAAGTCACGGCTCGGCTGCATATGCGGCCGGGCTTTTCTCATTTTTTGGCACTCGTACTATGAGAGTGCTATTTTTTATGATTTTTTGTTACAATAAGGGTACATACATAAACGTCAAAAGGAGGAATATTCATGACTAGTCCTATTAAGCCTCTTGCTGATCGAGTCGTAGCAGTACGCGACGTTGCCGCTACGCAAACAGCGAGTGGTATTTATCTACCCGATACTGCTAAGGAAAAGTCCACACTGGCAACTGTCATTGCGATAGGCGCTGGAGTTAGCGAAGTGAAAGTTGACGACAAAATCGTCTACAAAGAATATGGTGCGACTGAACTGAAGATCGACGGTACAGACTATTTGATTATTAACGAAGAAGATATTCTAGCCACGGCTTAACTATGGATATTTTAACAATTCTTTTTCCGATAGTAGTCTGTATATTCTATGCTGCAATCGTAGCGGTAATTGTTAAGCTCGTTATATTTTCGTACCAAATGCCAAAGCGCCTACAAACGCTCGAGAAACGAATTAAGCAACTTGAAGATAGGGAGAATAAGTAATGGCTAAAAAAGTTTTTTACGATGATGATGCGCGCAGTCGCGTACTTGGTGGAGCGAAGATGCTCTACGATGCCGTGAAAGTAACATACGGACCAAAGGGTCGCAATGTTATGATCGCCAAAGGATACGGCGGACCAACAGTTACCCATGATGGTGTCACCGTAGCTGAAGCGGTTGATCTTCCCGAGGGAGACGATGAAACACTCGGCTATAAGGTAGGTGCCGAGCTTATTAAGCAGGCGGCAAGCAAGCTTAATAAAGTCGCCGGTGACGGCACGACGACGGTGACAGTGCTGACCTATAATATTTTGAAAGAAGCCAATCGACTGATTGCTGCTGGTCATAACCCTCAAGAGCTACGTAAAGGAATTGAATCAGCCGGTGCTGAAGTTATTGCAGCACTCGATGGCCTCGCCGAGAGCGTTGAGGGCAACAGCGAGCGTGTCGCTGAAGTTGCGACTATTAGTGCCGGTGATGAAAAGATCGGCCGTCTCATTGCTGATGTGATTGAGAAGGTTGGTAAGGACGGTGTGGTGACGGTGGAAGCCGGACAGGGCCTTGAACTTGAAGCAGAAGTGGTCGAAGGCTTTAGTCTTGATCGTGGCTGGGTCAGTCCGTTCTTCGTTACCGATGCGGGACGGCAAGAAGCCGTGTACGAGCGACCAGCGATTATCGTCACTGATAAGAAGATTTCAAGTGTGGCTGAGTTCTTGCCGATGCTTGAGAAGCTAGCTCAAGCCGGCAAGAAGGACGTTGTTCTGATTGCCGATGAGGTTGAGGGTGAAGCGCTTAGTATCCTCGTATTAAATAAACTAAAAGGTGTATTTAATACGGTCGCTGTTAAAGCGCCATCATTTGGTGATCGACGTAAAGATATCTTGCAGGATA
>RCUJ01000594.1_pt1 | contig 20685 bp, 7 predicted proteins | sample 2166321 | NCBI WGS metagenome assembly RCUJ01 (sample SAMN09932808, study PRJNA488358) | compost metagenome | feature: garden; material: soil; isolation source: compost soil in an enriched community after 118 h of incubation | place: Germany: Experimental Botanical Garden Goettingen | collected... | reverse complement strand
TGATTCGCATCGACGCCATCTGGCTTGCCACCGAGCCCATGGACATGCGTGCCGGTACTGAAACGGCGCTGGCCAGGGTGATCGCGGTGTTCGGTGCGGCGAAGCCGCACTGTGCTTATCTGTTCGCCAACCGCCGCGCCACTCGTATGAAAGTGCTGGTGCATGACGGGATTGGCGTCTGGCTGGCTGCTCGCCGGTTGAACCAAGGCAAGTTTCACTGGCCCGGTATTCGGAATGGCTGCGAGATGGAGCTGGATACCGAGCAACTTCAGGCCTTGGTGCTCGGTCTGCCTTGGCAGCGCGTTGGGGCGGGCGGTGCAATCACACTGCTTTAACGCCCGCCATTAGCCCATTGGTCTATCGCCGCAAACGGCTTGCTCTGGCAAAATTCGCGGCATGACTTCATCGCCCAATCTCGACCAAATGTCCCCAGACCAACTGCGTGCCCTCGCGGCGCAGTTGCTGTCCCAGGTTGATTCTCTCGGGCAGCAGGTCGACCGGATGGGCAAGAAGAACGACCGCGACCAAACCATCATCGAGCAGCTCACCCACGAAATCGCCTGGTTCAAACGTAACAAGTTTGCCAAGCGCAGCGAGCAACTGAGCCCTGCCCAAGGCAGCCTGCTCGACGACCTGCTCGACACCGACATCGCGGCCATCGAAGCCGAGCTGAAGGCGCTGAATCCGCCGGCTGCGCCGGCCGAACCACGCAAGCAGCCCAAGCGTGTTTCCTTGCCAGCGCAGTTTCCGCGTACCGTGATTTATCACGAACCCGACACCACCCAGTGCGCCTGCGGCTGCCAGCTCCAGCGCATCGGCGAAGACGTCAGCGAGAAGCTGGATTACATCCCGGGCGTGTTCACCGTCGAGCAGCATGTGCGCGGGAAATGGGTCTGCCGCAAATGTGAAACGCTGAGTCAGGCTCCGGTTCCGGCCCAGGTCATCGACAAGGGCATCCCGACCGCAGGGCTGCTGGCTCACGTGATGGTGGCCAAGTTCGCCGACCATTTGCCGCTGTATCGGCAAGAGAAGATCTTTGGCCGCGCCGGCCTGGCTATCGCCCGCTCGACCCTGGCGCAATGGGTCGGCCAAACCGGTGTGCAGCTCCAGCCCTTGGTCGATGCGCTGCGCGAAACAGTGCTTGCTCAAGGTGTGATCCACGCTGACGAAACGCCGGTACAGATGCTCGCGCCGGGCGAGAAGAAAACCCACCGTGCTTACGTCTGGGCCTACTGCACCACGCCTTTTTCGGCGCTCAAGGCAGTGGTGTACGACTTCAGCCCGAGCCGGGCGGGCGAACATGCACGCAATTTTCTTGGCCAGTGGAATGGCAAGCTGGTTTGCGATGATTTTGCCGGCTACAAAGCCAGCTTCCAGCAAGGCATCACGGAAATCGGCTGCCTGGCCCACGCCCGCCGCAAGTTTTTCGATTTGCACGCGACGAATAAAAGCCAACTGGCTGAGCAGGCGCTGCACTCAATTGGCGGGTTGTACGAAATTGAACGGCAAGCGCGGGAAATGACCGACGAAAATCGCTGGCGAATACGCCAGGAAAAAGCGGCCCCCCTGATCGACGCACTGCATACCTGGATGTTGGCCCAGCGCGATCTTGTGCCCGAAGGGTCGGCTATCGCCAAAGCTCTGGATTACAGCCTCAAACGCTGGACGGCACTGACTCGATATCTCGAGGACGGGGCTGTGCCCATAGATAATAATGCGGTCGAAAATCAGATAAGGCCGTGGGCACTTGGACGCTCGAACTGGTTGTTCGCCGGGTCGCTACGCAGCGGTAAGCGGGCAGCTGCGATCATGAGCTTGATCCAGTCAGCCCGCATGAATGGGCATGATCCTTATGCGTATCTCAAAGATGTGCTGATGCGCCTGCCGACGCAGCGGGCAAGTGAGATCGACCAACTGCTGCCGCATCAGTGGGTGCCGGCCTAACTTACGCAAGGTGAGTTGGGCAGACGCTTACCGAAGCTCAGCAAATTGTGGTGAAGAACCTGACTGAATTGGAGCTCCAGTTGTACAACTGAGGTGGGTTGTCATTTTTTGATGCTAAGCCGAGAATTCGCGGCTGAGTTCTTGCCTGGTATTAGCTTTTATTGCCTCACCGCAATTTGGCTCGCCACCCAACTCTTCTACTTCCCAGTCCGCGTCTTGCTGATCGTCATGCAGAGTCGACTGTTCCAGAGGATTGACGTGCAATTTATCCGCACTAGGGGGAGTTGGATGCTTCGTAGGCATACCTTCTCCCCCTTTTGCCCCAACTTAAGCAGATGCAGTGCGAACCAACAGAAACAGATTGCGCTTCGCCCGCGTTGCCGCAACGTGCAGCAAGCAACGCTCGGAGGTTTCCGTATCCTCCGTCACGCCAGCATCCTCATCGCGACTGAACTGCTCGGCGTAACTAGCCGCTCCCTTATAGGCGGCAACGATCACCACGCTGAATTCAAGCCCCTTGATGCGGTGCATGGTGGCCAGACGAACGCCCGGCAGTGCCGAATCGTCAGAGTTTGAGTTGTCCAGTTTCAAGTGAACAATAGAAGCTTGCTGTAGAGCCCGAGCGATGCTGTCCAGATCGTCATTAGTACGAGCAGTGATGCAAATCTGTCGATGCTCCATGCCATCGTCCTGCAATTGTTTAAGGATCGCTTGTATATGCGGCATATCCTCATGCACGGAGGACGACTCGATGATATCCGGTACATCGCCATGAGTTAGCGAACGGTAACCGCGCAGAGAGTCTGCGTTGCCGTCTAGGTCGTCGACAGCACATCCTTCGAGCTGAGCGCAGGCCCATTGGCGAATTTCGTCGGTGGTGCGGTAATTCACCTTAAGGTTACGGCTGCGGCCACGAACCTCGATACCCACCCGGCTGAGCACGACTTTGTGCCGGTAGATACGCTGGTGAGCGTCGCCAACGATAAACAGGTCGTTTTCGGCTTCCTCTACTGCCGTACGAATAAGTTCGAAGCCTGCGTTGCTTATGTCCTGGGCTTCATCCACCACCATGGAACGAATACCCAATGCGGGCTGCTCCTTCCTTAGCAACTGACAGGCCTCACGGAAGGCTTCTTCAGGCTCGCGCAAGTTGGCAGCTTGCAGTTGGGCGCGGTATTCGGCAAACACCGGCCAGATAGACTTACGCATCGCACGGCCAAGCTGACCGCCGCGGCCTACTCGGCTGGCACGCATATAGTCCTCAGCAGTTTCGCAGGCTTGAGGTAACACCACCCGCTCATATTCCGCACGCATGAACTGCAAGCTGAGATCAACCGATGCCGGCATCGCCGACAGAGCTGCCTGCCAGAAACTACGACGGTCGCCTTCGTTATACAACAGGTTATGTGGGTAGCCAAAACGACGCAGGAGGCTGGAGGCCCATTGATCCAGGTTCACCACCTGAATTTTCTCCAGCTCCTGTGGTGTGCACAGCAACGCCAAATGCTGCCGGATGTCCTCAGCCAGGGTTTTGGTGAAAGTGGTAAACAACACGGGACGACCAGGCAAGTCCGAGTATTGTCGTGCAAGTCTTGCAGCGCGATGCATGGCCACAACGGTTTTACCAGTACCTGCACCACCGGTCACTTTCACAGGACCATTCCAGTCGCGCTCCACCAGTTTACGCTGGGTGGGGTGCAGAAATACCCTCCAACGCTCTAGAGGTGCAGCCAGTAAGGCCTCCAGATCACTGTCATCAGTCAGTACTACGAAATGACGACGCGAGCTGTCGCGCTCCAGCGCAGCTCCGAAGTCTGAAGGGTCGACAGACTCCGGCGCTGCTTGATCCGCAATGATCTTGTCGAAATGCTCGCCGGCAGCAAATAGATACAACGCCTCGAATGCCTCATCGGGTAATTGCGTTTCCAGCGCTTCAAGTTCGCCTTCATTAGTCACGGCACGCACCGCTTCTAGTCGGTCATCGGGTACGCCCAGACGGCGGATTTCGCGGTCTTTGAGGGCATCGAACAACCTCGCTGTACGCACCTCAGCCGGTGCGTCAGTTGCTGCCGTGTCAGCCACTTCCTGCACTGCATAAACCTGAATGCTGCCAACTTCCGGATGGATCGCTACTCGATGGCGACGCGCCCACTGGTAGGCATCGTCGTGCTGGTCTACCCACAGCAGGCAATACACATTGCCCACATCAGGTTTAAGCACGATGCCGCGCATATTGTCGTTGATCCGTACCGAGCGCATATTCGGATCGGCGGCATCATGAATGCGCTCATAATTAATGCCGGTCGCCATCGGGTTCTGACGAAACTTAGCAACGAACGTCAGCACCGCCTGCTGGTGAGAGCGGGGAACTACTGAAAACGACTTCAGAAAGTCATCAGACATTGCAATCTTGAGTGCCAGCGTCATGCCAGTGTCTCCATCAAAAGGGTTCTCAGCTCATCAGGCAACCCGCTACCGTCAGCGGTAAAAGAATGCCAACCTTGACCGGCAAAAAGCGCAGCCCCTACCTCTGTATCAGGCTGTAGTACGGCGGTACGAGCATCTGGCCAAGCCAATTCAGCTTCGGCTATGACTCGGCCTTTTTCATCCATCAACTCAAAGCCTACTTCCGGAGCGGTCACGCCCAAACCAGCCAGAGCTAAGCCCCAAGACTGTACATCCTGAGCTGCCAGATCCAGCGCTTCCTGCCAGGATTCAGACAGCCCGCCGGATTTCGCTTTGAGCGCAGAACAATCCTGCAGCGCAGGTAATCCAGGCATTTCAACGTTGCCAACCCAAACTTGACTCAGCGGCAACAATAAGTTCAGTGCCTGCCAAAGTTGCTGCCAGCGTAACTGAAGCTCGCTTTCCGACAGGCCAGCTTCTTTCCACTCGCCGACCAATACAGGCTCAGAGTCTGTCGAGCCATTGCCCGTCATCACTTGCTTCAGCTGCCCCGGGTGCATGGAAATAGCCAGCATCCAGGCTGTACCGAGCTGGCGCAGGCTAAACCTATGCTGTTGCATGTCAGGCAGCAGACTCAGCTCATCCAAGCGCTGCCAGAAAGCCCCTTCGCGCAGGACTTGTAGCGCGGTGGTATCCCCCGGCGGCATCAACATTCCCGCAGCCAGGGAGACGGCCAATTTGCCGAGCGCTTGGTGTTGCACATGGGCTAAACGCTGATGCAGTTGGGTAAAGGATGGCAGCGATTTGAAATTGGAGAGCGTGGCAATACCCTGTGCCGCGCAGAGTTTTTGCACTACCTGCTGCAAATCATCATTAAGCAACGTTGGCCAAGGCGACGGTGTTGCCGACACCTGGTTTTGCAGCGCGCATTCGACATCATCCCAGGCTAGCGTCCAGACCGAGAACTTCCCGCTCTTGGCCACCGCCATGCGTTTGGCCAGATCGGTAGTAATGATGTCTTTGTGGTACTGCCAGCCATCAACAAAGACCGCCACGGGCAGGTCGTCGGCGGCATCGTCCGGCCAAAACACGAAATCTGGCTTGCACGGAATCAACACACCATCGCAGGTTCCCAGATTGACCTGCAACTCCATTCGCCACCGACGCGAACCGGCCTGTATCTGATAGCCCGCCTTGCCCTTGAACAAAAGCTCGGTCAGTTTGAATTTCTCACCCTGATACTCCCGGCGCATTGCCTCGACGAACCGCTTCTCCAACATGCTGTCCAATAACTGGTTTACCGGCTGGGCGTCGGCCAGATGGGTAACAGGCTTCAATGCTCCTTTGTGCTGCATCACCTCGGCCAACAGTTTCTGCGCGGTGCGCCGCGAGATGGACTTACGATCGTGGCTGTTGTGATAGCGATACACACAGCGATAACAGCCATCAGTGTCCGCATTCTGGTTGCAGACACAGCTGTTGAGGGCCTGCAGCGCAATATCGAACACTTCCAGCAATGGCTCAGGTGCGCGCATCAGCTCTTTGAGGTAGCCAGTGCCGCCCGGCACGCTGTCGTAGATCACCAGATAACAGCGCGGCGTATCGGAACCCGCAGCCATACGCATATCCAGCGCGATACGCAGGTGGTCCACCGCCCCCCTGAAACGCCGCGCCAGCCCCAGTTCCAGAGCCGACACAAAGCTAAGCAGGGCCTCATTGGTGTCAGCAAAGCCCACCTCGGGCAAGAACAGACGAATCCCCTCACTGGTGAACTCTCGATAGAGAAACACGCATTGCTGCGTACTCGCTTCCGGAGTCTTACGCTTCGAGCACCAGGACGAATGGTTACGATACAACTCCTCAGCCTTGCGCTTTCGTTGCAAGGTGCCGCACTCCGGGCAGATGCTGAAACCAGGTCGATTAAGCTCCTTACCACCGATTTCCATCGGGGCACCTTCCGCCGACTGCTCGCCAAAGTTAACCTCACGGAAGGTCACACGGTCGATAAACTCAAAGCCGAAAGGAAATGTTTGTTCGTCGATCACAAAAGCCTGACGTACCGCATCTGGCGGGCTATCCACCAGCGCCTGCCGTACATAAAAGCCACGCTGGCGCTCATCTGAATCATCAGCAATACGGCTATCGCGATCGAGCGTTCGGGCAAACACCGTGGTCAAACGCAACATCTCGTGCACCCGGCCACTGTCGCGCCACAGCGTATCGCCACAGCGAGGGCAGTTCGGGTGCTGATCACCTGACGACAGGGGCTCGGTATAAGAGCACTGCCTACAGAAGCGCCAGTGCTCCGGCTTGATCTTTGACACATCGACTTGATTGATCACCACCCTCCGGCCTTCGGCATAAAAGGTGTTGTTCGGCGCAAGCTCTGTGATGGCAGTTGAGCCAGGACGCTCATACTCAAAGGTCTGCGAATCGGGCTCTGTAGTGCCTGGCTTGGGATCACGGACAATTATCGAGCGCAGCAGTACACCCTGCTCCGGAAAGGCATAGTTGGGCAACAACCCTTCATCCGTCAGCACATTGAGTGTGGCCTTGCCCTCGATTGAACCGATCAGCCGCGACAACGCGGTACGATCCTGCAGCAGTCGAGTCAATTCGGCCTCCTGCTCCTCGCCGCGCAAGGTCAGTGCCTGCAGCTTATCGATCTCCTTAACTGCTGCTTCACGCTTACGCTTGATGCTATCAACATCACTAGCAATGCCCTGTAAACGGTTGACGATTTTGTAGGCCAACGGACTGCTTTCATCGCTACTGCCCTGGATGAAATTTGCTAACCACTCACGAGTACCCTCGCTCAGAGGGTTCTGAGTACCCTGGTTGAACAGGCGCAGAAAACGCTCAAGCAGCAACGCTTGGTTCTGCTCCACATAACCCAACCAAGGATAGGGAAACTTGCTGCTGGTCTGATTATTGATGGCGCTGAACACCCCACGAATTTCTGAGGGGATCTGCGCGGCACGTCCGTTTTCATGTACCCAACAATCAAGGGTAAAAGCGGTGAGCTGACGCTCAAGCACCGCAGAGGCGTTAAGGAAAACCCCAGGTGCCTGCACAGAGCCTGCGATCATGGTTTTCGGGTCATCCCAGAAATACAGATCATGCGGCTTGCTGGTCGCCATGCTCATTAGCAGAGCATTACCCGTGCTTCGCCCTGCTCGACCGGCACGCTGAATGTAGTTGGCTTGCTGCGGCGGTACCGAGCATTGCAATACACTGGACAGATCGCCAATATCAATGCCCATCTCCAGAGTCGGTGTGGCTGAAAGCACATTGATGCCGCCAGGACGGTCACTCTTCGATTTGAAATTACGTTCTACTGCCTCGCGAGTTTCACGTGGCAACAAACCAGTGTGCTCGTGAGCAACTACGCGCTGGATATCGGCATGTAAATAGAGCTTGCGGTAGAAGTCGCCGGGCAAAGCAACTGGTTGCAGCTGACCCTGACAATCCACACGACGGCAGGGCTGGCCAGAAAAATCATCTTCTGGACCTGACAGCGTTATGCTGTGGCAACTCTCGCAACGCCAACTACAACCACCCAAGGTGACACGGAAAGCCTTAGGTTCCAGCCCCCACACCCGCATATCAGTGTGATCATCTGCCTCTTCGAAGCCAGCCAGGCCAGCCTGGCTCAGCGCCTCAAGCGCAAGTCGGTACAAAGGAAAAATCAGCGCGTCCGCACCGATCGCCAAATCGTGCAAAGCCGGCAGGGCCTTGAACGCCCAGGCACGGAACAAGCGCATATGGCTACCAGTAATGCTGGCGCAACGTTTGAACTCGGGCAGAGTCACAAAACGCGGTGGCCGCGGGCCGGTGAGCAACTTGAACTGGCTTGGGCTTTTTTTGTAAACCCAGGGGCTGCTACCAACACGAGCATAGAACGCCAAGGCTGGGTCCCGCCAAGCTCCCAGGCGTTGCATGGTTTCCATCAACCCGCGCAGGAACACCACCGCCTCTACCGATTGCGTACCTGCCAGTGGCTCAAGCGTCTCTCGCAAGCGCGGTAACAACCAATGCGCGGCCTCTTCCAGCGCGCCGCTCTCCGGCACCACACTAGCCGTACCGGTGGCGACAAGCGTACGCCCTATATGAGCATCTTGGCCAAACTCTGCATTCATCACCCAAGGCAACAACTTCGCCAGTTCATGCAGCAAATTACTGTTTTCAGGCAGCGCGCCCTCCCCCATCAGGGTTTCGTAATCACGTAGCCATTGCATCTGTGGCGGAAGAAAGTTGGCCACATAATGGCCATCACCCAACGCACCACGCCAACGCTGCTCGAAGGCAACCGGCAAATCAGCCAGCGTTAGAGGTCGGCCTTGTGCAATCATTTCAGCAATCACCTGTGCCATCGCCGGGCGCAAGTTCAAACGCCAAGTGCGCGCGGCAAGAAAGCCTGCCCGGTGGGCAGCGTCCTGCACGGAGTCGGAGAAAGCAATTAGCTTCTTGTCCAGATTGAAGCGCGTGGCAAACAACTGCCCCACCATCGCCGCCGCCAAGCTAGCCGCCTGCGAACCCACAATAGTCAGTGTTTTATAGCCCGCGCAGTAAGGACAATCGTGATGAGACTTGGTGAACTTCGCGCCATTACGCGAGCTTTCACGCAGGTTGCTAGCGATATCCACCGCCAGTAGAGCCTGATCTTCGCAGTGTGAACACTCAGTTTGTGAGGCTTGATGCAAAGTGCCGCAGGCGGGGCACACCTGCTTGCGTTCGAAAATCTTTCGATCCGCACCTGCACTAGAGGGGAAGACAAAGCGAGTGGACACGTCCTCAGAAAAGAACGCGCTGTAAAAACCCTGCAAATCATGACTGAGCTGGTTCGGACTGACTTTTTGTTGCATCGCCCCCCACCCTGTGGCGTGACATTCGCGGCAATGGATCACCGGCAAATACACCCGAGTCAAATCCGCCTTGCGCAAGTCATCATGATGTTTAAGTAACGGCTCGGCATCTAGCATCGCCACCATGCGGCGCAGCTCGCGCAGCCAGATTTCTACCTTAACTTGTAAGAAGAAATCCTGATGCCCCGGCTTGCGCGCATGTGCCACCAACGCCAGCAAACTGGACAACCACAAAAGCGCAAAGCGCTCATCCTCGCAGGCCGGTAAGCGCCGTTTGAGCAGAATCAGCAGGTCATCCAGCAAAACAGATTTAGGGCCAAGACGCTCCAAATCACGCAACAGGTTCTGGAACGCAAAGTGGCACTTTAGACGCTCGCCCAGCGTGCAGCGCCAGTCAAAGTCTTGCGCCTGCTCCGCCGAACACGTATGACCAAACCAAAGAGCTCCTTGTGCAGCCAAGTAGGTATGCAAATCGTCATATTGCTCAGGTGCCAGGACTGCAACGTCGCCGGGCTGCGGACTTTGGGTAAATTCCACGACAGCTTCAGCTAGGTAATCGCCTACCGACTCACGGTCTTCGGCGATTACCGCGCCAGCATCCATCGTCTCACCAAACACATCACCGGCAAATGCCAGCAAGTCGCTCACGCCATCGTCGCCCAACGTAGCCGAGGTGCCCACACATACCAGTTGCCCTGGTGGCGCATTGAGTCGGCCTTTAAGGCGACGAATCAAACAAGCCAGATCCGTGCCTTGCGCACCATCAAAAGTATGCAGTTCATCTACCACTAGATAGCGCAGCGTATCGGGCTGTTGCTGCACCCACAGCGGAGCATCAGCAGCGCGGATCAGCAAAAAATCCAACATTTTGTAGTTAGTCAGCAGAATATCCGGCGGGTTTTCACGCAACGTCGCTCGGTCAGTGATGACGGAGTAACTACCATCCTCAAGCACCCTCACCGTCTGTGACTCGACCGCAGGCGTATCACCCACATACAACCCCGCACGAATACCGGAAAGCCCAGCAGCCTTGACGATCTCTTTAGCCACGCGGGCAGCTTGGTCGCTAGCCAGAGCATTCATCGGATAAAGAATAATGGCCTTGATGCCACGCCGCCCCTCTGCGCGGGTCTTACGGCAATGCTCCAGAATCGGATAGAGGAAGCACTCTGTCTTACCAGAACCCGTGCCAGTGGCCACCAAAGTGGACTGAGCTGCATCTCCTGCCAGTCGAGCAAAAGCTTTGGCCTGATGCGCATGCGGAACAAAGCTAGACGGCAGCCACGCAAAAGGGGGGTTACCTGAGTTTTCCTGTTTTCTGAAAGGCAGAGGTACCGTCAGATACGGGCCTTTAAATATGTTGTCCCGCTCGGCCAGAAAGCGTTCCAAAAGCCCTTCAAAGCCAGATGTGGTGGAGGGGAAAGCCGTGCGGAGAAAATCCGCAACGCCCTGGGTGACCTGCTGGCAGACAATTAACGGCTGCATGGTCAACCCTCCCCATCATCTAAGGGAACGACCGTCAATCCATAAAGGCTTTCCAATGAAGCCAGCATCTGCTGCTTTCTTGAAGCAACAAATGCTAGATGATCGTCCCAAAGTGGGTCTTTAGGTTCGGGAATGGAGTCATAGGAAGGCCAATACTTACTGCCGTCCTGACTTTGAAAAAACTCTTTAGGGTGACGTGCTCGTTTGTAGTTGTTGATCTCTGCGGGCATAGGCTGGAAATTCCACAGCACATCAACAGCCTCTTGATAGGCTTCATTGCTACCCGCCAATTTGAGAGGGAAAATATGATCAACCTGCGGTTTATTGTCGTGAAAAACATAGCTCCGGTGTGGCATGAGCACTTTGGTAGCCAACCAGGTCTGACTCAACAGCTGGTACTCATTGAGCTCTCCCGTACGGTTTTTCTCGATCGCAATCTGGCGAATTGCCTCAAGCGGAAATGAGCAGTTTTCCCTGCCTGCCGTCATGGCTTCACGCGCAAAGGCATTGATCATGGTCTGTGTGTTCCAGTCGCAAAACTGGGATTGTAAGAAGTACTGGTGAATCAGTTGAACCTCTGACTCATCCCAGGCCCGGATACGCCACTCATGCCCATGACGCTTAAGCTCAGTCAGGTACGCCGCAATAGGTAATACGGCTGACCAACGAGGCACAATAGAGGCATGATTGATATTTAATAAGCCTTTCAAATAGCCGCTAAACACCTCGATTAATGGCTCGCGGTCACTCTCTAGAGCACGCTGAAAACTCTGGATATCGCCGTTATCAAGCCGACCCTCATCAATTCGAATGGTGTTCTTTATCAGCAAATGAAAGAACTGCAGGATTGATGTAGACGAGAACTCGATACCTCCACTTTTTTTGGCAACCTCCTCGGACAAGGCCCAAAGTTTTTCCTCATAGTCTGATTGAACTGCCTTGATTTTGCCTAAGACCAACTCCAGCTGTGTCAACGCCACACCGCCGGTATTAAGCCGTCGAAAGACCTCATTGACCTCTGCAGGGCTATCGGCCCTTACCGAAAAGTAGGCAATGGATTTGTGATTGGTGTCGACAAAAATATCCCACAAAGCACTCAGACTTCTGCGAATGCGCAGTTTGACGTTTTTGTCATCGCCTGCGGCCATCAAAGCACGGTCTTCAAGGTCGACTTTCTCGTCCTCATTGCAGCGTAAACAAGACAGTTCAGTCATGCGCAGGTAACGAGGTTCGGCGACGGCACTCGAATCGCGGAATAAAAAACCCGTTTCGTCCGACTCAGCATCAGATGGATCGAACTTCAAATCGAAGTGCAGGATCCGGCCATTGAAGCGATGACGAAGTACTGAATACAGCGTCTGCAAACGCTGCTGTCCGTCGTACACCAAAGCCTTGGGCGCCCCCCACAACCCTTCATCTACCTGACGGGCATGCTGCCCTGGGGCGTAGTCCCCCACGAAGCAGCGATAAGGCACCCTCTGATCCGTTTCCCACAGAACAACACCACCAATCGGGTAGCGCTGGAGAAGTGAATCGAGCAACAGACACACATAGTCCTCTGACTCGTGGCGTGCCCCCCAAACGTATTGCCGCTGCACCTGAGGCAAGAACCAGCCGCTGTTAGGGGCGTTAAGCTTGTCCAGTGCCTCACGAACGGAAATACCTGCATACGACATAATTCGTCTTCCCTGATGGGTTATAGCGTTAGCGCGCTTTCACTGAACGACAATCGAGTCGTTGATAGTGCATATATGGATCTACACACCGCCCTTTATGCAGGGATTGCCCATTGAACACTCCTCAGTCATCCGGCTGTTCGATTCGAAATGAGTCCAGGCCACACGGTAGTCTGATTCGCGATCGGCCAAACTAAAAGGGGTGACATACTGGATAGTGCGCTGTACCGAACCACCGGGGAGCGTGTCATCTATTACAGGGCGCTCGATTATGGTGCCGTCGGGGATTTGCGGTTGTCCATCTTTAGGTTGCACATCCTCCCAACCGAGGCGGCGGATTTTCTCGCTACTATCGGGGAAGCGGATGGTGCATTCGGTATCGCGCTTGCCGGCCTTACGCGGCAGACCGACTCCAACCAAGCCCTTACTGGGGGTGAAAACAATACGGCCCCTGGCGTCGTACCAAGTATCGCGCTCGTACTGGCGCATCACTGGGAACTGCACGCGGTAGATGGTCAGCAGCTCGTCCAGCGTCAGGCCTAGGGCCTGGGCGGCGAGAACGTCCATTTCCACCAGTGCCTGACGGCGGGCGTAGTCGCTACGCAGGCCACAGTGGCGCTGCCATTCGGGGGTGAGCTGGGCGAAGAAGTCGTGCGGCAGACGCGAGTCAGTACTAGCCCAGCGATCCTTGGTGGAAGTAGGCTCCCAACAGTCGCGCCAGAGATCGGCGTAGTAAGTTGTGAGCGCTGATAAAACTAAGCACCGGGTTTGGAACTGGTGAATGCTCGTTGAAAAATCGGGAAGCGGATAGTCGTCAAGGCTTTGAGCTAGATTAGTACGACCGGAAATTTTCATCGCAAAATCAAATGGCAACGAAAAAGTTAGTCCGGTCAGGGTTACTAGATCATCAACCTTTCGGAAGACATAAGAGCGAACTCCATGTGTATGGGCTACACCTTTAGGAAAAATAGCAGAGATCAGACCTTTTTCTGCACCTATGCTGATCATCGCCCTGGCACCAAAACGGTAATACGACGTTACCAGCTTGGCCTCTTCTTCCCCTTCTTCCACCCAACTCACGTGCGGCATGCGAGCGGCATAGGTGCGCGCATCGCAGCTGGGCCGGTAGTTACTGCGGGGAAGGTAGTCGTCGGGCAAAAACTGGAGGTCAAGAGTGTCGTAATGGCCTTTCTGGGTGCAAATGTCGCGAGGTGTTTTGCTTAGTGGGTTGCCAACATAAAAATGCGGGCCTGAGAGCACAAGCTTGTCGGGCGATTCGACAAAGCTGGTTTCGCGATGAATGGTACCGTCCTTTTGTGCGCCGGTTTCATGCCACATTTCTAGCGTGAAGTAATCTGTTTTCAAATCCCCTAGGCGACGCGGCACGCGAGCGATTTTTTCCAGCACAGACACTAGTTCGCGACTATGTACTGCCGGAAGACGCGCTTGGGTTACAGGCGTGCCGGGTGGGCCGTAAAGCAATGCGAAAGTGGCTAGCAGTGTCTCTTTCACCTCAATCAGTCGATTGCGGTGACCGCTAAAATCCCAGCCGCCTCCATCGTGCTTGATGGCCGGCGTAACACCCCCACCAGGGTGTCTCAAACTGGCATCGACGGTGGACGGGTGAAACAGATTAGCCAACGACTTGAAATTAGGAGTAGCAATAGCAGTGCCGTAAATGTTGATGCTGTACTTTGCTCGATGAGCAACTTCGGCAAAAAGCATCTGCTGATTTTGAAACTGGTAATGCGCACGCAGCCGGGGGTAAAGCGCTGCACGTAGCTCACCGCCCTTGGGGTCGTCATACACACCTTCGGGATGCAGCAGAGCTTGGACACCACTGCCTACCTGCCAAACCAGCGGTAAAAAGCATTTGTACAGATTGCTCTGCTGCCCCTTAAGCAGTGGGTAGTTCTGTGTAGCATTCAAAAACTGGCCCATACCCTCTGTCGCCACACATTCAACCAGATAGTCAGCCTTGGCGAGCGGTAGTTCGGTAAACACCACGTCGCGCTGGTCGGAGGTTTGCTTGGCACTTAGATTACGAATGGCAAAGCGCGGGTCGAAATCAGACAACAGAGACTGTTCGTTCCACTCGACCTTTATCCACGGCGGATTACCCAAAATCACGTCAAAGCCGCCACGAGAGATGAAGATATCGGCAAATTCCAGTGCCCAGTGCATAAAGTGCTGCTGCGCGGCCACCACCTGGGCCACCTGCAGCTGAGGCAGAGCACCGACCAGTGCGGCGATATCTACATGGCCGTACCGGTCGCGCTCGAGCGCAAAGTTCAACCCTTGCTGCACTTGGGTTTCTGGAAATAGGTCTTTGGCAAACGCATTACTCAGGCTGGCATTACCGAGTAACACGGTTTCCAGCACAAACCACCAGTGCTCGCGACTAGGCAACTCATTCGCCTTACCCAACGGCCAAAACCACAGAGCACACCAAAAATCCATAGCCAACTTCAGGCGTCGGTAGGGACTGGCGTTTTTCTGCGCCTCGCTAAGCATTTCGCGCTGATAAGCAGCATCTTTCTGTGCGGTTGAGGTTGGCGCGTGATTGGCGGCCGGGTCAGGCCACACATGCAGCTCGTCACAGGTCGCCTGCCGCACGCGAGCAAGCTCTTGAGCGTGTTGCTGCCAAAGCTGCTCGGTGGCGACGCTGAGTGCCTGCACCCTATTCACTTCATCGGGACTAAGCGGCGCGGTAAACGCATTACGCCACTGTTTAAACTGATTGAAGGCAGTAGGCTCCATCTCCTTGACCACTTTATCGCTGACCATACCCATGCCTTCAGCTGGCAGCAGGAAGTGGAAGACATCCGTCTTGGATGGCGTCTTGGTCAGAGGCAAAGCCAGCGGCGCCGCTGCACGCCAATCACGCTCAGGTTTGTCTTTATCACCCTTGCCCGGGCTGAGCTGAGCAGTGCTAAACACTTCTCGGCGTGCGCCAACCAAGGAGTTGCCGTTGTAGAGCTGCAGGCCAAACCAAGGTACATGGCTGCCCTTGAAAATGGCGTTGAGCCACAGCGAGACTTCGGCCAGCTCAACGGCTACCGGATTCAAGTCAACACCGAATACATTGCTGTCCGCGATGTACATTTTGACCCGTTGCTTTTCGTCGGTGTAGCTCTCGTGCGGGATAGTCTGTCCCAGCTCCTTCTGCTTGGCCGAAAGGTAAGCTTCGGCCAATTGGCTTACGGCTTCGTTCAAGAACGCTGCGCTGCCCATGGCCGGTTCACAAACGGTAAGTCTGAGAATTTCGTCCGCAGATTTACCGGGCAGGATTTCCTTTAACGCATGCTCAACCAAGCACTTGGTCAGCACTTCTGGGGTGTAGTAGCTCGCAGATTTCTCGCGCGCACGACCGGCCAGGCGATAGATAAAGGTGCCTTTAGCGTATCGTCTCGGCTCACCGCCAAACAAGCGTTCGGCGTTGGTGTACTGGTCGATGCTACTGGCGGGCACAAAGTAAGCCGCATCCAGCGGGTCGAGTTCGGCATCCTTTTTCTTATCTGCGGCGCTGGTAGTTTCGAGTTCATCCTCATTCTCCGAGTCGCTCTCGTTGTCTTCGCCCTCATCACCTGAACTAGTCTTTTTACCTTTAGGGTCGGGGCGCACTTCGTACAGTTCTTCCTCGGCGAAGAAGCCACGGAAAGACAGCAGGGACTCATACACAGCACCGAGTTGGTTGATGCCCAGAGTGCCGTAGCTAATGCGCCCGCGACGACTTTTGTTACTACCACGCGTCAGCGACATCAGTTCTATCACCCGCTGCAGCACGCGATTGCGCAGCTTTACGCTGCCCAGCAACGGTGTGCGCTCAGGGTCAAACAGGTGGCCTTGCAGCGGTGCAATGGTAAATCCATTGTTGAGCACACCTTCGTGGGCGCCACCTAAATCAAGTTGGGCTGCACTCGCATCCCGGTGCGGATAACCCAGCCAGATCATACCGAACAGCTGCTTGAGGCTTTCATGGAAATAGAAGCCTTCCTGCGCCTCGGGGGTCGTTAGCGGGGTTCGCTCCAGCTCACGCAGGTGCTCGACGCTATAGCCCTTTAGATAGGCCGCGGCCTCGATGGGCGCATAACCCAGCTCCGGGCGTGCCTCGATGTAGAAGAGGAACAACAACCGGTACATATAGCGCAGACTCTCGCGGCTGAGCTGCTCGGCGAGATCCAGATCATTGCGCTCGAAGACCTTTTCCTTGGCCACTTCACGCTTATAACGGATGGCTTCGTTGGCGATCAGCTCGATGCACTCGCGCAGAGCATATTTGAGATCGGTGGAAACCTCGAAGGCATGCTTATGCGAGCTATCGTCCAGGCTATCGAGCAACGCCAAACCACCCTCGGCTGGCAGCACAGATTGACTGCCCGCCAGTGCTGCCAAAGCGCGGAACTGTTTATCGTCACGCGGCCCGAACAACTCAGGCAGGTTAAAGCGCAGTAGCGCCTTCCGCCCCCATTTGCTGCGCTCAATCAGCAGCCACTCATCATGGTGCACCAACAGCACCCAGCGCGGCGGATGGTCATCGGCAAACAGACACTTGCTGAGAGTTTCCTCCCAATCGCTGTTAGCATACTTGCCCTTACCCTGCTCGCCAGCCTCGCTAGGCGACAGTTGCAGCGGGCTGCTTTCATCGTCCTCGAGCTTCGCGATTGCAGCGGCAATCACCAGCATGGGTTGATGCTTAGCATCGCGATACACCGCTAAGACGGGCAGATCGCCCTCGGCGAGCGGCAAGTTTTCCGGAGCCAGCTCATATCCTAGAGCTGCAAGCAGAGGCTGCACCAAATCAACAAACAAGCTGGCGCGTTCGCTGGTTTTACGTTCGTTAAGGAAACGCTCACGTGCACGGAAATAGCCGTTGGCACCAGCGGCGGTACGCAGGCGAGCGACCGGGCTTTGCGCTCCCTGCTCTTTCCATTGATCAAAGAGCGACTTGAGGTCTTTTTCGAGAATCTCATCCAGATAGTGCTGGCTGTAAAACTCGTTGGCATTGGTCAGGCCGGTGATGGCGAAACTCATGGTGCTTTTCCTTCTTAGGCCATCAGGGCGGCAACGACAGTGAACTGAGCGCGGTCATCCAGTTGTAGGGTGTCGCGTATCCATTGCTGGTAGTTGTTAAACAGATCAACCGTATCGCTTTCTTTCTGTTTGCGCTTGGCAGCCATGACCTGCTCGATACCTAGACTGAAATCCAGCTCAAGCTGCTGCAGGTGTTTGTCCTGAAGGGTTTTCAGCTTCGCCAGCTCCCGCTCCAGGCGCTGATGGCTGTCCGCATCGAAGGCCTGCTTAATTGGTTTGATATAGCGCTCGGCCGCCTGAATCACAGTAGGCAACGCCGCTTGAAGGGCACGGCTATCCGGCTGTTGGCCATCGTTGGCTCGAGCCTGCTGATCATTTCCAAGTCCGGTGCGCTGCAGCGTATCCGACAGGCTAAGCACCTCCTGTACCTGACCCGCAGCATTGAGCTGCACGCCCAGCCATTCGACCAACACAGCCTGACCTCGACGATTGGGGATCTGAGCAAGTACCAGCACGATAGCCTCACCGACATCGAGCCCCTGGCCCACTCGCAACAAAGGCGCGCGCTGGCGACTAAATAGTGCCATCAGCTTGTAATCCAACCACATGGCAATGGGATGCAAAGACCACAGATAATGCAGTTGCGGCCAGGCGTTGGTGTCACGTGCGTGTTTGATGGCCTCTTCGACCACAGTTTTATCGGCACTCAGTGCAAAGGTGTTGTCTTCCGGCCACATCTCGCTAGCCAAATCACGCTTGAGTACCTCTGCCAGATCTCGGCTGGGCTGAAAGATTAACGTCTTGCGAGCGTCGTTAGCGGTGGCCGGTGAGTGCTCGCGCGGCGACTGCTGCGCCAATAGACGCAACGCATCACGCAGGTAGCAGTAGCTGTCGCTAAACAAACTGGAGAGCTCGGCGGTGGGGGTGTTCACTGCGGCTGTGCTGATGTGCATGTTGACGGTTGCGCTGTCCAGTGCGTTGGAGCCCCACAGAGCTTCGAAAGGATCGATATTGTCACCAGCCAGCAGCGCGGAAAATTCCTCAGCAGTGCTGTTGCCTTCAATGGCTTTGGCTACTTCAACTGCTTCCAGTTCCTCGTCATAAAGCCCCATGAAGGCTGACGGGTCACCGATGTTTTTCGCGGCTTGCTCGTCCTTATCAATCAGGATTTCCAGATAGCGCAAATCACCACGAATGTGCTCATTGCGCGGCAGAGTGAGCAGATAGCCAATCTTCGGCGCATGGATCTGACCATAGCGATCCACCCGGCCATTTCGTTGCTGGAAGACCATCAGCGACCAGGAAATGTCGAAGTGAATAAGGCGGTGAGCTTGGTAATGCAGGTTGAGACCTTCGGAAGCCACATCCGAGGCGATCAGCAAGCGCAGAGGCGAATGGGTTTTACCGAAATCTTCGACAGTTTGCTGGATATCCTGGTCGGGCAACTGACCATGCAGAATGGCAATGGCATCATTTTTGAGTCCCAGAGCTCTGGGCAATTCCTGCTGGAGGAATTTCAAGGTTTCCACACGTTCGGTGAAAATCACTAGGCGGTCGCTGGGTTCTTTGCCATCCCATCGCCAGTGCTGGCCTTGTTTGAGCTGGCCGATAAGGTGCTGCAGCTTGCTGAATTTGTCTGGACTAATGGCTTGCACCAAGCCTTGCAGGTCACGCAACCCCTCAAGATCAAGGTGATGAGCGTCTTTAGCCTCGAGCTTGCGTATACGCTCCTTCAAGGTTTGCAAGCAGGCCGCTGGCGAGGAGAACAGCGCCTTCTCGAGCACTGTGCGGAACAGCATGGCACCATCACGCGCGCCGGTTCCATCGCTATTGAGTTTGAGTTCGGCCAACGCATCGAAGGCAAGGTTTTCTGACGAACTCGCCTCACAGGCCAGACGGAACACATCACGCTCGGGGAACTCTTGCTTCATCTGCTCCCGAACATCTTTCTTAAAACGACGCACAAACAGGTGATCGACATCAGACCGGGTGTAGTCGGCTCCCGCTGGCAGCACTGTAGGGTCGAGCATGCGCACGAGACTGGCGAAGCTGTCCTTCCTCCCGTTGTGCGGGGTAGCCGTGAGCAGAATCAGCGCATCAGATCGCTGCGAAAGCAGTTCAGCCAGGCGGTTGCTCTGGGTACGGTTACCCTTGTAAGAGACGTTGTGGGCTTCGTCGATGATGATCAGATCCCACCAGGCACTTTCCAGGTAGTGCCGGTATTCACTATCGCGCTTTAGGGTGTCGACCGAGATGATGGTGCGGTCGTAATAGTTGAAGGGGTTGTGATTAGCAGGGATATCGCGACGAATACGCTGAATACCAGCGGAGTCCAACCGGGTCAGTGGGATAGTAAAGCGGTTCCAGAACTCCTGCTGAAACTGACGCATCATGCTCTTAGTGGTGACCACTAAGATACGTCTGGCCTTGCCTCTACGCATGAGCTCGGCAGTCAGAATACCTGCTTCCAGTGTTTTACCCAGGCCTACGGTGTCAGCAATCAACAAGCGGGGACGCAACTGCTGCAAGACTTGATGGGCCGGCTGCAGCTGAAATGGCAGCGCATCCATCACACCATGCTGGCCGATGACTACCGTATCGTTTTTCAATGCTGACTGCCGCAACCGCGCCTCGATAAACAATCTCGAGGCAACAAACGTAGGCGATTCGTCGTACACCAGTTCAGTTTTCGCCGGATCGATTAGGGTGATGTCTTCAAGCTGTGTGAGAAAGAGTGCATGTCGATTACGCACGGTTTCCGACACTCCAATGCAGGACAGCTGCCAGCCACCAAGATTGCATTGATCAGCGTTCTGGATGATCCACTCTTCATCGCGGATCAGCGCACGCGCGCCGGGGGCTGGGGCTTGGGTCAGTTGCATGTGCAATCCTTGTCAGGGCGTTAGATACGCAGCGGGCATTGGATAAGATTAAGCGAGCACCAAGTAGGCCTACACAGATCGGCACTCCAATCGACATTGGATTGACCGTGTGGTTGTGGCGTATGTCGCCATGCCCCCTAGAAAATGTGCGTAGTGAGGTACGGAACACAACGCTCACGGCCTTGAGCAATCAGCTTCACAAATTTCAGCATGGCAACGCAGCAGATGGCACTTTACCAGCTTTTTTGCTAACGATGACCCAACGGTGACCAGATGTGAGCTAGCGGCGGATTTGGCACCGACCAGGACCTTGCAAGAGATTCCGAGCTGACCGCTAGAAGCCGCGGCCGACGGATCTTTCGAGGGTTCAGCGGCACTCAATCGGTGCCAACT
>RCUJ01000593.1_pt1 | contig 20695 bp, 17 predicted proteins | sample 2166321 | NCBI WGS metagenome assembly RCUJ01 (sample SAMN09932808, study PRJNA488358) | compost metagenome | feature: garden; material: soil; isolation source: compost soil in an enriched community after 118 h of incubation | place: Germany: Experimental Botanical Garden Goettingen | collected... | reverse complement strand
GCCGACGTCGCTCAGGCTGCCGTCGGTGACGGTGTAGGCGACGCTGTCGGTGCCGGTGTAGTTGGCCGGCGGCGTGTAGGTGTAGCTGCCGTCGGCGGCCAACACCAAGGTGCCACCCTGGGTGGTGCTGAAGGTGCCGTCGACCACGGACAGGGTGCCGCCGTCGACATCGGTGTCGTTGGCATCGAGGTCCAGGGTGGAGCTGAACGGCACGTCCTCGGTCACGCTGACCGCATCGTCCACGGCCACCGGCGCGTCATTCACCGGGGTAACGGTCAGACTGACAGTGATAGTGTCAATGCCGCCCTGGCCGTCGCTGACCACCACGATGAAGCTGTCGCTGCCGTGGTAGTCTGGGTTCGGCGTGTAGGTCCAGGCACCGTCGGGCGCGACGCTGACGCTGCCATGCGCCGGGTCGCTGCCCTTCGCGTAGCTCAGGGTGTCGCCGTCCGCATCGGTAGCGGTGAGCTGACCACTGATCGGCGTGTCTTCTGTGGCAATGACTGTAAGGTTGCTGCCGACCGGGACATTATTGCCAAATAACAGTGCGTTACTGCTATCTGGCGCCGCTTCATCGCCCAAGCGCTCGATGACCAGCTCGGTCCCGGTTTCTATGCCATCGGTCGAGAAGCCGATGACTGGGTCCAGTCTAAGCGAAGTTTCGCTCAAGACAACAAAGCTGTGCCCCTCCCCTCCGGCACCAGTGCCAACACCACCGGCACCGCCGCCTGCCGCAGAGGCCTCGAATTCGAAGGTCGGGTCGAAGCCGGCGGCCAGGACCCGCTCAAGGTCGTCCGCCGACTCGGCGCGCTCCACGCTGGCCGCCGCCTCCAGCGCACCGGCCTGCCAGCGGCTGTTGCCGCCCAAGCGGATCACCTCACCATCGGCCAGCTGCAGCACCACCTCGCCACCGAAACCGGTGACCACCTGCTCGCCTTGCAGCAGGCGCTCACCTTCAAATATCTGACGCCTGAAACCCTCTGCAGAGATGGCGAAGACCTGACCGACAAGATTTTTGACGATGGCGGCGATGGTGCTCATGAGACAACTCCTGTGGCGCGAGGCGCGCTGAATCCTTGACCGGTGAGGCGATTGGTGACCAGGGGAGCAGCTACGAAGTGCAAGTCGAGCTCGTCGACAAGCTGGCGGGAGCCATACCGGATAGCGCATGCTCGCGACACACCGTCCCTGGTTTGGGCGTTATGCGTTGCAGGACGGGGGACTTAGCTCCCGCACAAACATCTTTCTACACTCTGCCCCCGGAAAGTGTGGGCAGACAGTACAATCCTGACAGTTTTTCTGGCAACGGTGTTTTTATGCCATGCATGCTACCATGGCGCGCCAAAAAACCGACATAGCATAGCCGCAAGCAAGGCGCCGCAGCTCTGCGACAAGTACGCCCTCCAGCCACGCAAAATTACCCTATCGAGGGAGCGCCGCGGAATGTTTGCCCCGCCAGTCCCCATGGTTATCGGCAACCAGAGAAGGATATGGAACATATAGTCCTATCCAAAAACAGAAAGGAGTCTTGATAAATATGCGTTTCTCTGCAGCCTTCCCCTTGGCCCTCGCAGTTTCCCTGTCGGCCCACGGCCAGACGCTCAGCGAGGCCATGCAGTCCGCGCTCGAGGTTCACCCGGAAATCCAGGCGGGCATTCACGCACGCCTGTCTGTCGAGGAGCAGATGAAGGCCGCCAAGGGTGGCTACCTGCCGCAGGTCGACTTGCTCGCCGGCTACGGCCGCGAGAACACCGACAGCCCGGGAACCCGTGGCAATGCGCATGACACGGAAACCCTGACCCGCGGCGAGTCCTCCCTGCGCCTGCAGCAGATGCTGTTCGACGGCTTTGCCACTAGCGGTGAAGTCGGGCGCCAGCGCGCCACGGTCAATGCCCGCGCCTACGAGTTGCTGGGCAGTTCCGAACAGACGGCGCTGCGGGTTGCCGAGGTCTATCTTGATGTGCTAAGGCGCGAGGCACTGGTGCGCCTTGCCGAAGACAACCTGCGCAGCCATGAGCGCATCTACGATCAGATCAGGCTGCGCAGCGAGCGTGGCGTAGGCCGCATGGCCGACCTCGACCAGGCCGAGGCGCGCCTGGCCCAGGCACGCAACAACCTGCTCACCGAGCAAGTCAATCTGTCCGACGCCCAGGTGAACTACTTCAGCGTGGTCGGCAGGAATCCCGCGGACCTGAACCAGCCACCCACGCTGTCCGGCCAGCTACCGACAAGCCTGCAGGACGCCCGCGAGGAACTGCTGAGCAACAATCCGCTGCTCAGTTCGGCCCAGTCGGATGTGCAGGCTGCCGAACACCAGTACGCAGTGGCCAAGTCGACCTTCTATCCGCGCGTCGACGCCGAACTGTCACGCTCGGCGGACAACAACATCGACGGCAGCACAGGCCACCAGAACGAATGGCGGGCCATGCTCAACATGCGCTACAACCTGTTCGCTGGCGGCAGCAACAAGGCCGACCTGCAGTCCAAGGCGTATCAGATCAACCAGAGCATGGACATTCGCAACAACGCCCTGCGCGTGCTTAACGAGGATCTGGGACTGGCCTGGAACGCGCTGGACAACGCACGACAGCAGCTGCCCATCGCCCAGCAGTACGTCGACTACAGCACCCGTGTGCGCACCTCCTACCAGAAGCAGTTCATCCTGGGTGACCGCACCCTGCTCGACCTGCTCGACAGCGAGAACGAGCTGTTCACCGCCAGCCGCCGCCTGGAGGATGTGCGCTACGCAGAGCTGTTTACCCAATACCGGATCAAGGCCATCACCGGTACCCTGCTGAAGAGCCAAGGGGTAGTCGCACCGATCGCGGCCACTCCGCTGGATGAGGTCAAGCCGCAGGTCGAGCTGCCTACGCTGAACTGATCACCGCCCGGAGCGGGCAGTCCCTAGGCTACCCGCCTGCCTGAGGCTCCTGGCACCTGCGCGTCGCGCCAGCCTGGCGCAGCTGCCATGAGCCCTACTCTCCAGCACGAGTGAAATCCTGTGACCGTCGAGCTACACCAGTCCCCCTCCCGCTGCGACCCACGCGACCGCCACGACGACCCACTGCTCGACAGCCTGCTGTCGCTGTGTGTACTGCATCAGAAGCCGGCCAGCCGGGCCATGCTCACCAGCGGCCTGCCGCTGCCCGAGCAGTGTCTGACCGCCGAGCTGCTGCCGCGCGCAGCGGCCCGCGGCGGGCTGCAGGGACGCTGGCTGCGCCGACCTCTGGAGAAGATCCCGGCCATTGCCCTGCCGGCCCTGCTGCTGCTGCGTGACAGCCGCAGCGCCCTGCTGCTCGGCTGGGACGAACAGGGCCAGGCGCGGGTCATGCTCAGCGAGAGCGAGGGCGGCGAAGTGCGCGTCAGCGCCGAGCTGCTCGCCGAGGACTACAGCGGCCAGGCATTCTTCGCCCAGCCGCAGCACAGGTTCGAACTCAGCCAGGGCGAGCTGATCCCGCGCGCAGCTTCCTGGTTCCGCGATACCCTCAAGCGCTCGCGCTGGCTGTATGTCGATGCCGTGGCCGCCAGCCTGGTGATCAACCTGATCGGCCTGGTCATCCCGCTGTTCGTGATGAATGTCTACGACCGCGTGGTGCCCAACCAGGCGACCGCGACCCTGTGGGTGCTGGCGCTCGGCGTGGCCGGCGCCTTTCTGTTCGACCTGCTGCTCAAGACCCTGCGCGGCCTGTGCCTGGATCTGGCCGGCAAGAAGACCGACCTGATCATTTCCGCCACCCTGTTCGAGCGCATCACCGGCATGGCCATGAAGTTCCGCCCGGCGCGGGTCGGCAGCTTCGCGCAGAGCATTCACGAATTCCAGAGCCTGCGCGACTTCCTCGCTTCGCTCACGCTGGCCAGCCTGATCGACCTGCCCTTCGTCCTGCTGATCCTCGCCGCGATCGCGCTGATCGGCGGGCAACTGGTATGGATTCCGCTGCTGACCTTTCCGCTGGCGGCGCTGATCAGCTGGACGCTGCAGAGACCCCTGGCTCAGATCATGCAGAGCAGCATGGCACTGGCTGCCGAGCGCCAGTCGAGCCTGATCGAGACCCTCGGCGGCCTCGATGCCATCAAGGCCAACAATGCCGAGAGCGAGCGCCAGTACCTGTGGGAGCAGACCATCGGCACCCTCGCCCGCCTGGAACTGCGCGCGCGCATGCTCTCCAGTCTGGGGCTCAATTCGACGGTGTTCTTGCAGCAGCTGGCCGGGGTGGCCACCATCGTCGCCGGCGTCTACCTGATCATCGCCGGCGAGCTCAGCATGGGCGGCCTGATCGCCTGCTACATGCTCGGCGGTCGTGCCTTGGCGCCGCTGACCCAGCTTTCCAGCCTGGTACTGCGCTATCAGCAGGCCAAGGTGACCCTGGACTCGGTCAACCAACTGATGAGCCTCCCCCAGGAGCGCCACGCGGACGAACGTCCGCTCAAGCGCCAGACTCTGCAGGGCGCCATCGAGTTCCGCCACGTCGACTTCCACTACCCGGAGCAACAGCAGGCGGCCCTCTCGGACATCACCCTGAGCATCCGCCCCGGCGAGAAGATCGGCATCGTCGGCCGCAGCGGCTCGGGCAAGAGTTCGCTGGCCAGGCTGATCGTCGGCCTGCACCAACCCGACAGTGGCAGCCTGCTGCTCGACGGCATCGATGTGCGCCAGCTGGACGTCAGCGACCTGCGCCACAACATCGGCTATGTGCCCCAGGACATCCAGCTGCTCTCCGGCACCCTGCGCGACAACCTGATGTCCGGCGCACGCTACGTGGAGGACAAGCAGGTGTTGCAGGCCGCCGAGCTGGCCGGCGTGCACGAATTCGCCCGCCTGCACCCCAAGGGCTACGAGCTGCAGGTCGGCGAGCGTGGCCAGAATCTGTCCGGAGGCCAGCGCCAGCATGTCGCCCTGGCCCGAGCGCTGCTGCTCGACCCGCCGATTCTGCTGCTCGACGAACCGACCAGCGCCATGGACAACACCAGCGAGGAGCAGCTCAAACGGCGTCTGCAGGCAGTCATCGCCAACAAGACCCTGCTGCTGGTAACCCACCGTGCCTCAATGCTCAGCCTGGTCGACCGGCTGATCATCGTGGAGCGCGGGCGCATCATCGCCGACGGCCCCAAGGAGGCCGTCATGGAAGCACTGAAGAAGGGGCAGATCAGTGTCGAATAAGGCATCAGCAGGCGGCCCGCATCAGGCCTTGGGCAGCTACTTCGGCAGCCGCGACGAACTCGGCAACGCGCCACTTCCCGAGGTGCGCAAGGCTCTGATCGAGGACGCCCCACGGGTGGTGCGCCTGACCATCTGGGCACTGATTGGTTTCATTCTGTTCCTCCTCACCTGGGCGCATTTCGCCGTGGTCGAGGAGGTCACCCGCGGCGAAGGCAAGGCAATCCCCTCATCGCGCCTGCAAAAGATCCAGAACCTGGAGGGCGGTATAGTCGCGGAGATCTTCGTGCACGACGGCCAGGTGGTGGAGGCAGGCGCGCCACTGCTGCGCCTCGACGATACCCGGTTCGCTTCCAATGTCGGCGAAACCGAGGCCGACCGCCTGGGCCTCGAGCTGCGTGTCGAACGCCTCAAGGCAGAGATCGACGGCGTGCTGCTGAGCTTTCCCGAAGCGCTGCGCAGCCAGGCCCCAGTGCAGGCCGACAGCGAGCTGGCGTTGTTCGATAGCCGCCAGAGGCAGCTACACGACGAGGTGGCCGGCCTCGAAGAACAGCTGATCCAGCGTCGTCAGGAGTTGCGCGAATACGCCTCCAAGCAGGGCCAGTTCCGCAACAGCCTGACCCTGCTGCGCCAGGAAATCCGCATGTCCGAGCCGCTGGTGGCGGAAGGCGCGGCCTCCGAAGTGGAGCTGCTGCGCCTGCGGCGTGCCGAAGTCGAGGCACGCGGCCAGCTGGAAGCCACTGCGCTGGCCATCCCCCGCGCCGAAGCGGCCATCGCCGAAGTCGAGCGCAAAATCGGTGAAACCCGCGCACGCTTTCGCAGCGAGGCGCTCACCCAGCTCAACGAGATGCAGACCGAGCTGAGCAAGGTCCAGTCCACTGGTAAAGCGCTGGAGGATCGAGTCAAGCGCACCCTGGTCACCTCGCCGGTACGTGGCATCGTCAAGCAGGTGTTGGTCAACACCATTGGCGGCGTCATCCAGCCGGGCAGCGATCTGGTGGAGATCGTGCCGCTGGACGACACCCTGCTGGTCGAGGCACGTATTCGCCCCCAGGACATCGCCTTCCTGCACCCCGGCCAGGCGGCCACAGTCAAGTTCACCGCCTACGACTACACCATCTATGGCGGACTCAAGGGCAAGCTGGAGCAGATCGGCGCCGACACCGTTACCGACGAGGATGGCAACAGCTTCTATGTAATCAAGCTGCGCACCGAGAAGAGCCATCTGGGTAGCGCCGAGGATCCGTTGCTGATCATCCCCGGCATGGTCGCCTCGGTCGACATCCTCACCGGAGAGAAGAGCATCCTCAGCTACCTGCTCAAGCCGATCCTGCGCGCCCGCGCCGAGGCCCTGCGCGAGCGCTGACTTGGAACCCGCCTAGAACAACGCCAGCTGCTCGCCGCCCTCGCGCAGGTCGAGCAGACGTACCCCCACCCCGATCAGCCGCACCGGCCGGTCGCCGCGGGCAAAGGCTGCGGCCAACAGGTGCCGGTAGCTGTCGGCATCGCGTCCGGCGCCGGCCTGCTCGAGGGTGGTCTGGGTGAAGTCGTGGAACTTCAGCTTGACCAGCGGCTTGCCCGCCCGGTAGCCGCTGTCCAGCCGCGCCAGGCGGCGCTCCAGCTGCTCCAGCAGTACCGGCAGTTCGGCCTGGCAGGCCGCCAGATCGGGTAGATCACGGTCAAAGGTGTGTTCGACGCTGACCGTCTGGCGCCGCCGCTCCACCTGCACGGGCCGCTCGTCGATGCCATGGGCCAGCTGCCACAGACGCTCGCCGAAACTGCCGAACTCGCGCACCAGCGCCAGCCGCTCCCATTGGCGCAGATCGCGGCAACGCTGGATGCCGAGGCGCGCCAGGCGCTCGGCGGTGACCTTGCCCACCCCGTGCAGGCGCGCCACCGGCAATGCGGCGACGAATTCGTCCACCTCGCCCGGGGTGATCACGCACAGGCCGTCCGGCTTGTGCCAGTCGCTGGCGATCTTGGCGAGGAACTTGTTCGGCGCCACCCCGGCCGACACGGTGATGTCCAGCTCCGTGCGCACCCGCTGGCGGATGTCCTCGGCGATGCGCGTGGCGCTGCCGGCAAAGTGCGCGGAGTCGGACACGTCCAGATAGGCTTCGTCCAGCGACAGCGGTTCGATCAGCTCGGTGTAGTCCTGCAAGATGGCGTGGATCTGCTGCGAGGCCGCCTTGTACGCCTCGAAACGTGGGCGCACGATCAGCAGCTGCGGGCACAGTGCCAATGCCGTGCGCGAGGCCATCGCCGAGTGCACGCCGAAGGCACGCGCCTCGTAGTTGCAGGTGGCGATCACGCCGCGCCGATCCGGCGCACCGCCCACGGCCATGGGACGTCCGGCCAGACGCGGGTCGTCGCGCATCTCGATGGCGGCGAAGAAGCAGTCGCAGTCAATGTGGATGATCTTGCGCACGACAAACCGGCGAATCGACCGGACTCCGGATAAAAACAGGCGGACGGCCAGTGTAACGCCTGCGCCGCCGGCATGGCGCGCCCTTGCCCATGGCGGCGACCGTTGACCACGGTTAAACCGCCGAGCCGTCCCTGCAGGCCACGACCGACGCGCCCCGACGCTCTTTTCCTGCAGTAAACAGTTGATCCTCTTGAAGTTTTATCGAGCTCACACTTGACACCCCGGCGTTTTTGCGTAGAATGCCGCCTCACAGACGCGGGGTGGAGCAGTCTGGTAGCTCGTCGGGCTCATAACCCGAAGGTCGTAGGTTCAAATCCTGCCCCCGCAACCAAATTTGAAAAGGCCATTCTTCGGAATGGCCTTTTCGTTTGCGCCAAAAAAACCTTAGCAGCGCCTTCCTCAGCTTGGCTTAAGCTTTTCGCCCTAGACTCCTGCGCATCGACTTCTCCCGGATGCATCAGGAACCCTCCATGCCTACCGCCCCCTCCCGCTACAGCTCTCTCAACATCGCCCTGCACTGGCTCATGCTGCTGCTGATCGCCGCGGTGTATGCCTGCATCGAACTCAAGGGCAACTTCGTGCGCGGCAGCGAGATCCGCGAAGGACTCAAGCATTGGCACTTCATGCTCGGCATGGCGCTGTTCGCCTTGGTCTGGCTGCGCCTGCTCGGCCGCCTGCTGAGCAAAACCCCGGCGATCCTGCCGAAGCCGCCCGCCTGGCAGACCGGCCTGTCACACCTGATGCACCTGGCCCTGTATGTACTGATGATCGGCATGCCGCTGGTCGGCTGGCTGCTGCTCAATGCCGAAGGCAAGCCGGTGCCGTTCTTCGGCCTGGAGCTGCCGATGCTGGTGGCGAAGAACCCTGCGCTGGCGGAAAACCTCGAGGAGCTGCACGAGTTCGGCGGTCAAGCCGGCTACTGGCTGATCGGCCTGCACGCGGTCGCCGGCCTGCTCCACCATTACCTCATCCGCGACAATACCCTGACCCGCATCCTGCCCGGCCGGGCCTGAACCGCGCCCCGGGTCACCAGCCCCGCCCGCTCCGCGCGCGGGGCTTTGCTTTGCCTGCGCGGTACTGGTCAAGCGCGGCTGGCATCGCTAGAATTGCGCACTTTTTGATCAGAGGCGCCAGTCCGGCGCCCTTCGAGGTTAGTCTGCATGTCCACCGCCACGCCCAAAGTCGGTTTCGTTTCGCTCGGTTGCCCGAAGGCCACCGTCGACTCCGAACGCATCCTCACCCAGCTGCGCATGGAGGGCTACCAGATCGTCCCCTCCTATGAGGATGCCGACGTGGTGGTGGTCAACACCTGCGGCTTCATCGACAGCGCCAAGGCCGAGTCGCTGGACGCCATCGGCGAGGCGCTGGCCGAGAACGGCAAGGTGATCGTCACCGGCTGCATGGGCGTGTCCGAGGACAGCATCCGCAACGTGCACCCCAGCGTGCTGGCGGTCACCGGCCCGCAGCAGTACGAACAGGTGGTCAACGCCGTGCACGAGGTGGTGCCGCCGAGCACCAGCCACGACCCCTTCGTCGACCTGGTGCCGCCGCAGGGCATCAAGCTGACCCCGCGCCACTACGCCTACCTGAAGATTTCCGAAGGCTGCAACCACAGCTGCAGCTTCTGCATCATCCCGTCCATGCGCGGCAAGCTGGTCAGCCGCCCGGTGGGTGACGTGCTCTCCGAGGCCGAGCGCCTGGTCAAGGCCGGCGTCAAGGAACTGCTGGTGATCTCCCAGGACACCAGCGCCTACGGCGTCGACCTCAAGTACAAGCTGGACTTCTGGAACGGCCAGCCGGTGAAGACGCGCATGCTCGAACTGTGCGAGGAGCTGGGCAAGATGGGTGTGTGGGTGCGCCTGCACTACGTCTACCCGTACCCCAACGTCGACGACGTGATCCCGCTGATGGCCGCCGGCAAGATCCTGCCGTACCTGGACATCCCCTTCCAGCACGCCAGCCCCAAGGTGCTCAAGGCCATGAAACGCCCGGCCTTCGAGGACAAGACCCTGGCGCGCATCAAGCAGTGGCGCGAGATCTGCCCGCAGCTGACCATCCGCTCGACCTTCATCGTCGGCTTCCCCGGCGAGACCGAGGAAGACTTCCAGTACCTGCTCGACTGGCTCACCGAGGCCCAGCTCGATCGCGTCGGCTGCTTCCAGTACTCGCCGGTCGACGGTGCGCCGGCCAACGACCTCGGCCTCGAGCCGGTACCGGACGAGATCAAGCAGGAGCGTTGGGAACGCTTCATGGCCCACCAGCAGGCGATCAGCGCCGCTCGCCTGCAGCTGAAGATCGGCAAGGAGATCGAGGTACTGATCGACGAAGTCGATGAGGAAGGCGCCATCGGCCGTTCCGCCGCCGACGCCCCCGAAATCGACGGCAACGTCTACGTCGATAGCGAGCAGCCGCTCAAGCCGGGCGACAAGGTGTGGGTGCGCGTCACCGACGCCGACGAGTACGACCTGTGGGCCGAAGTCATCTGACCCGATCCGCTGCGCTGTCCCGACGAGCCCGGCCCCGTGCCGGGTTCGTCGTTTCTGCTTTCTGTACAGCGGCTAGGCTGTAAGCGAGCCCGTCCCGCGTCCGGAGGCGACCGTGAATCCCTGGCTGCATATCCTAGGTCTGACCCTGCTGCCCGGCCTGGCCATGCCGCTCGGCGGCTTGATCGCCTCCCGCGAACACATCCACCCGCGCTGGCTGGAAACCGAGCTGCGCCATGCGGTGCTGGCCTTCGGCGCCGGGGCCCTGCTCGCCGCGGTCGCCCTGGTGCTGGTGCCCGAAGGCATGCGCGGGTTGCCGGTCTGGCTTACCGCACTGTGCTTCGCCGGCGGCGGGGTGGCCTTCATGCTGGTCGACCGCTTGCTGGCCAGCCAGCGCACCTCGGCCAGCCAGGCGGTCGACATGCTGCTGGACTACATTCCGGAAGCCCTCGCCCTCGGCGCGGCGGTGGCACTCGGCAGCCCCGGCGGGCTGCTGCTGGCCGGACTGATGGCGTTGCAGAACCTGCCGGAAGGCTTCAACGCCTATCGCGAGCTGCACCGCGACGCGCGCTTCGGCACCGGCTACATCCTCGGCCTGTTCACCCTGATCGCCCTACTCGGTCCGCTGGCCGGCTTCAGCGGCTACCTGTGGCTGGCGCCGCACCCCGGGGTGGTCAACGCCATCATGCTGTTCGCCTCCGGCGGCATCCTCTATTCGGTATTCGAGGACATCGCCCCGCAGGTTCCCCTGCAACGTCACTGGTTGCCGCCGCTGGGCGCGGTGGCCGGCTTTCTGCTGGGCATGGTCGGCCAGGCGCTGACCGGCGCCTGAGCGCGCCGGCAGCGGCCCGGTTGGCTGCTATGCTGGGGACAAACGGAGGAGGCCGCCCATGCAGCAGCTCAAATTGCTCGCCACGCGCAGCGAAGCCGGCAACATCAAGTCATTCATCTTCGAGAACGGCGGACTGACCTGGACCGCCGGGCAGAACCAGGCATTTGTCCTGCCCCAGGCCGGCCCCGAAGAGGCCGACAACCTGCGCTGGTTCACCCTCGCCTCGGCACCCAGCGAAAAGGTCGTGCAGGTGTCCACGCGCGTCGGCCCCAGCGCCTTCAAGCAGGCGCTCGACCGCCTGCAGCCCGGCGACAGCATCGGCGTACGCGACCTGGGCGGCGACTTCACCTGGGAGGAGGACTCCGCCACCCCGGTGGTGCTGGTCGCCGGCGGCATCGGCGTGACGCCGTTTCGCAGCATCCTGCTGGAGCGCCATGCCCGTGGCCAGCCGCTGAACGCCACCCTGCTGTACTTCACCCGCGACGCGCAGATCGCCTTCCGCGACGAACTCGACCGGCTCTGCGCCCAGCACCCGGAGCTCGACGTGCGCTACCTGATCGGCGAGCTGATCACGGCCGAACGGATCCTGGACGAGAAGCCGCTGGCGGCGCAGGTGCCGGTCTACCTGTCCGGTCCCGAACCCATGGTCGAGAGCGTCGGCAACGACCTGAAGCAGCGCGGTGTCAGCCTCAAGCAGGACTGGTTCCCGGGCTACGATGAACGAAACTATTGACCGCCCCGTGACGCAGGCCCCACAGGGCGGCCGATGACGGCCGCCGCACACGGCGAAATCTTTGCCGACACAGCCATGTCGATAATATCCTCATGAATTTCCAGCCGGCGACGTCCTGTCGCCGGGCCCTTCCCCATGAGTACCTATCGCATGAGCGCTTCCCACCGTTTTGCCCCCATGCCCGATGCCCGCGGCTACTTCGGCCCCTATGGCGGCCAGCTGGTGCCACCGCACCTCAAGCAGGTGATGGACGAGATCGACGCCGCCTACGAGGAGATCCGCCAGCGCGAAGATTTCCAGCAGGAGCTGGCCAGTCTGTTCGCCGACTACGTCGGCCGCCCCAGCCCGATCTTCCATGCCCGCCGCCTGAGCGAAAAACTCGGCGGTGCGCAGATCCACCTCAAGCGCGAGGACCTCAACCACACCGGCGCGCACAAGATCAACCACTGCCTGGGCGAGGCGCTGCTGGCCAAGTTCATGGGCAAGAGCAAGGTGATCGCCGAGACCGGCGCCGGCCAGCACGGCGTGGCGCTGGCCACCGCCTGCGCGCTGGTGGGCATTCCCTGCGAAATCCACATGGGCCAGGTGGACATCGAGAAGGAACACCCCAACGTCACCAAGATGAAGATCCTCGGCTGCACGCTGGTGCCGGTGACCCGCGGTGCGGCGACCCTCAAGGAAGCGGTGGACAGCGCCTTCGAGGAGTACCTCAAGGACCCGCACAACTTCATCTACGCCATCGGCTCGGTGGTCGGCCCGCATCCGTTCCCGAAGATGGTCCGCGACTTCCAGTCGATCATCGGCAGCGAAGCGCGCGCGCAGTTCCTGAGCAAGCACGGCCGCCTGCCCGACCACGTCAGCGCTTGCGTCGGCGGCGGCTCCAACGCCATGGGCATGTTCACCGCCTTCCTCGACGACGAGGCGGTCAATCTGGTCGGTGTCGAGCCGGCCGGCGAGGGCCTGGACAAGCCCGGCCGCCACTCGGCCACCCTGTCGATGGGCAAGCCTGGCGAGCTGCACGGCATGGCTTGCTACGTGCTGGAAGACGCCGAAGGCCAGCCGGCAGCGGTGCACTCGATCGCCTCCGGCCTCGACTACCCCGGCGTCGGCCCGCAGCACAGCTACCTGAAGGACATCGGCCGGGTCAGCTACCAGACCGCCAGCGACCAGGAATGCCTGGATGCGTTCATGACCCTGTCACGGGTCGAGGGCATCATCCCGGCCCTGGAAAGCGCCCACGCGGTGGCCTGGGCGATGCGCGTGGCGCCGAGCCTGCCCAAGGATCAGCACATCCTGGTCAACCTGTCCGGCCGCGGCGATAAGGATGCCGACTACGTGGCCAAGCTGCTCGGCCTGTAAGTAAGTACCGCGCGCCCCTCTTCCGCCTACCGCGGAGAGGGGCTTGCAACCCTCGCTGCTGGCGCCGCCCGACGCGTATCATCGCCGCTCCCCCGCCTGAGCAAGACTCCCGCCATGCCCTACAGCGTCAGCCCCGTCGGTTACCTGCGTTCCTGCTTCAAGGAGAAGTTCGCCATCCCGCGCCAGCCGCAACTGGCCCCTGCCGCACGCGGCGTGCTGGAACTGGTGGCGCCGTTCGACAGCGGCGAGGCGGTCGACGGGCTGGAGCAGGTCAGCCATGTCTGGCTGCTGTTCCTGTTCCACCAGGCGCTGGAGGACCAGCCACGCCTCAAGGTGCGCCCGCCGCGCCTGGGCGGCAACCGCTCGCTGGGCGTGTTCGCCACCCGCGCCACCCACCGCCCCAACGGCATCGGCCAGTCGGTGGTCAGGCTGGAGCGGGTCGAGCCGGGACGCCTGCACCTGTCCGGCATCGACCTGCTGGACGGCACGCCGATACTCGACATCAAGCCCTACGTGCCCTACGCCGATATCGTCGATGCGGCCAGCAACGCCATCGCCGACGCGCCGCCGCCGGCCATTCCGGTCGAATGGAGCGCCAGCGCTCTGGCCCAGGCGCGCGAGCACGCCCTGCGCCTCGGCGAGCCGGTGGTCGAGCTGATCGAGCAGTGCCTGGCCCAAGACCCGCGCCCGGCCTACCAGACGCCAACGCCGGAGCGCCGCTACGGGGTGCTGTTCTGGGATGTGCAGGTGCGCTGGCACTATCCCGAGCCGGGACGCATCCGCGTGCTGGAGGTGGTGCCGTCCTGAGCGTCCCACAACGCAAAACGGCGGAACCCCTCACGGGATTCCGCCGTTTTGCCACGCGCCGTTTGCCTTACTTCTCGACGAAGGCGCGCTCGATCAGGTAGTCGCCTGGGTCGCCCATGCGCGGCGACACCTTGAGGCCGAAGCTGTCCAATACCTGGCTGGTTTCATCGAGCATGCTCGGGCTGCCGCAGAGCATGGCGCGGTCGTCCTGCGGGTTGATCGGCGGCAGGCCGATGTCGCTGAACAGCTTGCCGCTGCGCATCAGGTCGGTCATGCGCCCCTGGTTGCGGAACGGCTCGCGGGTCACGGTCGGGTAGTAGATCAGCTTGTCGCGGACCATCTCGCCGAAGTACTCGTGCTGCGGCAGCTCGTTGATGATGAAGTCGGCGTAGGCCAGCTCGCTGACCCAGCGCACGCCGTGGACGAGGATGACCTTGTCGAAGCGCTCGTATGTTTCCGGATCCTGGATCACACTCATGAACGGCGCCAGGCCGGTTCCGGTGCCGAGCAGGTACAGGTGCTTACCCGGCAGCAGGTCGCTGAGGATCAGCGTGCCGGTCGGCTTGCGGCTGACCTTCAGCTCGTCGCCCGGCTGCAGGTGCTGCAGGCGCGAGGTCAGCGGGCCGTTCGGCACCTTGATGCTGAAGAACTCCAGGTGCTCCTCGTAGTTGGGGCTGGCGATGCTGTAGGCACGCATGAGCGGACGCCCCTCGACTTCCAGACCGATCATCACGAACTGGCCATTTTCGAAACGCAGCCCCTGGTTGCGGGTGGTCTTGAAGCTGAACAGGGTGTCGTTCCAGTGGTGGACACTGACGACGCGCTCGCTCACCAGGTTGCTCATGCGATGACTCCTTGCAGAAAGAGGCCGACTGGCTCTGTTGCTCTCTATTCTAGGCAGGCGCAAAGTATCCGTTAAATGAATAATCAGAATATTCTTTATAGGTTATATCGATATGCGTTTTACCCTGAGGCAAGTGCAGGTGTTCGTCGCCATCGCCCGGCTGGAAAGCGTGTCGCGCGCGGCCGAGTCGCTGGCCCTGTCGCAGTCGGCGGCCAGCACCTCGCTGGCCGAGCTGGAGCGCCACTACGACAGCCCGCTGTTCGACCGCATCGGCAAGCGCCTGGCGCTCAGCGCCCTGGGTGCCCAGCTGCTGCCCAAGGCGGTGGCCCTGCTCGACCGCGCCGAGGAAATCGAGCTGCTGCTGCAGGGCAAGAGCGGCTTCGGCTCGCTGCAGCTGGGGGCGACCCTGACCATTGGCAACTACCTGGCCACCCTGCTGATCGGCCGCTTCATGCAGGCCCATCCGGAATGCCGGGTACGCCTGCACGTGCAGAACACCAGCCATGTGGTACAGGGGGTCGCCCAGCACGGCCTGGATCTGGGCCTGATCGAAGGCGACTGCCAGCATCCGGACATTGAGGTGCAGCCGTGGGTCGAGGACGAGCTGGTGGTGTTCTGCGCGCCGCAGCACCCGCTGGCGCAGCGGCGCACGGCGAGTCTCGACGAGCTGGTGCAGGAAGCGTGGATCCTCCGCGAACAGGGCTCGGGCACCCGGCTGACCTTCGACCAGGGCATGCGCCATCACCCGGTGCCGCTGAACATCCGTCTGGAGCTGGAACACACCGAGGCGATCAAGCGCGCGGTGGAGTCAGGGCTGGGCATCGGCTGCATCTCGCGCCTGGCGCTGCGCGACGCCTTCCGCCGCGGCAGTCTGGTGGCGGTGGCAACCCCGGAACTCGATCTGCGCCGGCAGTTCAGCTTCATCTGGCACAAGCAGAAGTACCAGAGCAGCGCCATGCGCGAGTTCGTCGATCTGTGCCGCAGCTTCACCGCCGGCGTGCAGCACAGCGACCAGATTGCCCTGCAGGAGATTCCCTGAGGGAACGGCTCAGCCGAGCAGGATGACGCCCCACACCAGGGCGATCATCGACAGCGCCACCGCCTGGGCGGCGCTGCCCATGTCCTTGGCGTTCTTCGACAGGGGGTGACGCTCGAGGGAGATGCGGTCGATCGCCGCCTCCACCGCCGAGTTGAGCAGCTCGACGATCAGCGCCAGCAGGCACACGGCGATCAGGATGGCGCGCTCGCCGCGACTGACGTCGAGCAGGAAGGCCAGCGGCAGCAGCACGCCATTGAGCAGCACCAGCTGGCGGAACGCCGCTTCGCCGCCGAAGGCCGCGCGCAGGCCATCCCACGAATAGCCGGCAGCGTTGAGGATGCGTTTGAGGCCGGTCTGGCCCTTGAAGGGTGACAGCATGTGCGGGCGTCCGTAGCGAGGGAGGCCGGCAGTCTGGCAGCGGCGGCCTGAAAAAAACGTCAAGCAGCCGCACGCAGAGGCACGCCTGCCCTGCCAGGCGGGATCAGGCCGCCGGCAGCGACTCCATCTGTTGCAGCAACAGCGCCGCCTGGGTGCGGGTACGCACACCCAGCTTGCGGAAGATCGCGGTGACGTGGGCCTTGACCGTGGCCTCCGAGACGCTCAGCTCGTAGGCGATCTGCTTGTTCAGCAGCCCTTCGCAGACCATGGTCAGCACCCGGAACTGCTGCGGGGTCAGGCTGGCCAGCCCCTCGCTGACGGCCCGCACCTCGTCGCTGAGGGCGGCGGCTTCCTCGAGCTGCGGCGGCCACCAGACATCGCCATCGAGCACCGCGCGCACCGCCAGCTGGATGGTTTCCAGCGGGCTGGACTTGGGAATGAAGCCGCTGGCGCCGAATTCGCGCGATCGCTGCACCACCGCCGCCTCTTCCTGAGCCGAAACCATCACCACCGGGATCTGCGGATATTGGCCACGCAGCAGCACCAGACCGGAAAAGCCGTAGGCGCCGGGCATGTTGAGGTCGAGCAGGACCAGATCCCAGTCGCGCTTTTCGTTCAGTCGCGCTTCCAGTTCGGCGATACTGGCCACCTCCACCAGATGGGCCTCCGAACCCAGCCCCATGCTCAGAGCCTGTTGCAGGGCGCTGCGAAACAACGGATGGTCGTCGGCAATCAGTATTTCGTAGGCGGCCATGATGGTTCCTGTTGTTGTTCTGAACGGACGGGAGGCGCAAGCGGCGCTCAGGATGCCGAGCACACCCTACCCGGTCAAGAAAAATACCCGCAAAGCCACTGGGGCCTTGCGGCGCGACCCTCGTAGGGTTGCGCGAGTTCCCTGATTCTACCTTGTCGAGGCCAATTTTCGCCTTTTTTTCCAAGGAGTCCCCATGCGTAGCCAGGCCTTGCGTGCCGACCTGCTGATGCTGCTCACCGCCCTCATCTGGGGCACCACCTTCGTCGCCCAGCGTCTGGGCATGAACGAGATCGGCCCCTTGCTGTACTCCGGCCTGCGCTTCGCCCTCGGTGCCCTGGTGCTGCTGCCGCTGCTGCTGTATCGGCCAGCCGGCACCGCCGCGCCGGCACCGATCAGCCGCAGCCTGTTGCTCGGCGGACTGCTGCTCGGCCTGGCGCTGACCCTCGGCATCAACCTGCAGCAGGTCGGCCTGCTGTTTACCAGCGTGACCAACGCCGGCTTCATCACCGGCCTGTATGTGATCATGGTGCCGCTGCTCGGCCTGTTGATCGGCCAGCGTACCGGCCTCGGCACCTGGCTGGGCGCCAGCCTGGCGGTCGTCGGCATGGCCCTGCTGAGCATCGGCGCAGACTTCCGGGTGGCCCCCGGCGACTGGCTGCAACTGGCCGGCGCGCTGGCCTGGGGCGTGCACGTGCTGCTGGTCGGCGCCCTGGCCAGCCGCCACGACCCGGTGCGCATCGCCTTCCTGCAGTTTCTCACCTGTGCCGGGTTGAGCCTGCTGCTGGCCCTGCTGTTCGAGGAGATCGACAGCGCGGCCATCCTGCGCGCCGGACCGGCCATCCTCTATGGCGGATTGATCTCGGTGGGCATCGGCTACACCCTGCAGGTGGTGGCGCAGCAGCACGCCATCGCCTCGCACGCGGCGATCATCCTCTCGCTGGAGGCGGTGTTCGCCGCCATCGCCGGTGCCCTGGTGCTCGGCGAATCGCTGGCGCCGCGCGGCTACCTGGGCTGCGCGCTGATGCTCGCCGGCATGCTGGCTGCCCAGCTGTGGCCGCGGCGCGCCATCGACCTCAGGGGGTGAACGGGCGCAGCCGCTGGTGGGCCGCGCTGTGCTCGTCCAGCGGCAGCTGCCGCTTGAAGCCGAGATAGCGCTCGCTGAACACGTCGAGATAGGCATCCAGCGCCTCGGCCGCAGGACCGTCGCCGGCCAGATCCAGGCACATGGCCGCCACCTCCGCGGTGCACAGGTGCTCGCCGCGCGTCGAACGACGCAGGCGATAGCGCGACTGCTGCTCGGGCGTCAGGCTGAGCACCGGGAAACGATCCAGGTAGGGGCTCTTGCGGAACATCTTGCGCGCTTCGGTCCAGGTGGCATCCAGCAGGATGAACAGCGGACGCTTGCCGCTGGCCGGCTCGACCGTCTGCACCACCCGCGGCGGCTCGGCATACTCGGCCGGGAACACCACGTAGGGTTGCCACTGCGGATCCTCGAGCAGCGCCAGCAGGCGCTCGTCCACCTCGACCCGCGACCAGCCGAAGGCGCTGTTGTCGGCCACCACGTCGGCGATCAGCCAGCCGGTGTTGCTTGGTTTGAGCGCCTCGATGTCGTGCATCAGCAGACACACGCCGGCGTGAGCCACCACCCGGGGGCGCCAGGCGCACATGCAGTGGCTGTGCGCCAGCCGGCAGTCCGCGCAGCGCGGTATGCGCGAGCCGCGGGCGACGAAGGGCTTGAGGCTGCGGGCCAGGCGCTCGGTGCGCAAGCGGGCGACACTGTTGCTCATCGACCGGCACCTGGCCCGGCAGGCAACGACAACGAACGAGGCGCGACGGCGAATAGAGGCATGCGAACTCCAAGGGGTTTGCCCGGACAGCCTGGAAAAGGCGCGGCAGTCTAGCAGAGCCGCACGCGCGGACCAGCGCCAAGGGTATGATGGGGCACCGCGAACCTGCCGCCCAACTGCAGGTCGAAGGGTCAGGCTTTCCAGGAGTATTCCCATGCACCGTATCTTCACCCTGCTGGCCGCCCTGCTGGCCGCATCCACCGTCCAGGCTGCCTCGCTGCAGGACTTCGAGCTGAACAAGCAACTCAAGGCGGTGGCCAAGCAAAGCAGTGTCGGTACACCGCGGGCGATCAACGCGGACATCCTCGACCAGGGCTACACGGTCGAGGGCAACCAGTTGATCAATCACCTCAGCGTGCGTGCCTCGCACGCCACCGAGATGCGCGGCAATCCGGACGCGGTCCGCCAGCAGCTGCGCGCCAGCGTCTGCCAGAACCCGGGATACCGTCAGTTGCTGAGCCAGGGGGCGGTGCTGACCTACTCCTTCAGCGAGCACAAGAGCAACCGTCCGGTGACCACCGAGCGTTTCCAGGCCACGGACTGCGGTCTGCGCTGAGTCCTTCGCCCCACCAAGCTCACTGCGCCCGTCCTGCCCAGCAGCGGCGGACCGTTGCGCCCGTATTCAGCGCAGGATGGCCGGATCGCCCTTGCCGGCCAGTGCGGCGGCCTCTTCGCCAGTCAACAGGGCGGTGCGCGGCACGTCCATCAGACGCGCGCAGGCCGCCAGCACACTGGCCCAGCAGGCGCGGTTGGCGAACAGCATGCCGGCTTCGTCGAAGGTGCCGCCGCGGTTGCGATAGCCCAGCGCGGCACTCTGGCTGGCGTCCGGCAGGATCGGCCACAAGTGACCGCGCGCCACCTCCGGGCGCATGTGGGTGAGCAGCACACGGCGCCCCATCCGCGCCGGGAACAGCCGCGCGCGCAGGGCCTCGTCGGCCACCACCTGCTGCTCGAGCAGGTCGCGCGGGGCGCGGAAGCACCCTGGCTCCTGCAGATAGACCAGCCGGTAGGCATAGCCGACCTCCTCCAGACGCTTGGCCGCCCGCTGCATCTCCGCCAGCTGGTAGCTGCCGTTGGCGATCAGCAGCAGCGGCTCGCTGCCATGACGCTCCTGCACCACGACAGCCCCGTCGCGGGCCAGCTGACGGGCCTGTTCGGCGTCGAACACGCAGGGCCGCTCGCGCTTGGGCACCACCAGACAGGCCAGCCGGCCGCGGCTCTGGTAGATCTGCGGCAGCAGCGCCAGGGTGCTGTTGTGGTCGGCGGGGAACAGCACGCGCACCGCATCGCTCATCTCGCCCAGCAGCGCCTCGCAGAAGGTGGTGTCCTGGTGCGACTGCTGGTTCTTGCCGTTCTCCCAGGTATGCGAGGTGGCCACCAGCGGCCAGCCGAGCCAACCGGCCGGCCGGCCGACCTCGGCCTGCTGGCGGGCGAAGATCAGCGTCTGACGCACGGCACCGAGCATCTTCACGCAGAAGGCCTCGTAGCTGGCCACCAGATTGAGGCCGCCCTGATTGGCCAGGCAGGCCGATACCACCGCCTCCTCGTTGAGTGCGGTGATGATCTGGCCGTCGATGGCCTCCTCGGCGCTTTCCGGCGCGCTGACGCGGTGCTTGAGCGCCTTGAGCACGCCACCGAGACGGTTGCTGGCCAGTTCGTCGGGATTGCCGACTCGCGGGCGCAACTGCGGGTTGGCTGCCACCAGCTCGACGAAGAAGCGGTCGATGGCACTCATCGGCGAGCAGGCCTGCTCGTGGAAGTGCAATTCGGGGATTTGCGGCAGTGCGGGATGACGCACTGCCAGCGGATGATCGCGCTCCAGCGGCCGCCCGGCGCGCAGGGCGGCGAAGCGTTCCAGGGCCTGCTCCAACTCCTGCGGCGCCACCCACAGCGCGGCGGCGCTCGCATTGAACAGCCGGCGAGATTCGGCGTCGTCATGCGGATTGCCCGGCAGCGGCAGGTTGTGCGCGGCGTTTTCGCCGGCACCGTGAAAGCCGAAGCCCTTGATGGTCTCGGCGATCGCATAGGGTATGGGC
>RCUJ01000585.1_pt1 | contig 20762 bp, 20 predicted proteins | sample 2166321 | NCBI WGS metagenome assembly RCUJ01 (sample SAMN09932808, study PRJNA488358) | compost metagenome | feature: garden; material: soil; isolation source: compost soil in an enriched community after 118 h of incubation | place: Germany: Experimental Botanical Garden Goettingen | collected... | reverse complement strand
AGGTGGGCGCGGGCGGAGGTACCCCCAGACCCAGGAAGGACAGCGCGCTTTCCGCGAGGATCACCCAGCCGAACATGGACGTGGCCAGCACGGTCAACGGCGCCACGCAGTTGGGCAGCACATGCCGGAACATGGTGTAGAGCTCGGAATTGCCCAGCACGCGGGAGGATTCAATGAACTCCTTTTCACGCAGGGACAGCACCGTGCCGCGCACGATGCGCGTCACCGATGGCGTGTACGCCAGGCCCAGCGCCAGGATGATGCCGTACTTGTTGGCGCCCACCACGGCCAGGAGGCCCAAGGCCAGCAACAGGCCCGGAAAGGCCAGCAGTGCATTGTTGAAAGCCATGATGATGCGGTCGGTCCAGCCCCGCACGAAGCCGGTCAGCGTGCCGATGGCGGTGCCCACCACGATGGCGAATGTCACCGTCAAGAGGCTGATCCAGACGCTGCTGGAAGCGCCGGCCAGCAACCGCGACAGTTCGTCGCGGCCGAACTCGTCCGTGCCCAGCAGGAAGTCTCCGCCCGGTGGCTTGAGCCGCGCGACGAAGTTGATTTTGAGCGGGTCATGCGGCGTCCAGAAGACGCCCATGAGCGCCGCGACGATCATCGCCCCGACGATCAGGCCGCCCAGGAGCGCGTTGGCGGGAATTCGCTTTTTCATTCGGCGGTCACTCTCGGGTCGAAGAGGGGATAGCACAGGTCGATCAGCAGGTTCACCACGACATAGACCACACCCACGAACAACAGGCAGCCCTGGATCACCGGGTAATCGCGCGCGAAGATGGAGTCCACCAGCAGGCGCCCCAGTCCGGGAATGGTGAAGACGGTTTCCACCACCGCGATGCCGCCCAGCAGATTGCCCAGCACCAGGCCGATCAGCGTCCAGGTTGGCCCGAAGGCGTTGCGGAAGGCGTGGCGCATCAGCACGGCCGATTCAGACAGGCCCTTGGCGCGCGCATGGGTGATGTAGTCCAGCCGCAGCACCTCCAGCGTGCTGGCGCGCGCCATGCGCATCAACACACCGATTTCGTGCAGGAACAGCGTGAGGATAGGCATGGCCAGGTACAGCAGACCGGCCTTCCAGTCTTCGCCGATCGACACGTAACCCACCACCGGCAGCCATTGCAGCTTCAAGCCAAAGAAAATCAGCAGCAGCAGACCCAGCCAGAAGGTCGGGATGGATACCAGCAACGTAGCCGAGCCCACCAGGAACAGATCGGGCCATTTGTTCTGCTTCCAGGCGGCGATCATGCCCGCCGGAACCGCCACCAACGCGGCGAACAGCACGGCCACCAGCACCACGCGCCCGCTGATCAGGAAGCGATCCCACACCAAGGGCAGCACAGGCTGGCCGGTATTGATGGACGCGCCCAGGTCGCCGTGCAGCATGTTGCCAAACCAGATGCCGAACTGCGCAAGCCAGGTCTGATCCAGCCCCAGCCTCGCGCGCAGGTCCGCCAGCGCGGCGGGCGTGGCCAGGTCGCCCAGCAGCAGTTGGGCGGGATCGCCCGGAATCAGCCGGATCATCACAAACACCGCCACCGCCACGATCAGCAGGGTCGGTATCGCCATGACAATTCGGGATAGTGCGAAACGCAGCATGCCCCTCTCCTATTCCTGAACGCGGAGGGGCGGAGGTCCGCGCCGCCCCGTCCTGGCGATGTCAGTTCTCTTGATGCCGCAACTTGCGCAGCGCGCGCGCCAGGAAGTCCTGCACCTGGCCCACGCATTTCAGACCGTCGTGCGGCACGTTATCCACCAGGTCCAGCACGGCCTTTACGCCCGCCGCTTCGAACGAACGGCGCAGCGACTCCAGCCGTTCCGGGCGCGTCCTGCCGGCGTCGTTGGCGCCGGGCATGAAGAACTTGCCCCCTTCGCGATGGGTGATTTCCCAGGTTTCCAGATCAGCCTTGCCCACGATCATGTGCACCGCCACCTGCTTGAGCGCTTCGATGTCGACGCCCTTGCCAAAGCGTGTTTCGGCGTCGCGCACGCCTACCCACCAGTCCTGGCTGGGGTCCAGCAGCGTGACCGAGCCGGGCGCGCCGATCGATACGGCCCACAGGCGTTCGGGATGCAGGTACGCAAAGCGGTTCACGAACTGGCCGCCGCCGGAATAGCCGAACAAGCCGAACTTGTTGAATGACAGGCCAAACTTCTCGCCCACTTCGGCCACCATGTCCAGCAGGATCTGGTCGTAGCGGATCTCGCCTTCCAGCAGTTGCTTGAAGCCGTCGCGGTTGCCGTCGCCCAAGGGGCCCACCGGGAACAGCGGGCAGAGCACGATGCAGTCATTCCAGCGCGCGAACTCCGCGAACGCATCTCGGTATTCCACGAAGGCGCGGCCGGTACCGTGCATGATCACGACGAGCTCCATCGGATGCTTGGCCGTGTCGATGTGCGGCGGCACATACATGCAATAGGAAAAGCGCGGATCGGTGCGCGCCGCGAAGACCGTGCTGTGGCCCAGGTCGTAGATGGCCCGCGCCAGGGCGGCGTCGGGAGTCAAGGCGATAGCTGCGTTGGACTGCATGATTTCCTCATGTCCATGGCCGCACGGGGCGAACACATGGTTGGCTGCCGATGATCACGATAATGATCACATAAATTGGCGCCAATTTTAGGCACACGCGCTTCCGGGCAACAAGGCAGGGGATTCCCTAGGCTGGCGCGCGATGCACAGCCGAGCGGGCAGAAAGAAAGCGCCGGAGAGCCGAGAGGGCCACTCCGGGACGGGTGTTCAGGCCTGGTCGTCGGGCTTGGTTGTCTGCCTTAACCCAGAACTTAATCCGGCATTCAGCTTTTCTTGAACAGCCGCTTGACGACGCTGACCACGCCCAGCACCACCGCGCCTGCCACGATGCCGAACAGGGCGTTGAGGACGGTAGACGTCAGCGCCTGCACCACGCCCCCGCCGCCCACCGCGGCCGCGGCGTGTTCAACGGCCGCGTGTACCGGCGCAATGCCGTGCGTGAGGATGGCGCCGCCCACCATGAACATCGCGGCGGTGCCAACCACCGACAAGGTCTTCATCAGATAAGGCGCGGCGCCCACGATGCCCCGGCCCAGCCACGCCACGGCCTGCGTGCGCTTCTGGCTCAGGTGCAAGCCCAGATCGTCCAGCTTGACGATACCGGCCACCAGCCCGTACACGCCGACCGTCATCGCAATGGCAATGATGGACAGCACCGCCACCTGGCGCGTGAAATCCGCGCCCGCCACCGCCCCGAGGCTGATGACGATGATTTCGGCGGACAGGATGAAGTCGGTCCGAATGGCGCCCTTGATCTTGTTGCGTTCAAACGCAACCATGTCCACCGCTGTGTCCTGAAGGGCTTGCGCGCGTGCCGCGTGGTTGCCCTCGTCAGACTCGCCATGCGGCAGGAATTTGTGCGCCAGTTTCTCTACGCCTTCGTAGCAGAGGAACGCGCCGCCCAGCATCAGCAGCGGCGTCACCGCCCAGGGCGCGAACGCGCTGATCAGCAGCGCCGACGGCACCAGGATCAGCTTGTTGATGAACGACCCCTTGGCCACCGCCCACACCACGGGCAGTTCCCGGTTGACCGGCACGCCGCTCACCTGCTGCGCGTTCAGCGCCAGGTCATCGCCCAGCACGCCGGCCGTCTTCTTGGCCGCGACTTTGGTCATGACGGAAACGTCATCCAGAATGGTCGCGATGTCATCGAACAATGCAAAGAAACTGCTACCGGCCATCAAGCATCTCCCGTGCCCATGAAGGTGCTCAGAGTTTACAGGCGGCGGCGCGTTTTCTTGTCATCCAGGGGCCGTTGCGCTATCTCGAGCGGTCCGCCACGGCGGCATGCAAGTGCGCCGCGCCTGCCGCACGCGCCAACAAAAAGGCCGCCCGAATGGGCGGCCCTGACTGGCCGGTACGCAGCGCGATGCCGCGGCATATCAAGACGGCCTGGCATGTGAATCAACCACAAGCCGGCCATGATTGATCGCGGCATCCACCGCCATGCCCGGACTGGAGACAAATCCGCCTGATTCGAACAGCGGCACGGCATGATGCTCGTTGAGTTTGTCTTGGTCGGCCGCCAACTCAACCGCTACCGTTGCGGTAAACGCGGGCCGGCCGCTGCCCCCGACTGCTATCCGGGAAACATTGGCGGTAAGCCGATAGCCCTTGTAAACCATATTGTTGTGAAACATAAAAGCCCCTTCTGTATTTAAAGGCCAAACGTTAAAGGCCCAACGGGCCTTTATTCACAAAGCGCGAATTTGCGTGGCGTGAGGCCCCTTGGCGCCTTGTGCGGTGACGTAGCTGACGCGCTGGTTTTCCATCAGCACTTTATGGCCTTCGCTAACGATTTCCGAGAAATGGGCGAATAAATCCTTGCCGCCGTCCTCGGGCATGATGAAGCCAAATCCTTTCGCATCGTTAAACCATTTTACGATTCCGGTTTCCATAATCTCATTCCTTTTTAAATGCAGGCGTTGCCCGCGAAGATGAGCCTATCAAGGAAAGGACTGCGAACAATGAGGCGCCCCAAGGGGGAGCAAGACCGGACGAAAATCACGATGCTCGAAAAGCTTCTTATCCACTATGGGTGCAGGGGTGGGTAATGTCAATCAGCGTTTCCAATTACCACGCAAGCAAGAGTTACGCGGCAAATAAACACTAATTAATGAAATCACCGCGTAATAAGGACCTGGGAATTACCCTTGGCACTGCTATTGAGTAACCAAGCCTGGATAAGCGTATACCCGAACCATAAAGCGCGTATGCTGGGGCAATGGTGCTTGAACGCGCGTCACCTCGCCGTATCGCCATACAGGAGTATGGCCATGCACCACCACCGCAAGCGCTACGCGCACACCCTCCCCAGCCCGCATCTGTCTTTCCTCGCGCACGCGCGGCTGACGGATCCAGCGTGAGCGCGATCCGAAGGTCGATCGCCAAATTCGCCAACGCCTGCGTCAAGTTGCTGCCGTCAGCGCCGCGCGCTGCCCCGGGTGGCGAGCCCAGGCGCGAGCCGCAGCGCGATCGCGCCGCCATCGCCTCGCCATGGCGCATTTATCGCATCTATGCGCGGCCCGGGCACTTGTTGATGCGCAATGAGCAAGGCCGCATCCTGGACCTGGGCGTCATGAAAGGCGAAGAACCCAACCTGACTTACCGGCTATTTGCCCGCGATCTGCAAGGCAAGGGCTTTGCTACCCGCACTCAGTTGCTGGACGACATCGCACGCCGCATCGAAGCGGGCGAAGTCAGCAAGGAACTGCTGAGCCTGCCCGAGTGGGACCAGCCCCTGGGCGCGGATCTGGACCGCGGCACGCATACGGATGTGTCGATGAAGCTGGGGCGCTAGGCGCCCCCGGCAAACAGCACTACTTTTTTGTCTGCTGTGCCACGCACATATTCACGACGCCATTGACCAGTGCTTCGATCCGATCGCGCTCCGCGCTTTTTTCGTTGGTGACCAGCATACGGTCGTAGGCGGTGTAGTCCTTGAGCAGCACGGACTTTTGCAAGCCGTCCAGCACGCATTTGCAATAGGTGTCCGCACGCGCGTCGACATCGGGCAGCGCGCCCGCGCTTTTCTTGAAGCCTTCCACGCAAGCACTATAGGTCACGCGGCGAACACTCTCGGGGTATTCATTTTTCTTGCCGCATCCGGCCAGCGCCAACACAGCCGCCACGCCCGCCACCGCCAACCACTTAGCTTGCATCGAACCGCTCCTTGTTGAAATTCAGAACGGTGCATTTTTGCATAGGGCGGCCCAAGCTGTGGCTGGAAGCGGATGTCGTCCTAGAAATCGCAAGTTTGATTGATCTGCCGCCGGGCTTCGCGCTAGAACAGCATTCAGCCGTCACGCGCAGACCAAGAGCATCCACCCGCGCAAAGACAAACTTGAAAACTTATATAGCTTAAGCTATAAAACTACCAGCAGCGTTGCCATGTTCTGCATCAACTGGACCAAAAAGGCCGTCAAACAGTGGCTAAAGCTCCCGATCGCGGATCGAACCCGGGTCGCGACCGAAATTACCAAGTTGGAGGGGTTTCCCGCTGCCTCGAACGTGAAGGCTTTGGAGAATCACCAGTTCGCCTTTCGGCTGCGAGTGGGCCGCTACCGGGTGTTGTTCGACGTCCGGGCGGAAATCCGCGTCATAGACATCCAGGAAGTGAAGAAGCGCGATGAAAGCACCTACTGAAACCGCACAGCGCGCGCATCCCGCGCTGCATCCCACCATCCTGGAAGCGGACGGCAAACCGGCATTCGTCGTCTTGCGCTATGCGGAGTACCTTGCCCTTACCGGCGCCAAACCTGACCCCGTCATCCGCGCGCCACGCATACCCACCGATGGCACGATTCCGCATGAAGTCGTTTCGTTGATGGCGGGCAATAGCTGGAGCATCGTTCGCGCGTGGCGCGAATATCTAGGTATCACACAGGTGGAAATGGCAGCGCGCTTGGGCATTCGCCAACCCAGCTACGCCGCCATGGAAGCCTCCGGCGCCAAACCCAAGAAAACCACCCGCGAACGTATTGCCGTTGCACTGGGTGTGCAGTTCGACCAGATAGACGTGTAGGCCAAGCCTCATAGCCCCCCCGCCCCGCCTTCAACTCATATACACGCCGCCATTGATCGCGTAGTTGGCGCCCGTCACGAAGGCGGCCTCGTCCGAGGCCAGCCAGGCGCACAGCCCGGCCAGGTCGCGGGCGGTGCCCAGGCGTCCGACCGGCACGCTTTCGATGATGCGGTCCAGCAGCGCGGGCGGAAAGGCCTTCACGGTGTCGTCGGCAATGAAGCCTGGCGACACCAGGTTCACCGTGACGCCGCGCGCCGCCACTTCCTGCGCCAGCGACCGCGTGAAGCCGATCACCGCGCCCTTGGCCGTGGCGTAATTGATCTGCCCGATCTGCCCTTTTTCCGCCGCCACCGAACCAATGTTGATGATCCGCCCCCAGCCCCGGTCGGCCATGCTGTCGACCACCTGCTTGGTGCTGTTGAACAGCGTGTCCAGGTTGCTGCGCAGCACCGCCGACCAGTCGGCATATCCCATCTGGCGAAAGCGCATGTCCAGCATCGACCCGGCGTTGTTGACCAGCACGTCGATCTCGCCGACCTCGCGGCGCACTTTCGCGAACGCCGCCTCGGTCGATGCCCAATCGGTGGCGTCGCCCTCGGACGCGATGAAGTCGTAGCCCAGCGACTTCTGTTCCTTCAACCAACTATCCCGGCGCGACGAACGCGGGCCGCAGCCGGCCACCACGCGGTGTCCCGCGTGATGCAGCGCCTGGCAGATCGCGGTGCCCGTGTGGCCCATTCCGCTGGTGACATAAGCGATACGCAAAGCCATGACCACTCCTTAATCAATATGCGGCAAGCGCCGCGAATCAAGCGACCCCACCCACAAGCGGGAACAGGCCAAACGCCAGGGCGGCTACCAGCATCACCATGCACACCAGCGTGGCCCACTTCAGCGAATAGCGTTGGTGGTCGCCGAATTCCACGCCGGCAAGGCCCACCAGCAGATAGGTGGACGGCACCAGCGGGCTCAACAAGTGCACCGGCTGCCCGATGAGTGACGCGCGCGCCATTTCAACGGCCGAAATGCCATAACCCTGCGCCGCTTCGCTCAGAATGGGCAGCACCCCGAAATAGAAAGCGTCGTTCGACATGAAGAACGTGAACGGCAGGCTGACCAGCGCGGTGATGCCCGCCAGATACGGGCCCATCGCATCCGGAATCACGGCAAGAAGGCTGCGCGACATGGCTTCCACCATGCCCGTGCCGGACAAAATGCCCGTGAAGATGCCCGCCGCGAAAATCAGCGACACCACCGACAGCACATTGCCCGCGTGCTGCGCAACGCGGCGGCGCTGTTCGGCCAGGTTCGGATAGTTGATGATCAGGGCGATCGCGAACGCGATCATGAACAGCACCGGCAGCGGCAGGACGCCCATCACCAGGCTGACCATCAGTGCCAGCGTCAAACCGGCGTTCACCCACAACAGCTTGGGACGACGCAAGTCGTGGTCGACTTCGATTTCAGGCAGGTTCTTGGGGCCGTCTTCGTCGTAGCCGGCATGCAGCGACGCACCATCCGGCAACGACAGCACACCCAGGCGGCGACGCTCTTTCAGACCCAGCATGAACGCCAGGATCAGCAGCGCCACGATCGCCACCCCCATCACCGGCACCAGCGGAATGAAAATGTCGCCCGCATCCACATGCAGGGCGCTGGCGGCGCGCGCCGTTGGCCCGCCCCACGGCGTCAGGTTCATGATGCCGCTGGCCAGCATGGCCAGGCAGGTCATCGACAGCGCGTTCATCTTCAAGCGGCGGTACAGCGGCAGCATCGAGGCGACCACGATCATGTAGGTGGTCGAGCCGTCGCCATCCAAGGAGATCACCAGCGCCAGCACCGTCGTGCCCACCACGATTTTCAGTGGATCGCCCTTCACGGCGCGAAGAATGCGGCCGACGATGGGGTCGAACAGGCCGGCGTCGATCATCACCCCGAAATACAGGATGGCGAACATCAGCATCACGCCGGTGGGTGCAATCTTGCGGATGCCGTCCAGCATCATCTTGTCGATGCCGGCGCCAAAGCCGCCCAGCAACGCAAAAATAATGGGGACAAGAATCAGGGCGACCAAGGGCGACAGGCGCTTGGTCATGATCAACGTCATGAACGTGATCACCATGCCAAAGCCAAGCAGGGTCAACAGCATGAGGGGTATCTCCGACGAGTCGTTGTTATGTGTGGCGCCGCCTCCAGCAAGGGAGGCAGGTGCAGAAGACTAGGAAGAAAAGCTGTCTGGAACCTGTCGTTTTTTCAAACCCGAAGCAGGCCTTCACGCTTGCCCGCAGGCGGCCCCCCGGGGAAAAGTGGCCCGCTTGGACGCAGCTACAATCAGCCGATGCGCATCCTGGTGATCGAAGACGACGAGGATCTGGCCGACGCCCTTGTCCGCCGGCTGCGCCGTCTCGGCCATGCCGTGGACCTTCAAAACGACGGCCTTAGCGCCGACGGCGTGCTGCAATACGAAACCTTCGACCTGGTCATCCTGGACATCGGCCTGCCCCGCATGTCGGGTTTTGACATCCTGCACCGCTTGCGCGACCGGGGCAGCAAGACGCCGGTACTGGCGCTGACGGCCCGCATCGACATCGAAGACCGCGTCCACGCGCTGGATACCGGCGCCGACGACTATCTGGCCAAGCCCTTTGATTTCCGCGAACTGGAAGCCCGCTGCCGCGCCTTGCTGCGCCGGCCCAGCGCGCAAGCCGCGGGCGTCCTGCGCTTTGGCGACCTGATCATCGACAGCGCCGCGCGCCACGTGTCCCTGGGCGGACAGCGCATCGACCTGCCCAAGCGCGAATACAGCCTGCTTGAGATTCTGCTGGCCGGCATGAATCGCGCCGTCAGCAAGACCGAAATCGCCAACAAGCTCTTCGCCTTCGATGACGACGCCGCGCCCAACGCCATCGAGGTCTACATCGCCCGGCTGCGCCGCAAGCTGGAAGGCTCGCCATTGCGTATCGAAACGCAGCGCGGCACCGGTTACCTGCTGACGTCCACCGCCCCGCCGGACAACCCCGCGTCCGGCACGCCGCAGGACTAGCCCGTGAAGCTAGGCCGTATTTCCATCCGACGCCGCCTGTTGGCGATGCTGCTGACCTTGTTCGCCGTGGGCTTGGCTGCCCTCTACCTGCTGGTGCGCGGCTATGCCCAGCAAACCGCGGACACCACCTACGATCAATTGCTGCGCGCATCGGTCCTGTCCATGGCCGACAGCCTGCAACTGGTGCAAGGCGAATGGCAGATGGACATGCCTTACGCCGCGCTGGCATTGCTGGAACAGGCGCCGCGCGACCGCGTGTTCTATCGCGTTGCGACCACGGCGGGATCGCTGATTTCCGGTTACGCCGACCTGCCCGCGGGCCCGGACCGCACCGACGCCAACGATACGCCTGAGCTGTACACCACCCGGTACCAGGGCGAGCCCGTTCGCGTTGCCTGGATGGAACGCAAGATCGCCGGGCCGCGTAGCGCCGAGGCCGCCGTGATCCAGGTCGCGCAAACCCGCGAAGCCCGCAATGCGCTGGCCGACAGCATCCTCTGGCAAGGCACCTTGGCGCTGATCGGTTTCACCGGTGCGGCGCTGGCGCTGGCCTACTGGGGCTTGCAACGTTCCCTGTCGCCCATCCAACGCATCGAACACGAATTGGCCACGCGCAGCGCGTCCGACCTGCACCCCATCGCCGCGCCCGTGCCCGAGGAGCTGGATACCCTGGTGCATTCGCTGGACGGCTTCATGGCCCGGCTATCCGACAACCTCGACACCTTGCGCCTGTTCATCGCTGAAGCCGCCCACCAGTTGCGCACGCCGCTGGCCGCGCTGCATGCACAGATGGAAGTGGCGCTGGATGAAGACGACCCCGCCGAACAGCGCCGCAGCCTGCTGGCCGTCTTGCGCAATGCCGAGAAACTGTCGCGGCTGGTCAACCAACTGCTTAGCGACGCCAGCGTCATCCACCGCAGCAACGTCAAGCAGTTTCAAGCGGTCGACCTGGCCGAACTGCTGCGCCAAGCCGCCTATGACACCGTGCCGCAAGCCGCCCCCCAGCCCGACGTGCGCCTGCACCTGCCCGACACCGCGCCTGGCCAAGAACCCGGCCGCCAAGCACCAACCATCCTGGGCGACAGCCTGATGCTGCGCGAGGCCTTCAAGAACCTGATCGACAACGCCTTGCGCCACGGTGCCCAAATTTCCAAGCCCATCGACGGGCACATCGACGGCCACATCGACATCACGCTCGACCCGCACGATAACGGCTGGCGCATCACCGTCTCCGATCCGGGGCCGGGCATTCCGCCCGCGTTGGCCAATGCGGCGTTCGAACGCTTCACGCGCGGCCCCAACCCACGCACCCCAGGCGCGGGACTGGGTCTGTCCATCGTCAAGCGCGTGGTCGATATCCACAATGGCAAACTCAGTTTGAGCAACCGCGTGGGCGGCGGCCTGGATGCGGTCATCACCTTGCCGGCGGGTCGCCATGAGGCGTAGCGCGCTGACCTGGATCCGCAGGCTGCTTGGCGCGGCAGCCCTGTTGTCGGTGGCGGCCGTGGTGGCCGCACAGGCCGCCGAAGTCAGCCGCGACGGCCTGACGCTTGGGCCCACGGACAGCAAGAACGTGCTGATCCTGCATGCGTCCAACAGCGTGCAGGTATTCAAGGGCGTGCTGGAAGACTTCAGCCGGTTGAACCCCGGTATCCGGTTGGAATACACCGAGCTGTCCACGCAGCAGCTCTACCAGGACACGGTCGCGCGCGCGGCGCAAGACGCCACGGCCAAGCGCGGCCCCGACCTGATCATCAGCAGCGCCATGGACTTGCAGACCAAGCTCGTCAACGACGGCCATGCGCAACGCCACGTATCGCCGGAAACGCGCGCCCTGCCCGCCTGGGCGAACTGGCGCGACGAGGTGTTCAGCATCGGCACGGACCCCATCGTCATGGTCTACAACACGGACAAACTCGCCGCCGCGCGCGTGCCGCATACGCGCCGCGCGCTGCTTTCCTTGCTGCAAGCGCCCGACCGGCCACTCGCCGACAGCATTTCGACCTACGACGTGCAAGGCAGCGGCATCGGCTATCTGGCCGCCACGCAGGACACGCGGCTGGACAGCATGGCGGGCGCCTTGCTGGCCGCGTTTGGCCGCAATGGCGTCACCACCCACGAATCCACCGAAGACGCGCTGGACAAGCTGGAACGCGGCGAGATCACGCTGGCCTACAACCTGCTGGAGTCCTACACCCGGCACCGCATCGATCAGGGTGCCCCGCTGGCCATCATCTACCCGCAGGACTACACCCTGATGCTGTCGCGTTCGGCGATCATTCCCAAGCAAGCGCCACGCGGCGACCTGGGCGCGCTGTTGCTCGACTACCTGCTCTCGCCCCGGGGGCAGGAAATGCTGGCCAAGCAATCCGGCATGCGGCCCGTCAATGCCTCGGTCGTTGCGGCCGCGGGCATCCGCCCCATGGCGCTGGGCGTGGGATTGCTGGTGTACCTGGATGCGCTGAAAAAGCGGCATTTCCTGGATTTATGGCGGGCCGCGATCCTGCCCCCGGGGGACGCGCCGCGTACTGATGGAAACGTCCCGGTGCATACGCATCAAGTTGCTCATTAATCCAACGACGCAGGCTGGATAACGCATGGATGTTGCGCAATGATCGCAAAATCGCGCGCATAATTTCCGCTTGGGCCGACGGCCACGTTGGAGACACACCATGCTCAAGCATCAGATTGTCTTCTCCCGCGCGATGGAGGCCGTGCACCACCTGACCGACCCCAACCCGCCCTGGCAAGACATCCTGCGCACAGCACGCGATCTGGTTGGCGCCGACAGCGGCACGCTGATCGTGTTCGACGCGCGCAACAAGCTATCAAACCTGTCCGCCATCGGCTTTTCCGATGCCTGCTTCGCGGACTATCAAGGGCATTACTATCGCCACGACGTGCTGGAACACGATTCGCGCACGGCGCCTGCCGGCACCTGGCTGGACACCGCCCGCATGTACAGCAGCGCTCAACTGCATCGCACGGAGTTCTATGCCGACTTCATGCTCAAGCACCGCATGGCGCAGATCATTTCGCTGATCGTCGAATCCAACCCCGTGCTGCATGCGTCCATCGGCTTCCAGCGCTCCACCATCGACGCCAAAGCCAGCTCCCGCCTGCAGACGGGCGACTTCGCCCAGTACTTCCGCCTGCTGCAAAGCCAGCTTGCACAGCGCCAAAAGGCCTTGGCCATAGGCTGGAAATCAGTGGAAGGCGCGTTTTCGGAAGTCAACGAAGCGGTGCTGCTGATCAACCAGGAATCCATGGTCAACAAGATGTCGACCCTGGCTCGGCACTATGTGGAAGAGGCTCGCGGCTGGATCGTGCGCGGCGGCAGGCTGCGCCACGTCGACGCCAAAAGTCAGCGCCTTTACGACGTCTATTGCGCCACTACTTTCCGCGACGGCCAGACGCGATCGCTGGCCACGGCCGCTGGCTGGGGTGAATTTGACTGGATGGACATCAGCGCGGCCCCCGATGCACTTAGCCTGCTTGGGGGCCGCTTGCTGCTGGTGCGCTTGCGCCGCAAAAGCGCATTCGCCCAGCCCGACGTCGACAAGCTGGAATCCGTGTTCGACATCACCCATGCCGAAGCCGCGGTGCTGGCGGGTCTGGCGGCGGGCCACAGCGTGGAGGAAGTGGCCACGCTGCGCCAATCGTCCGTGCTGACCGTGCGCAAGCAGGTGGCCTCGTTACTGAGCAAGATGGAATGCAGCCGCCAGGCGGAATTGGTGCGGCTGGCATCCCTGCTGTAGCGCAAATGCGGTATGCGCCCCGGTAGCCGTCCCGGGCGTCCACGCCAGGCGTAATCAATTTTGGGTATGCGATGGGCACCCATGCGGCCCTACGATGAACCCGAAGCCATGAGGGAGAGGGATTGCTATCGTGATCAAGGAGTCGTTCATGAAGACTGTCCTTTCGTTCCGTGTGTTCGTCCCGGTGGTGCTGGCCGCCGCCGGCCTATTATCTGGCCCCACTTTTGCGCAACAGGCCGTCGCCCCCGCGACCGCCGTGCAAACGCCCGATGTCCCGAAAAGCCACGACGACGTCATGCGCGACCTGACCGCCTGGCGGGAGGCGGGCGTCGAGCAAAAATGGGAAGGTGACGAGACGCCCGACATCTACAGTGGGGCATATGTCGCCAGCTATAGAAAGTACGTGGACACGGTGCATCCCGCCTATGCCACACCCCCGATGCAGACGCCATCGCAAAGCCAAGGCAAATGGTGAGCATGGCGGCTAAGCATGGCGGTCAAGGCCGGTAGTGGAGTTTTCCGGTCTGCCGCCATCGGACGGTGTTTGTCCACCTATTCACCCTTAATCCCCGCCGACTCGATCACTTCGGCCCAACTTCCGGCCTGGGTTTGCACCCATTCTTTCGCGACGGCGTGGCCGGAAAATGGGGCGCGCATGCCCAGGCTGGCAATGCTGGCCTGAAATTCCGGCGAGGCGTAGACCTGCGCCAAGGTTTCGTCCCACTTCGCCGCAATGTCGCGTGACATTCCCCGCGGCGCCATGACGAGAAAGGCAAATGCCGCTTCAAAGTCCTTCAGGGCTTCCAAGCCTAGTTGCGCCATCACGGGTACGCCAGGAAGGTCGGGATCCAACTCGCGAGACGATATCGCCAGGGCGCGAAATTTTCCGGCCTTGATATGCGGCTGCACTGCCGAGGCCGACAGAAATCCGGCCTGGATTTGATCACCCAACAAGGCATTGATGGCCCCCGGGCTCCCACCGAAGGGGACATGCGTGGCGTCAATGCCGGTGATCTGCTTGAACTTCTCGAACGCCAGATTGCCAGGGCTGCCGTAGCCGGCCGAGGAATAGGTGATGGGGTGCGAGCGAGCGTAGCGCAGTAAGTCGTGGACCGTGTCCACACCCAATTCAGAACGCACGGTCAGCGCCAACCCGAAGCTGCCGGCGATACTGAGTGGTTCCAAATGCGGGATAACGTCATTGGCCAAGCGCTTGTACAGGTACGGATTCACGGTAAGCAAGGTATCCAGCGTCATCAGCAGCGTGTGGCCATCGGGCACCGACTTGGCAACGACCTTGGCTCCTATGATGCCGGCTGCACCGGGACGATTTTCAACGATGACTGTCTGACCCAATAACTTGCCGGCGTATGTCGCGATGGCGCGTGCGCAGATATCCACCGGGCCGGCCGGTGCGGAATTGACAATCAGCCGGATGGGGCGCGTCGGATACTCGGCCGGAGCCGCAACCGACGCCCCTGCCATCAGCAACGCCGTGCAAAACAACGAGAACTTGATCATGTATTTCTCCTGTGTGGCGATGGTTCGCCAACTGCTGCCCGAGCGAATGTTTCACGCAATTGCCGTTGGGTTCGGACTGGTTTCCGCGTGGCGGATCATCGTTTGCGACAGCGCCATCAGCAGTTCACCGCGCCGAGCCTCGGCAGCGGGGTCGTGCCACAGATTGCGCAATTCATGCGGGTCTTCGTGCAGGTCGTAGAGTTCGCCCCAATCCGCGTCGGCGTACACGCTCAAGCGGTGGCGCTCTGTTTGCAGCGTTCGCATCCGCGTGCGGCCGGGAAAGCCGAACATCGTGCGTTGGCCTTCCTCTTCGATCAGCAGCGCATCGCGCACCGTGTCAGCGGCGCCCGACATCAACGGCAGCAAGGATTGGCCTTGCATGCCGTTGTAGGCGGGCAGCCGTGCGCGCGCCAGCACGGTGGCGGCAATATCGACCGTGGAGCACAGCGCCTGGCTGCGCGCGGCGGCCGGCCTGGCTTGTGGGTCACGCCAGATGAACGGCGTGCGGATCAGGCCTTGGTAGTGGATGGGACCTTTGAACAACAACTGGTGGTCGCCGAAGAAGTCACCGTGGTCGCTGGTGAAGATGACCACGGTGTTGTCGTCCAGGCCCGTGTCGCGCAGCGCCTGCATGACGCGGCCGATGGTGGCGTCGATATGGCTGATGGAACCGTAGTTCAGCGCAATCGCCTCCCGCGCTTCGCGTTCGGTGCAGGCGAACACGGCCGGTGTGTGCTTGACGGCCATGTTCAGGTCGCGCTGCCGATACAGCCACGCCACGTGCGGGGGTGGCTGATGATGGGCGGCCCGGCTGGCGTGAAACGATGCAGGCAGCGTCACATCGTCCGGCCGATACTGGTCCCAATACTTGCCAGGCGGCGTGTAGGGATGATGCGGATCGGGGAATGAACACTGAATGAAGAACGGGGCTTGGCCGGTGGCGTGCTGGCGCAGTTGAGCAATGGTTTGGTCACCGATGTAGGCGGTGGTGGAGCATTCCTCGGGAACGCGCGTGCGCCACGCCTGCCGGTGCTGGGTCAGCACGAAATCCGGCGTGCTGAAAGCGTGCTCAGGCCCCCATAGCCGCCGCGCTTGCGGGTGCTCGCGGGCAAGCCAGCGTGCGTAATGGCCGCCGACCTGATCGCCATGGTCAAGCGCCAGGCGTACGAAGTCGAAACCGTAGAACGGCGTCGTCACATCATGGCCAGGGTGATCGCGCCACATTGGCCCCCATTCTTGATCGTAGTCGCCAGGCTCGGGCCGCCACGCTTCGCCACGCGCAAGGTTGCCGCTTGCCGGCGGCCAGGCGGGGCCCCTGCCCGTCATGTTTTGCAGGTGCGATTTGCCGATCAGCGCGGTGGCGTAACCCGCGTCGCGCAGCCGCTCGACAAACGTTGTTGCGCGCTGGGATAGCGCAATGCCGTTGTGGCGCACCCCATGCGCCGAAGGCATGCGGCCCGTCATCAACGTGGCGCGATTGGGCATGCAGATCGGAGACGCGACGTAGAAGCGGTCGGCGGACCACCCCTGGTCGGCCAAGGCATCCAGCACCGGGGTTTGCAGCACGGCATTGCCGTAACTACCCACGTGATCCGCGCGCTGCTGATCCGTGATGAAGAGTAGAAAGTTGGGCTGCATCAGGTCTCCTTGCCTCTGGCTCACATCGGCCTGGCTGTTTTGATGCGGCCATTATGGGTAGCGGTTTGGGCACCTGCGAGCCCGTTGCCCCTGATGTCGGACTCATTCCCGGGGTCGCTAGCACTGTGCTTTGCAGCCCACACATGTATCCATCAGATTCGGTGGGGTGGCCAGCGCATGCCACGGTTACAAGCCATCCCAAATCTCAACAAATAAAACAGCTTTGCCGCGCTAACTGGTTTAGATCTAGCTTTGCTTGCGCGGTTGACCCGGCGGCAGGAGGCCCCGGGGCCCACAGGCATAAAAAAGCAAGAACCCTGGAGGAGGAGCCATGCGTTTTGTAAATCGCAGGATCGCCGCATTGCTGGCGAGTGGGCTGATTGCCTTGACGGCGGGGTGCGCGTCGCCCGGCAAGAAAGACACCATCAACATGGCCGGGCTGCAGCAGCCCGTGGAGATTGTGCGGGACCGCCACGGCGTCTCGCATATCTATGCGCAAAACCAGAATGACCTGTTCTTCGCGCAGGGCTTTTCCGCCGCGCGCGACCGCCTGTGGCAGTTGGACCTGTGGCGCCGGCAAGGCGAAGGCAAGATGGCCGAGCAATTCGGCCCGCGCTTCATCGAACAAGACCGCGCCGCGCGCCTGTTCCTGTTCCGGGGCGACATGCAGGCCGAATTCGCCAGCTATCACCCCGAAGGCCAGGCCATCCTGACCTCGTTTGCCGCCGGCATCAACGCCTATGTGGACTGGGTAAAGGCCAACCCCGACCAGTTGCCGCCCGAGTTCAAGCTGACCGGCACGCTGCCCGGCTATTGGCGCCCCGAGACCTCGCTGATCCGCATCTACGGGCTGACGCGCAACCTGAATGAAGAAGTGAAGATGGCCCAGCAGGTCGCCGGACTGGGCTTGAACGCCGTGCAGGGCTTGAGCACGTTCGAGCCGCCGTTGGCGTTGCAGGTGCCCGCCGGCCTGGATGTGCGCCAGATCGACAAGTCGGTCCTGGCCAACTACACCCTGGCGCGCAATGGCCAGAAGTTCGTCGCGGCCGACTTCCCGCGCAGCCCGCTGGCCGCCGACAAGCGCGAGGCGCTTGCCAGCGCGCTATCCGAAGGCAGGCTGGCCGCGCTGGATCCGAATTTCGATCCGCTGGCGACCCGCTATGAAAGCAACAACTGGACCATCGGCGGCCAACATACCGACACCGGCAAACCCATACTGGCGGGCGACCCGCACCGGTCGATCACCATGCCGTCCTTGCGCTACATGGTGCACCTGAACGCGCCGGGCTGGAATGTGATCGGCGCCGGCGAACCGTCGCTGCCGGGCGTGTCAATGGGCCATAACGACCGCATCGCCTTCGGCTTGACGATCTTTGCCTTCGGCGACGAAGAAGACCTGTACGTCTACGACACCAACCCCGCGAATCCCAACGAATACCGCTATCAAGGCGGTTGGGAAAAGATGCGGCAGATGGACGAGTCCATTCCCGTGCGAGGTGAGGCGGCCGCGGTGCGTCAATTGAAATTCACGCGCCACGGCCCGGTCATCCACGAAGACCCCGTGCGACGCAAGGCGTATGCGTTGCGCGCGGCCTATCTGGAATATCCGGGCACCGCGGCCTACCTGGCCAGCCTGCGCCTGAACCAGGCGCAGAACTGGAATGAATTCGTCGCCGGCATGGAAAAGCACTACACGCCCAGCGAGAACATGGTGTACGCGGACGTGGACGGCAACATCGGCTGGTTCGGCGGCAGCATCGCGCCGATACGGCCACGTAACGACTGGTCGGGCATGTTGCCCGTGCCGGGCAACGGCGACTTCGAATGGCGCGGCGTCTTGCCGGGCAGCGCACTGCCCCGCGCGTACAACCCGCCCGAAGGCTATGTTGCCACCGCGAACGAATACAACCTGCCGGCGGACTTTGCCTACAAGGACATGTCGGCGCGCACCTGGGCCGAACCCTATCGCGTCCAGCGCATCCGCGAGGTGCTGGCCGATGGCCGTCGCCTGACGCTACAACAGTCGCAGGACTTGCAGTACGACAACCTGTCGATTCCAGCGCGTACGCTGGGCGGCTACGCCAAGTCGCTTAATTCCGCCGACCCGGCGGTAAACGACGCGCTGAACTTGCTGAAGGACTGGGACTACCGGATGGACACCGATTCGCGTGCCGCCACCATCTATGCGTTCTGGCTGCCCGAGGTCGTCAAGCGAGTGTCGGACCTGTACGTGCCCGCCAACGGCCGCGCGGCATTCGGCGACTTGTCCACGCGCAAGACGCTGGAAAAGTTGGCCATCCCGGACACCGCCTTTGGCACGCCGCCAGACCGGGGCCGCGACGCGCTGTTGCTGCAAGCGTTGAATGACGGCGTGCAAAAGCTGCGCGCCAAGCTGGGGCCGGATTCCACGCAGTGGCAATGGGGCAAGCTGCATCACATCCAGTTCGAACACAGCCTGGCCAGCCTGCTGCCGCCAGACACCGCCAAGGCCTGGGGCACGCCACGCTATCCGGTGGGCGGCGACAACGACACGGTGCATCGCGCGACGTTCCGCAAAAGCGACTTCCGGCAGATCAGCGGCGCGTCGTATCGCCAGGTGATCGACGTGGCGAACTGGGATAACTCGCGGGTGCAGAACGTGCCCGGCCAATCGGCTGACCCGCGCAGCCCGCACTATCAAGACCTGCTCAAGGGCTGGGCCACGGGCGAGTACTTTCCCATGGCGTTCAGCCGCGCCAAGGTGGATAGCGAACGGGCGGATACGCTGACGCTCAAGCCGTCAGGAAACTGACGCGCGAGCAAGAAAAAATGCCGGGCCGCTTAAACGGCCCGGCATTTTCATTGACGTGCTTATGCTTACTTTTTCGAAGCGTCCTGCTCCACCACCATATCCAGCACATACACCTTGGACGGCGCGTCGGCCGGCGGGTTCTTCCAGTCGTAGCGCTTCACACGCAGCACGGTACGCACGCCTTCCTGGTGCTCGAACCCTTCGATGGACTGATACAGCGGACGCCATTTATCCTGCGTCGACTGCTGCACGCCGGCTTCGTTATAGCGGCGCTCGCGCACCATCAGGCATTGGTAGTTGGGAATCATCGGATGGCTGCACTCGGCCTTCTTGGCAGCCACTTCCAGGAACATGATCTGGCCCGCGCTGCCGTACAGCGTCTCGGGCGTGGGCTCACCCACGAACTTCAGCACGGTGCCGTCCTTGCCCACGAGATCCAGCGCGGGCTCATGCGTATCGCCAGACAGCGTGGCCCGCAGCTCGCCCTTCAGGCGCTCGTTGATCTCGGCATCCAGTTGCATCAAACTCTGCTCGCAAGCCTTCATCGTGGACGCCAGGTTATCCACTTGCAGCACGCCATTCTGATAGCGATAACCGCCGAACTGCGTATTGCAGCCACCACGGATATTCAAGGCATCCTTCGTGAAGGCCAGGCGCAACTGATGCTCAACGCCCGCTTGCAAGGTCGGAATCGACTTGCCGGATGCATCGGTGGCGGAGACCAGGCGCCAGTAATACGCAGGCAAGCTCAGTTGGCTGGCGGGCGACGTCGCGGTAGAAGTGGGCATGGAGGACGATCCTTCGCTGGGAGACGAAACGGGAGCGCAAGCCTGTAGCAGCGCGGCGCATGCGGACGCAAGTAGGATTATTTTTTTCATGGTTCGTTCCTATGAGCCGTATGGCACTGATCAAAAGCGGCATTCTACGTCCGTGGTGTGGACGGATCAGGCGCAGCGCGGGGCAGAGGGTTTCAAAATCTTGCTGGAGGGTGCATCTGGTGGGCCGGCTATTCGAGAGTCCAACGCAACGAAACGGGCCGCTCTTGGTAAGTCGCTGGGCGCCGACTTGAGTACAAACGGATACGAGTTGATTTGAATGACAGAGCTAAGCGGACAACATATCGGCGCCATTGCAGGACTGGTCTTCGTCTTGGCGTTCGTCGTTTATATTTCTTCTGCAGCGTACTTCTACTACTTCAAACTTGACGACGCCATCAGATTGACGAGCCACCCTATAGCGAAGGGCAGGACCAGATCCCAGCTAACGCTCTATGAAAAACTGGCCATTGCCACAACGCTTTTGATATGGCTATCCCTTCATAAAGCGAATTTTTGGCCACTCAACAATATTCATAAGATTTTTGTTGAAAGCGATGTTCGCACCATACCTCCCGATATAAAAATTCCGCTGTTCCTCGCTTACGGCGGAATGACCGTTTCGGTCTTGGCATT
>RCUJ01000582.1_pt1 | contig 20822 bp, 20 predicted proteins | sample 2166321 | NCBI WGS metagenome assembly RCUJ01 (sample SAMN09932808, study PRJNA488358) | compost metagenome | feature: garden; material: soil; isolation source: compost soil in an enriched community after 118 h of incubation | place: Germany: Experimental Botanical Garden Goettingen | collected... | reverse complement strand
CCATGCGCCGCCAGACCACGAAGGAGCCGAGCGGGCCGGCGACCAGCGCCAGGGCGAGGCCGGCGAGCAGGGCGTTGAGGAGGAAATCGGGCATGGTCAGTGTTTGCAGTTCGGGCCGTGGATGTGGGGTTGCTTGGGCGCGACCACGCTGCCGTGCAGGTCGTGCTGGTGGTCGTGCTGGTGGTGGTAGATCGCCAGGCTGCGCGCGTCGTTGCCGAACAGCTCGCGGAAGGCCGGGTCGCTGCTGACCTGGTCCGGGTGGCCGGAGCAGCACACGTGGCGGTTGAGGCAGATCACCCGGTCGGTGGCGCTCATCACCAGGTGCAGGTCGTGGGAGACCATCAGCACGCCGCAGCCGTAGCGCTTGCGCAGGCGGCCGATCAGCCGGTACAGCTCGGCCTGGCCGGCGACGTCGACGCCCTGCACCGGCTCGTCGAGCACCAGCAGTTCCGGCTGGCGCAGCAGGGCGCGGGCCAGCAGCACGCGCTGCAGCTCGCCGCCGGAGATGCGCTGCAGCGGGCTGTCGATCACCTGGGCGGCGCCGACTTCGCCGAGCGCCGCCAGGGCGCGGGCGCGGTCGACGCCGGGGACCAGGCGCAGGAAGCGCAGCACCGACAGCGGCAGGGTCGGCTCGACGTGCAGCTTCTGCGGCATGTAGCCGATGCGCAGCCTGTCGCGGCGCCACACGCTGCCGTGGTGCGGCTTGAGCAGGCCGAGCACCACGCGCACCAGGGTGGTCTTGCCGGCGCCGTTGGGGCCGATCAGGGTGACGATCTCGCCGGGCTTGAGGGCGAGCTGCACGTCCTGCAGCACCGGATTGCCGGCGAAGCTGACGCCAACGCCGTCGAGGCGGATCAGCGCGTCGCTCATGCGGCCTCCCGGCACTGCGCGCACAGGCCGACCACTTCGACCATCTGGCCTTCCACGACGAAGCCCACCTCGCTGGCGGCGGCGACGATCGCGGCGCCGATGGCCGGCTGCTCGACCTCGATGGCGGTGCCGCACTGGCGGCAGATCAGGAAGTGGCCCTGATGCACCTGGCCGGGATGGTTGCAGCCGATGAAGGCGTTCAGCGAGGCCAGGCGGTGGATCAGGCCGTGTTCGAGGAGGAAGTCCAGCGCCCGGTACACGGTCGGCGGCGCGGCGCGGCGGCCGTCCTCGGCGCTCAGCACGCCGAGGATGTCGTAGGCGCCGAGCGGGCGGTGGCTGGCCCACACCAGCTCCAGCACGCGGCGGCGCAGGGCGGTCAGGCGCGCGCCGCTGCGCGCGCACACGCGGTCGGCGGCGGCCAGCGCCTCGGCCACGCAGTGGCTGTGATCGTGGGGGTGACAGGCGAGCGGAGTGGATGTCATGGCAGACACTCCCGAGCAAAGGGACGTTATTATATAACCGTTCCCCTGCCATGAGTGATGCCATCGTGCCCCGTCTGTCTTCTCTGCTGCCCGCCACTGCCCTGGCCGCAGCCCTGTCCTGGCTGCTGGCCACTCCGGCGCTGGCCGAGGTCCGCGTGCTGACCAGCATCAAGCCGCTGCAACTGATCGCCGCCGCCGTGCAGGACGGCGCCGGCACGCCCGAGGTGCTGCTGCCACCGGGCGCCTCGCCGCACCACTACGCCCTGCGCCCCTCCGACATCCGCCGGGTACGCGAGGCCGAGCTGCTGTACTGGATCGGCCCGGACCTGGAAGTGTTCCTGCCGCGGGTGCTGGAAGGCCGCGAGCGACCCAGCCTGGCCGTGCAGGAACTGGCCGGCCTGCACCTGCGTCACTTCGGCGCGGCGCACCGCCACGCCGAGGAGGAGCACGCCGACGAGCATGACGAGCACGAGCACGAGCACGAGCACGAGCACGACGATCACGCGGCGCACGATCACGAGGAACACGACGGGCACGCCGCACACGGCCATGACGACCATGCCGACACCGCTGCGGCCGAAGAGCACGACCACGCCCACCGCCCCGGCATGCTGGACGCCCACCTGTGGCTGCTGCCGGCCAACGCCCGGGTGATCGCCGCGCGCATGGCCGCCGACCTGGCCAAGGCCGATCCGGCCAACGCCGCGCGCTACCAGGCCAACCTGGCCGCCTTCGAGCAGCGCCTGGCTGCCACCGACGCACGCCTCAAGGCACGCCTGGCACCCTTGAAAGACAAGCCGTTCTTCGTCTTCCACGAGGCCTTCGACTACTTCGAGGAGGCCTACGGCCTGCAGCACGCAGGGGTGTTCGCGGTCAGCGCCGAGGTGCAGCCGGGCGCCCGCCACGTCGCTGCCATGCGCGAGCAGCTGCAGGCTGCCGGACCGAGCTGCGTGTTCAGCGAACCGCCTCTGCGCCCGCGCCTGGCGCAGACCCTCAGCGAAGGCCTGCCGGTGCGCCTGGCCGAGCTGGATGCGCTGGGCTTCGAACTGGAGGCCGAGGCCGGCGGCTACGAGCGGCTGCTGGAGAACCTTGGCGATCGGCTGGCGGGGTGTCTGGAACAGCTGTGAGGCTCGGGATGCGTAGGGTTCACCGCTGCGCGGCTAACCCGCCCTACAGCCAGCGCCTGACCCGCATGCAGTAGGCGCGAAACTCGTCCCCGAACAGCCGCTGCAGCGCGCGCTCCTCCGGGGCGATCTGGAAGCGGTCGATGAAGGCGACGAACAGCGGCAGCAGCAGGAAGTTGAGCCAGTTGCCCAGGCCCAGCGCCAGGGCGAGCAGGAGCAGCGCGTCGCCCAGATAGATCGGGTTGCGCGAGTGGGCGAACACGCCGTGGGTCACCAGCCGCGTGGTGCGCTCGGGTTTGAGCGGATTGACCGTGGTGCGCGCGCGCAGCAGGGTCCAGGCTGCCGCCGCCATCAGGCCGAGTCCGGCCAGCAGCACCAGCGCGGCCAGCGGCCGCTGCAGGGCGAAGGCGAAGCCGCCGAACGGCAGGTGCCTGGCGAGCTGCCACATCAGGCCGGCGAACATCACGACCACCAGCGGTGGGGGGAATAGCAGAGCCATAAGCGGTCCCTCTAGTCGTTCCACGCACAATAGCAGCCCACCGCCAGGCTGCCGGTGCTGTGCACCGCCCGTCCGGCGAGCAGCGCCTCGAGCACCGGCTCGATGAAGCTGTTGGCCGAGGTGCACACCGCGCCCTCGCTGTAGGGGCCGACATAGGCCAGCTTGCCGTCCCGGTCCCAGATCGCCACCGCCGGACTGGCCGGCAGCTGTTCGGCGCCGGGCAGCTCGGCGAGCGGCTGGAGGGCCTTGAGGGTATCCGGCAACTGGCCGCGGCTGCCGGGTTTCTGCCAGACGTGGAAGCTCACCGGCTGACCGGCGAAGCGTTCGAGCAGTTCGGCCAGGTGCTGCTGGTTGCCGACGTTGCACGGGCACGGCGGGTCCCACAGGTGCACCACGCGGATGCTGCCGGGGCCGGCCAGTTCGGCGGGCAGGCGCAGGGTGCCGGCGTCGAACAGCACGGTGGTCTCGCTGAAGGGTCGAATGTAGCGGGCCTGGTACCACTGGTTGAGGCTCCACAGCGCCAGGGCAGCGGCGAGGGCGAGCAGGCTGAGGAGGATGGTGTTGCGGCGCGGCAGGGGCATGGCGGGTGGGTCGGCAGAAAATGTCGGCCAAGCTTGCCATGTTGTGCGTCCGGTCTGAAGATCATAGGCAGTGGCCGATCAGCGCACTCCAGCGCACTTTAGCGAAAGGCGCGGCCGAATCCTTATGAACGAAACCTTCGATCCCCAACGCCTGCGCCAGCAACTGCCGCCGCTGTCCGCCGCCGCGGCCGAGCACGGCCCGCAGGTACAGGCCTACCGGCAGTACTACGGCCTGCAGCACCGTCCCGACATTCACAGCCGCCTCGGCTGGGTGGAGGTCGGCGGGCGCCGGCTGGCGGTGCAGGGCTGGTGGCGCGACGGTGCGCGCGCCACGCTGCTGCTGCTGCACGGCTACTACGACCACATGGGCCTGTACCGCCACGTGTTCGACTGGGCGCTGGCGATGAACTTCGCCGTGCTGTCCTGCGACCTGCCCGGCCACGGTCTGTCGGAAGGGGTGCCGGCGAGCATCGACGACTTCGCCGAATACCAGGCCGTGCTGGCCGCACTGTTCGAAGCCGCCGAGATGCTCAACCTGCCGCAGCCCTGGCACCTGTTCGGGCAGAGCACCGGTGGCGCCATCCTCCTCGACTACCTGCTGACCGGCGCACCACGGCCGAATCTCGGCCAGACCGTGCTGCTGTCGCCGCTGATCCGACCGCGCGCCTGGCGGCGCTCCAAGCTCAGCTACCACCTGCTCAACCCGTTCGTCAGCCAGATCGCCCGGCGCTTCACCGACAACTCCAGCGACAGCGCCTTCCTCGACTTCGTGCGCCGCGACCCTCTGCAGGCGCAGGTGCTGCCCACCGCCTGGGTCGGTGCGCTGGCGCGCTGGATTCCGCGCATCGAGAACGCGCCGCGCTCGGCCGGGCAGAGCCCGCTGATCATCCAGGGCGACGCCGACATGACGGTGGACTGGCAGCACAACCTCGAGGTGCTGGGCGACAAGTTCCGCGATCCCGAGCAGCTGATCCTGCCCGGCGCGCGCCATCACCTGGTCAACGAGGACGAGGCGCAGCGCCAGCGGCTGTTCGCGCTGCTCAACGAGCGCTTTTCCTGAGCGCGGGCGGGTGCTCGCGGCATTTCGCCGGGCCTGAATGCACGAAGCCCCGCACTGGGCGGGGCTTCGTTGGACGCTGGGATGATCAGGCGGTCAGCGACTTCTTGGCGCGCTCGATCACCTTCTCGAGGCGTCCGGAACCCAGATACTGATCTGGGTAGAGGCGCTCGCTGTGACGGGCCACGCCGTTGTCGTTGACCACGGTGAAGCTGAAGTTGCCCTTGCGCGTGGCGGCCAGGAACTGGCACTGATGGGGAGCGAAGGCATTGGCGAGGGCGCTCATGGCGGCCTGGGCCTGGAATTGAATCGACATTGTTGTGTGTTTCCTACGGATGGCGGCTAAAGGACCGCTCGATAAAGACTCCGAAATCGCCACCCAGCTGGGTGGTCCGAATGAACCTGGTCGGAGCAGGGACAGCTAGTTGAAACAGCGCACTGTGGCGAAGTTTAAGCTGGCAGGTATGTACTTAGGATGACAGGTGCTCACTGGGAAAGGTTCGGTCCCGAGTGGCCTGGTCAATGCGGTATGGTCCGTCAGCGTGGGGGCGACTTGGGTGTCTGGCCCGCTCTGATAACCAACGATTCGACACTTGTCAGCTGCTGCGACAAGTTGCCGAATTGACATTCAGCTTGGTACTAACGCCAAGGACCCTATCACGCTGCTGCGCCGATAGCCAGTCTTTAATTCGTATCAAAATTCGCATGGGATGGGCCTGCTCGTTCACGGCTGAGCGTGCTTGCCAGCGTTTTGGGTGCCTCGCCAGCCATACTTTCAGGCGTCGGGCAACCCTCGTTTCGGGGTGATTGCATGCCTTGCATATAGTAAGGTTTGCTTATTATTTTCGAGGCGCCCCATGAATCTCTACCAGAACCGTCTCGGCTTCCTGATGGCCGATGTTTTCCGGCTGATGCGCCGCACCTTCGAATGCCGACTGGAGGGCAGCACGCTGACCCAGGCCCAAGCGCGGGCCCTGGTTTACCTGGCGCGCCAGGAAGGCTGCCGCCAGGTCGAGCTGGCCGAACTGCTGGAGGTGCAGCCGATCACCCTGGCGCGGCTGATCGACCAACTGGCGCAGGCCGGACTGGTCGAGCGCCGCGCCGACCCCAAGGACCGGCGCGCCTACCAGTTGTTCCTGACTCCCGCCGCTACGCCCCATCTGCAGGCCATCGACCAGGCCGCGACCATGGTCCGCACCCAAGCCCTCGGCGGCCTCGACGAGGAGCAGATCGCCACGCTGCTGTTCGCTCTGGGGCAGATGCGCGACAACCTCGGCGCGCCGCGGGGCGCCGGGGCCAGCGCATGTTCCGGCAAGAACGAACAAGAACTCTCACCAGGAGTCGTGCCATGAGCCAAGCTCTGCCCGCCACCGAGCTTCCTGTTACCGAGTTGCCGGTCAACCCGTCCCGGCGGCGGCGTCAACGTTTGCTGCTGCTGGTGGTGGTGCCACTGCTCGCCGCGCTGCTCGGCGCCCTCGTCTATCTGCGCGGCGGCACCGAAGTCGAGACCGATAACGCCTACGTCGCTGCCGACAAGGTTCCGGCCAGCGCCGAGGTCTCCGGCACCGTCAGGGAGGTGCTGGTGCAGGAAAACCAGGCGGTCGTTGCTGGCCAGTTGCTGTTCCGTCTCGATCCCGCGACCTTCCACATTGCGGTCGCCCGGGCGGAGGCCAGGCTGGCGCAGGTACGCACCGATCTGGCCGCGCTCAAGGCCAGCTACCGTGCCAAGCAGGCGGAAATTACCCTGGCTCGTACTCGCCATGCCTTCGCCGTACGCGAGCAGCAGCGCCAGGCCGATCTGGTTGCGCGCAACTTCGTCTCCGCCGCCCGTTTCGACCAGGTGCGCCAGGCCAGCGATGTCGCCGCCCAGCAGATAGTTGCCCTCGAGCAGGATCTGCGGCGCATCGGCGAGTCGCTGGGCGGCAGCGTCGACGCCTCGGTCGAGGCGCATCCCGCCTACCTGGCGGCGCAGGCCGAGCGGGAGCAGGCTCGCCTCGACCTGGCGCGCACCGAGGTGCGCGCCGCGCTGCCGGGAACCGTCAGTCGGCTGCCCAAGCCGGGGCAATACCTCGACGCCGGCGGCACTGCGCTGACGCTGGTGGTCGACGGCAACCTGTGGGTCGAGGCCAACTTCACCGAGAAGGACCTTACCTACATGCATCCCGGCCAGCCGGTCGCCATCCACATCGACACCTATCCCGATGCGAGCTGGCATGGCGTGGTGGAGAGCCTGAGCCCGGCCACCGGCGCGGAGTTTTCGGTGATCCCGGCGCAGAACGCCACCGGCAACTGGGTGAAGATCGCCCAGCGGGTGCCGGTGCGCATCCGCCTCGACGCAGCGCCGGCCATGCCGCAACTGCGCGCTGGGCTGAGTGCCGTGGTGACGATCGACACTGGCCATCGCCGCAGCCTGTTGGGGCTGACGCTCTGAGGTTCGTCCCATGACCGTAGCCGGAGTGGAAAGCGCGCACCGCGGCTTCATCACCCTGTCGGTGATGCTGGCGACCACCATGCAGGCGCTGGACACCACCATCGCCAACGTCGCCTTGCCGCACATGCAGGGGGCGATGGGTGTGACCCAGGACCAGATCACCTGGGTGCTGACCTCCTACATCGTCGCCGCTGCGATCTGCATGCCGCTGACCGGCTTTCTCGCCGCCCGCCTCGGTCGCAAGCGCCTGTTCGTCGGCGCGGTGATCGGCTTCACCCTGGCCTCGATGCTCTGCGGCGCGGCACAGAGCATCGAGCAGCTGGTGCTGTTCCGCCTGCTGCAGGGCGTGTTCGGTGCCAGCCTGGTACCGCTGTCGCAGGCGGTGCTGCTCGACACCTGGCCGCCCGAACGCCACGGCTCGGCGATGGCGCTGTGGGGCGTGGGGGTGATGGTCGGGCCGATCCTCGGCCCGTCGCTCGGTGGCTGGCTGACCGAGTACTACAACTGGCGCTGGGTGTTCTACATCAACCTGCCGTTCGGCCTGCTGGCCTGGTTCGGCCTGGCCGCCTTCGTCCGCGAGACGCCGCTCGACCGCACCCGGCGCTTCGACCTGTTCGGCTTCGCCATGCTCAGCCTGGCTATCGGTGCGTTGCAGATGATGTTGGATCGCGGCGAATCGCTCGACTGGTTTTCCAGCCCCGAAGTGGTGGGCGAGGCAGTGCTCGCCGGTCTGGCGTTGTACCTGTTCGTTGCGCACATCTTCACCTGCGACCAGCCGTTCATCGAGCCGGGGCTGTTCCGCGACCGCAATTTCAGCGTCGGTCTGCTGTTCATCTTCATGGTCGGGGTGATCCTGCTGGCCACCATGGCGCTGCTACCACCGTTCATGCAGAACCTGATGGGTCACCCGGTGATCGATGTCGGCCAGCTGCTCGCCCCGCGCGGCGTGGGCACCATGCTGGCGATGATGACGGTCGGCCGCCTGGGCGGACGGATGGACGTACGCTACCTGATCTTCGCCGGCCTGCTGCTGACCAGCCTGTCGCTGTGGGAGATGACCGGCTTCACCCTCGACGTGAGCGGCTGGGACATCGTGCGCACCGGCTTCGTCCAGGGGCTGGGTCTGGGTTTCATCTTCGTGCCGTTGTCGACCATCACCTTCGCCACCCTGGCGCCGCACCACCGCAACGAGGGCACGGCGCTGTTCAGCCTGATGCGCAACATTGGCAGCAGTATCGGCATCTCGCTGGTGATCACTTATCTGGCACAGCGCACCCAGGCCAACCACGCGGCGTTTGCCGACTACCTCACGCCGTTCAGCCAGGCGCTGAAACAGGCGGGTGAAGCCGGCGTCTACAACCTGGAAACGGTGCAGGGGTTGGCGTCCCTCGACCGCGAAGTGAGTCGCCAGGCGGTCACCCTGGCCTACCTGCAGGATTTTCGCCTGATGATGTTCATCACCCTGGCGACCCTGCCGCTGCTCCTGCTGTTGCGCGGCCCGGAGAAGGCCCGCTGAGTCGCATCGGTACGGGCATGTTCGATTATTTTTCGATGGCTCGGGCAATGCGCTCGGGCTGGCCACCGCGTTGCTTCAGCCCTTGACGCAGACCAGCGGCCTTAGTCGCGCCACCCGCCGCGCCAGCCCGGCCTGCTCGGCGGCCTCGACCACCGCGGCGACGTCCTTGTAGGCCAGCGGGGCCTCCTCGGCGACGCCGCGCAGGCTCGGGCTGCGGATCAGGATGCCGCGCCGGGCCAGTTCGTCGACCACGCTACGGCCCTGCCAGCGGCGCAGCGCCTCGTGGCGGCTCATCGCCCGCCCGGCGCCGTGGCAGGCCGAGGCGAAGGCCTGGCTCTGGCTGCCACCGCCGGCCAGCACCCAGGACGCGGTGCCCATGCTGCCGCCGATCAGCACCGGCTGGCCGACCGCGCGGTATTCCGGGGGCAACTCATGGTGGCCGGGACCGAAGGCGCGGGTGGCGCCCTTGCGGTGGACGAACAGCCGGCGGCGCTGGCCGTCGACCAGATGGCTCTCCTCCTTGCAGGTGTTGTGCGACACGTCGTAGAGCAGCGGCATGGCGATGCCGGGGAACAGCTCGGCGAACGCCTCGCGCGCCAGGTGGGTGAGGATCTGCCGGTTGGCCAGCGCGCAGTTGATCGCCGCGCGCATGGCGCCGAGGTAGCTCTGCCCCAGTTCGGACTTCAGCGGTGCGCAGGCCAGCTCGCGGTCGACCAGGGCGATGCCGGCGCGCGGCGCGGCGATCACCATCTCACGCAGAAAATCGGTGCCGATCTGGTGGCCCAGGCCGCGCGAGCCGCAGTGCAGGGTGGCGAGCACGTCGCCGACCGCCAGGCCGTAGGCATGCGCCGCCGTCAGATCGAACAGCTCGTCGACCACCTGCACCTCCAGGTAGTGGTTGCCCGAGCCGAGGGTGCCCATCTCGTCGCGCTGGCGATGCTTGGCCTCGGCCGACACCTCGGCCGGCACCGCGCCGGCCATGCTGCCGCCTTCCTCGATGCGCGCCAGGTCCGCCGGGCTGCCGAAGCCCTGCTCGACCGCCCACTTGGCGCCGCCGCGCAGCATCGCGCCCATCTCCTTGCCGCTCAGGCGCAGCGCGCCGGTGCTGCCGAGGCCGGCCGGAATGCGTCGGAACAGCACGTCGGCCAGGCGCTCCTTGACCGCCTCGATGTCGGCCTGTTTCAACCCGGTGTGCAGCGTGCGCACGCCGCAGGAAATGTCGAAGCCGACCCCGCCGGCGGACACCACGCCGCCTTCGTCGGCGTCGAAGGCCGCCACCCCGCCGATCGGGAAGCCGTAGCCCCAGTGGGCGTCGGGCATGGCGTAGGCGGCGTCGACGATGCCCGGCAGGCCGGCGACGTTGGCCAGTTGTTCGCCGACCTTGGCGTCCATCGCCTCGAGCAGCTCGCGCGAGGCGAAGATCACCCCCGGCACGCGCATGGCACCGTGCTGGGGCATTTCCCATTCGAAGGGGCCGCGCTGGCGGAATTGGTCGAGGTTCATGGTCGGTCTCCTGCAGGAAGCAGTCGACTGACTATAGGTGAGCGCCCCCGGCCATGGAGGCCCGGTCATCCGGCCGCAAGACGCCGCTGCAGGTAGGCCAGCAGCACGTTCAGGGTGGTGAGCTGCTGGTAGTCGGCCTCGGGGATGTTCACCCCCAGGCGCTGGTGCAGGGCGGCGAGAAAGCGCAGCCAGTCCATCGAGTCGAGGTCGACCTCGTCGCGCAGGGGGCGGTCGCCGCGCAGGGTGGCGGGCTCGACCTCCGGGGCGATGCCCTGCAGGGCGGCGAACACCTCGCGGCGCAGTTGCGCGTCATCCATCGTCGTTGCTCCTCACAGACTGTCGGGTTGCTGCAGGCGGCGGCGCACCTCGGCGAGAAAGCGCGCGCCGTAGTGGCCGTCGCTGGCGCGGTGGTCGGCGGCCAGGCTGAACTGCGCGCTGGCCATCACGCACAACTTTCCATCATCGACCCACGGCCGCTCGGCGATCCGCCCGACGCCGACCAGCGCCACCTGCGGCGGGTAGATCACCCCGAACACACCGTCGACGCCCTGGTCGCCGAGCTGGGTGACGGTGAGGGTGGCGTCACCCAGCTCCGAGCTGCGCAGCGAGTAGCTGCGCGCGCGCTGCACCAGATCGCCCAGCTCGGCCATCAGCTGGGGCAGCGGCTTGTCGGCGACGTCGTGCAGCGCCGGGGCGATCAGCCCGCCCTGGCGCAGCGCCACCGCCACGCCGAGGTGGATGCCGGGGCCCGGCCGGAAGGCGCCGTCGATCCAGTAGCCGTTGAGCTGCGGGTAGTCGCCCAGCGCCAGGGCCACCGCCTTGAGCACCAGCACTCCGGGCAGCAGGCGCCGCTCGGGCGGCAGCTCGGCGTTGTAGGCGGCGAGCCAGGCCAGCGCGACCGCCATGGGCACCGTCTCGCTCAGGTAGTAGTGCGGGATCTCGCGCTTGGAGCGGCTCATCGCCGCGGCGATGGCCTGGCGCATGGCGGCGTGGCGGTCCTGCGCCGTGGCCGGTTGCACGGCGGGCTTTTGGGTCGCGACGGCCTCGACGTCGGCGAGGGTCACCGCGCCCTGCGGACCTGTGCCGGTCAGCGTGGCGGCGTCGATGCCCAGCTCGGCGGCACGCTGGCGCGCGACGGGGGTGATGCGGGTACGAGTAGCCGGGGCGGCGCCGGGCGTTGCGGCTGGCGGGGGATTCGGTGTTTGCGGCTGGGCTGCTTTCCTGGCTGCGACTGGGGCTGGGCGGCGCGGTGCGGTTTCCGCCGACTCGCCGGCCTCCAGCAGGGTGGCGATGGGCGTGCCCACCGGCACCTTGTCGCCGGGCTGGATCAGCAGCTCGAACACCCGGCCTTCCTGCCAGCACTCGATCTCCACCGCCGCCTTGGCGGTGTCGACCACCGCGACCACCTGGCCGCGATGCACCGCATCGCCCGGTGCCACCTGCCACTGCAGCAGGGTGCCGGCATCCATGTCGGCGCCGAGGGAGGGCATGCGGAATTCGATCATCGGCCGAGTAGTCCCCTGGCCGCCGCCACTATCGCCGGCACCTGCGGCAGCGCCGCGTCCTCAAGATGTTTGGCATAGGGCGTAGGCACCTCGGCGCTGCACACCCGCGCCGGCGGGGCGTCGAGGTCGAAGAACGCCTGCTCGACGATGCGCGCGATGATCTCGGCGGCCAGGCTGCCGCTGCGCCAGCCCTCGTCGACCACCAGCGCGCGGCGAGTGCGGCGCACCGACTCCATGATGGTGGCGTCGTCCAGCGGGCGCAGCACGCGCAGGTCGATCACCTCGGCGGAAATCCCCTCGCCGGCCAGCTGTTCGGCGGCCTCCAGCGCCTTGGCCAGGGTGCCGCCGTAGGCAATCAGGGTCAGATCCGAGCCCGCCCGGCGCACCCGCGCCGAGCGGATGTCGACCACCTCCGTCTCGTCCAGCTCGCCCTCGACGTTGTACAGCGCGCCCTGTTCGAACAGCAGCACCGGGTCGGGGTCCTCGAGCGCGGGCCAGAGCATGCCGCGGGCGTCCTCCAGGGTGGCCGGGGCGAGGATCTTCAGGCCGGGGATGTGCGCCAGCCAGCCCTCCAGGCTGTGCGAGTGCTGCGCCGCCAGCTGGCGCCCGGCGCCGGTGGTCATGCGCACCACCAGCGGCACCGAGAACTGCCCGCCGGACATGTGGCGCAGGGTGGCGGCGGTGTTCATCAGCTGGTCGAGGGCGAGCAGGCAGAAGTTCACCGTCATCACCTCGACGATCGGCCGCATGCCGCCGAGCGCCGCGCCGATGCCGGCGCCGACGAAGGCCAGCTCGGACAGCGGGGTGTCGCGCACGCGCTGCTCGCCGAACTCGTCGACCAGGCCCTTGCTCACCGCGAAGGTGCCGCCGTAGCGGCCGACGTCCTCGCCCATCAGGAACACCCGCGGGTCGCGCGCCAGTGCCTCGCGCATTGCTTCGCGCAGCGCCTCGCGGTAGCTGGTGCGGCTCATGGCTGCCGCTCCGGGGTGTAGACGTCGGTCAGCAGCGACTCGACCGGCTCCAGGCTGCCGGCCTCGGCGCAGGCCACCGCCGCCTCCACCTCGGAAGCCGCCTCGGCCTCCAGCGCCGCCACGCCGCTCGCGTCGAGCAGGCCGTCGGCGATCAGCCGCGCGGCGTAGCCCTTGATCGGATCGCGCTGGCGCCAGGACTCCACCTCGGCCTTGTCGCGGTACAGCTCGGGGTCGAACATCGAGTGGGCGCGGAAGCGGTAGGTCTGGTACTCGAGGAACACCGGGCCGTGGCCGGCGCGCACCTGCTTGGCGGCCAGGCGGGTGGCCTGGTGCACGGCGACCACGTCCATGCCGTCCACCGCGCGGGCCGGCACGCCGAATGCGACGGCCTTGGCGGCCAGGTCGGTCTGCGCCTGGGCGCGGGCCAGCGCGGTGCCCATGGCGTAGTAGTTGTTCTCGCAGCAGAACAGCACCGGCAGCCGCCACAGCGCGGCCAGATTCAGCGACTCGGCGGCGGCGCCCTCGGCCATGGCGCCGTCGCCGAAGAAGCAGGCGGTGACGCGCTGGCCACCCTGCAGGCGCTCGGCCAGCGCCAGGCCCACCGCCAGCGGCAGGCCGCCGGCGACGATGGCGTTGCCGCCGAGAAAGCGCGTGGCGGCGTCGAACAGGTGCATGGAGCCGCCGCGCCCGCGGCAGCAGCCCTCCAGCCGGCCATACATCTCGGCCATGATCGCCGCCATCGGCACGCCCCAGAGCAGGGCGTGGCCGTGCTCGCGGTAGGTGGCGACCACCGCATCCATCGGCTCCAGGGCGTGCAGCGCGCCGGTGGCCACCGCCTCCTCGCCGATGTACAGGTGCAGGAAGCCGCGGATCCTGCCCTCGCCGTACAGCTCGGCGCTGCGCTCTTCCAGGCGGCGGATGCGCAGCATGTCGCGCAGCAGGCTGATGGCGAACTCGGCCGGGTAGGGCACCGCGCTCATCACGGATTCTCCAGGGTCGAGGTGTCGCCCTCGGGCAGACCCAGTTCGCGGGCCTTGAGCAGACGGCGCATCAGCTTGCCGCTGCGCGTGCGCGGCAGACTCGCGAGGATGTCCAGCTCCTTGGGCGCCACCGCCGCGCCGAGGCGCTTGCGCGCGTGGCCGAGCAGCTCGTCGTGCAGCGCCTCGCTGGCTGTGAAGTCGCCCTTGAGCGAGACGAAGGCCTTCACCGTCTCGCCGAGGATCGGGTCGGGCTTGCCGATCACCGCCGCCTCGGCCACCGCCGGGTGCTCGAGCAGCGCGCTCTCCACCTCGAACGGGCCGATCAGGTGGCCGGCCGACTTGATCACGTCGTCGCTGCGGCCGACGAACCAGTAGTAGCCGTCGGCGTCGCGGCGGGCCAGGTCGCCGCTCAGGTACCAGTCGCCGGCGAAGCAGCGCCGGTAGCGCTCCTCCTGGCCGAGGTAGGCGCGGAACATCCCCGGCCACGGCTGTTTGAGCGACAGTTCGCCGATGGCCTCGTCGCCCAGCATCTCCAGCGAACCGTCCTCGCGCTGGTGGACGATGGCCGCCTCGATGCCCGGCAGCGGCTGGCCCATCGAGCCCGGCTTGATCGCCATGGCCGCGGTGTTGGCCAGCATGATTCCGCCGGTTTCGGTCTGCCACCAGTTGTCGTGGATCGGCAGGCCGAGCACCTCCTGGCCCCACCACACCGCCTCCGAGTTGAGCGGCTCGCCGACGCTGGCGACGAAGCGCAGGGCGGGATACTTATGCGCGCGGGCGAGCTGGTCGCCGGCCTTGATCAGCAGGCGGATGGCGGTGGGCGCGGTGTACCAGACGCTGACCTGCTCGCTCCTGAGGATGCCGTACCAGCGCACCGCGTCGAAGTCGGCGCAGTCGACCACGCTGGTGACGCCGAGCAGCAGCGGGGCGAGGATGCCGTAGGAGGTGCCGGTGACCCAGCCGGGGTCGGCGGTGCACCAGAACACGTCGTCCGGATGCAGGTCGAGGGCGTACTTGGCGGTGACCAGGTGGGTCAGCGCCGCGCCGTGCACGTGCAGCGCGCCCTTGGGCGTGCCGGTGGTGCCGCTGGTGAAGTGCAGCAGCGAGGGGCTGTCGGCCGTGGTCGCCGCCACCGCGAACTCTTCGCCGGCCTGGTCCATCAGCTGGCGCAGGTCGTGGGTGCCGGGGATCTGCACCTTGCCGCCGTTGTCGTCGAACAGCAGCACCTGCTTGAGCAGGGGTAGCTGGTCGCGGATTGCCGCCACCTTGCGCCGGTACAGGGACTCGCTGGTCAGCAGCACGCTGCCCTCGCCCAGATGCAGGCGGGTCTCCAGCGGCTCCGGGCCGAAGGCGGAGAACAGCGGCGACACCACGCAGCCGGCCTTGAGGCCGCCGAGCACGCCCAGGTACAGCTCCAGGCCGCGGTTGCACAGCACGAACAGCCGCGCGCCGGGCGGCACACCAAGGTCGTGCAGCACGTTGGCGAAGCGGCTGGTCTGCCGCGCCAGCTCGCCGTAGGAAATCTCGCGGCGGCAGCCGTCGCGGAACAGCAGGCGCAGCGCGCAGTGCTCGCGCAGCGGCCCGGCGGCATGCCGGTCGACCGCCTCGAAGGCGAGGTTGAGGCCGCCGCCGGGCAGGCCGCTCAGCCCCCTGGCTTCCTCCGCCCAGGAAAAGGCGGCGCGCGCCTCGGCGGTGGCCGGCCAGTTGGGCGTTACCCGCAGCTCGGCGGGCGTCTTGTCGATGCGGTCCGCGCGCATGGCGTCACTCCATGCCCGGCATGGGCGGCTCGTGTTCGTGCTCGTCCTTGCCGGGCACCTCGGTCAGGGTCGCCTCGGTGAGCAGCAGCACGCTGGCCACCGACACCGCGTTCTCCAGGGCGATGCGCACCACCTTGGTCGGGTCGACGATGCCGGCCTGGTACATGTCGACGTACTGGTTGGTCGCCGCGTCGAAGCCCACCGGCCCGCTCTCGCCGAGGATGCGCGCGACCACCACGCCGGCGTCCACCGCCGAGTTCTCGGCGATGGTGCGGGTCGGCGCCTCCAGCGCGCGACGCAGGATCTGCACGCCGGTCTTCTCGTCGCCGGCGCACTGTTCCTCCAGCGCGGCCAGCGCCGGCACCGCGCGCAGCAGGGCCATGCCGCCGCCGGGGACGATGCCTTCCTCGATGGCCGCGCGGGTCGCGGCGATGGCGTCGTCGAGGGCGTCCTTGCGGGTCTTCATCTCCGCCTCGGTGGGCGCGCCGACGCGGATCACCCCGACCCCGCCGGCCAGCCGGGCCAGGCGCTCCTGCAGCTTCTCGCGGTCGTAGTCGCTGCTCGCCGCCTCGATCTGCTTGCGGATCTGCGCGATGCGCGCCTCGATGGCGTCCTTGCGCCCGCCGCCGCCGATCAGCGTGGTGCTCTCCTTGTCGACCACCACCCGCTTGGCGCGGCCGAGCTGGCGCAGCTCGACCTGCTCCAGGCGCAGGCCCAGCTCGCTGGAGATCACCTGGCCGGCGGTGAGCACGGCGATGTCCTGCAGCATCTCCTTGCGCCGGTCGCCGAAGCCCGGCGCCTTCACCGCCACCGCGCGCAGCACGCCGCGGATCTGGTTGACCACCAGGGTGGCCAGCGCCTCGCCCTCGATGTCCTCGGCGATGAACAGCAGCGGGCGGCCGCTCTTGGCGATCTGCTCGAGCAGCGGCACCAGCTCCTTGAGCAGGCCGATCTTGTGGTCGCAGAGCAGCAGGAAGGGATCATCGAGCACCGCCTGCATCTTCTCCGGGTCGGTGATGAAGTAGGGCGAGATGTAGCCGCGGTCGAAGCGCATGCCCTCGACCACGTCGACCACCGTCTCGGTGGTGCGCGACTCCTCGACGGTGATCACCCCCTCGCCGCCGACCCGCTCCAGCGCGTCGGCCACCAGCTCGCCGATGGGCGCGTCGTTGTGCGCCGAGATGGCCGCCACCTGGGCCTTCTCCTTGCGCGTCTGCACGGTGCGCGACTGTGCCTTCAGCGAGTCGACCGCCGCCTGCAGGCCGCGGTCCAGGCCGCGCTTGAGGTCGATGGCGCTGGCCCCGGCGACCACGTTGCGCACGCCGTCGGCGAGGATCGCGTGGGCCAGCACGGTGGCGGTGCTGGTGCCGTCGCCCACCGCCTCGCCGGTGCGCTCGGCGGCCTGGCGCAGCATCTGCGCACCGAGGTTCTCCTCCGGGTCCTCCAGCTCGACCTGCTTGGCGATGGTCACCCCGTCGTTGCACACCATGGGCGTGCCCCACTTCTTCTGGATCAGCACCGACTTGGACTTCGGCCCCAGGGTCACGCGGATCGCGTCGGCCAGCTGGGTGGCGCCGCGCAGCACCTTCTCGCGGGCGGCGTTGCGAAACAGCAGCTTGGTGTGGGGCATGGGCGGACCCTCCCTCGGGATTGGGGAGCGGTAGCCACGCCTTGCGCAGGATCAGGCTGCCGCCGGAGTCCTTTCAGCGTAGCGAGGGGGAGGGGAGTTCGCCGGACCGTTCGGCCTTCGCGAGGGAGCATGGTGCGCCGTGCGCACCATGGCTCAGACGTCGACCGCCGCCTGGGTCAGTCACCGGCTGTCCGCCTGTTGCGCGACCTTCAGCTCGCTGAACGACACACCCTTGGTTTGCGCTGCCGGCTGGTGGCGCTCCACGGTGGTGCCGCGCCGGCGAAGGCCTCTGTCAGCGTGGCCCCGGTACCGTGCCCGTCGATGTCGACTTCGTGGGGGACGATTTGCGAGTGCATGGGGATGGCCCGCTGCTGGCTGCAGCCGATCACCATGATCACGGCGCCAAGTGGTGGTTGCCGATATTTGAGTAGTCGTAGGTAAAGACGATCCGCGGGTCCGCCCGGATCAGCCGTTCATCCTTGCCGGCGTAATGCAGCCGGCTGAGCAGGTCCTTGATGAGGTTGAGTCGCGCCAGGCGTTTGTTGTCGGCGTGTACCAGCGTCCACGGTGCTGTCGGGGTATGCGTGCGCGCCAGCATTTCGTTGCGGGCCTGGCTGTAGGCCCGCCACTGCTTGAGCGCCTGGTCGTCGATCGGGCTGGTTTTCCATTGCTTGAGCGGGTCCGACCTGCGGTCCGCTAGGCGTTTCTTCTGCTCGATCTTGCTGATGTCGAGATAGTACTTGAGGAGCTTCACGCCGGAGCGGACCAGCATGTTCTCGAACTCCTGGACCGAGCCCATGAACTCCTCGTATTCGGCTGTGGTACAAAAGCCCATCACCCGCTCTACACCGGCACGGTTGTACCAACTGCGGTTGAACAGCACGAGCTCCTGAGCGGTCGGCAAATAAGGTACATAACGCTGGAAGTACCATGACGAGCGGTCGCGGTCGGAGGGTTTGCCGAGGGCGACGACGCGAGTTTCGCGCGGGCTCAGATGCTGGATGATGCGCTTGATCGTGCCGTCTTTGCCGGCCGCATCGCGGCCTTCGAGGATGATCAGGATCTTGTCGTTGCATCTGATGAAGTGCCGCTGCAGCTTGACCAGTTCGACCTGCAGGCTGCGCAGGGTCTTCTTGTAGGCCTTTTTCGAGGGCGGGTGCACGTCCCCGCTCGATTCCGGTCGTTCGCCTTGCTTGCCCATATGCCTGCCTCACCCACTGCCGCGGCAGACCATGGGTGTTGCGTCGCCCATTGGTTGCAGCCGCCTGTCATGCTAGTTAAGTTCAAGATTGCTGTGCGTGGAAAAAGGCGCGCGTGGGCATGGGTAATCGCCCAGCCGCCTCGCCAGGGGATCATGCCTCCCCGGCGTCGCCACCCGGCTGCTGGGCCGGGAAGGCGTTGACCGCCTTGCGCATGGTCGGGAAGTACAGGGTGTCATCGGCCTCGAGCGCATGCGCCTTGCGCCATTCCATGAGTTCCTGGTAACGCCCGGCGACTACCAGCTGGATGCCCTTCTGGCGCAGCGTGGCCTTCAGGTCCTCAAGCGCCAGGTAGCCGGTCACATCCATCTGCGTCACCGGCATGGCATCCAGCACCAGCCAGCGCAGGTCCTCGCCGGCCCGCTCGATGGCGTGCTGCACCTGCTGTTTGAAGTAGGCGGCATTGAAGAACACCACCGGCGCATTGAAGCGCAGCAGCAGCAGGCCGGGGTGGGTGGTTGCCTCCGGATGGGCCGCCACGGGATGGAAGCCGGACATGCCGGGCAGCTTGCCCAGCACATCGACCCGCGGCCGCGAGGAGAGCCTGACGAAGCGGATCAGCGAGAGGGCGAGCACCACCAGGATCGCCTTGATGGCGCCCACCCAGATCACGCCGAGGGTGGCCAGCATCGCCAAGGCGAACTCGACCCGGCTGAAGCGGAACAGCAGTGCCAGGGCCCGCACATCGATCAGCGATATCGATGCCATGATCAGCACCGCGGCCAGCGCCGCGATCGGCACGAAGCGCAGGGGTTCGCTGAGGAACACCAGCACCAGTCCAATGGCCAGCGCCGCTATGACGCCGGTCAGCTGGGTGCGGCCCCCCGCAGCGTCGCTCATTGCGGTCCGCGAGTCGGCACCGCTGATGGCGAAACTCTGGGTGACCGCCGCCGCGATGTTGGCCGCGCCCAAGGCGGCGAACTCTCGGTCGGCATCGATATCGTAGTGGTTCTTGGCGGCGAAGCTGCGCGCCGTGAGCATCATGCTGGAGAAACTGACCAGCGCCAGCCCCATCGCTGCCGCCGCCAGCTCGTCGAACAGGTGCCAGGGAACGTGCGGCCAGCGCAGCTCCGGCAGGCCGGCGGGCACCGCGCCGATGACGGCCACCCCACGCTGATCGAGATTGAAGATAGCAACCACGGCTGCGGCGACCAGCAGCGCCAACAGAGCGGCTGGCAGGCGCGGCAGCAGGCGCGGCGAGATCAGCAGCACGGCGAAGGCGCTCAGCCCGACCAGCAGGGTCGGCCAGTGGTAGTCGGCATACTGCTCGATCAGTTGCAGCGCAGCCGGCACAATGCCGGGCGCATCGACGGATACCCCGGCCAGCTTGCCCATCTGCCCGGCGAGAATGTGCAGGGACACCCCATTGAGGAAACCGACCAGGATGGGCTTGGAGAGAAAGTCGGCCAGCGCCCCGAGGTGGATGAAGCTCGCCAGGATGCAGAGCACCCCGGTCAACCCGGCGAGGGCAACCGACAGCGAGAGATAGAGTTCGCCATCGCCGGCGGCGAGCGGGACCAGCGCCGAAGCCACCAGCGCGCAGGTTGCGGCGTCCGGCCCGACGATCAGCTGGCGCGAGGTGCCGAACAGGGCATAGACCAGCAGCGGCAGTATGCTGGCATACAGGCCGACCACCGGGCTGAAGCCGGCGAGCTGGGCATAGGCGACACCGACCGGCAGGGCGACGGCGGCCACCGACACGCCAGCGACCAGGTCGTCCGGCAGATCGTGGCGTTGATAGGCGAGCAGCGCCGCGAAGCCTGGAGCCAGGCGCTTCATCCAGCGGGAGAAACGACCGTGCTGCGCTTTGCCCATGCTGGAGTCCTATGCCTGAGGCCAGCAATCAGCGGCCGCTGGATAAACCGGATGCTACCTGGCAAGACAAGCCTGGACGCCCTCCCTTGTCGCTCCGCCGGCAGCCGCGCACGGAGGCGCCCACCATGCCTTGAGCAAAATCAGGCCGTCGCCGGGATTTCTTCAGCGTAGCGAGAGGGAGGGAAGTTCGCCGGGCCGTCCGGCTGGTGCCTTCGCCTGCCTGCGGGAGAGGGGGAGATGGTTTCTGTGGCGACAGTTCAGACGTCGACCACCGCCTGCGCCAGCCACTGGCCGTCCGCCTGCTGGCACACCTTCAGCTCGCAGAACGACACCCCCTTGGCCTCCGCTGCCGGCTGGTGCCGCGCCACATCCACAGTCTCGCCCCAGGCGGTGGCGTGCAGGCGGGTACCGGTGATCTGCACCTTGAAGCGCGAGAACAGCAAGTGGCGGGTGGCCATGCGATAGATCAGCGCGTTCAGCCAGTCGACCAGCAGCAGCTCCACATCTGGGGCGTCACCGTCGATGGTCACCGACTGTTTCGGCACGACGGTGGCCGGGTCGCAGATCACCGCGGTCAACGCCAGTGCCGCGCCGGCGAAGGCCTCGTCCAACGTGGAGCCGGTGCCGCGCACGCCGATGTCGGCTTCGTGGGGGAAGGTTTGCGCGGGCATGGGGTGGGCTGAGCGTGTGAGTGGTTTGGGTAGAGTAGCTGGGCAGAGGCTTGCTGGGTTGGGAGACTCTTTCCTGTTGATGTTGCAGCCGCCGGCCCTCACGCGAAGTTCTGGAGCAAGTTGAACGGAGGTGTTGACAGCGTTTTTCAAGGCTGTATTATTCGCCTCCTC
>RCUJ01000581.1_pt1 | contig 20822 bp, 17 predicted proteins | sample 2166321 | NCBI WGS metagenome assembly RCUJ01 (sample SAMN09932808, study PRJNA488358) | compost metagenome | feature: garden; material: soil; isolation source: compost soil in an enriched community after 118 h of incubation | place: Germany: Experimental Botanical Garden Goettingen | collected... | reverse complement strand
AATGCGCAGCGTCCCTTGGCAAGGGCCGGCATGGTCCCTACCCGGCACGCGAACCGGCATGAGTTTTCACTTCGATTGGAATTCTTTTCATTAAAAATGGAATCAGCTAGCTATGGCCAACTGTCTCGCGGCAACGTTAAAAACCAGCATGGGCGCCGTGTGTGGAATGTTTCATGTCGTGATGTCGGACCTTTGCTAGAGGAGTATCCGCGGTGCGGCGCTGAACTACCCCGCTCCGAAGCGTACCCCCAGCTCGGCAACACTCTTGGCCACGCAACTGCTACCGCTCATGCACCTAACGACCTGAGCGACCTTGGCAAGATGCCGGCCCGGGCACTGCACACAAAGCATTCGATACACCTAAAGGTTTCCATAGTAGTCACTAGAAACTTTTGGTTTACACAGCCTATTGAAATTACTGCCTACCTACCCTTCGGCGACCATTAGAAAATAAAATGGAGTCATTAAATTCTGGAATGGAATCTGAATCCAACCGACCAAAATATGGTTACAAGTCAAGCAAAGACACGCCAAGCTGCTCTTTTTCTTAGGAGAATAATTACAACAGCGGCAGAAAACCTTAGCAGACCTTCGAGGCAACGTCGGCAACAATGACGATGTTAAACATGGATGTGCCTGGAGTACCGGAAGCATAGACGCCCTACCCAATTCACTGGCCGCACACCGAGCTAATTTCCTACAACCTTTATGAGTGAGCTGCCCCGCGGGTTGCGAGATATGCCGACTACGGTTTTGTCGAGTCTTGAGCCGCCAGCAACGCGAAGATACCAATGAAAAGGCGCTCGCTAACGGACGCTGGTATCCGGCTGGCGTCGAAGTACGTGAACCATGGTCCAGCATCGACCTGAAGACCACGCCAAACAGTTTCACATCCCTGAGCCAGCAGAGGTGTGGACGCTGCCTCGACTGCCTGCCTGTGCTGTGGGATTTGTGGCGACAGCTGGCCATCGCCTCCCCTCGCAGACTTACTAGCAAGGGCGCCGGAATCATCGAGCTGCCAGACGAGCTGCTGAAGCAGATGGGCATAGAGGACCTTCGGCCATTGCCTCGAAGGTCTGCAAAGGTTTTCTGCCGCTGTTGTAAAGACAAAGTCACGCCGAGCAGAAGATAAGGCCGCTGGCGCTGGGGCACAAGAACTGGCGCTTTACCGGGTCATTGCGCAGCGGCAACGTGCGGCCGCGCTGATGAGTCTAATCCAGTCGGCCAAGCTCAACGGACATGATCCGTACTTGTATTTGAAGGACGTATTGGCGCGGCTACCGATGCAGCGGGCGAGTGAGATTGCCGAGCTGTTTGTAGTGGTCTAATGAAACCGGACAGGACACTCAAGATTTCAACGCAAAGGCACTCTATTGGCCAATCCCAGCACGGGTCAGATTGGGTTGACGCTTTTGAGCATAGTGAACTGAGTATCCCAGCAGTTTCCCCGACGGTTCATGCTTTAGCGCATTGCTTCAGTTGTATTGGTCTACGGATTACGGAAACAATCGAAGCAAAAATTTCGCCGTTCAAGAGGTGCATGGCAGCAGACCAAAAAATTAGATCGCTGGATTAAAGTCAGAACTAACCTGGACACAACAATTTCTACTTGTTTCTTGCGTAGGCCAATTGTAAATCCGTTGCACAAGCCTTATTACTCCGTCCATTAAGAACGAAATAGCCGCTTTGTCGACAAGGAGCCCATCCTTGAGTTTACTTCCAACGTTACCGATAACGATCTGTGGGTAAACGACCTGTACGGCCTGAATAGCCACTAGGGTTTCATTCAATTGCTGATGCGCCCTCACACCACCGGTGAAGGCAGGAGATGCCGTAAAGGTAAGAACCGGTTTTCCAGTTAGCGTAGACTTACCGTGGGGTCGAGATATCCAATCCAACGCATTCTTCAGAACACCTGACATTCCATGGTTGTACTCCGGCGAACCAATAAGCACGGCGTCGGCGTTTCGTACCGCCTCACGCAGAGCCAGCACGGCTGATGGTGTTGCATCTCCATCAAGGTCTTCGTTGTAGGGTGGCACATCATGTAACTCATGAAGGTTCAACGTCACGCTGGGGGGAAGCTGTTCGGCAATCGTACGCAGCACTGCACAATGGGCTGAGTCTTTTCTCAAACTGCCCGACAAACCAAGAATTTTTACTGTTACGTCCATCTATAGACTCCTCGATTGTTCAGCCGCGTTGCAACGCCTTGGCCAACACCAATACACAGCGTTGCCAACGATTTTCGTGCATTACGGCGCTGCATTTCTTGAAGCAACGTGACAAGCATTCGACGAACTGAAACGCCAATAGGATGGGAGGGCTTCGACACTAGCGGTTGCTTGCCCCAACCATGAAAAAGATCGCCTTCGCCGAATGCTGAGACTTGTTGCGCCAGGCATGACGGGTACCGTTCTGAATCACCACATCGCCCGGACGGATCACCCGCTGCTCGCCATTGTCGAGTTCCAGCCAAAGCTCACCTTCCAACAACACCCCATAATCGATAGTCGGTGTCTTGTGCATGCCTGGATGTTCGGCTTCAAAACAATCGAACAAACCAGGTAGCGCGACCGCCATTTCGTTGAAGGCTCGCTGCGGATCCACTGGAGAGGCCATTACGCTGTCGGGTGGAAAGCTGACGGCCAACAATGAGGTCTCCCCGACTCCGGGAATGAGCGAGCCTTGCAGTTGTGTCAGGTCTTCCGGTGTTTCAGACAACCGAGGAGGACAGGACGTGGCCCACAGTTGGGCCATGCCATGCCCGGGGATGTCGACAAAGTCGGTGGCACGGCGGGCCGCGCCATCGGTAATGAACACGGCCTGTCCACTCAAATCGTGCCCCGTCACTATTCTTCGTATTTGCATCGGACAGTCTCCAATATCTGGAATCGATCCGCCGTAGACATGCATCTATGACGGCTTGGGTCTCCTGAGCGGTGGCGTATGCACACCACTCAGGGCTTATTTCATGGGCAGATGACGTAGTTGCTGAAGCCGCCATGGCGGTTTTCGATACCGGTGATCGCGCTGTTGACGTCTTCCAGACTGAAGGCGGTGTTTTCGAAGAACGAGAGATCAAGCACCCCGGATTCAACCATGTCCGCCATGGCTTGGCCTTGTCCGGTGGTAAACCATGCAGATCCGCTGATCTGGATGTCGTTGTCCATGATCCAGTGAAGATCGATAGGGACTTCGCCGGCGATGGCGCCGACGTTGACCAGGTGCCCACCGCGGTGGAGGGATTTAAGGGCCTGAGTCAGGCTCTCGTGCGGTGCCCCCGGGCCCAAGGCATCAATGACGACATCGACACCTTCGCCATGGGTCACTTCACTGACCCACTGGTCAGTCGGGACTGCACCGAGGGTGTGAATTTCAATCCGGCCCGGGGCCGCCAGGTCTTTCACTTTCTGGAACAGATCCTGGTTTCTGGCGGTGCCGAGGATTTTACGAACGCCCATAGCCAACGCCAGGGCGACGGCGCCCAGGCCGAGTGTCCCGCTGATCCCGTTGATCAGCACGGTGCTGCCGGGACTAACGTTGGCCTTGAGCAATGCTTTGTAGGCGGTGCCCAGATAACCCAGTCGCGCGGAGGTTTCGAAGCTGATGTTGTCTGGCAGTTTGACCAGGCTGTATTGCGGGGCAGGGATGTACTCGCAAAGACCACCGTAGGGGTAGTCTTCGAACATGCGCGGGCTTTTCGGTGTGAAGCCGAAATAACCGTTGAACGTATAGGCGGTGCACGCAATGGTGTTACCCGCGCGGCATGCCCGGCATGAACCGCAGTGTCTTCCCGGATTGACGTACACCCGGTCGCCGACCTTGAAGTCATAGACCTGGGCGCCGACGGCTTCGATGACACCGGATGGATCAAGTCCAAAAATCGCAGGCAGCATAGGCAGCGGATTCTGCGGGAACCATTTGACCCAGTTGGTGAGGATGTTGTGCAGATTCGGGACGATCCCGCACGCCTTGATCTTTACCAGCACCTCGGTAGGGCGAATCCCGGGGATGGGCACTTGTTCGATAACCATGGGTTTACCGCCTTCATACAGACGTGCGGCGCGCATAGTTTTGGTAGTCATGATGTTCTCCAACACACATATTGTTTTTGTAGTGGTACGCAACCCGTGAAGCACGCTTCAAATTTTCGGCACTAACGCAGTCCGTCTTCGCCCTTCACGTCGGCGGCAGCCAGACCGCCCAGTCGCGCATGAATCCGGCCACCGGTGGCCATGGCCACACCAAAAGCGATTTCGCCGCGACGAGGGCCGTCCCAAACGGTCATTTCAGCCACACCGAAGTGGCTGCGAACATAGGCCGCCTGGATGTGCCCGAGCGGGATCATCACCCGGCAACCAGGGCCACCGATGGTCTTCGCCGCCGGAACAATCGCCTTCGGATTACCGAGGACTTCGCGCATTGCCCAGCCGCCTGCTTCGTGCCAGACAGCACCGTGTTCCAGTTCACCATCCTCGCCAACGATCGCCCCTTTGCCATAGGCCTGCACTTTATCGACCCCACCTAGCGCGATGATCAACCGGTTGGATAAATCGGCGCCCAAGGCTCGCAACTCCTCCATAAAGGGCAGCAAACTCTCGACGTATTTGCCTGCATAGGGGTTTTCCACAATCGCCGTCGCAACTGCGATTGTCAGCGGAGTTGACGCTGCCGGGCCGCCTTCGTGAAACACCTGCTCCACATCGAGCTTAAATTTGCGGATTTTCACCAGTGACATGCTTGCTCTCCTGCTAGACCCGCTCGCTAAGAGTTTTTTTCAGCGGGCTTCCCTAGTATGCATTTTATAGGGTATCGTGCAAGGACTTAGTTTTTACGCACAAAAGGAAAACAACAATGAAGCTGATTTCGTATCACAAAGATGGCAAGCCGGGCTTCGGCGCAGTAGTCGAAGGCAATGTCGTCGACCTGGCCAAGCAGTTCCCCGCTGCAGTCAATTTGGCCGGTTTGTTATCCGACCCGATCCTACTGGAGCAGGCCAAGGCCTATACCGCTGGGGCAACAGCCGACTACGCCTTCAATGACGTGCAATTGGATCCGGTTATTCCCGCGCCGGGGAAGATCATCTGCGTGGGCATTAACTACGTCGCACATGCTGAAGAGGCTGGCCGCAAAGTCGGTCAATACCCTGTGATTTTCCAACGCTTCGCCGAGACGCTGTTGGCCCACAATGCACCGCTGGTCCGACCGATCGTCTCCCAGGAGTTTGATTTCGAGGCCGAGTTGGCCGTAGTAATAGGAAAGGGCGGCGCACATATCCAGCCTGAAGACGCCATGGCCCATGTGGCGGGGTACACCTGCTTCAACGACGCTAGCGTGCGCGATTGGCAGTTCCATACCCATCAATACGGCATGGGCAAGACCTTCCGCAGCACCGGCGCACTGGGGCCTTGGCTCGTTACGGCCGATGAGATAGCCGACTACCGCGAACTACGCGTAGTCGGTGTGCTGAATGGTGAGCAGCTGCAGGAAGGTGCGTTATCCGACCTGGCCTTCGACATTCCTCACCTCATTTCCTATGTATCCAAGGCACTGACCTGGAATCCGGGGGACATTCTGGCCACTGGTACGCCGAGCGGTATCGGTTTCAAACGCACGCCCCCGATCTTCCTGAAACCCGGCGATATCTTCGAAGTGGTCATCACACAGATTGGGACCCTTTCTAATCCAGTAATTGACGAAGCGTGATTTCTTCCACTGAACAATCATAAAACGGGAATTTACTGCTATGGCTACTCTGCCAAAAATCAATTTCACCCACACCGGCACGTTCTGTGAAAATCTCGACGGGATGGTCGACTTTTATTGCCAAAAGATCGGCTTCATCGTCAGCGACAAGGGGGTCGCATCAACCGGCCATCGCCTGTTTTTTCTGACCCAGAACCCCGAAGTTCATCATCAACTGGTTTTATTTGACGGCAAACCGAGCGACCTGCCATTCAACCCGATCAATCAGCTCTCGTTCCTGCTCGACACGATCGAAGATCTCAAAAGCTTCTATCAGTTTGCTAAAGAAAACGGCATCGAGAACATTGATCAAGTCGATCATGGCAACGCCTGGTCGATGTATTTCAAAGACCCTGAGGGCAATCCAATCGAGATGTATGTCGACTCGCCCTTTTACACCAGTCAACCATGCCGCGAGCCACTCGACCTCGACATGAGCGCCGAAGAGATCAACGCCAGAACGGAAGCGATGTGCCGCCGTCGCCCTGGATTCCAGACCCGTGCCGAATGGGTGCAATCGACGGCTGATCGAATCGCTCAACAACGCGTGCGCTGGTAATCCACCTCTGCGCGGCCCGCCTTTTTTCGGGCCGCGCGAACATGCGGATATGTATAACGATATGCATAAGAATCTAATTGCGGGGCAATGGCTGGACGGCTCTGGCGTTCGGGAAAACTTCAACCCTTCGGATACCAACGACCTGGTCGGTCTATACGCCCAGGCATCCGCGGACGATACTCAGAAGGCCATCGCCGCCGCCGAACAAGCACAACCCCTGTGGGCCGCTAAAAGCCCGCAGCAGCGTGCAGATGCGCTCGATTTTATCGGAAGTGAAATTCTCCTGCGCCGCCAGGAAATAGGCATCCTGCTAGCCCGCGAGGAAGGCAAAACCCTACCGGAAGCGATTGCCGAAGTCACTCGCGCCGGCCAGATATTCAAGTTCTTCGCAGGTGAGGCACTGCGCATCCAGGGCGAGCACCTGGACTCCGTCCGATCCGGGATCGAAGTCGATATTTTGCGGCAACCGGTGGGGGTCATTGGCATCATTGCCCCATGGAATTTTCCCATTGCGATTCCGGCCTGGAAAATCGCGCCGGCTCTGGCTTACGGCAACTCGGTGGTCTTCAAACCAGCCGACCTGGTGCCTGGCTCCGCCTGGGCGTTGAGCGAAATAATCCATCGTGCGCAACTGCCCGACGGAACCTTCAACCTGGTCATGGGGCGCGGCAGCGTCGTGGGCCAGACCCTGGTCGAATCTCCCCGGGTGAAGGCACTCAGCTTCACCGGTTCGTCGGATACCGGCCGGCAGATCCTGCAATCCGCTGGCGCCCGTTTCGCCAAGCTGCAACTGGAGATGGGTGGCAAGAACCCGCTGGTGGTGTTGAATGACGCAGATCTGGCGCAGGCCATCGAGTCCGCGGTGCAAAGCGCCTACTTCTCGACTGGACAACGCTGCACGGCCTCCTCACGTTTCATCGTCGAGAAAGGCATCTATCGACGCTTTACCGAAGGAGTGCAGGCCCGGCTGAAGACCCTGCAGGTGGGGCATGCTCTGAATACCGACACGCAGATCGGCCCCGTCGCCGAGCAGACGCAATACGAGCAGAACCTTGCCTATGTAGACATCGGCTTGGGCGAAGGGGCCGTGCTGGCCTTTGGCGGTCAGCCTTTGATGCGTGATACCCATGGCTACTTCATGAGTCCTGCGCTGTTCGTCGATGCTGACGCTCAAATGCGAATCGCCCAGGAAGAAATCTTCGGGCCAATAGCCTGTGCCATTCCAGCCGATGACTATGAACAAGCGCTGCTGCTAGCCAATGCCACTCCTTTTGGATTGTCAGCGGGAATCTACACGACCTCGCTGAAGTATGCGTCGCACTTCAAACGCCACATGGAGAGCGGCATGGTGATGATCAACGCACCAACTGCTGGAGTGGACTATCACGTGCCATTCGGTGGCACCAAGGGCTCCAGCTATGGCTCACGAGAACAAGGGCGCTACGCCGCCGAGTTCTTCACCACGGTCAAAACAGTCTACACACAGGCGTGAGCGCCCAGCCGAGCACAAGTCGAATATCCGCGCCCCATGCCATGCCGCGGGGCGCTACCACAACAAGATGGAGATGGCTATGGACTACGATCTGATCATAGTGGGTATGGGCCCCGTAGGGGCCATGGCAGCAAACCTCGCCGGTCTGTGGGGTTTGAAAACGCTAGCGGTGGAAAAAACCGAAAGCGTTTATGAGAACCCTCGCGCCATGGGATTTGACCACGAGGTGATGCGAGCCTTCGATAACATAGGCCTTGCTGATGCAATTGCACCGCATGTCATGCCCTACCGGGCCTCGCACTATCTGACGACTCAGTCGCGCCTCATCAAACGCATTGATGCGGCAAAACCACCCTATGTACTGGGCTGGGCCCCCAATTATGTATTTTCACAGCCGCCGGTTGAGCGCCAGTTGCGAGCTAATATCGCATCATTCACGCACGTAACGGTTGAACTTGGCACTGAAGTCCTGGCAGTTGAGATGCAGGACAACCTGGCACAGGTGCAAGTGCGCAACCGCAGCGGCGAGTTCCGGGTTGTCAGCGCTGGCTATGTGCTAGCCTGCGACGGTGGAACCAGCCCTATTCGCGCGCAGTTAAAACTGCGAATGGAGGACTTGGAGTTCGACGAACCCTGGCTGGTGGTCGATGTGATGCTCAAGGAGGGTGCCGGCGGATCGCTGCCGACCACCAACGTCCAGTATTGCGAAGTCGAGCGACCTAGCACCTACGTTGTAGGGCCTGGTCGCCACCGCCGCTGGGAGTTCATGATCAACCCCGATGAAATACCCACCGAAATTGCCAAACCAGAATCGATCAGGAACCTGCTCTCCCGCTGGCTGGACGTCGACGACTACGACATCTGGCGTGCGTCGACCTACCGTTTCCATGCGCTGATTCTCGAGAAATGGCGCAATGAGCGAATCTTCTTTCTTGGAGATGCCGCGCACATGACCCCTCCGTTTCTTGCTCAAGGCATGTGCCAGGGAATTCGTGATGCCATGGGTCTCATCTGGAAGCTGGCGCTGGTTCAAAGTGGCATCGCCAGCCCTGGGTTGCTCGACACCTATCAGCAGGAGCGCGCGGCGCACGTACGCCAGACGACCAAAGTGGCCAAGGAGTTTGGCTTGATCATCTGCGAACGCGATCCCGTCAAAGCCGCCGAGCGCGACGAGAGTTTGCTGCAGCGTATGAACAGCGTTCCTGGGGGCACCGTTCGCCAGTCTCTGATCCCCGGTCTCAAGAACGGTCTGATCGACGATCGATCGCCCGCGGGCGAGTTGTTCCCGCAACCGATGGTCATCGATCGCGATGGCGTGAAAGGTCTGTTGGACAGCTTCACAGGGCAAAGCTTCCGCATTGTCATCGGCACAGATTTCGATGCCCATCCGCTGCTCGAGCAACTTCATCTGCGTCTGGAGGGTAGCCAACTGCACTTCGAGGTGGTGCGCCTAACGGTCGAACAACCGACGCACAGCGCTGATCCGGATCAATACCATGAACTGGACGGCATACTGGAACAGTGGATGCATGAGCGGAACTGTAAAATTGTTATCGTACGCCCCGACCATTACGTGTTCGGTGGGGCCTGTACGACCGAAGAGGCGTTGGCCCTTTTTGAGCGCTGCCTGGCGTCACTGGCCAGTTGAGCGTTGAGGCAACGTGTTGGCGTTCTTTGACTGCACGTTGAGTTTTTTTATCCACCCAAAGCAGCCTTGCGGTCGCCTGCGATATTCGCCATTACTCACAAGGTAATGGCGATCCCTTCCCCTCGGTGTCACCAGGTTCCTGCCCGCAGCTACCCGCGGTAGGCAGGCTACTTGCCCTGGAACCACATTAACCCAGCCTTCGTTCGACCTATTGCAGCGCCGAATACTGCTTTTGAATCACCTCGGTTACCCTGTCCAAGGTGCCGGTGATATGGCGTTTGAGCAGGTCGACCGCCTTCTCTGAATCGCGGACCAGCGCTGCCTCCATCAACTGTTTGTGCTCGTCACCCTTACGCCGCTCCCCGGTACGGTGCAATGCAGAAAAACGACGATAGCGCTCGGCGCGATCGAACAACGAGTCGATCATGCGCAGCAACAGCGCAGATGGGCAGGCGGAAAATAGTGCAAAGTGGAAAGCCTTGTGCCGCTGTGCCCAGTCATCGTCGAGAACGACAGCCACCTTACCCAGCTTTTTTTCGACCAGACCCAGGCGATGGAAGGCTCCCAGAACGTTCGCCTCCCAAGCATCGTCGCCATGCTCGATCGCATCAGCTAGCGCTTCGCTTTCCAGCAAGCAACGCAGACGGCTGATCTCGCGAAAGTCGTGCACCGACAATCCCGTGACCCGAAAACCCTTGTTCTCGCTGGCTTCGACGACGCCTTCCTGGGCCAGTCGGTTAAGTGCCTCGCGAATGGGTGAACTGCTCAACCCATATGACTTGGACAGCTCGGCCACCTTGAGTTTTTCCCCTGGCGCGAGCTCACAGCAGATGATCGACTTTTTCATCTGCTGCAACGCCACATCAATCAGCGATCCGCCGTGTGTATTCAGCATGGAATTTTCCGCTCAAATATTGCATTAATCTATATTTTATGCGCAAAAATACATTTGTGCAATTTAGCAAAAAGGTATTCGCCACCTCCGCACCTGTCTCAAGTCAGGTTGAAATAGTTGAGGATGAGTTGCAACTCTTGTCCCAGCCGCGTCAGATCACTACTTGCGGCTCTCAGTTGTTGATTGCAGGAGTGGTTCTGTTCCGTGGTATCACGCACATTGACCATGCTACGGCTTACGTCCTCCGCAACCTGACATTGCTGTTCGGTGGCGGCAGCGATCTTCTGGTTCATCTCGTGCATAGTCGCCACATCCTCGGCCACACGGCTCAAGGCAGCACTCGCCTGGCTGGACAACGCCTGAGCATGAACCGACTGCTCTCTCGCTCGGCCAATCTTGCTGACCGCCTCTTTGGTCTCGTGCTGCAGGGCCGCGATCATGTCACCGATTTCGTCAGCGGATACCTGGGTGCGGCTGGCGAGATTGCGCACCTCATCCGCCACAACGGAAAATCCCCTACCCTGCTCGCCTGCCCTTGCAGCCTCGATCGCGGCATTCAACGCTAACATATTAGTCTGATCAGCCAATCCACGGATCACATCCAAAACCCGGCTGATCCCTATGCTTTGTTCATCAAGACTCTGCATGCCAATACTCGCATCGTCCATCTGGGCGGATAATTGCTGGATTTGCTGTACCACTGCCAGAACATCGCGGCTTCCCGCAGCCGAACCATCTTTGGCCGAGCGTGCCGCCTGCAATGTCAGATCGGTGCTTCTTGCGACTTCTCCCAGCGTGGTATTCATTTGCAGCATCGCCGTCAAGGTCTTATCAGTTTCTAGCGATTGGGCTTGCACACGTTCCGAAGTTTCATCAGTGATACGTGTCAGATTACCGGTAGCAAGATTGACCTGCCGAGTTCCGCTCTCAATCTTGCGGACGATACCGTGCAGGTTTGCGGTCATCTGCTGCATGGCCTGCATGACCTGGCCCAATTCATCTTTGCGATTGTGCCGCACATCCATGTTCAATTGCCCAAGGGCGACCTGGCTCACCATGCTGGCTGTGTATCGCAAAGGGGCGACGATCTGTCGGCGGATGACCAATGCGGCAATCACGCTCAGCAATATGGAAACCAGTGTCATGCCGAGCAACGCATAGTAAGCCCGTTGATTCGAGCGCTGCTGACTGGCAACAATGCCTTGCTGTAATGCATCGGACTCATTCAGCATCTGCTGGGCAATAGTATCCATCGCCAACTCTGCTTCCATATTCAAGACCGTACTGGCGCGAAACTCGTCAAACGCCTGCCGGTATTGCGCGAGTGCCTGGATCGCGGATTCCAACGCTGCTCGCTGCTGCTCGGCGGCACCACCGGCCAGGGCCTGGGCCGAGGAGTTCAGGTCGCTCACCAGCAGCATCCATTGATCATAGTGCTCCTTGCCAGGCTGCAGGCTAAACAACCACTCGCTAGTTCGCACCGCCATCAACTTGCGCGTAAGCGCGATTGCGCTGTCGGCCAGACCAATGGCTCTATCGCTGGCCGTCCCGTCGGACAATGCTGCCGATAGCGCTTCGATGAGGTCCTGTTCGACTACCTCGAATTCGTTCCGCACTGCTTCGGCCTGGGTGCCCATCCTCATTCGCGTATCACTGGCTCGACGTCTGGTGTTCGCCAGCGTTTCGAACTGCGCCAGATAATCCTGACTTGCCAGTGCGAGACGCTGTGAGCCATCCAGAGACAGATCGAGAGAGCCCTGAACTTCTTGCATGGTAGCGAGTACCACTTCTTGGGCAGTCGACTGTCCGCCGATCTGATAGACCTTTTCGGCAACCCGCGCCTTGAGGATGCCCGCTCGCGTACTCGTGAACGCCGCCAGCGTTGTTTCACCGGTCAATACCGAATGCAGGCTGAAGACCGCGGTACCTGCCAGCAACACGGTCAAGCCACAAAGTAAACTGAAGCCCACTGCCAAAAGGGTACCGATTGAAAGCTGCCTTCGTTGGAATCGAGTCGTTCTCAAATGTTGTTCTCCATAATGGGTACGCGACGCTTCGGACCAGAGCAGCTGGCCATTGAAACCAGGCTGTGTACGACATAAAAAAAACCGCCAACAAGTGGCGGCAAGGTCTAAGGCTTGTGGCCTTTGACTAAGGAGGTCTTTGCGTCTTTGCCTAAAGCCTGTTGTGTTTGCTCAAGGGAGAGTGATCGAGACGTCTGCGGTCTGACTTTTTGCTTCACTCCAGCGTTTCTGAACCAGACTGGCCAACAGTCCAGCGATAACGCCCAGCGCCGATGCTATGGACAACTCGACAAAGGTGTCGAGCGTCGCAGGGAGATGAGAGGCGAAGTAACAGACCACCCCTAGGAATAGGCCCAGCAAGTTGTTGATCACGGGCAGCAGTCGCAAAGACAACACCACCAGCGTCACGCTCAGTGCTACCGGGGTGATGGTGAAAGCGCCCAGATAGGGCGCCAGCATCGCGCTGGCAGATCCAGCTGCGATGCCGATGACCAGCCCGATGAGGACGCAGACCAGGTTGATTGCCCCGTCGCGCACGGTGATGCCGCGGGTAAAGAAAGCAATCCAACCGATGAACATGGCCGAGACCGGTACGTCGATCACCAACGCACAGATGGTAGCGGCGAGACAGGCCAAAAGTGACTCGCCCAAAATTGCCTTGCAATGATTAATAGTCACAGAATGGCTCATGGCAATATCACCTCGTCGCTGGTTTTCAAGAGAGAAATAGATTCAGGCAATAGAAGCCTGGCAAGTGCAGGCGTCAAAATGAGCGCGCCAAGCATGTTCCAGATGAACATGAAGGCCAGCAGAATGCCCATGTCTGCCTGGAACTTGATGGGGGACAACACCCAGGTCGCTACGGCTACACCCAGGGTTACGCCGGTCAGCACAACCACCTTGCCGGTTGACAGCAGCGCGGTGTAGTAGGCGTTGGACAGGGTTGCGCCTTGCCTCAGGTTAGCCAGAGTAATACTGAGAATGTACAGCGAGTAATCCACGCCGATACCGACGCCCAGTGCGATCACCGGCAGTGTGGCAACTTTCAGTCCGATATCCAGGCCGACCATCAGTGCTTCGCAGAGTATCGACGTGAGCATCAGTGGCAGTACGGTACACACCACCGCGCGCCAGGAACGGAAGGTGATGTAGCACAGCGCGATCACAGCAAGGTACACCACCAGCAACATCTGCAGATTGGCGCGCTTGACGACGATGTTGGTAGCCGCCTCGATGCCGGCATTGCCCGCCGCGGACATGAATTGCAACTCTGCGGTGTTGTGTTGCGCAGCGAATGCCTCGACGGTATTCGCCACCCGAGTCAGGGTGTCGGCCTTGTGGTCGCTGAGGAACACGTTGACCGTCAGCAGGTCGCAGTTCTGGTTGAACAGCTCCCGTGGTGCGCGGGTGATGATGGCGTTGAGCAGGCCCTGGTTCCTCGGAATTTCATACCAGCGCAGACTGCCTTCGTTCATGCCGGCAGCGGCCTGTTTGCTCAGAGCGGCCAGGGAGCTGGTGGACACCACGCCCGGCAGCTGTTGCAGCCGCGCCTCCAGCGCATCGACAGTCACCAAGGTGTTGTAGTTGGCGCAGTAGAAAGGCGGAGTCTTGACCATGACCACGTACTTGTCGCTACTGGCCGCGTAGTTCCCGACCATGAAACCGTTGTCCCGGTTATAGCGTGAGTCGGCACGCAGTTCCGGGGCCCCGGGGTTCAGGTCGCCAACCTTGACGTGCAGGCTGATGGCAAAGCCCGCCACACCGAGCACGGCCGCCACGACTATCGCCAGACGGGCCCATTTCAGCTCGGTGAAACGATCGAGAAACGACCAGAGCGGATGGCGGCGATGCTGCAGGTCATCCAACGCCAAGCGTTCGGCCTGGGCCTCGCGTTGCGCCGCGCGCTGGCTGACGCCAGTGTAGGACAGCAAGATCGGCAGCAGCACCAGGTTGGTCAGGATCAGCACCATGACGCCGATGGTCGCGGTAATCGCCAGGTCCTGGATTACCGGGATATTGATGATCATTAGCACCGCGAAACCGACCGCATCCGCCATCAGCGCCATTATCCCGGTGAGGAACAGGCGGCGAAAGGTGAAACGCGCCGCGATCAGCTTGTCGGCACCACGCCCGATGTCTTGCATGATGCCGTTCATCTTCTGCGCGCCGTGGCTAAGGCCGATGGCGAACACCAGAAAGGGCACCAGGATCGAATAGGGATCCAGCTGGTAACCCAGTGTCGGTAATAGGCCCAGCAGCCAGATCACCGCGATCATCGAACAGGACAGCACCAGCAAAGTGCTGCGCAAGCAGCGGGTGTACCACAGCAGGACGATGGCGCAGATCAGCAGGGTGCCGGCGAAGAACACTTGCATCAGTAACAGCCCATCCATCAGATCGCCGACCACTTTGGCGAAGCCGGTGATGGCGATCGAGTAGCGATCGTTTTCGTAGCGCTGGCGAATCTGCTCCAGATGCTTGGACAGCCCGTGGTAGTCCAAGGGCGTGGTGCCCTGAGCGCTGGTGTCCTGCAATGGCAGGAGGATCACGCTGGAGCGCAGGTTCGCCGAGACCAGGCGCCCGATCTCGCCGGAGCGTTCGACGTTCTGACGCACCTGATCGATGCTGTTAGCCGAACCGTCATAGGCATCGGGGATCACCGGGCCGCCGTCGAAGCCTTCTTCGGTCACGCCAATCCAGCGTGTGGCTGGGGTCCACAGGGATTTCATGTACGACCGATCCACACCGTCGAGGAGGAACAACTCGTCATTAATCAGCTTCAAGGTGTTGAGGTAGTCGGCGTCATAGATCGTGCCCTGCTTGGCCTCCAGGGCGATGCGCAGAGTGTTGCCCCCTTCGCCGAGCTGACCGCGGTATTTGAAGTAGTTTTCGATGTAGGGGTGCCCGACCGGGATCATTTTCTCGAACGCCGCGCTCAGGTGCAGGTTCGTTGACTGATAACCCAGCAGGGCGCTGATCAGCAGACACAGCGCCACGACCAAGCCGCGGTGGTTGAACAGCAAGCGCTCCACCAGGCTACCGGAGTTTTTGTCGAACATGACCAGTGCCGGGGCCGGACAGCTGTGAGGGTCCATAACTTTACTGTTCACGAGGGCTGCTCCGTTGACTGTCACTGATAAAGAACTGGCTGAGCCCGCGGGCACCTGAGACCACGATGCGTCCGTCGCCAGCCTGGGCCAGCCCGGTCAGGGCTGTGGTCTGCCCCTGAGGTGAAACGGTGAAGGTCCGACCATCATCCTGGCTGCTCAGCACCCGCCCGGTTTCGTCCACCAGCAACAGGCTGCCGTCGCGGAGAACGAGCCCGGCGGTGAGGGTTACCGGTTGATTGTTGGCGACTGTTTGCCAACTGTCTCCCTGGTCTTCGGAGCGGTAGATCTTGCCCCGCAAACCGAAAGCAAGCAGATGGTTGCGGGGGCTGGCCAGCAAGCCGAACAGAGTGCCGTTGGCCGGGATCTCGACGCTGCGAAAGTGCTGGCCCCGGTCGGTCGAACGCAGCAGCAGACCTTGCTCGGCGGCAATGAACAGGGTGCCTTGCAGGTCAAGAATGCCGTAGAGGTGCAGCGCTGAAGGGTTGTCCAGACGCTCGCTAATGGACTGCCAATGCTGGCCGCCATCCAGGGTCTCAAAGGCCAGGCCGTAGGCGCCCACGACTAGACCGTGCTTTTCATCGAAGAAGTGCACAGCTAGGAAGGGTTTATCCGGGCCGTCTTCCTGCAACCGTCGGGCCTCGTCGACACGCTGCTGATTGTCGTCGCTGGTGTGTTCGGTCAGCGCCTGGCTCGCGGCATCCAATGCCAGTTGTGCAGCTTGTGTGCCATCGAGTTGAGACACCCAGGTCAGGCCGCCGTCCTTACTGTGCAGGATCACCCCGGCATGGCCTACCGCCCAGCCTTGGGTCGGTGTTGCAAAGGTCACTTGGGTGAGGGTCACGCTCACAGGCGACGGGATCTGTTTCCAGGACTGACCATTGTCCTGCGAGCGCAGGATGAAGCCGCGCTCACCCACCGCCACAAGGTTCGTGCCAGCACGGGCCACGCTGAGCATCAGCGAGCGCGGTGCCAGCTCGCTTTGCAGTGCCGGGCGCTTATACAGTTCGGCGTCAGTGACCGTTTCCGGTTGCGCCCACGTTATGGGTAAGACGCCAAGCCCCAGGAGGAGTACCAGCAGTGTGAAGCGACGTGCGGGGATTTTGCGTATCGATACGTGCATATACATCTCAACCTCGACAATCCGGGTATGGGGCGTGCGCAATGCGCGCCCCATCTGCTGCGTCACGGGTTTAGCGGACCGAGCCGGATGCCACCGCGTTGCCGGTGAAGAAATTCTCCGGCTTGCGAGCAACGACTTTGTAGGTCTCACCGTTCAAGCCCTGAACAACGCTATAGGTCTTGGCCTGGAGGTTGTAGATGACCACCGGCTTGACCACGACTGCAGGAATCGACGGCACTACGAACGGCAGGGCCTGGATCACGCGCCAAAGTTTGCCCTGGGCGTCATAGCCGTCCGCCAATGCGATGGTCCAGCTGTCCTCATCGATGTAAAAGCGACGCTTAGGCACTGCATGGCGCTTGCCAGGTGCGACGGTAGCTTCCAACTCCCAGACCCGGTGTAGTTCCCAGCGCATTTTGTCGGAGTTGAGGGTCTTTTCGGTGAAAGCGTCGGCCGGCTTTTCAGCGTGGAACTTATTGAGGTTGTAAGGGATGTACATCTCTTTTTTGCCGATAAGCTTCCATTGGTAGCGATCCGGGTGGCCGATAAAACCATGCACCTCATCGAAGTAGTTGGCACCGGAGGCGACGAAGTCCGGGGTGTCATAGCCCACAGTCGGCGCACGTCTTACCCGGCGTTGCCCGACCAGGTACTGCCAGGCTTCACGGGGGGTGGCAGCATCGATACTGTCGTGGGTTACGAGCGACTCACCGGCCTTGAACGGTGGTTCGGTGGTGAGGAAACGCAACAGCGCGTATTGTCCAGACCACTTTTGGGCGTTACCTTCTTTGTAGTAGTAAGGGTATTGCCAGTTTTCCACGCCACGACCGGCGAGAGTACGCGAGCCGTCGGAGTTGCCGATCATGTTCTTGTAACCGTGTTCGATAGATTCAGCCTCGGTACGTAATAGGAAGTTCCAGATAAGCTCACTGCCGTTGGCCGGAATCGGAAACGGCACGCCGCCATAGCACCCCTGTACCGACAAGCCGTTTTGCGTCAACTGGCATTGCGTGGCATTGGCCAGCGTATTGTCATAGGCCCACTGCGGTGCAGCCGCACTGCGGTGAGTGGGATACACATCCAGGTGGAAGCTGTCCGGGTATTGCTCCAGCAGTGCACGGGTGCCTTCGCTGAGTTTATCGGCGTATTGCGCGGCGTTTTTCGCGGTGATTTGCAGCAGGGGCTTTTCACCGGGGAACGGGTCGGCCGGCACGTCGCCGAACTTGGGCCCGGCTACTTCCCGGGTCAGACCACCGGTCCAGGCAGGGATGCTGCCGTCTTTATTGCCAGCTTTTTCGGCACCCATTGGGGTCAAGGTGCTTTTCAAGGCATTGGCCTGTTCGGCAGAAACGGCCGCGAGTGCCTGGCCTGATACCAGGCTGAAGAGGGCAATAGCTGAAAGAAAGGGAGCATGCTGTTTCATAATTGTTCTCCGGAGCATGACTGAGATCAGAACGTGCGCTGAATCGAGAAGGCGACGAAGTCGCGGTCTTTCATGTTCTGTTTGAAGGTGTACGCGTTTGTGGAGTCGATGATCGGCCCGCCGTCACCAAAGAAATTGGTGTAGCTGAGCGAGGCATACCAGGACTTCTGGTAGTCAGCCTTGAGCCCCAGGGTGATGTCGCCACCGTGTTCTGGAGCGAAGGCTTGCGGGGTGACCGAAGAACGACCGTAAGGGGTGTATCCAACGGTGACCGGAAACTGCATATCGACCCCCGGGATGACCTGGAAGTACTGCGGTTCGAAGGTGAAACGCAAGGAATAGGCATCGCGGGTGGTATTGGGGTCCAGTTGATCGGCGTTCTTCTTGATGCTCAGCCGTCGGTTGAACGCCAGCTCCCCGGCGAACGATGCGGCATCCCACAGGCTATTGCCCCCGTAGACGTTGATCATCGACACCTGCGCATGCAGCGAGTCGCCGATCGGGTAAGCGGAGTTCTTGTCATTGTCGGCACCGAGGCCGGCGATCACCACACCGCCGGTAGGCGCCAATGGCGTATCGACCCGCATCGACAGTTCGCCTGCGACGTTAGCCTCCCCTACCAAGGTGCTGAAGCTGGCACCGTAGACCTTGACGTCTTCGGCGTAGACGTTCACGTAGCTGTCGTCGTTACCCGGTATCAGCGCCGCAGGACGGAAGTAGAACAGCGGAGTTTTCTCGTGGTATTTGGCGGCGTAGAGGCCGAACTCCCAGTCTTCGACGCTGAACTTCAGCTGGGCACCGAACTGCCCCGAATCGCGGGCATTGATACTGGCGCCACGCGTGAGGCGACCGGTAGGGAAGTACACGCTTTCGCCACCATCGCCGACGAAATCACCACCGCTGAAATAGCTCCCGGAGCCGGGCAGGCGGGTCTTGTTCCATTCGAACTGGTAATAGGCGCCGACATTCACGGTGTCGGTGAGTTGCCAGTTGCCCGATACCTGCTTGGTGGGCAGGAGGATTTCCTTGAACTGTGAACCGGGTACTGATTGCAGCTTGACCAAGTCCACCGTCGACTGAGCGTTGGCGATACCGTTGGCGCCAAAGAACAGGCTCTCGCCGTAGATCTGGGTGAACTGCCCCAGGCGTCCGGACAGGCTCGTGGAACCCACCTCACGGGAGCCGTATACAAAGGCATCGAGCAGCTCGCCCTTGCGACCATGAAGCTTTTCCGTGTCTTTGGTGAAGTGGTCGTGCTGCACACTGAGTTGGTTTGCGGTGGCGGGTGAGTCGTTGTCATTGGATTCGTTATAGACAGTGTCATACCAAGCTGCGCCGCTGACACGGGCTCCGACGTCCTGGTATTTGATGTCCAACTCGGACAACAAATCGACGCGATTTGAAATCAAACCACTGCTGAAGTTGCGATCGCCGTCATCCATGTTTGGGTTGGGCACCGAGGTTCCGGGGCCGGCAGCCACGCTGTTTTCACGTCCTTTAACGCGAAAGGCATTGCTGTATTTGAGCGTATTGTCCCAGCTCGTGGTGAGGTCCGGAATGCCAGTGTCGACCGGGAAGGCAACGGCATTGACCGAGGTGCACAAGGCGATGGCGGCGCCAACGGAACCTGTGACACGGGTGAAGCGCTCCGGGCGGCCCGGGCGGCTGTGCGGCATTTTCATGGAAACCTCTTCTGTTTTTATTGTTGTTACCGATGGTCTATGCATCGTGCCGGGCACGAATTGTCGGGTTTGCTCGCGAATGGACTCCTTTTTGTGCATTCAGATAGAAACGAGGGCGTTGGGAGAGGCTCAGCGAACTTCACATCGATTGAGAAACGCCAGGCCAGCCTCTGCGATCTGCATGTCGCACTCGGACTTCACACCACTGACGGCAATACCGCCTACTACTTGGCCTTCGAAAAGTGCTGGCAGCCCACCCCCCATAGGAATCACCCCAGCCAACGAGAGAGTCCCGATGCGTCCGGCCGCAACCATGTCTTCGAAGAAGCTTGTGGGCCGGCGAGTGACGGCCGAGCAACGAGCTTTCTCGATAGCGATTTGTGCCGAGGATTTGGAGGCGCCAGGCAAACGACGCAAAGCCAGCAAATGCCCTCCGTCATCGACCACCGCGATGGAGACCGCCCAGCCGTTACGAAGCGCTTCTTCCTCCGCGGCGGCCAGCATGCCGTCCACTTCGCTCAACTCAAGTTCTGGTTTCATACGCATGTCAGCGGTCCTCAAATGCAGGTGGCAGGCGGTTTTCACACAACATTATTTTACGCATTGTTTTTTGTGTTGTGCCCATAGATTTATTTTATGCACAAAAAGTATTACCGCTATCCTTCGAAGTCAAGCGAAAAAACAACCCTGCAGACATCTAGGCTAATGAGACGGCGAAGGCCAATCAGCCAATACGATTCGCAACACGGTAGGTGCCGTGGAATGTCATCTCGGGTACCCCTTACTCACGGGAAAGGGGAAGACTTAACCACTCTGAGCGAGTCGAAATTCTCAAAGAGCAAGCGGTCGTCTGACGTGCCAGTTGAGATCAATGCTGCGTGCGCACCTGCTGTAGAACGGAGCCGGCTACTCGACTGCCTTGACCATGTCCTCGATAACTTTCTTGGCGTCGCCGAAGACCATCATGGTTTTGTCGAGGTAGAACAGTTCGTTGTCCAGACCGGCATAGCCGCTGGCCATCGAGCGCTTGTTGACGATGATGGTCTTGGCCTTGAACGCTTCGAGAATCGGCATGCCGGCAATCGGCGATTTCGGATCGTTCTTCGCGGCCGGGTTGACCA
>RCUJ01000580.1_pt1 | contig 20827 bp, 19 predicted proteins | sample 2166321 | NCBI WGS metagenome assembly RCUJ01 (sample SAMN09932808, study PRJNA488358) | compost metagenome | feature: garden; material: soil; isolation source: compost soil in an enriched community after 118 h of incubation | place: Germany: Experimental Botanical Garden Goettingen | collected... | reverse complement strand
TTGCTGCTCAGCGCGGGGTAGTGCCCGCCACGCCCAGCAGCTCGTGCAGGCGCGTGCTGGTGGTCGTGTACTGCAGCGGGATCGCCTTGCCGGGGAACACCCGCGCCGCGGCGCCCCAGGCGGCCAGCGTGGCCTCGTGGAAGCCGCAGACGATGAGCTTCTTCTTGCCCGGGTAGGTGTTGATGTCGCCCACCGCGAACACGCCGGGCTCGCGGGTTTCGTACTTCTCGGTGTCGACGGGCACCTGCTTGCGTTCCAGCTCGAGGCCCCAGTCGGCGATGGGGCCCAGGCGCGGCGAAATGCCCAGGCAGGCGACCAGCGCGTCGAGCGGCAGGTCGACCGTGGTGGCGTCGGGCGTGGTGATCTGCAGCTGCCGGCCATCGAAGGCGCTCGGCTGGCCGACCCGGAAGGCCAGCTTGCCGTCGGCCACGAGGGCGCGCATGGCGGCCACGTTCGCCTCGTCGGCCTGGAAGCCGTCGCGACGGTGGACCAGCGTCACCTGCTTGGCCAGTGCCGTGAGGGCGATGGCGGTTTCCAGCGCGATGTCGTCGCCACCGTTGACCACGACCGTCTGGCCGGCGAAGCGGTCGAGCGAATCGGGGTGATAGAACAGCGTCGAGCCTTCGAATTGGGCGATGCCGTCGACCGCGATGCGCTTGGGCACGAAGGCGCCGACGCCGGCCGCGATGAACACGGTCTTCGCGAGGAAGGCGGTGCCGGCCGAGGTGGTCAGCAGCAGGCGGTCGTCGGCCTGGCGGGCCAGGGTAGAAACCTGCTCGCCGAAGTGGAATTGCGGCTTGAACGGCGCCACCTGCTGCAACAGCGACTGCGCCAGATCGCGCCCGCTGGTGACCGGGGTGCCGGGAATGTCGTAGATCGGCTTGTGGCCGTACAACGCCACGCACTGGCCGCCCGCGGCGGGCAGCGCATCGACGATGTGGCAGGAAATCTCGAGCAGGCCCAGCTGGAAGGCCTGGAACAGGCCGACCGGACCGGCGCCGATGATCAGCGCGTCGGTCTCGATCGGTGCGGGCGCCTGGCTCAGCGCACCAGCTCCGAGATCTTGCCCGTCTTGTCCTTCCACTCTTCGGCTTCGGGCAGGGCGGGCTTGCGCTTGGTGATGCTCTTCCAGCCGTCGGCCAGGGCCAGCTCGGCGTTCAGCTTGATGAAGGCGATCTGGTCGGCCGGCAGGTCTTCCTCGGCGTAGATCGCATTGACCGGGCATTCGGGGATGCAGACGGCGCAGTCGATGCATTCATCCGGGTCGATCACCAGCATGTTGGGACCTTCGCGGAAACAGTCGACGGGGCAAACGTCCACGCAGTCGGTGTATTTGCAACGGATGCAGGCTTCGGAGACGACGTGGGTCATTTGTCTTTTAGCGTCAGGAGAAGGGGCTGGAAAACCCTAGATTTTAGGCCTTTGCGGCGGGCGGCTGCACGAGCACGGCGGCGGAGGTGCGATGAGAGGCCGTATCGACCAGCACCAGCGACCCCAGCGCACGCGATTGGGCGAAGGGCAGGACGGCCAGCGGCTGCTGCAGCGCGAGCACCACATCGCCGATGGAATTGGCCTCCAGCTGGGTCGCCGGCTCGGATTCGAGGGTCGTGATGTTCACGCGATCGACGATGCGCGCCACCTTGGCCTTGACCCAGCGGTGGCCCTGCAGCGCCCAGTACACGCGGCCCGCGACCAGCGGCTCGTCGTCGAGCCAGGCCACGGTGGCGGTGATCTCGCGCACGGGCTCGAAGGCCTCGGGCGCCAGCAGCCAGTCGCCGCGCGACACGTCGAGTTCGCGGTCGAGCACGATGCCGGCGCTGTGGCCCGCATGCACGGTCTTCGGCTGGCGCGTGTGGCTCAGCACCTGCGCCACGGTGGCGGTCTGGTTGCTGGGCAGCACCGTGACGCGCTGGCCGGGCTCCACGTGGCCCGAGGCGACGCGGCCCCAGAACACGCGGCGGCCCTGCGAGGTGTCGGCCGAGGCCGAGAACTTCTCGACCCACTGCACCGGGAAGGCGAAGGGCACGGCTTCGTCCTGCGCGGTCACGGGCAGGTCTTCGAGCAGCTCGAGCAGGCTCGGGCCTTCGTAACCGACCCAGTCGGCATGGCGCGTGGCCACGTTCCAGCCCTTGAGGGCCGAGATCGGCACGATGGCCGCGACCTTCACGCCGGCCGCTTCGGCAAAGGCGTTCAGCGCGGTCGAGATGCGCTCGAAGGCGAGGGCGGCGTCGTCGATGGCGTCGAGCTTGTTGACCGCGAACACGATCGACTGCACGCGCAGCAGGTGGGCCAGCAGCGTGTGGCGGCGCGTCTGCGGCAGCAGCTCGCGCTTGACCACGGTGCCGTCTTCGACCTCGGCGGCCCAGGCCAGCTTGGTGGCATCGACCAGCACCACGGCCGCGTCGGCGGCCGAGACGGCCGTGACCATGTTGCGCGTGTACTGCTCGTGGCCCGGCGCGTCGCCGATGATGAACTTGCGCTTGGCGGTCGAGAAGTAGCGGTAGGCCACGTCGATGGTGATGCCTTGCTCGCGCTCGGCCGAGAGGCCGTCGGTCAGCAGGGCCAGGTCGGTTTCGCCGCCGCGCTGCACGCCGGCCAGCTGGTCCTGCAGCACGGTCTTGCTGTCGACCAGCAGGCGGCCGATGAGCGTGCTCTTGCCGTCATCGACCGAGCCGCAGGTGATGAAGCGCAGGGCGGTGCCGGTGTCGCCGTGGACGTCGGTCGTGGCGGGGGTTGCGATCGTTGCGCTCATCAGAAGTAACCGTCTTTCTTGCGTTTTTCCATCGAAGCTTCGGACGTCATGTCGTCCATGCGCGTGGCGCCGCGCTCGCTGACGTCGACCGACAGCGTCTCCAGCACCACGTCGCCCGCACCCGCGGCCAGGCTCTCGACCGGGCAGGTGGTCGTGATGTCGCCCACGGTGCGAAAGCGCACGTCGCGCACCTGCACGGTCTCGCCGTCGCGCGGCGGCGTGAGTTCGGTCACGGGCACCAGCAGGCCGCGGCGCTCGACCACTTCGCGCTTGTGCGTGTAGTAGATCGACGGCAGGCCGACGTTCTCGCGCTCGATGTATTGCCACACGTCGAGCTCGGTCCAGTTGGAGATCGGGAACACGCGGAAGTGCTCGCCCGGGGCCAGGCGCGTGTTGAACAGCGTCCAAAGCTCGGGGCGCTGGTCCTTGGGCTGCCACTGGCCGAAGCTGTCGCGGTGCGAAAAGATGCGCTCCTTGGCGCGGGCCTTTTCCTCGTCGCGGCGGGCGCCGCCGATCAGCGCGTCGAAGCGGAATTCTTCGATCGCTTCGAGCAGCGTCACCGACTGGTGCGCGTTGCGCGATTCGCCGGGATGGGCCAGGCGCACGGTGCCGCGCTTCATCGAGTCTTCGACGCTGCGCACGATGAGTTCGGCGCCCAGTTCTTTCGCGCGCTGGTCGCGGTAGGCCGTCACTTCGGGGAAGTTGTGGCCCGTGTCGATCATCAGCAGCGGGTAGGGAATGCGGCCGACGCCGAAGGCTTTTTCAGCGCACTTGAGCAGCACCAGCGAGTCCTTGCCGCCCGAGAACAGCAGGGTGGGGCGCTCGAAGGCGGCGGCCACTTCGCGCAGGATGAAAATGGTTTCTTCTTCCAGCGCGTCGAGGTGCGTGTTGGACAGGTTCGCGGGTGAATGCATGGGCGGCTGCAGCAGGTCGGCTTCGGTACGGGCGTTCATCGGATGGGTCCTGGAGGCGGAGAGCGATCGTTCAGTGCGACAGGTGCAAGCCGCATTCGCGGTTGTCCTCGCCCTTGGTCGGGTCCACGTAGTCGAAGTTGTTGGGCAGGCCGTTGGCTTCGCAGTATTCGTACAGGTCCTTGGACGACCAGTGCAGCAGCGGCGCGACCTTGATCAGGCCGTCCGGGTTGACGCTGACCGGGTCCATCTGCGCGCGCACGGCCGTGTCGGTGGCCCGCAGCGCGGTGAACCAGACCTTGGGCGCGGTCTCGCGCAGCGCGCGGGCAAAGGGCTCCAGCTTCACTTCTTCGGTGAAGGCGGCGTGGCGCGGATCGTCCAGCGCCGGCGTGGGGCCTTCGACCGCTTCGCGGTGCGCGCGCGAGCGGCGCGGCAGGTAGATGTGCAGATCCAGGCCCAGGAGCTTCGTCACCTCGTCGGCAAAACGGTAGGTGGCCTCGGTGTTGTAGCCGTTGTCCATCCAGACCACCGGCACGTCCCGCTTGGCGCGCGTGACCATATGCAGGATCACGGCCTCGAAGGGGCGGAAGTTGGTGGTGATGATCGCGGGCTGGCCCAGGCCGACGGCCCAGTCCACCAGGCCCTCGGCGTTGCGGCCGAGTTCGGTGTTGATGCGTGCGAAGTCGATGTCGGTGGCGATGCTCATGGGGCTCTCTTGTCTGCTCAGGCGCCGGCGACGAAGTGCGGCGCGGTCTTCACCGCATCGCCCTGGTAGAACGTGGCGAAGCGGTCGAACTGGCGCTGTGCGTCGGAGGCGTCCACGCCTTCCTTGAGCACGGCGCTGGAGAAGCCGGTGCGTTCCATCTGCACCAGCTGGTCGATCAGCACGTCGCCGGTGGCGCGGATGTCGCCCGTGAAGCCGAGGCGGCGGCGCAGCAGGAAGGCCTGGCTGTAGGCGCGGCCATCGGTGAACTTCGGAAAGTTCAGGTCGATGCGTTCGATGTCCGCCAGGCACACCTCGATGGCGAGCGGGTCGGCGTCGTTGGCCAGTTGCAGGACCTTCGGGTCGCCGTCGTCGATGTGTTCTTCGGCCGAAAGGATGTTCAGAGTCTTCTTCATGCTGCTTCCTCCACCTTGAATCGCGCACCGTTGGCCGCGGCCTTGAACGGGTCGTGGCCCACGCGGCGCAGGGTGTCGATGAAGGTCTCGCCGTTGGCGCGGGTGTCGCGGTACGTGGTGAGCACGGCCTCGATCACGCCCGGCACTTCGGCCGCCGAGAACGAGGGGCCGACCACCTTGCCGGCCTGCGGCGCGCCGCTGAGCGCGGAGCCGTCGGAGCCGCCGAGGGTGACCTGGTACCACTCCTTGCCGTCCTTGTCGACGCCCAGGATGCCGATGTGGCCGCTGTGGTGGTGGCCGCACGAGTTGATGCAGCCGCTGATGTGCAGGTCGATCTCGCCCAGGTCGTCGAGCTCGTCGAGGTCCTGGTAGCGCTCGGTGATGGCTTCGGCGATGGGAATGGAGCGGGCGTTGGCCAGCGCGCAGAAGTCGCCGCCGGGGCAGGCGATCATGTCGGTCAGCAGCTGCACGTTGGCGCTGGCGAAACCGGCGGCGCGGGCGGCGAGCCACAGCGCGTGCAGGTCTTCGGCGTGCACCCAGGGCAGCACCACGTTCTGGTCGTGCGTCACGCGGGCTTCGCCGGCCGAGAAGCGGTCGGCCAGCTCGGCGATGGTGTCGAGCTGGTCGCCCGAGGCGTCGCCGGGCGCCTGCTTCAGGCGCTTGAACGACAGCGTGACGGCGCGCAGCGCGGGGTTCTTGTGGGCGTCGACGTTGCGGGCGAGCCAGCGCGCGAACATCACGTCGTCGGCGGCGTGGGCGCGCAGCTCGGCGTCGGTCTTCTCGGCGCTTTGCAGCACGCGGGTGGCCAGCGTCGGCGGCACGAAGGAGGCGGCCACGCGGTCGTACTCTTCCTGCGTGATGGTGTGCGGTGCGCCGTCGTGCTCGAGGATCTGCTTGTACTCGGCCTCGACGTCGTCGATGTAGCGCTGGCCTTCGGCCTTCACCAGGATCTTGATGCGCGCCTTGTAGATGTTGTCGCGGCGGCCGTAGCGGTTGTAGACCCGGATCACCGCTTCGAGGTAATTCATGATCTGCTGCCAGGGCAGGAACTCGCGCAGCACGGTGCCGATGATGGGGGTGCGGCCCATGCCGCCGCCCACCTGCACGCGAAAGCCGATGTCGCCCGCTTCGTTCTTCACCACGTGCAGGCCCACGTCGTGCCAGCCGGTGGCGGCGCGGTCTTCGGTGGCGCCGGTGATGGCGATCTTGAACTTGCGCGGCAGGAAGGCGAACTCGGGGTGCAGCGTGCTCCACTGGCGCATGATTTCCGCGAACGGGCGCGGGTCGGCGATCTCGTCGACGGCAATGCCGGCGCGCTCGTCGCTCGTGATGTTGCGGATGCAGTTGCCGCTGGTCTGGATGCCGTGCATGTCGACCGAAGCCAGCAGGTCCATCACGTCGGCCGACTTGGCCAGCGGAATCCAGTTGTACTGGACGTTCTGGCGCGTCGTGAAGTGGGCGTAGTGGGTGGGCAGCTTGTGGCTGCCGAGCAGGCCCTGGGTCTCGATGGCCTTGCGGTAGACCTCGGCCTCGGGCTCGTCGTATTCGCGGGCGATGCGGGCCAGCACGCGCAGCTGCTTGCTCGACAGCTCGCCGTACGGCACGGCCACGCGCAGCATCGGCGCGTAGCGCTGCACGTACCAGCCGTTTTGCAGGCGCAGGGGGCGGAACTCGTCCTCGTGCAGGCGGCCCTTTTGCCAGCGCTCGAGCTGGTCTCGGAACTGGGCAGCGCGTTGGTGAACGAACTGGCGGTCGAATTCTGTGTATTGGTACATCGTGCGTATGTGTCTTGAAGTGCGGTGCGTCCAGCGCCCCAGCAAGAAGCCCCGGATTCTGAAAGCCCGCCTTATGGAAACAAACTATTTTTTGGTTCGCGTCTTATGCGGATAAGCTTATTCACCAGCATCCATGCGGGTTGCGAGGCGGTTGGTTGCTTATTCCGGATAAGGCGCGAAGGCCGGCGCGGGGTCGCCGGACGCTGGATTCTAGGAACCCGGGGGCACCCGCGCAGGGCGGCTACCGCAGCTTGAAGTCGAAGCCCAGGGTCTGCGGCGAACTCAGCAGCTGCCGCGCGGCCTTGTCGGCCTGGTGCTGCGCGTTGAGCCATTCCCGGGCCAGCCGGGCTTCGGTCCGGTTCAGGTGCTCGATGCCGTGGTGGCGCTCCTTCGACCAGGCCTGGAAGCACTTCACCACCCGCAGCGGATCGCCGATCTGCTCCTCGATCCGCAGCCGATAGATGTCCGCGGCCACCATGACATCCTTCAAAGTGAAGTTCTGGCCTTTGACGTGGACCACGTAGGGGACCACATAAGAAGTTGTCCTGGCGAGATCGCTCATGCCTTCATCCGTGCCTCAAGTCGCTGCCTGTGCCGCAGATTAGCGGCGGGTATCGAAATGAAACTGAGCGTTTCTGAGCGCCGAAGCGGCGCCCGGACAGCGCCGGGCTAGCGCCGGATGAGCGTCTTGGCGTGGAAGCGGTAGCCGGCGTTGCGCGCCGTGTTGATCGGCAGCACAAGGCCGGTGGCCTCGCTGACCTTGCGCCGCAGGCGGCGGATCTGCGTGTCGAGGCGGCGCTGGTCGTAGCTCAGGAAGTGCTCGCCCAGCGCCTGCACGATCTGCTGGCGGCTGGCGATTTCGCCGCCGCTGCGCATCAGTTCGTGCAGCACCGTGAGGTCCTGTTCCGACAGCGCAATGGGCGCGAAGCCCGGCGGCGACAGCCGGCGCGGGCCCAGTTCCAGCACCCAGGCGTCGGCCGGCAGCGCGGCGGGCGAATCGCCCAGGCGCCGCGACAGTGCCGCCAGCGTGGCCGCCAGCTCATCGAGGTCGGTGGTCTTGGACAGGTAGTAGTCGGCGCCGATGTCCAGCCCCGTCACGCGGTCGCGGGCGCCGCCGCGCGCCGTCAGCACGACGATGCCCAGGCGCTCGCCGCGTTCGCGCAGTTCGCGGATCAGCGACAGGCCGTCGCCGTCGGGCAGCCCGAGGTCGACCAGCGCGATGCCGTGGCGGGCCGGGTCGTAGGTGCGGTGGAAGCCTTCGAGCGACGCCTCGGCATCGACCCGGTAGCCACTGCCGGTCAGGAACTCGCTCAACTCTTCGCGCAGCACGGCTTCATCTTCCAGCAGGATCACATCACGCATGGGAACAGGGTAGGGGCTGGTGGCCGAGGGAATCTGAGCGTTTCTAAGCGCGGCGAAGGGCGCGCAGATTCTAGGTGTGGCCTCGATAATCCGCGCCCATGAAACGCCTTGCTCGGTGCCTGTGGCGGTGCGGTTGCCTTGCCGTGCTGGGCCTTCTCTTTTCCACCGCGGCCGCCGCCGGCGTGCTGCGGCTGAATCCGTTGGCGAGCGTCGACAGCCACGGCCAGCTATCGATGCTGCGCGACCCCGAAGGCCGCCTCAGCGCTGACGAAGCCGCCGCCGCGCCGGGTTGGAAGGCCTTGCCTGGGGCCGTGAATGCGGGCTTCACGCGCGACGCCGTGTGGATCAAGCTCGAGGTGCAGCGCCCGGCCGACGCGCCGCAGCAGCGCTGGCTGGCGCAGTTCAGGAACGCGCTGCTCGACGATGTGCGGCTGTACCGCCGGGACGACACCGGCCGCTGGCAGCTGGCCGTGCAGTCCGGCGAAGACATCGGCCGCGAGCACTGGCCCGTCGACGCGCGCAACGTGCAGCTGCCGCTCACGCTGGAGAGCACCGAACCCACGCCGCTGCTGCTGCGCCTGCAGTCGCGCAACGCCATGTCGACCACCATCGGCTTCGCCGCGCCCGAGGTCTACGCGGGCACCGCGCGGCGCGAGTACCTTTTCTACGGCCTGGGCTTCGGTTTCGGCCTGATGCTGCTCGCCTTTCACACGCTGTTCTGGCAGATGACGCGCGAGCGCCTGAGCGCCTGGTACCTGGTCTATGTGGCGAACGCGCTGCTGGTCGAGTTCCTGACGGCCGGGCTGCCGCAGCAGCTGCTGGCCATGCCCGCGCGGCTGTCCGACCTGCTGCTGAGCCTGTCGATCTGCGCCGGCGTGGCCATCGGCATCCGCTTCGCCGGCATGCAGCTGGGCACCGACGTGCAGTGGCCGCGCTTCACCCGCGTGGCGGTGCGCGTGGTGGGCCTCGTGAGTGCCATCGCGGTGGCGCTGGTGCTGGCCGGCGCCAACGGGCTGGCCATGCAGGCGGTGCAGGGGACGGCGATGCTGTGCATCGTCTACCTGATCGGCGCCGCGCTGTGGCTGCTGCCGCGCGACCAGGGCCAGGCGCGGGCTTTTCTCATCATCTTCGGCATCTACTACGCGGGCGTGATGGTGAGCTTCCTGCGCAACCAGGGCTGGCTGCCGGCCGGCGCCTGGACCGACAACGCGACCGCCGTGGGCACGCTGCTGCACCTGCTGCTCATGAGCATGCGGCTGAACCGCCGCTACGACCAGCTGCGCCGCGAGAAGGAAGCCGCGCAGGCGCGCCTGGTGCACGTGGTCGGGCGCCAGAACGACCGGCTGGAAGACGAGGTGCGCAAGCGCACGGCCGACCTGCGCGGCGAGATCGAGCAGCGCCAGCGCCTCGAGGTCGACCTGCGCGCCGCGCTGGAGACCGAGCGCCGCGCCAAGCAGTCGCAGGTGGATTTCGTCGCGATGGTGTCGCACGAGTTCCGCACGCCGCTGGCCATCATCCACACCACCGCGCAGCAGATCGCCAAGAACCTCGACGCCGCGCGCGAGAAGACCCTGGCGCGCTGCCTCAACCTGCGCGCCGCCGCGCAGCGCATGACCGCGCTGGTCGACGAGTACCTGACCTCCGATCGCATGGAAGCCGGCCAGACGCCGTTCCAGCCGCGCCCTTGCGAGCGCGAGGAGCTGCTGGAGCTGTTCGAGGACCTGGTGGCCGACTGGCCTGACGGCCGTGTCGTGTGGCAGGGCAGCCATCTGCCGCCGCAGCTGGTGTGCGACCCCGGCCTGCTGCGCGTGGCGCTGCGCAACCTGCTGGCCAACGCCGACCGCCACACGCCGGCCGGCCGCGCCATCGTGCTCGACGTGGTGCCGGCGGAAGCGGGCGGGTTGGTCATCCGCGTGAGCAACCCCGGCGACGCGATTCCGCACGACGAGGTGCCGCGGCTGTTCGAGAAGTACTTCCGTGGCCGGCAGGCGGCACGCTCACCGGGCGCTGGCCTCGGCCTGTACCTCGTGCACCAGATCGCCGAGTTGCACCGGGGCCAGGCCCGGCTCGACAGCGCCGGGCAGGACGGTCACGTGCGCTTCAGCCTCGCATTGCCTTGAGAAGCCGCTGCTTCAGCGCAACATCGACGACATCGCCGAACAGCAGTTCAGCATGCGCACCGCCGACTCCACTGTTTCAGCGGTGAAGCGCAGCGTGACGCCATCGACGCGCTCGAAGCTCGGCCACTGGCAGAACAGGTCGGCCATCATCGGCGACTGGGTGCGCAGCGTGACCACCTGCGGGCCCTGGAAGACCAGTGGACGTGCGTGGGCACGCGCGGCCAGCCCTTCGATCACGCCGGCACGGATCGCCTGGCGCGACTGTTCCGGCGAGAGCGACACGCCGCTGTTGAAGCCGGTCGCCTTCTTGGTCTGCACGAAGCTCGCATGCGGGAAGAGCGCCTGGTTCTCGGAGATGAACACGTCGTCGCCGCTGGCCATCACGACCGGCACGCCGTATTCGCCGGCCAGCGCGCCGTAGATTCCGGCTTCGCCCAGTTCCTGGTCGCCCAGCCGGATGCCCGCGAAGGCAAAGCCGTTGATCGTGTGCGCGAGGATGCCGCGCCCCTGCGCGCGCGAGTGGTAGCCCACCATGCACAGCGCGTCCACGCCTTCTTCCACGCCGGCCACCATGCTCAGGTAGCGCGGCTTGCCCTGCACGACACGGGCGCGTGCATCGAGCACATCGGGCGGCATGTTGCGAAAGCCGCCGTGCGAGTCGTTCACCAGCACCTCGGTGGCGCCGGCGTCGAAGGCGCCGGCAATCGCGGCGTTGGCCTCCTGCGCCATCAGCACGCGGGCGCGTTCGTACTCGGGGTTGCCCTGGCGTGCCTGCTCGTGGTGGTAGACGCCCGCAACGCCTTCGATGTCGGTGGAGATCAGGACTTTCATGGACGTGTGTTTCAGGCGAGAGGTGAAAGGGAAGACGCCGGCAGCAGTTCGCCGAGCGCCGCGCGGTGGTTGCCGTCGCGGCCCGTGACCGGCGTGGCGCGCCACAGCGCATGAAGTATGGCCTGCTCGGTGCTGTCGGCCGCGGCCTGGAACAGCCCGTCGAGCCGCGTGTCGTGCAGCATCGCCACGGCCGGCATGGGCCGGTCGGCGCGGTCGGGGATCGTGTAGGCCGTCGAGAAGGCCAGCACGAGGTCGCCGCTGCCGTGGCCGTAGACCGAGCCGGTGCGGGCCAGCCCCGCGCCCGCGCGCAATGCCAGGCGGCGCAGCTGGCGCGCGTCGAGCGGCGCGTCGGTGGCGACGACGATGATGATCGAGCCCTTCTCGGGCTCCGCCGCTTCCTTCGATGCCTGCAGCGCCGCGAGCCGTTCGCCCACCGCGTGCCCGGCCAGCACCAGCTGCGGCTGGCGTCCGTAGTTCGCCAGCACCAGCGTGCCCACCGTGTGGGTCGTGCCGTCGGCCATCGCCACGCGGCGCGACGCGCTGCCGATGCCGCCCTTGAGCTGGAAGCTCGACATGCCGCGTCCCGCGCCGACCGAGCCCTGTTCGAAATCGGCCCCGGCGGCGTCGAGCGCCTGCAGGTAGTCGGCCTCGGTCACGGCCAGCCGCTGGATGTCGTTGAGAAAACCGTCGTTGCACTCGAAGACCAGCGGGTTCACCGTGGGCAGCGCGCGGCCGGTCTCGGGGTTGGCCGCCGCGCAGTGGCGGATCTGCGCCGTCGCCACGGTGCCGACCGAGAAGGTGTTGGTCAGCGCGATCGGCGTTTCCAGCACGCCGAGCTCGGCCAGCTGCACCAGCCCCACGCTCTTGCCGAAGCCGTTGAGCACCACGGCCGCGGCCGGCACCTTGTCGCGGAACGGGTCGCCGGCGTGCGGGCGGATCACGGTCACGCCGGTCTGCACCGGGCCGTCGGCCAGCGTGCGGTGGCCGACCGTGACGCCCGCGACGTCAGTGATGGCGTCGCGCGTGCCCGGGGGCAGCGTGCCGATGAAGGGCAGGGAGGTCGTCGAGGCCATGAGAGCGAAGAACTTACTGGCGGTCGATCTTCGGATCGAGCGCGTCGCGCAGCGCATCGCCCAGCAGGTTGAAGGCCAGCACGGTGAAGAAGATGGCCAGGCTGGGGAACAGCGCCACGTGCGGCGAGGTCACCATGTCGGCGCGCGCTTCGTTGAGCATCGCGCCCCATTCGGGCGTCGGCGGCTGCGCGCCCATGCCCAGGAACGAGAGGCTGGCCGCCGTGATGATCGAGGTGCCCACGCGCATCGAGAAGTACACGACGATCGACGAGATCGTGCCCGGCAGGATGTGCCGCACGATGATGGTCCAGTCGGACGCGCCGATGCTGCGCTCGGCCTCGATGTAGGTCTGCTGCTTGAGCACCAGCGTGTTGCCGCGCACCAGGCGCGCAAAGGCCGGCACGCTGAACACCGACACCGCCACCACCACGTTGGTCATGCTGCTGCCCAGGATGGCCACCACGCCCAGCGCCAGCAGGATGCCGGGGAAGGCGAACAGCACGTCCGAGATGCGCATCACGATGCGGTCCCACCAGCCTTCGTAGTAACCGGCCAGCAGGCCGAAGGCCGTGCCGATGACGCCGCCCACCAGCACCGACAAAAAGCCGGCCGCCAGCGAGATGCGCGTGCCCGCCAGGATGCGGCTGAAGATGTCGCGGCCCAGCGGATCGACGCCGAACCAGTGCGTGGCCGAGGGCCCGCTGTTCAGCATGTCGTAGTCGAAGAAGTTCTCGGGATCGAAGGGCACGATCCACGGTGCGAACACCGCGATCACCACCAGCAGCAGCACGAAGATGGCCGCCACGATGCCCACGGGCTGCTTCTTGAAACGGCGCCAGCATTCGCCCCAGGGCGTGCGGACCTTGCCGGCGGTCAGCGCAACGGCAACGGGGGACAGTGGAACGATGGATTCGGCAGACACGCCGGTAGCTTGCGTCATGGCTGCGTGCTCACTTGTAGCGGATGGTCGGGTTGATGTAGCCGTACAGCACATCGACCACGAGGTTGATCAGGATGAATTCGAGCGAGAACAGCAGCACCAGCGTCTGGATCACGGGGTAGTCGCGCATCTGCACGGCATCGACCAGCAGGCGGCCCAGGCCGGGCCAGTTGAACACCGCCTCCACAAGAATGGAGCCGCCCAGCAGGAAGCCGAACTGCAGGCCCATCATCGTGACCACCGGAATCAGCGCGTTGCGCAGCGTGTGCTTGAACACCACGCTGGTTTCGTGCACGCCCTTGGCGCGCGCGGTGCGCACGAAGTCTTCCTGGATCACTTCGACGAACGAGGCGCGCGTGAAGCGGGCCATCACGGCGGCCACGGCCGCGCCCAGCGTGATCGAGGGCAGGATGTAGTGCTGCCAGGTCGCGGCGCCCACCGTGGGCAGCCAGCCCAGCTGCACCGAGAAGATCTGCATGAGCAGCATGCCCAATGCAAATGCGGGGAATGAGATGCCCGACACCGCCAGCGTCATGCCGATGCGGTCGGGCCATTTGTTGCGGTACACCGCCGACACGATGCCGATCCCCATGCCGAAGATCACCGCCCACACCATGCTGGTGATGGTCAGCATCACCGTCGGGAAAAAGCGCTCGGCAATCTCCGTCGACACCGGCCGCCGCGTGCGGATCGAGGTGCCGAAGTCGCCTTGCACCATGTGGGTGAAGAAGCTCACGAACTGCTGGGGCAGCGGCTTGTCCAGCCCGAGCTCCGCGCGCACCATGGCCACGGTCTGCTCGTCGGCGTCCTGGCCGGCGGCAAGGCGCGCCGGGTCGCCGGGGAGCATGTGGACGAACAGGAACACCAGCACTGCCACGATGAGCAGCGTGGGGATCAGGCCCAACAGTCGTTTGAGGAAGTAATTCAGCATGGGATACGGTTGTCGCGAACGGGCGATGGCACGGTGCCACCGCCCGCCGGACAGTCAGTCAGGAAAACGAAGGAGCCGCGATCAGTTCGATACCGACATGGCATCGATGTTGATGTTCGCGTCGGGCATCACGAACACACCCGACAGGCGCTTGGCGTGCGCCGACAGGTTCTGCTCGGTGACCAGCGGCACGCGCGGCAGGTCCTTGCGGATCTCTTCCTGCGCGGTCTTGTACAGCGCGGCCTTTTCCTTGTCGTCCACCGTCACGAGCGCCTTGGCGATCGCGGCGTCGACCACGTCGCTCTTGTAGAACGACATGTTGTTGAGCTTGGGCGCCCACGACTCGGAAGCGAACAGCGGGCGCAGGCCCCAGTCGGCTTCACCGGTCGACGACGACCAGCCCGTGTAGTACATGCGGACCTTGGCCGTCTTCGGATCGGGCCAGGCATCGACCTGCTCGGTGCGCTGGCCCACTTCGAGCGCCTGCACCTGCAGCTTGATGCCCACCTGTGCGAGCTGCTGCTGCACGAACTGGATCGTCTTCTGGCTGGTCGTGTTGTTGTAGGCGCTCCACAGCACCGACTCGAAGCCGTTCGGGTAGCCGGCCTCGGCGAGCAGGGCCTTGGCCTTCTTCACGTCGTAGGGAATGGGCGCCATCTTTTCGGCGAACTTCACGCCCTGGGGCATCACGCCCTGCGCGGGGAAGGCGTAGCCGCCGAAGGCCACCTTCGACAGCGCTTCCTTGTTGATGGCGTAGCCGATGGCTTCGCGCACCTTCGGGTTGTCATACGGCTTTTGCAGCATGTTGAAGGCCAGGAAGCGCGTGATGATCGAGGGCGAGGCCACCACTTCGAGCTTGTCGCTCTTCTTCAGCAGCTCGGCCTGCTCGTAGGGAATGGGGAAGGCAAAGTCGGCTTCGCCGGTCTGCAGCATCGCGGCGCGCGTGTTGTTCTCGAGCACCGGCTTCCATTGCAGGTTGTCGACCTTCGGGAAGCCCTTCTTCCAGTAGCCGTCGAACTTCTTGGCCTTCACGGCGTCGGTCTGCTTCCACTCGACGAACTCGAAGGGGCCCGTGCCCACGGGGTGGAAGGCGATGTCCTTGTTGCCCCACTTCTTCAGCGCGGTGGGCGAGATCATGGCGGCCGAGGCGTGGGCCAGCGAGTTGATGAAGGGGCCGAAGGGCTCCTTCAGCGTGATGCGCACGGTGGTCGGGTTCACGGCCTCGACCTTGCCCACGCGGTTGAACTGGTTGTAGCGCAGCAGCTTGTTGTCCTGGTTCAGCACGCGGTCGAGCGTGACCTTCACGGCTTCGGCGTTGAAGTCGGTGCCGTCGTGGAACTTGACGCCGCTGCGCAGCTTGATGGTGTAGACCAGGCCGTCCTTGGACACGTCGTAGCTCTCGGCGAGCACGTTCTGCACCTTCAGGTCCTTGTCGAACTGGAACAGGCCTTCATAGAAGGTCTTGGTCACGGCCGTGGTGATGGTCGTGTTGGTGTTGTACGGGTCCAGCGTTTCCGGCTGGTAGCCGATGGCCAGCACCACGTCTTTGGCAGCCAGTGCCGAGCCCGAGGCGGCGAGCGCGGCCAGGCCCAGCAGTGCGGATGCCCAGCGCAGGGAGGAAGAAGATTGCTTCATGGAAGAACTCCAGTCGGTTCGTGGAAAAAATGCAGGGGGCCTGCGGGTGAAAAAACGGTTCGGAATCAGAAGGCGCCGCCAATGGCGTGCCGTGCCACGAAATGGCCGGGCGCGACCTGCACCAGCGGCGGCACGTCGGGCTCGTCGCCCACGGCGCGGATCGGGCTGGGAATCTCGCCTTCGAGCAGCGCGCGCGGCTTGTGGCGGCGCGACGGGTCGGCCACCGGCACGGCCGCCATCAGCTTGCGCGTGTAGGGATGTTGCGGCGCCTCGAACACGGCGCGGCGCGGGCCGATCTCGACGATCTGGCCCAGGTACATCACGGCCACGCGGTGGCTGATGCGCTCGACCACGGCCATGTCGTGCGAGATGAAGAGGAACGCCACGCCCAGCTCGCGCTGCAGGTCGAGCATGAGGTTGACGATCTGCGCCTGGATGGACACGTCGAGCGCCGACACCGATTCGTCGGCCACCACCACCTTCGGGTTGAGCGCGAGCGCACGCGCGATCGCGATGCGCTGGCGCTGGCCGCCCGAGAACTCGTGCGGATAGCGCTGCGCCACCTCGGGCGGCAGGCCGACCTTCTGCAGCAGCCAGTCGACGCGCTGCTGCGCCTCGGCGCCCTTGGCGATGCCGTGGATGAGCAGCGGCTCCATGATCGAGAAGCCCACCGTCACGCGCGGATCGAGCGACGCGAACGGGTCCTGGAAGATGAACTGGATGTTGCGGCGCAGCGCCTGCAGCTCGCGCGTGGGCAGCTCGCGGATGTTCTTGCCGCCGAACTCGATCGCGCCGCTCTGGCTCTCGACCAGGCGCAGCAGCGAGCGGCCCGTGGTCGACTTGCCGCAGCCCGATTCGCCCACCAGCGCCAGCGTCTCGCCGGGGTACAGGTCGAAGCTGATCTTTTCCACCGCATGCACGCGGCGCTTCACGCGGCCGAAGATGCCGCTGCGCACGTCGAAGCGCGTCACGAGGTCGCGCACGCGCAGGATCGGGCCGGCGTCTTCGCGCACGGTGGTCTGCGGCGTGGTGTCGGTGCAGGGCACGGTGTCGGTGCTGTCTTCGGTGCGCAGCAGTTCGAACTTGGCCGGCAGGTCGGTGCCCTGCATCGCGCCGAGCTTGGGCACGGCCGACAGCAGCGCCCGGGTGTAGGGGTGCTGCGGCGAGGCGAACACGGTGTCGGAGCTGCCGGCTTCGACCTTGTCGCCGCGGTACATCACGAGCACGCGGTCGGCAATTTCGGCCACCACGCCCATGTCGTGCGTGATGAAGAGCACGCCCATGCGCATCTCTTTCTGCAGCTCGCGGATGAGCTGCAGGATCTGCGCCTGGATCGTCACGTCGAGCGCGGTGGTGGGCTCGTCGGCGATCAGCAGCTGCGGCTTGCACGACAGCGCCATCGCGATCATCACGCGCTGGCGCATGCCGCCCGACAGCTGGTGCGGAAAGCGGTCGAGCACGTTGCGCGCTTCGGGGATGCGCACGAGTTCGAGCATGCGCAGCGCCTCGGCGCGCGCCGCCGCGTTGCTCTTGCCCTGGTGGATGCGGATGGCCTCGGCGATCTGGTCGCCGGCGGTGAACACCGGGTTCAGCGAGGTCATCGGCTCCTGGAAGATCATCGCGATGTCTGCACCGCGGATGCCGCGCATCGTGCCGTCGCGTGCCTGCGCCAGGTCGAGCACTTCACCGTTGCGCCGGCGGAAGGCCATGCTGCCGCCGAGGATGCGGCCGCCGCCGTGTTCCACCAGCCGCATCAGCGCGAGCGAGGTGACCGACTTGCCCGACCCCGATTCACCCACCACCGCGAGCGTTTCGCCGTGGTCGACGTGGAAGGACAGCTTCTTGACGGCATCGACCGTGCGCTCGGAGGTCGAGAAGCGCACGGTGAGGTCGTCGACGGCGAGGACGCGGCCGTCGGGAAGGTTCAGGGCAGGGGAGGACATGGCGGATGCGAGGAAAAAAGGGGCAGGGCGTCAGGCGAAGATGGCGGTGACTGGGGCTTCATCGCCGCGCGCGTGGCCGCGGTACATGCCTTCGGTGTTGAAGGCCAGGCTCAGGTTGCCGTGGCGGTCGACGGCGATCAGGCCGCCGGTGCCGCCGATGGCGGGCAGCGACTCGTGCACCACGGCGTGCGTGGCCGCTTCGAGCGTGGCGCCGCCGTAGGCCATGCGCGCGCAGATGTCGTACGCGGCTGCGACGCGGATGAACATTTCGCCGCTGCCGGTGCACGAGATGGCGGCGGTGCGGTCGTCGGCGTAGGTGCCGGAGCCGATGAGCGGCGTGTCGCCGACGCGGCCCACGCGCTTGTTGGTCATGCCGCCGGTCGAGGTGGCGGCGGCCAGGTGGCCGTGCATGTCGAGCGCCACGGCGCCGACGGTGCCGAACTTCTTGTCTTCGTCCAGCGGCGGCTTGGTCATGGCGGCGCCTTCGTGGTCGGTGACCACGCGGCCCGTGTCGCGCACGCGGTACAGCTGCTGGCGGCGCGCGTCGGTCGAGAAGAAGAAGGGCTCGACCATCTCCAGCCCGCGGTCGCGCGCGAAGGCCTCGGCGCCCGCGCCGGCCAGCAGCACGTGGGCGCCGTCTTCGAGCACGGCGCGCGCGGCGCGCACCGGGCGGCGCACGTGGCTCACGCCGGCAATGGCGCCGGCCGCGAGCGTGGCGCCGTCCATCACGGCGGCGTCGAGCTCGTGCGTTTCCTCGTGCGTGAACACCGCGCCGTAGCCGGCGTTGAAGAGCGGGCAGTCTTCGAGCATCTCGACCGCCAGGCAGGTGGCGTCGAGCGCGGACATGCCCTTGAGCAGCGCGGCTTGCGCGGCGCGCACGATGGCCTGCAGCGCGTCGTGGTAGGCCTGCGCCTGCTCGGGGTTGGTCGTCGAGGCGCTGATGGTGCCGGCGCCGCCGTGGATGGCGATGACGGGCGTGACGTTCTTCATCGGGAAGCTTTCTTCTTTTTCTTGCCGGCGTCGGAAGCGACGGCGGCGGGGAGGGAGGGCATGGAGACTTCGCCGCGCGCATGGCCCTGGCCCAGCCCGCCGTGCAGCCACGGGCGCACCGCCTGCAGGATGCGGCCGGCCGACTGCGCCGCGCCGGGCGCGCGCAGGGCGACCGCGCTGGTCAGTGCCTCGATCAGCGCGAGCACGCTGGTCTCGCAGTTGGGGCGGTAGCTGGTTTCGGTCTGGCCGTACAGCACCACGTCGGCCAGCGGCGCGATGGGCGAGCTGGGGCGGTCGGTCAGCGCGAGCACCGCGCAGCCCTGGCCGCGCGCGATCTGCGCCAGCGCCACCGTGTCGGTGAGGTAGCGCGGAAATGTGAGGCCGATGAACAGGTCCTGCGGGCCCGCATGCATCAGCGTGCGCGCCGAGTGCGTGACGCCGCTCACGCTGGAGAGCATGCGCACGTCGCTGCAGGAACCATCGAGCCCGTGCTGCAGCAGCCCCGCGAGCCAGGCGCTGGCGCCGAAGCCGCCGATGTAGATCGAGCGGGCCTTCAGGATGCGCTGCACCGCGGCCTCGCAGGCGGCGTAGTCCAGCGACTGGCGCGTGGCTTCGATGTTGCGGCGGCTCTCGTCGAGCGCGGTGGCGAACACCTCGGCCACCGTGGTCGGGTGCTCCAGGTTGCCGCGCAGCCGCTCGACCGGCGCCACCAGCGGCTCGAAGCCGCGCACGAGCTCGGCGCGAAAGGCCGCGTAGCCGTCGAAGTCCAGCGCGCGCGCAAAACGGTTGGCCGTGGCCACCGACACGCCGGCCGCGGCGGCGAGCTCGTCGATGGGCAGCGTCGCGACCTGCAGCGGATGCCCGAGCACGAAGTCGGCCACCTGCCGGTGCGAACGCGTCAGCCGCGGCAGCGCCTGCGCAATGCGCTGGGCCACGGTGGTGCCTGGGGTGTCGACGTTGGTGCTCATGGGGCGGGCGATGCACCGGGAAGGGTGCGAGTGATGTAAATCAGTTTACAAATATATGTCAGTTATGAAAATTTTCTGTCATTCCCGAGCGATATCGCAAGTAGCGGGCCAGCCGCGAGGGGCTTTGGCGAGGGGCGGAAGGGGCGTGTTTCCCTTGTGGGGCGCCGTGTTCGGGGCTGTTGGGGCGCGGTCTTCAGGGATTTCCCTGATGCTGTCGTTTCATCCCCACGGGTGGGGATCGGGGGCTTTGGAAACGAACGAATTAACTGCGATGGCCGGGTTGCATGGCGACATTGACGGCGTGGAAGCCAGCCCTGAGTATCCCGTGCGGCGCGTCTTGCGCCGGGGGAACGAGGAATCAATATGAGACTGGAATGGCTTCGCCGCGCGCTCGCGGTGATGGGCTGCTGTGCGGTGTTCGCGGGCGTGTCCGCCTGCGGTGGTGGAGGGGGGGGGGGAGGCGGCGGCGGTGGCCTGCCGATCCTCCCGCCGACCGCAGGGCCCGTGCCCCAGCAGCCGGCACCAGCGCCGACACCGACGCCCACCAACCGCGTGGTGTCCGAATCCATCCAGTCGGGGTTCACCGGCGCGCCTTACCCTCTTTCCGTCTACCTGCCCGCCGGGTACGACCAGGGCTCCGATGCCTACCCCGTCATCTATGCCCTCGACGGCGATGCCACCAACGGCTTGCCGCAGACACGGTTCGCGAATCTCATGGATGTCCTGGTGAAGCGCGGAACGAAAGCCATCCTCGTCGGCATCGGGAACACCGGGCGACGTCAAGAGGACTACAACTTTCCCGGGGCCTTCAAGTACCACGACTTCCTCGCGAAGGAGTTGATTCCCTTCATCGATTCGAAGTACCGGACCAATCCCAAGAACCGGATGCTCACGGGCCTGTCGACCAGTGGCAACCTGGCAGCCACGGCGCTCTTTCTCGAAGCGCCGGACAACCTGGTGTTTTCTTCCTTTGTGTCGATCGAGGGCGCTTTCTGGCAACAGGAGGCCCAGAACAACGATCTCGAAAAGAAGATGTTCGACGCGTTGGCGGGCAGGCCGCTGCCAGTCACGTTGATACTTGCAAGTTGCATAAGTGGCTGCAATCAACAGTACGTGAGGGCGCTGTACCAACGAATGGCGGCGCGGGGCTATGTGGGGCTGCAGCTGCTCAGTACGGAGTTCAACGCCACGCACGTCGGCGCGGATGTCCTGGCGTTCGAAGACGCGGTGGTGCGAATCTACAAGTAGGTGGCCATGGCCGCGCCGCGAACCCGACGCCCGGGGTTCGCGGGCGGCGTGCTCATGCCGACAGCGGTTTGGGCGGGTAGCCGGCCTCTGTCAGCGCGGCCACCACGGAAGGGCCGTCCTCCATGGTGTCGATGCGCACCGTCCTGCTCTTCAAGTCCACCTCGATCCTGGCCCGCGGGTCCAGGTCCTTGACGGCCCGGGTGATGCGGCCGGCGCAGCTGCCGCAGGT
>RCUJ01000579.1_pt1 | contig 20855 bp, 14 predicted proteins | sample 2166321 | NCBI WGS metagenome assembly RCUJ01 (sample SAMN09932808, study PRJNA488358) | compost metagenome | feature: garden; material: soil; isolation source: compost soil in an enriched community after 118 h of incubation | place: Germany: Experimental Botanical Garden Goettingen | collected... | reverse complement strand
GAAGCACAGTCTTCCAGTGTGCAAGACAAAAGTTTAGGTTGTGCTTTACCTACTTTATCCGGAGCAAGAGGAGAGGACAAAAAATATTTCCCAAGCAATGATGCTGGAGATGTACTTGATGGTTGGGGATGGTGTATGCCAACAAGTGATTTAGAAAACGCTTATCTTTCTGAAAATGATGAAATCCGTCGCAGAAGTACCATCACAAAATGGGGAGAAGCTGCTTATGGAGATGAGGTCCTTAACCCAACTCACAAATTTAGCTTGAATGACAACAAATCAGGACGTATTTGTCGTAAATACTATATTCCTATTGAAACCCGTCGTGCTTTAGACAAAAAAGACGGACACTTACCGTTGAATGTGCCGTTGATTCGTTTGGCTGAAATGTATCTGACAAGAGCAGAAGCAAACTATCACTTAGGAAATGCCGGAGGAGCTTTGTCTGACATCAACGTTATTAGAGCTCGTGTACAACTTGATCCTAAAACAGGTTTGGCAGGTCCTAATTTACTGAAACAAATCTACAAAGAGCGTCGTTTAGAATTGGCTTTCGAAGGATTGCGTTTGTTTGATATTCGTCGTGAAAAAGATCCAAGCACAGGAAGACCGGTTATCGAATCTTTGATGGGACCTAGTGGTACTTTTGTTCAATACAACTTGAGCTCTACTGATCCATATGAAACGACCAACTTGAGAGAAGCACAAGATAAAGGGATCAATTTCAGTCCTTCTAAAAATTTATTGTGGCCAATACCTCAGTTAGAAATAGATTTAAGTGGAGGTGTAATTACACAAAATCCTGGTTACTAATATGAAGTTGATTAATAACTATAAAGTAAGCCTGCTATTTGCGGGCTTGCTTTTCATCAATTCTGTATTCATTAGTTGTGAATCTGATACTACTGAAAATTCACCTCCTGTCGTTTCTACTACAAGAGATTTGAATGTGAATCTTGATATGAATCTGCAGACAATGGAGAGTTTCGGAGCCTCAGATGCTTGGCAATGTAATTTTATAGGTCAAAATTGGCCTACTGACAAAAGAAATCAGATTGCTGATTTATTATTCAGTAGACAAGTGGATAGTGAAGGAAACCCGAAAGGGATTGGATTATCATTATGGCGTTTTAACCTTGGTGCCGGAAGTGCAGAACAAGGAGAAGCAAGTGATATAGGAGATGAATGGCGTCGTACAGAATGTTTTACTAGTGATGGAGTTACCTATAACATGAGTAAACAAGCGGGGCAAGTATGGTTTATGAAAGCCGCTAAGGAACGCGGAGTCGAAAAATTATTGGCTTTCACAAATAGTGCACCTGTTTATTTAACTAACAATGGCAAAGCCCATGCAACTATTAAAGAATTTTACAATCTGAAGGATGGGAAAATGCCGGAGCTTGCTGATTTTTGGGTTAATTCTATTGATAAATTGAAAACAGAGCACGGTTTGACAATAGATTATATCAGCCCTTTCAATGAGCCACAGTATGAGTGGGATGGCACCAGTCAAGAGGGTTCGCCGGCAACAAACGCCAATATATACAGTTTTGTATCTATTTTGTCTCCAAAATTACAGTCGAAAGGGCTTGGTTCCCAAATCGTTGTAGGAGAAGCAGGAGCATTTGAACCGCTTTATAAAACAGTTTCCGGCAAAGAGAGCAGATCCAACCAGATTGATTATTTCTTTGGAGTGAATTCAACCAAAAATATTGCAGGATTGAGCAATGTAAAGAAAACCATATCAGGACACAGTTACTGGCAAGCTTGGCCTTTGAGCGAGCTTATTTCTTCCAGACAATCTGCTGCTACAAAAACACAGGCTGTTCCGGGACTTAGTCTTTGGGCTTCGGAGTATTGTATTCTTGAGAGTCCGGGTACCGCTGAATTGCCTGGAGGAGGAGGCCCCGGAAGAGATTTAGGTATGAAAACGGCCCTTTGGGTAGCTCGTATTATTAGTACTGATATTGCAATCGGAGGAGTTAGCTCTTGGCAGTGGTGGACCGCCATTAGTCGTGGGGATTATAAAGACGGATTGATTCATGTTGATGATGGCGCGAGTACTGGAGCTGGAAATGCTGATTACTGCAAATATGACGGAACTGTTAGAGACGCTAAGATACTTTGGGCTTTTGGAAATTTTTCATTTTTTGTAAAACCTGGAATGGTAAGGGTTCAAATACCCGGTTTAGACAATTCGGCAGCTACAACTGATGTAATGCTAACGGCTTACAAAGATGTGGCGAGTAAAAAATTGGTCATTGTAGCGGTTAATTTCAGTAGCACTGCAAGGACTTATAAATTGAATCTTTCTGGAGGAACTTTGGTTGATAATAAATTCACACCTTATACAACTTCAGATACTAAAAGTTTGAAAAAAGGAGCTGATGTCAATGCCACTAATTTTGAAATAGCAGCAAAATCAGTTGTCACTTACGTGGGTACATTTAAATAGGAATTATTTTAAAATTGGATTTATCGGAAAGTTCTTTTTGATAGAATAAAACAAAAAATGAAAAAAACATATTTTTCTCTTTTCCCGCTGATAGTCCTGTTTATAATCGGATGTGAATCAGATGTAAAAGAAACGGCGCCGCCCGTTGCCTCAACAACAAGGAATCTGAAAATAGACCTGAATACAGATAGGCAAACCATGGAAGGTTTTGGAGCTTCAGATGGATGGCAATGTCAGTTTATTGGGAAAAATTGGCCATTAGAAAAAAGAAATCAAATGGCAGATTTGCTGTTTAGCAAGCAAGTTGATCTGGACGGAAATCCAAAGGGTATTGGCTTGTCTTTATGGCGTTTCAATCTTGGAGCCGGAAGTGCCGAACAAGGAGAAGACAGTTTTATTAATGATGAGTGGAGAAGAAGTGAATGTTTTCTGAATGCAGACGGAACCTATAATTGGGACAAACAAGCAGGACAAAGGTGGTTCATGAAGGCTGCAAAATCCCGTGGGGTTGAAAAAATATTGGCCTTTACGGGGAGTCCGCCGGTTCATTTTACCAAAAACGGAAAAGCATTTTCGAATGAAGGAAGTTATTTGAATCTGCAATCGGATAAGTACGATGATTTGGCTGATTTTTGGGTGACATGTATCGAAAACATCAAAGCCAAAGATGGCGTTGATATCGATTACATCAGCCCGATTAACGAACCGCAATACGATTGGAATCCCGCAGCAGATGGTTGGGCAGGTCAGGAAGGAACAGCCGCAAGAAATAGTGAGATCTACAACTTAGTAAGTTCTATTTCCCAAAAACTAAAAGAAAGAGGTTCCAATAGTCAAATCGTGTTGGGAGAAGCTGCAGCGTATGACTGTCTCTACAAAGAAATGACGGGACAGACAGGCAGATCCAACCAGATTGATTATTTCTTTGGCGTTAATTCGATGAAAAGTATTGCCGCGATGAGCAACGTTAAAAAGACAATTTCAGCACATGCTTATTGGCAGGTTTGGCCTTTGAACGAACAAATATCTTCGAGAGAATTGGTTGCATCAAGAGTAAAATCGGTTCCGGGACTTAGTCTATGGGAAACGGAATATTGTGTGATGGAAAGTCCGGGCACGACCGAAATACCGGGAGGATCAGGACCGGGTAGAGATTTAGGCATGCAAACAGCACTTTGGGTTGCCCGTATTATCAGCAACGATATTGCTGTTGCAAATGTTACGTCTTGGCAATGGTGGGTTGGAATTAGTCGTGGGGATTACAAAGACGGATTGCTTCACGTTGATGATGGTGCCAGTGCCGGTCACAGCTGGGGAGATGCCAACTATTGTAAAAACGATGGTACTATCAGGGAAACAAAAATTCTCTGGGCTTTTGGTAATTTCTCCTTTTTTGTCAAGCCGGGAATGATACGTGTTCAAATTCCAGATCAAAATTATCTATCGGCATCCACAGATGTCATGCTGACAGCTTATAAAGATGTGTCAAGCAAAAAACTGGTGATTGTAGCCGTTAATTACGGAAAATCGGCAAGAACCTATCAACTCAATCTTTCGGGAGGGACATTAAAAGACAATCAATTGATTCCTTATACCACTTCTGCTACCGCCAGTTTGAAAAAAGGAGCAGCTGTGAAAGCTGACAATATTGCGATTGCAGCACGATCTGTTGTCACTTTTGTCGGAAGCTATAATTAGTGATTTTTAAAATAAGTTAGAAAGAATATAAAAATGAAAAAAATTTATGTTTCGCTTTTATTGCTGGTGAGTTCGCTTTTTTTCGGTCAGCGAACCGCAACAATTAGCACGGATAATGTAGTACAAACCATGGAAGGTTTTGGAGGCTCAGATGCTTGGCGAACCCAATTTGTTGGAAAAAATTGGCCAGAGCAAAAAAAGAATGCCATTGCAGATTTACTTTTCAGTAAAGAAATTGATGCACAAGGAAATCCAAAAGGAATTGGACTTTCAATTTGGAGGTTTAATCTCGGAGCAGGGAGTACAGAACAAGGAGAAAACAGTAAGGTTTCGGATGAATGGAGAAGAAGTGAATGTTTTCTGAACGCTGATGGAACTTACAACTGGTCAAAACAGGAAGGACAGAGATGGTTTTTGCAAGCGGCCAAAAAACGAGGGGTGGAAAAATTCCTGATTTTCACTAACAGCGCACCTGTTCATATGACTAACAACGGATTGTCTTTTGCAACTCAAAAAAATAAACTGAACCTGAAAGAAGGAGCGGTTCCAAAATTTGCCGATTTCCTAGTACAAAGTATTCAGGGATTAGAGAAAAGAGAAGGGATTAAGTTTGATTATGTGAGTCCGATAAACGAACCGCAATGGGAGTGGATGGCCAATAACGGCGATAAAAACAGCCAAGAAGGAACGCCAGCTACCAATCAGGAAATTTACGATTTGACCAAAGCACTTTCTGATAAACTCAAATCACAAAAGATGAGTACCGAAATTGTTATTGCCGAAGCGGGTCAAATTAATTATTTGTATGAAAATGTAAATGGCGAAAATCGCGACAATCAAATCGATTACTTTTTTGGCAATACAAAAACGAACATCTCTAAATTACCGAATGTAAAAAATGCCATTTTGGGACACAGTTATTTTACGACTTGGCCTGTAGACAGACAGGTTTTGAGCCGAAAACTGATTGCCGCAAATGTGAAGCAAAAACCAGGGTTAAAATATTGGCAGTCCGAATACTGTATCTTGGAAAATCCTGGGGAAGCTGAAATTCCCGGAGGTTCAGGAGGAGGAAGAGATTTGGGTATGCAAACGGCCTTGTTTGTGGCGCGTTTGATACACAATGATATTGCGTTGGCCAATGCGGCTTCATGGCAGTGGTGGACATCTATTACCCGAGCGGATTATAAAGATGGTCTGATTTATTTGGATGACGGAAAAAGCAATGGAGGAACAGCACCTGATTATGTTAAAAATGATGGGGAATACCATGATTCAAAACTGCTTTGGGCTTTGGGAAATTATTCTTTGTTTGTGCGTCCGGGTATGCTTAGGGTTGATGTTCCTAACCAAGATGAACTGGGAGCAGCAAACGATGTGATGCTAACGGCTTACAAAGATGTCCAAAATAAAAAACTGGTTGTTGTTGCCGTGAATTGTGGAAAATCGGCTCAGAAATACAAATTTAATTTAGCAAAAGGAACATTGAAAAACAATGAAGTGGCACCTTATGTGACTTCCGAAAATTCTAATTTAAAAAGAGCAGCGATTCAGAAGATTGATAATTTAGAAATTCCGGCCCGATCAGTTGTCACTTTTGTTGGAGAATTTGAATAAGGTTTAAATCGAGTTTGTTTTGAAGTTTTCGAACAATTACAAGACTCATAATTTGTAAACTGTTTTTTATCATGTTGATTCGTTCCAATACTTTTTTCAAGTATATTTACAAATGTGTAAATTACACTTATTTAATAAGTTCATTTACGTAAAATCAATATTTCAAACAATTACAACTAAAAAAATAATACAAATGATTCGATCTAAATTTTATAAAAAGGTATTCTCAGTCTTATTCTTTTCGATAATAGGCTTTAGCGTTCAATCCCAAACGAATAAAGAATTTCATAGTTGGGCCCCTACACCGCCGATGGGGTGGAACAGTTGGGATTGTTATGGACCAACAGTTACGGAAGCAGAGGTAAAAGCCAATGCTGATTATATGGCTAAATATTTAAAACCCTATGGATGGGATTATATCGTAGTCGATATCAGATGGTATGTTGGGAATGATAAAGCGCACGGATACAATGAAAAAGATCCCGATTATGTTCTGGACCAATATGGCAGATTTTTACCTGCAGTCAATCGTTTTCCTTCTGCGGCGGGAGGAAAAGGTTTTAAACCCCTGGCGGATTATCTTCATAAAAAAGGGTTGAAATTTGGAATTCACATCATGAGAGGTGTGCCAGTAATTGCCGTAAAACAAAACTCAACTATCAAAGGCACGAATCTGACAGCCAGAGATATTTATTCAGAGAAAGATCAGTGCAGCTGGTTGCGCGACATGTATACTATCGTTCCAGGTAAGCCGGGTGCGCAGGAATACTACAATTCTCTTTTTGAGTTGTATGCCTCTTGGGGACTTGATTTTGTTAAAATAGATGATCTTTCTTCCCCTATTTATTTCGAAGGAGAAATTGATATGATTCGCAAAGCCATCGATCGCACCGGACGTAAAATTGTATTGAGCACTTCGCCTGGAGAGACTCCACTTGCCCATGCCGATCATGTTCAAAAGAATGCGAATATGTGGCGTACTGTTGGCGATTTTTGGGATAGTTGGGAACAATTAAAAGACCATTTTGAAGTATTTGATCGTTGGAATCAATGGCGTTCTTATGGCGCCTATCCTGATGGTGATATGCTACCGATTGGTCGCATTGGTATCAGGGCAGAAAGAGGAGATCCTCGTATGACTGCTTTTACCAAGGATGAGCAATACACGTTAATGACCTTATGGACTATTTTTAAATCGCCTTTAATGTTTGGCGGGAATCTTCCGGATAATGATCCGTTCACGCTTTCTTTGTTGACCAATAAAAATGTACTAAAAGTTCTTAACGAAAGTACCAACAATAAACCTCTTTTCACGGATAAAGACAAAGCGGCTTGGATTGCCGATGAACCGGGTACAGGAGCGAAATACTTGGCAGTTTTCAATACAGCCGATCAACATTTGGTAACTGAGGAAAAAGCACTTTGGAACAGCGGATTGATCTCAAAAACCACTCCCGGTCAAAGCACCACAGTAGATATTGATATTTCAGGAGCTAAAAAATTGTATTTAGTGGTCAATGATGGTGGCGATAAAACCGATTGGGATCATGCCAATTGGATCGAACCAACTCTATACAAAGGGCAGGATTCTATCAAATTGACCAGTTTAAAATGGATAAAAGCCACAGCGGGATGGGAAAAACCAAGGGTGAACCAAAGTGTTTCCGGAAATGCTCTTACCGTAAATAAAATTAAATATGAAAATGGTATTGGTACCCATTCCAAATCAATCATAGAATTTGATATACCGGAAGGCTATACGCGTTTTAAAGCTCTGGTTGGATTGGATGAGGCTTGTGTCACTCAAAATACGGGTGCTACCGTTAAGTTTTTTGTGTTTACAGAAAATCCTTCAGGACCTACACCGCCAGCAAGTTCAAAAATCTCGATCGATCTTAAAAGCATTGGACTTCCAGATAATTATGTAATCACTGATTTGTGGTCCGGTAAAGTCGTTGGGCAGTTTTCAGGCGAATTTGCTCCTGTAATTAACCAACATGGTGCGGGTTTATATAAAATTGTTAAAGTATCTAAATAGCTAAATCGTATAAAAAAGCATGAACTATAATTCAAAAATATTCATCAAAAAAAAGAATACCTATAAGTGGGTTGTTTTATTATTAGCCTTGAATACTCTTGGTCCGGCTACAGCGCAACAGCTTTCAAAAAAGAAATCGCCAAAGTCTGAAGTAAAGGTTTCAAAGGAAAAACCAAGCGCTTATTTGTTTACCTATTTTACAGGAAACTCAAATGATGAAGAAGCCATTCGTTTTGCAATCAGTAATGATGGTTATAATTTCAGGGCACTGAACAACAATCAGCCCGTTATTGATTCCAAACAAATCAGTTCCACGGGCGGAATAAGAGATCCGCATATTTTGCGTGGAGCCGATGGTAAAACCTTCTATATGGTGGCGACCGATATGGTTTCTGCTAAAGGTTGGGATTCTAACCGAGCGATGGTTTTATTGAAATCTACCGATCTGGTAAACTGGAGTTCAACCGTAATCAATATTCAAAAGAAATACCCAAACAATGAAAACCTGAAACGCGTTTGGGCACCGCAAACTATATATGATGCCCAAAAAGGCAAGTATATGATTTACTGGTCCATGCAACACGGAAACGACATTGATAAAATTTATTATGCTTACGCCAATGCTGATTTTACCGATTTAGAGACTGAGCCAAAACAATTGTTTTTCAGTCCAACAAATGGCGCTTGTATTGACGGTGAAATTATTTTTAAAGACAATAAATACCATTTGTTTTTCAAAACGGAGGGAGCGGGTGCCGGTATAAAAGTCGCTGTATCTGATAAACTTACTGAAGGCTATGTTTTGAGAGATAAATATGTGCAACAAACCAAGTATCCTGTGGAAGGTGCGGGAGTTTTCAAACTGAATAATTCTAACGACTATATCCTGATGTATGATCTTTATACAAAAGGAAAATATCAGTTTACCAAAACCAGTGATTTAGAAAACTTCTCCGTTATCGATAACGCTATCAGTATGAATTTCCACCCACGTCACGGAACCGTTATGCCGATAACTGCAAAAGAACTGGCGAGATTGGAAAGCAAATGGGGAAATGCAAAGGATATTATGAGTTCGGCTGATGCCAAAGAGATTAAGAAAACCAATATCAAAGCGGATGATGCGACAAAACAAGTTCATTTGCCAGTAAAAACAGGAACCAATCTTTCTGCATTTAAACCTGATTTTACAAAATTTGCTGGGGTGACGGTTGAACCAAAAACAGCTCAGGATTTTACAAAAGGCGCCGTAAAATATACCGTTACAATCGAAGGGCAGCCAAAAGAAATCTGGTCAGTTACCGCTTCGGTGGCCAATAATCCTGCCTTGAACGGTTTTTATGCCGATCCGGATGTGATGTATTCCGAAAAAACTTCGAAATATTATATCTACCCAACGAGTGATGGATTTGATGGCTGGTCAGGGACGTATTTTAAAACATTCTCTTCACCTGATTTAGTGAATTGGACAGATGAAGGAATTATTCTTGACCTTGAAAAAGATGTTACTTGGGCAAAGAACAATGCTTGGGCTCCCTGCATTACCGAGAAAAAAGTTGGAAACACCTATAAATATTACTTCTATTTTACGGCAGGTCAAAAAGTAGGTGTGGCTGTTGCCGATAAACCGGAAGGCCCTTTTGTTGATTCCGGAAAGCCATTGGTAGACAAATTACCAGAGGGGGTTTCAGGAGGACAACAAATAGACCCAGATGTATTTACGGATCCACAAACAGGAAAAAGTTATTTATACTGGGGGAATGGTTATATGGCTTGCGCCGAACTTAACGAGGATATGATTTCTATCAAACCCGAATCAATTAAAGTGATGACTCCGGATGATACTTTCCGTGAAGGGACTACTGTTCTTTTTAGAAATGGGAAATACTATTTTTTATGGTCGGAAGATGATACCCGAAGCGAAAATTATCGGGTGCGTTACGGAATTTCCGATTCTCCCGTTGGTAAAATTACTATCCCAAAAAACAATCTGGTAATTGCAAAAGACAAAGAAGCTGGGATATATGGCACAGGTCATAATTCGGTGATTCAGATACCCGGTAAAGATGAATGGTATATTGTTTACCATCGCTTCAATTATCCAAAAGGAATCACGATGGGAGATGCAGCCGGATTCAATAGGGAAGTGTGTATCGATAAACTGGAGTTTGACAAAGAGGGCAACATATTGCTGATAAAACCTACCCACGAGGGAATTAAACCTTTACGAAAGTAGTACTCTCAAAAGACAACTATGCGATGGACTATTTTGAGAAAATAAAAACTAAATAAAGCGAATCGCTGCTGATTACGAATAATTAAATTATATATAATGGCTATTAAAAAATTCTTATTACCAATTTTTATTTTTTCCTGCTTATCTGCTTTTAGTCAGGTATCATTTGGAGATTCCAAAAAAATTAATGACAGCTGGACGTTCACTCTTCAAGATGCACCGGAAGCTAAAGACACGTCGTACGACGATAGTAAGTGGCAATCGGTTAATTTGCCGCACGATTGGAGTGTAAAAGGGCAGTTGAGTCCTACTTTGGCCAGTTGTACAGGTTACCTTCCGGGAGGAATCGGTTGGTACCGAAAAAACATAAATATTCCTCAAACTAAACGTGGTGAAAAAGTATACTTATATTTTGAAGGCGTTTATAACAGAAGTGAGGTATTTATTAACGGACACTCTTTAGGAAAACGTCCTAACGGATATATTTCTTTTGCTTATGACGCGACTCCTTATATCAAATACGGAGAAAACAATACAATTGCAGTACGTGTAGACCACAGTCAGAGTGCCGACTCGCGTTGGTATACCGGTTCGGGTATTTATCGTAATGTATGGTTGGTTTATTCTAATCCGGTGCATATTGCGCAATGGGGAGTATATGCTTATCCTGAAGTTAACAAAAGCAACGGAGTTCTAAATGTTGAAGTAGATTTAGAAAATGGTTCTGCTGCCAAAGCGAATCTTACCGTAGTAAACGAGCTTTTAGATAGTAACGGAAAAATTGTTGCTAAGAGTTCCCAAAAAGTTGCTGTAGCAGCGAATAAAGCAGGTAAAATTGCAACTAAAATAGATGTGAAAAATCCTAAGTTATGGGATTTGGAACATCCAAATCTGTATCAATTAAAAACAACTGTTTTAAAGGATGGAAAAACAATTGATAAAACGCTTACACAAACAGGTTTTAGAAATTTTACTTTCGATCCTAATAAAGGTTTTGCTCTTAATGGCAAATGGATGAAAATGAAAGGGGTTTGTTTACATCATGATGCAGGAGTTTTAGGATCTGCAGTACCTCGCGAAGTTTGGAAAACGAGATTGAAAACGCTTAAAGAAATAGGGGTAAATGCGATACGTACCAGTCATAATCCGCAAGCACCAGATTTTTATCAACTTTGTGATGAAATGGGTTTACTGGTACTTAATGAAGCTTATGATGAATGGGAATTCCCTAAACGCAAATGGTTAGTGGGCTGGAACGTAGGAGTTCCCGGTTTTGAAGGTTCGTATGATATTTTTGCTGATTGGGCCGAGAGAGATTTGGAAGATATGGTACGTCGTGACCGAAATCACCTTTCTGTATTTGCATGGAGCATCGGTAATGAAGTGGATTATCCAAATGATCCGTATTCTCACCCTGTACTTGATGGTGGTAAAGATACCGGCTTTGGTCAAGCTGCTTATGGAGGTTATAAAAAAGAGGCACCAGATGCTATGCGCCTTGGAGCTATCGCCAAACGTTTAGTGGCTGCGGTAAAAAAATACGATAAATCACGTCCTACTACAGCAGGACTTGCCGGTGTAGCGATGTCAAACGAGACAGAATATCCAGGCGCTTTGGATATTACGGGATATAATTATACCGAGAGTAAATACCTGACTGATCACAAAAAATATCCAAACAGAGTAATTTACGGTAGTGAGAACGTTCATGATATGGAGCCATGGTTAGCTGTAAAAAACAATGAGCATATTTTTGGACAGTTTTTATGGACAGGTATCGATTATTTGGGTGAATCAGGAAGCTGGCCTTCCAGAGGTTTCTACTCAGGATTAGTTGATCTTGCCGGGATTATTAAACCAAGAGGATATTTCCGTCAATCTTTATGGTCAGATAAACCTATGATTTATGCAGGGACATATATAGCTGATAAACCAACAAATATTTCTAAAGATGCTTGGTCTATTTGGAATTATAACGAAGGGCAAATGATTAGAGTTGTTTGTTATACCAATGCTGCTAAAGCACGTCTGGAATTAAACGGAAAAGTGGTTGGCGAAGAGAAAAAGTACGACGAAAAAACAGGTATTATTTATTGGGATGTGCCTTTTACTTCAGGGAAGTTAGAAGCAATAGGACTGAGTAATGACAACAAAATAGTAAGCCGCTATTCGATACTGTCTTCTCAACAACCAAACGCTTTAGTGATTAATGAAAAAAATATCACTATTGATAAGGAAAAAGGAGTTGCAAAAGTGATTGTACAAGTACTGGATGAAAAAGGATTACCAGTAATACTATCTGATAACGAAGTGACTTGTACTGTAAAAGGGTCAGGGGTTTTATTAGGATTGGAAGCAGGAAATAACAGCGACATGACTGATTATACTGATAATGTTCAGAGAGTATTTCACGGTCATTTGGTAGCTTATATTCAGGCGACAGGAGGCAATGAACCTATAACGGTACAGTTTAGCAGTAACTGGTTAAAAGCGGCTGAGGTTACAATTCAGGTAAAATAAATTTTAGTATTTGCAAAATGATTTTGGTAAATACATTGACGATAGAATAAATAATTGCTGCTCATTTTGGAATGAGTGCGGTTAGGTAATTTGGTTTTGGTTGAGTTTTGAGCAAGTAAAGGCTGTTTCTTTAATTAGAAACGGCCTTTATGTTTTAAGAGGGGATTTGGGTACAGCGCGATGTACGAATCATATGTTGCGGTTGGAAAGCTATCAGTTCTACTTTCGAAAAATACTATTTTTATCGAATTAGAATAGACATGAAAACCTTTAGTTTAGTCAAGGATAACAACTAAAAGCCCGCAAAAGAAAAAAAGTTCTTATAAAACAAACCCCAAAATAGCGACCAGGGGACGCGTTTTTTGGGGTTATATTTTGTAGACTTATTTCTTCGGACTTAGAATGGACAGCCCGTGGGACAGTCTTATTTTTGACATCTTTTAGCTTCAGATTTATAGATTAACAACCGCTTTGTTTACAACAGATGTATTTAGTCCTTATTTATTGTAAGCTATTGCTAGTTGTTTACTAGTTCCCAAACCTTCCATTCCTAATTCAACGATATCTCCTGCTTTGATATAAATAGGATTAGGCTTGATTCCTAAACCAACTCCTGGAGGAGTTCCTGTACTGATCACATCCCCTGGAAGTAAAGTCATAAACTGACTCAAATAATGAACTAAAAAAGGGATTTTGAAAACCAAATTGGATGTGTTACTGTCTTGGAATGTTTTTCCGTTTACTTTCAGCCACATTGATAAATTGTCGACATCGGCAATTTCATCTTTGGTAGCCATAAAGGGGCCTAGCGGAGCAAATGTGTCACATCCTTTTCCTTTTGCCCATTGTCCGCCACGTTCTAACTGGTAGGCTCTTTCGCTGTAATCATTATGAAGGCAATATCCTGCCACATAATCCATTGCGTTAGCTTCTTCTACATAACTCGCTTTTTTACCTACTACAAAGGCCAATTCGATTTCCCAATCTGTTTTTTCGCTATTTTTTGGTATAATAACATCATCATTTGGGCCACACAAAGCGGTAGTCGATTTAAAGAAAATTATTGGTTCTTCCGGAATCGGAGCATTGGTTTCATGGCAATGATCTACATAGTTCAGCCCTATACAGATAATTTTTGAAGGTCTAGCTATGGGAGAACCTAATCGAACAGCTGCATCAACCTCTGGCAATATAGGACTGCTTTCCAGTGCTTTTTTTAATTTTTCTAATCCATCGTTTTCAAAAAATGCTTCATTGTAATCAGTTACTATTGATGAAACATCATATCTTTTTTCTCCGATTAAAATACCGGGTTTTTCACTACCGACTTCTCCAAAACGTATTAATTTCATTTTCCTGTTTTTATTATATTATACTTTGTTCTTAGTTATATTGTACAATAGATAGTATACAATTATCTCTTTTATTCAACAACATAAATCGTTGCACTTCTTGCTCCGTGGGCACCAATCACCAACGATTGTTCGATATCGGCAGTTTTAGATGGGCCTGCTATAAATATACCAAAGCCTTCTCGGGCTGCCTCTATTTTTTCGTATGCCTGATGCAGGGTTGCCACAATACTTTTTTTCTCAATTACCAAAACCAAATGCTGACAAATAAAGGGAACTAGCCTATTTATCATTTGGCTTTCATAAATCCATGCAGCACCATTTTCTGCAACTCCTACAGTCCCTTCGATATAGGCTTTGTCCAGTTCTTCCAATTCAGCGGCCGTCAATAAAGCGACTTGCTTATCCACATCTCCAAGACTTGCAATAGTATTTACTACGAAATTTCCACTTGACTTATCGGCCGCTAACTGTTCTTTTAGTGTAGTCAAATCTGAAATCAATTCCACTTTTCCTCCAATGCCTTCCAGTACAGTCTTAAATTGCGCATATAAATCCTCGTAATGGATAACAGATGCCATATCTATAACAGGAAGCGGAATCAATTCAGGTTGATTCGCAGCTATTGCATTCAACATATTTTCTTTTGCACTCATACTCTTTGGTTGTCAGGAGTTCTGATTATTTTTTGTTTTCCCCGTTTTTCAAATACCAATCCCGGAATGATTCCTTTGGTGGCTCGGGCATTTCTCTTTGTTTGAACCAGACATTCAATTTATTATTGACCATAAATGGAAATAAATTCATTACCCATCTTCCCATTTTTCCGGCTAAACGATACACTTTGGGATTAGAAAGTACAAAACTCATTCCTTCCATACTTATTTTTTTACTTCCCGCAACATAACCCTCCGCCACAATCACCTGTCTCCATTTCCATAATTGTTCGTGAATGTTGATTTTCACGGGACATACATTGGAACAACTGCCACATAAAGTAGATGCAAAAGGTAAATCGGCATTGGCTTTCATATCCAAATTTGGATTTAGAATAGAACCGATGGGCCCTGCCACTGCGGTATGATAACTGTGTCCACCGCTACGGCGATACACCGGACAGGTATTGAAACAGGCGGCACAACGAATGCATTTTAACGAATTCCTGAAATCTTCGCGACCCAATTGTCGGCTACGGCCATTATCAACGATTACAATATGCATTTCCTGTCCCGATCTTGGTTTATGAAAATGACTGGAATAGGTAGTGATTGGCTGTCCTGTGGCGCTTCTGGCCAACAGTCTTAAAAAAACGGACAGATGCTCAGCTTTGGGAATTAATTTTTCAAATCCCATGCAGGCAATATGTATGGGTGCTGTATGCGCTCCCATATCGGCGTTTCCTTCATTGGTGCAAACCACAAATCCTCCCGTTTCGGCAATGGCAAAATTGACTCCGGTTATTGCTAACTCTGACTCTACAAACTTGTTGCGCAAATGCTGCCTAGCTGCTTCGGTTAAATATTGCGGATCGTTATTTCCTTTTTCGGTTTGTAAATGTTCGTGGAAAGTGGCACTTACATCCTCTTTTTTTAAGTGAATCGCCGGCAAAACGATATGACTGGGTGGTTCTTTTCTGAATTGGACAATGCGTTCACCCAAATCCGTATCGACCACCTCAATACCGTTGTGTTGCAAATATTCATTAAAATGACATTCTTCGGTAAGCATACTTTTGCTCTTCACAATTTTTTGAATATTGTGTTTCCGAATAATTTCGTGAATGATTTTATTATGTTCGTCACCATCTGTAGCCCAATGCACTTTTATTCCATTGGCTGTGGCTTTTTCTTCAAATTCTTTTAAATAGTTGGAAAGATTGGAGAGCGTATGGTTTTTAATCTCTGAACCCCATTGCCTTAGCTGTTCCCATTCCGGTAAACCATGGGCTGCCTTATCCCGTTTTTCACGAACAAACCACAGGGTTTCATCGTGCCAATCGGTTCTGGGCTCGTCTGCTATAAATTTTTCCGCTAGTGCAGCATGTTTTGCCGTCATACTTTTTAAATTTATTTGATCTTTACATTTTTAATAAAGATTGATAATGGTTCTTTGTTTTTATAACAAGCTATTTAATATTTCTGCAATATGAATGGTTTTTACTTTACTTCCCTGTCTTTTTAATATGCCTTCCAAATGCATTAGGCAACTGGTATCACCACCGGTAATGTAATCCACCTCATTGGCTTCATGTTCGCTTATTCGGTCTTTACCCATTTTCACGCTTACCGCTTCTTCAAACACGCAAAATGTTCCCCCAAAACCACAACATTCATCATTGCGTTTAGGCTTTCTCAGCTCTATGCCTTTGACCATTGTTAACAATTGTTCCGATTTGGAAAATTCAGGTAACATTCTTTCAGTCATCGAAGAAAGATTCAAACCTCTCTGTCCGTGGCAACTGTTATGCAATCCTACTTTGTATGGAAAACTGGCATTAATGCTGTCGACTTTTAAAATATCGGTCAAAAATTCGGTGAGTTCATAAACGGTATTGCGAATTTGCAATGCTTCTCCATGATTTTTATCATCGTGTAAATGCTCTTTTACATGTAAAACGCAACTACCGGAAGGTGCTACGATATAATCAAATCCTGAAAAATTTTTAACAAAATTGGCATCGCATCCCTTACTCAAACTTGCAAAACCACTATTGGCCATTGGTTGCCCACAGCAGGTTTGCTCCAAAGGAAAAGTAACATCACAGCCTAACTTTTCTAGTAGTTGCAAAGTGGCAATACCCACTTTAGGATAAAACTGGTCTATATAGCAGGGTATGAATAAGGCAACCTTCATTTTATTAGTTATTTAATTTTATAAATCCACCATCAATTGGATAATCGCAACCGGTTATAAAACCAGCTTCATCGCTGCATAAGAACAATGCCAAAGCTGCAACCTCTTCTGGTTTAGCCATACGTCCTATAGGTTGTGATTTTGATAATTTTTCAAACATTTCTGCTTCTTGACCCGGATAATTTTTCGCAATGAATCCATCCACAAAAGGAGTGTGCACTCGTGCAGGAGAAATAGAATTACAACGGATATTTTCGCCCATATAATCTCTGGCCACAGATAAAGTCATTGCCATCACAGCTCCTTTTGCTGTAGAATAAGCAAATCGATCCGGAATCCCTACCCAAGCTGCGATCGAGGCCATATTCAGAATGACACCTGCACTAGATTTTTTTAGTTGTGGTACTGCGGAATGCAAACAATTGTAAACGCCTTTCACATTTACACTCATAATACGATCAAAGTCTGCTTCTGGAGTAGTTTCTACTTTTCCGACGTGGGCAATTCCAGCATTGTTAACCAAAATATCTATAGCTCCTATTGTCTCGAATGTTGCAGATACTTCTTGCTGATTAGCCACATTACAGGCATGCGAAAACACTTTTCCGCCAGATAATTTAATTTCTTCCACTGCTGATTGTGCACTTTCCTGAGTTAATTCAACAATATGTACTTCGGCTCCTTGCTTTGCAAATAAAACAGAAATGGCTTTCCCTATTCCGCTACCGCCTCCTGTAATTACTGCCTTTTTATTTTGTAATGAAAACATGATTTTTTAAATTTTAATATTATAGTTATTTTTTTAATTAACCTGAAACATTTCATGTGCTAAAACCACTATTTAGGTTTTTTTTTACAATGAAACACCGCGTTTCCATGGAATAAAATCATCTTGATTCAATTGCACTGCTTTAGGGATAATTTCTCCGCTAGCCGCTTTAATACAATATTCCAAAATATCTTCGCCCATTTCCTCAATAGTTTTTTCTCCACTGATTACCGGTCCACAATCGATATCGATAATATCGCTCATTTTTTTTGCCAAAATGGAATTGGTTGCTACCTTAATCACAGGGCAAACCGGGTTACCTGTTGGAGTTCCCAATCCAGTGGTAAACAAGATTAATGTCGCTCCAGAAGCCGCTTTACCAGTTGTTGCTTCTACATCATTTCCTGGTGTACATACCAAGCTCAAACCTGCCTTTGTTGCCGGCTCAGTATAATCTAATACATCTACTACAGGTGCTGTCCCTCCCTTTTTGGCAGCCCCCGCACTTTTTATGGCATCGGTTATTAATCCGTCTTTGATATTTCCTGGCGAAGGATTCATGTGAAAACCTGAACCCACTTTATGCGCCAAAGCATCATAGGATTGCATCAAATCAATGAATTTTTTAGCAGCTGCTTCCGTTGTACAACGGTCGATAAGGTTTTGTTCCACCCCACATAATTCAGGAAACTCGGCCAATAAAACTTTACCGCCCAAAGCCACCAATAAATCTGAGGTATATCCTACTGCTGGATTCGCAGAAACCCCACTAAAACCATCACTTCCGCCGCATTTCACACCAATACACAATTCGCTTAAAGGAGCAGCAGTTCTTTCATGTTGATTGATTGCTATTAAGCCTTCAAAGGTTTTTTTAATGGCATTGGCCACTAATATTTCTTCGCTTTCTGTTTGTTGCTGTTCAAAAATAAACAAAGGTTTATCGAATTCCGGATTTTGTTTCTTGACATCATTTACAAAATCTTGTACTTGCAAATGCTGACAGCCCAAACTCAACAGTGTAATACCTCCAACATTTGGATGGTTGGCATAAGATGCCAACAAAGCACTTAAAGTTGCCGCATCCTGACGCGTACCTCCACAACCTCCTTGATGATTGAGAAATTTTATTCCATCTACATTTTTAAATACGCGATTAGCGCTATTATTTGGTATAAGTTGCATATCGACCGAGTCAATATTTTCTCCATTTTGATAGGCCTCTAATAAGTGGTGAGTATATTGTGTGTATTTATCACTTACAGAATAGCCTAATTCATTATGCAATGCTTCTTTAATAACATCCAAATTTCGGTTTTCACAAAAAACGGTAGGTACAAATAACCAGTAATTGGCGGTTCCTATACGCCCGTCTTTTCTTTTATATCCCTTAAATGTTTTGTCTTTGTATTTAGAAACATCCGGCGCTTGCCATGAAAAAGAGTTTTCGCGAAATCCATACGGTTCTGCCGCATGTTTTAGATTTTCGGTGGTCATCAAATTTCCTTTAATCACATCGCATTGTACTTTCCCTACCAAAACTCCATACATGATCACTTCATCTCCTTTACGCAAATCAGTGGTATAAAATTTATGTTTTGCTTTAATATCATCTTGAAGAAGGTACGTTTGCCCTTCAAAATTTACACTTTCTCCTTTTGATAAATCAATTAAAGCCACCAGTGCATTATCGCTCGGGTGCATTTTTACGACTAATCTTTTAACTCCCATAATATATTTAAGTAGAATTTATGCTTTATTTGTTTTATGGCCATTAAATGCAAACAGCAGTATTACTGAAAAACAAATCAATGGAACGACATAACCGTTTTGAATGCTTCCTGTAGCATCCGAAATCAATCCTAATACAGGAGGTAATAATGCTCCTCCTACTATTGACATTACAATCAATGAAGACCCTATTTTAGTATTATGTTCGAGTCCCTCAATTCCCATAGAAAAAATAGTCGGAAACATAATACTCATAAAAAATGCGATCGCTATTAAAGTATACACCACAATCATTCCTGTACCCATTATAGCCAAAAGGGAAAGCAAAATACTGATTATTGCATACAGAATTAATAATTTTCTAGGCTGTATGTATTGCATGAAGAATGTTCCGGCAAAACGCCCTAACATGAATGTCAAACCAAAAAAACCTAAATATTGGGCTGCTGTATCTTCTTGAAGACCTGCCGAAGTAGTTGCCATTTTTATAAAAAAACTAGCTACACAAACCTGAGCTCCCACATAAAAAAATTGTGCTACAATTCCCCATCGTAATCGCATAGATTTCAAGGCACCACGAAAACTGGCTCCTTCTGCTCCTTCTTTATCTTCGTCTTTTACATCAGGCATGTTGGTGAAATAAAACACTACTGCCACCGCTAAAATAATCAGCCCTAAAACTAAATAAGGCATTTTGACACTTGCTGCCTCTTCCAAAAGATATGCGTTCAATTCTGCCGGTGCCATCGCATCAATTTGAACCTGAGTTAAGTTTTTTCCGGACAAGATCATTGGTCCAATATATGCGGGCGCTATAAAAGCGGCCAGTCCGTTAAAAGATTGTGAAAAATTCAATCTTTTCGTTGCCGTTTCTGATGGTCCTAATATCGTTACGTACGGATTGGCAGCCGTTTCCAAAAAGGTGAGGCCACAAGCGATAACGAACAAAGCTCCCAGAAAATAAATATATTGCAGTGAATTGGCTGCTGGAACAAATAAAATAGAACCAATACCAAATAAGACCAGTCCTATCATGATACCAGATTTATAGCCATACTTCCGCATTATATAACCTGCTGGTAGGGCCATAACAAAATAGGCTATAAAAACTGAAGAATCTATAAAGGAAGATTGGAGGTCCGTAAGATTAAAGGCTTTTCTTAAATGAGGAATAAGTATTGGATCCAAATTGTGGACAAATCCCCAGAAAAAAAACAGACTGGTTACCAATACAAAGGGAAGTAACCATTTTTTATTTTCTTTAGAATCAACATTCTTTTGAACATCTGTTTGAGGTGATAATGCCATACGAATTTTATTAATTTTTTATTGTTTTAGAATTCGAAAGGTATAGTTCTTAAAGTAAATTTATTAACTCATTATTATCCTTGTTTAATTATTTATTATCCTTGTTAAAAAAATGAAAAGTAAAAATAGAAAAGTAAAAGCAGATCATGTTGAAGTGTTTAAATTTCTAATTTATAGTTATTTATGTTGGATGTCGTAGTATTTTTAGGCTGTGAAATTCCTTTGTTTATGAAAAAGATTATAAATCTTGGACAACATTTTGAAGGTACTTATTAGAC
>RCUJ01000578.1_pt1 | contig 20864 bp, 22 predicted proteins | sample 2166321 | NCBI WGS metagenome assembly RCUJ01 (sample SAMN09932808, study PRJNA488358) | compost metagenome | feature: garden; material: soil; isolation source: compost soil in an enriched community after 118 h of incubation | place: Germany: Experimental Botanical Garden Goettingen | collected... | reverse complement strand
ATGCGGCCATTATCGTGAACATGCCTGAACGAGACCCTGCCATGAGTGAAGAGATTCTGATCAACATCACGCCGATGGAATCACGCGTGGCGGTGGTGGAAAATGGTGTACTGCAGGAGGTGCATGTCGAGCGCACCCAGCGCCGCGGCATCGTCGGCAACATCTACAAGGGCAAGGTGGTCCGCGTGCTGCCGGGCATGCAGGCGGCCTTCATCGACATCGGCCTGGAGCGAGCGGCCTTCATCCATGCCTCGGAAATCTCCACCCGCGAAGGCAGTGCGGTGGAAAGCATCAGCGGGCTGGTCCACGAGGGCCAGAGTCTGGTGGTGCAGGTGACCAAGGACCCGATCGGCACCAAGGGCGCGCGGCTGACCACCCAGCTGTCGATCCCCTCGCGCTACCTGGTGTACATGCCGCGCACCCGCCACGTCGGCATCTCGCTGAAGATCGAGGGCGAGGCCGAGCGCGAGCGGCTCAAGCAGGTGGTCGCCGACTGTGTGGCCGCCGAAGGCGTCGAGAACCAGGGCGGCTTCATCCTGCGCACCGCGGCCGAAGGGGCGGGGGCCGACGAGATCCTCGCCGACATCCGCTACCTGCGCCGCCTGTGGGAGCAGATCGGCGCGCAGACGCAGAGCGCGCCGGCGCCCTCGGTGATCTACGAGGACCTGTCGCTGGCCCTGCGCACCCTGCGCGACCTGGTCAGCCCGCGTACCGAGAAGATCCGCATCGACTCGCGGGAGACCTTCCAGAAGGTCGGCCTGTTCGTCGGCGAGCTGATGCCGGAGGTCTCCGATCGCCTCGAGCACTATCCCGGTGAGCGGCCGATCTTCGACCTGTATGGCGTCGAGGACGAGATCCAGAAGGCGCTGGAGCGCAAGGTGCTGCTCAAGTCCGGCGGCTACCTGATCGTCGATCCGGCCGAGGCGATGACCACCATCGACGTCAACACCGGTGCCTTCGTCGGCCACCGCAACCTCGAGGAGACCATCTTCAAGACCAACCTCGAGGCGGCCACGGCGATCGCCCGCCAGCTGCGCCTGCGCAACCTCGGCGGGATCATCATCATCGACTTCATCGACATGGAAGATGAAGAGCACCAGCGCCAGGTGTTGCGGACCCTGGAAAAGCAGCTGGAGCGCGATCACGCCAAGACCAACATCATCGGCATCACCGAGCTGGGCCTGGTGCAGATGACCCGCAAGCGCACCCGCGAGAGCCTGCAGCAGGTGCTCTGCGAGCCCTGCCCGAGCTGCCAGGGCCGCGGCCAGCTGAAGACCGCGGAAACCGTCTGCTACGAGATCTTCCGCGAGATCCTCCGCGAGGCGCGCGCCTACCAGGCCGAGGGCTACCTGGTGCTGGCCAACGACAAGGTGGTCGGCCGCCTGCTGGATGAGGAGTCGGGCAACGTCGCCGATCTGGAAGCCTTCATCGGCCGGCCGATCCGTTTCCAGGTGGAAAGCGAGTACTCCCAGGAGCAGTACGATGTGGTACTGCTCTGAGGGCGGGGCCTGACATGGCGGCCGCCGGTCGCCTGCTTGCCCGGCTGCTGGACGGCCTGTTCGTCCTGACGGCAGCGGTTCTGCTGCTGGCGGCGCTGTACGTCAGCCTGGGGCGCGCGCTGGTGCCGCTGGTGGCCGAGTATCGCAGCGAGCTGGAAAGCCGGGCCAGTGCCGCGCTTGGCCAGCCCCTGCGCGTCGGCGCGCTGGAGGGGCGCTGGCAGGGCCTGGCGCCGCTGCTGCTGCTGCGCGACGTGCAGCTGGAGCTGGACGGCGAGGCGCTGCATCTGGACCAGCTGCGTCTGGTCCCGGACGTGTTCGCCAGCCTGCGTTCGCGCAGCCTGCGCATTGCCCGCCTGGAGCTGCAGGGCCTGCAGCTTGGCCTGCAGGAGGATGCCGAAGGTCGCTGGCGCCTCAAGGGCCTGCGCCCCGCCGATCCGGCGGCGCCACCGCTCGATCCGGCGCGGCTGCTCGGCCTGCTGCTGGCGCCGCGCCAGGTGCTGGTGCAGGACAGCCGGCTGAGCCTCGAAACCCGCACGGGCGAGGTGTTCGCCCTCAACTACCTTGGTCTGACCCTCGACAATGGCCGCGCTGAACAGCGCCTCGACGGCCGCCTGCTGCTGCCCGATGGCCAGCCGCTGAGCTGGCAGCTGCAGACTCGTCTGCAGGCCGAGGCGTGGCGTGAGGCCAGCGCGCAGCTGTATCTCAGCCTGCCGCAGAGCGACTGGGCACCCTGGCTGGCGCAGCGTCTGCCGGCCGACTGGCAGCTGCCCCGCCTGCAGGCCGGTGGCGAAGTCTGGCTGGACTGGGCCGGCGGCCAGGCGCAGCGGGCGGTGGCCCGCCTGCATGCCCCCCGCCTGACCCTGGCGCACGCGCCGCAGGCGCCGGCCGAGTTCGCCGATCTGGCCCTGACCGCCCACTTCCAGCGCGAGACGCAGGGCTGGCGCCTGCTGGTCGAGGAGCTGGCCGGCAGCTTCGCTGAGGAGCGCCTCAATCCCGGCCAGTTGCAGCTGCGCCAGCACGCGGGCGAGCAGCCGTATTGGAGTGTGCAGGCCGAGCGCCTCAATCTGGCGCCGTTGGCCGCGCTGACCCGCGCCCTGGCGCCCCTGCCGCCGCAGGCTGCGGAGATTCTTGCCAGCCTGGCGCCGCATGGCCGCCTGCGCGACCTGAATGCAGAAATTCGCCCGCGTGACGCGGGACTGCCCGAGGTCGAGTACAACCTGCGCCTGGACCAGGTCGGGATCAGTGCCTGGCACGGCGTACCGGCGCTGGCCAACGTCAGCGGCAGCCTCAGCGGCAGTCTGGAGGGCGGCGAGCTGCGCCTGGATGCCCACGACTTCATGCTCCATCTCGACACCCTGTTCCCCGCGCCGTGGCGCTACCGCACGGCGCGGGCGCGGCTGAACTGGAGTCTCGACGACGACGCCTTCACCCTGTCCAGCACGCTGATGCGCCTGTCCGGCGAGGAGGGCGAGCTGGCCGGCAACATGCTGATCCGCCTGCGCCGCGACCCGGCCGCCGAGGACTACATGGACCTGCAGGTCGGTCTGCATCAGGGCCTGGCACGCTACACCGAACGCTACCTGCCGACCCGTTCGCCGGGCCTCAGTCCGCAGCTGGCCGCATGGCTGAAGTCGGCGATCCGGGGCGGCCAGATCAAGCAGGGGATGTTCGTCTACCAGGGCTCGCTGAACAAGGGCGCGCCGGCGCAGGCGCGGGCACTGGGGCTGTACTTCCAGGTGCATGATGCCGAGCTGGCCTACCAGGCGGACTGGCCGCCGCTGCGCCAGCTGGAGGGCGAGGTGTTCGTCGAGGACAGCGGCGTGCGCGTGCGCGCCCCTTCGGCCCGCGTGCTGGACAGTCGCCTGCAGGACGTCCAGGCGCAGGTGAAGCTCAACGGCGGCAAGCGCGTGCCTGTGCTCGAGGTCGACGGCCAGGTGCGCAGCAGCCTCGGCGACGGCCTGAAGATCCTGCAGGACACCCCGCTCGGGCGCAGCCAGACGTTTGCCGGCTGGCAGGGCGAGGGCCCGCTGGACGGCCGCCTGCAGCTGGACATCCCGCTGGCCCGCGCTGGGGGTGAGGTCAGGGCGGTGGTCGATTTCGCCACCGAGGGCGCGCGCCTGCAGTTGCCGCAACCGGCCCTGGAGCTGCAGCAGCTCAAGGGCGCGTTCCGCTACGACACTGACCGCGGCCTGAGCGCGGCGGAGATCCGCGGCCGTGCCTTCGAGCGCCCGTTGCGTGGGGTGATCCGCGCCCAGGGCCAGGCGGGCAAGCCACTGACCCAGCTGGATATCCGCGGCAGCATCGCGGTGGAGCGCCTGGCGAGCTGGTTGGGTGTCCAGCCAGCGCAGGTCCCGGCCAGCGGCGAGCTGCCCTACCGCCTGTGGCTGGATCTGCAGGGCGACAGCAGCCGTCTACGGGTCAGCTCGGATCTGCAGGGCACGCGCATCGACCTGCCGGCGCCGCTGGGCAAGCCGGCCGAGGAGGCGCGCAGTGCCAATTGGCGGATGACCCTGAGTGGTGACGAGCGCCGCTACTCGTTGAGCTATGCGGGCCTGGCCAACCTGAATTTTGCCGCTCCGCCCGGCCAGCTGGCGGCTGGCCGGGGCGAGTTGCGTTTTGGCGGCGCAGCCGCACAGTTGCCTCGGGAACTCGGCCTGCACATCCGTGGCCAGCTCGGTGAGTTCGACTGGCCGGCCTGGCAGGCCGCGCAGGCACGCTATGCCGACCCCAGCCAGAGAGAGGGTTTGGGCGGCCTGCTGCAGTCGCTGGCGCTGCGGGTTGACCGCTTCAGCGTCGGCAGTCTGAGCCTGGAGCAGCTCAGGGTTGACCTGCGCCGCACCGGGCAGAGCTGGCGCCTGCAGCTGGACAATCCGCAGCTCAGGGGCAGCGCCGTGCTGCCGCAGGACCGTGCTGCGCCGCTGCGCATCGAGCTGGAGCGCCTGCGTCTGCCGCCGCGCGAGTCGGAGCTGGCGAAGGCGCAGCGCGAGGCGGCCGGCATTGCGGCCAGCGATCCGCTGGCCGAGGTCGATCCGCGCAGTCTGCCGGCCATGGACGTAAGCATCGATGCCCTGTATCTGGGCGAGGAACGCCTCGGCCGCTGGCAGTTCCGCAGCCGGCCCAGCGCCAATGGGGCGCGCTTCGACCAGCTCGATCTCGATCTCCAGGGCCTGCGCCTGGACGGCAGCCTGGACTGGCAGGGCGTCGGCCTGGACAGCCGTAGCCACTACCGGGGTCGCCTGGCCGGCAAGGACCTGGCCGACGTGCTGCTGGCCTGGGGTTATACGCCGAGCATCACCAGCCGCGGCTTCGAGGTCGAGGTCGACGGGAACTGGCCGGGTTCGCCGGCGATGGCCGGCCTCAAGCATTTCAGCGGCAGTCTGGCGGTCCAGGCGCGCCAGGGCCAGCTGCTCGAGGTCGAGGGCAGCGCCACGGCGCTGCGGGTGTTCGGCCTGCTCAACTTCAACTCCATCGGTCGTCGTCTGCGCCTGGACTTCTCCGATCTGCTCGGCAAGGGGCTGAGCTACGACCGCATCGACGGACACCTGGTCGGCACCGACGGCGTGCTGCTGACCCGTGGCCCGCTGGTGCTGGACGGTCCGTCCACCCGCCTGGAGCTGGATGGCCAGTTGGACATGGCCCATGACCGCATCGCCGCCAAGCTGCGGGTGACCCTGCCGTTGTCCAACAACCTGCCCCTGGCCGCGCTGCTGGCTGGCGCGGCGCCGGTGGCCGGGGCGCTGTTCATCGTCGATCAGCTGGTCGGTGATCGCCTGTCGAGGGTGGCCAGTGTCGAATATCGGGTCGCTGGCCCCTGGCAGGATCCACAGATCAGCCTGTTCGGCAAGCCGTCAGGGGGCGCACGCTGAGCCCATCCGGGTTAGGATGAAGCCATTGCGCTGCGGGAGATAACGATGGGCACGGTGGCAGTCATCCAGATGGTCAGTCAGTCCGACGTGACCGCCAATCTGGCGCGCGCGCGGGCGTTGCTCGAGCAGGCCGCGGCGGCGGGAGCCCGCCTGGCGGTGCTGCCGGAGAACTTCGCCGCGATGGGGCGCCGCGATCTGGCGTTGCTCGGCCAGGCCGAAGCCAGCGGTGAGGGGCCGCTGCTGCCCTGGCTACAGGCGGCGGCACGCGAGCTGGGCCTGTGGATCGTCGCCGGCACCCTGCCGTTGCCGCCCGTCGGACAGCAGGGCGGCAAGCCCTGCGCCTGCTCGCTGTTGATCGACAGCGACGGGCAAATCGCCGCGCGCTACGACAAGCTGCACCTGTTCGACGTCGAGGTCGCCGACAGTCGCGGCAGCTACCGCGAGTCCGACGACTTCGCCCATGGCGAGCGCCTGGTGCTGGCCGACACCCCGGTGGGGCGCCTGGGTCTGACGGTCTGTTACGATCTGCGCTTTGCCGAACTGTACAGCGCCCTGCGCGAGGCCGGCGCCGAGCTGATCAGCGCGCCGGCCGCGTTCACCGCGGTGACCGGCGCGGCGCACTGGGAGGTGCTGGTGCGCGCGCGGGCGATCGAAACCCAATGCTATCTGCTGGCGGCCAACCAGGGCGGCCAGCATCCCGGGCCGCGGGAAACCTTCGGCCATTCGCTGATCGTCGACCCCTGGGGCCAGCCGCTGGCCTGCGAGGCGCGCGGCGAAGCCGTGCTGCTGGCGGACATCGACCGCCCGGCGCAGGCCGCCATCCGTCAACGCATGCCGGTCAGCGCCCACCGCCGTCTGCACCCGGGCACGCTGCAACCCTTGCACAAGGAGCACACATGAACACCCTGTCATCCGTCAGCAGCCAGCTGCTGACCCCCGGCGGCCTCGGCCTGGAGCGCCTGCCGGTGCTGCTCGACGAGCTGGCCGGCCCCGGCATCGACGCCGCCGATCTGTATTTCCAGAGCCAGGTGTCCGAGTCGTGGATGCTCGAGGACGGCATCGTCAAGGAAGGCAGCTTCCACCTCGACCAGGGCGTCGGCGTGCGCGCGCAATCGGGCGAGAAGACCGGCTTCGCCTACAGCAATAGCATCGAGGAGCATGCCCTGCGCCAGGCCATCGGTGCGGCGCGCTCGATCGCCCGTGCCGGCCAGCAGGGCCGCGTGCAGACCCCGGCGGTGCAGGTGCCGCCGCGCCTGTACGGTGCCGACAATCCGCTGGAGGTGCTCAGCCGGGCGGAGAAGGTCGAACTGCTCAAGCGCGTCGACCTGGCCACCCGTGCCCTGGATCCGCGCATCTCGCGGGTCACCGTGAGCCTCGCCGGGGTCTGGGAGCAGGTGTTGGTGGCCGCCGCCGACGGCAGTCTGGGCGCCGACGTGCGGCCGCTGGTGCGCTTCAACGTCAGTGTGATCGTCGAGCACAACGGTCGCCGCGAGCGCGGCGCCCACGGCGGCGGTGGACGCACCGACTATCGCTACTTCCTAGAGCACGACCGCGCCATGGACTACGCCCGCGAGGCGGTGCGCCAGGCGCTGCTCAACCTCGAGGCCATCCCGGCGCCGGCCGGCAGCATGCCGGTGGTGCTCGGCAACGGCTGGAGCGGCGTGCTGCTGCACGAGGCAGTCGGCCATGGCCTGGAAGGCGATTTCAACCGCAAGGGCAGTTCGGCCTACAGCGGCCGGGTCGGCCAGTCGGTGGCTTCGAGCCTGTGCACCATCGTCGACGACGGCACCCTGCCGGGCCGCCGCGGCTCGCTGAGTCTGGACGACGAGGGCACGCCGACCCAGTGCACCACGCTGATCGAGAACGGCGTGCTCAAGGGCTACATGCAGGACAAGCTCAACGCCCGCCTGATGGGCGTGCGCCCCACCGGCAACGGTCGCCGCGAGTCATACGCGCACCTGCCGATGCCGCGGATGACCAACACCTACATGCTGGCCGGCGCCAGCGACCCGGAGGAGATCATCCGTTCGGTGAAGCGCGGCCTGTACTGCGCCAGCCTCGGCGGCGGTCAGGTGGACATCACCAGCGGCAAGTTCGTGTTCTCCACCAGCGAGGCCTACCTGATCGAGGACGGCCGGATCACCGCGCCGGTCAAGGGCGCGACCCTGATCGGCAACGGTCCGGAGGCGATGAGCCGGGTGTCGATGGTCGGCAACGACCTGGCGCTGGACAGCGGCGTCGGCACCTGCGGCAAGGACGGCCAGTCGGTGCCGGTGGGCGTCGGCCAGCCGACCCTGAAGATCGAGGCGATCACCGTGGGTGGTACCGGGGGGTAAGGGTCGGTCTGTAGGAGCGAATTCATTCGCGACCCTCTGTCGGTCGCAGATGAATCACTCCTGTGACAGAAGATTCAGCGCAGGCCGCGGCGCATTTCATCCATTTCGCGCAGGTACTTGAAGACCTTGCGCGAGGCGGCCGGCGGCTTGCCGCGGGCGGCTTCAAACTGGGCGTGACGGATCAGCTGGCGCAGGTGCTGGACGTCGGCCTCGGGGTACTCGCCGAGCAGTGCCTCGAGGTCGGCGTCGGTGCCACCGACCAGGCGGTCACGCCAGCGCTCGAGGGCGTGGAAACGTTCGTTGTACTGGCGGGTGGAGGAATCCATCTGGTCGAGGAGGGCGACGATGGCGTCGATGTCCTGGTCGCGCATCAGCTTGCCGATGTACTGGATGTGGCGTTTGCGCGCCGCGTGCGCCTTGTGCTTCGGCGCTTCGAGCAGCGCCTTGAGCATGGCATCGCTCAGCGGCAGGCGGTTGAGCATGTCCGCCTTGAGCGTGGTCAGGCGTTCGCCCAAGTCCTGCAGCGCATGCAGCTCGCGCTTGACCTGGGATTTGCTCTTCTCTCCGGAGAAGTCGTCGTCGAATTGTTCAGACATGGGGCGGGTCCGCTGGGAAACGCCGCCATGATAACCACTCAGGGGCCGCTTGTCCGGCCCGGCCGGCACGCCGGCGGGAAAACAGGAGCAGGACATGAATTCAGCCGTGGAAAGCGTGGGGCCGCAGGCCCTGCCGGGATTGCAGGAACAGGTCGAGGCGATTCTTGCCGAGGCGCGCCAGCAGGGTGCGACGGCCTGCGAGGTGGCGGTGTCGCTGGAGCAGGGGCTGTCCACCAGCGTGCGCCAGGGCGAGGTGGAGACGGTGGAGTTCAACCGCGACCGCGGCTTCGGCATCACCCTCTATCTCGGCCAGCGCAAGGGCTCGGCGAGCACCTCGGCGCAGGGCGCGGAGGCGATCCGCGAGACCGTGGCGGCGGCGCTGGCCATCGCCCGGCATGCCTCCGAGGATGACTGCGCAGGCCTTGCCGATGCGGCGCTGATGGCTCGCGAGCTGCCGGATCTGGATCTCTATCATCCGTGGGCGATCACTCCGGAACAGGCCATCGAGCAGGCGCTGGCCTGCGAGGCGGCGGCCTTCGCCACGGACCCGCGGGTGACCAAGGCCGACGGCACCACCCTCAATACCCACCTGGGCTGCCGGGTGTACGGCAACAGCCACGGCTTCGTCGGCGGCTACGCCTCCAGCCGGCACAGCCTGAGCTGCGTGATGATCGCCGAGGGCGAGGGGCAGATGCAGCGCGACTACTGGTACGACGTCAGTCGCATCGGCAGCGAGCTGGCCAGTGGCGAGTCGATCGGTCGGCGCGCCGCCGAGCGCGCGGTCAGTCGCCTCGGTGCACGGCCGGTGCCGACCTGCGAGGTGCCGGTGCTGTTCGCCGCCGAGCTGGCCACCGGGCTGTTCGGCCACCTGCTGGCGGCGATTTCCGGCGGCAACCTGTACCGCAAGGCGTCCTTCCTCGAGGATGCACTGGGTCAGCAGCTGTTCCCGGACTGGCTGAGCCTCGACGAGCGCCCGCACCTGCCGCGCGGCATGGGCAGCGCCAGTTTCGACGGCGACGGTCTGGCCACCTACGCCAAGCCGTTCGTCGAGGGCGGCAGACTGGTGTCCTACGCGCTGGGTACCTACTCGGGACGCAAGCTGGGTATGCCGAGCACCGCCAATGCCGGCGGCGTGCACAACCTGTTCGTCAGTCATGGCAGCGAGGACCAGGCCGCACTGATCCGCCGCATGGACCGCGGTCTGCTGGTCACCGAGCTGATGGGGCAGGGGCTGAACATGGTCACCGGCGACTATTCGCGCGGTGCGGCGGGCTTCTGGGTGGAGAACGGGGTGATCCAGTTCCCGGTGCAGGAAGTGACCATCGCCGGCAACCTGCGCGACATGTTCCAGGGCATCGTCGCCGTGGGCAGCGATCTGGAACTGCGCGGCAATGTGCGCACCGGCTCGGTGCTGATCGACAAGATGATGGTGGGCGGCAGCTGAGGGGCTGCGGGGGAGGGCAGGAGGCTTCCTGCCCGTTCGTCGAGCAGGCGGGGGCTACTCGCCCTCGTCGAAATAGTTGCCGATTAGTTCGATCAGCGCCTGCAGCGCCTCGTGTTCCTGTTCGCCTTCGGTGCACAGGTGGATCGCGGTGCCCTTGCCGGCGGCGAGCATCATCACCGACATGATGCTCTTGCCATCCACCAGGCTGTCCGCCGAGCGGCCGACCCTGACCTGGCAGGGATAGCGGCCGGCTACGCCGACGAACTTGGCGGCGGCGCGGGCATGCAGGCCGAGCTTGTTGATGATGGTGACGTCGCAGGCTGGCATCGCGGTGGGAACTGTCCTTGGGTTGACCGGGATCGGGTTAGCCGAGATCGCGGTGGCGGATCTGCAGGTTGCCGAGGCTCTCGCGCAGCGCGGCGCCCAGCCGCTCGGCCAGATACACCGAGCGATGGTGGCCGCCGGTGCAGCCGATGGCCACGGTGACGTAGGCACGATTGCTGGCGGCAAAGCGCGGCAGCCATTTGCTCAGGTAGGCGAGCAGGTCCTGATACATTTCCTCGACATCCGGCTGGGCGTCCAGGTAGTCGCACACCACCTGTTCCAGGCCGCTGTGCTCGCGCAGGTCCGGCTTCCAGTAGGGGTTGGGCAGGCAGCGCACGTCGAACACCAGGTCGGCGTCCACCGGCATGCCGCGCTTGAAGCCGAACGATTCGAGCAGGAAGGCGGTACCGGCCTGTGGTTTGTCGAGCAGGCGCAACTTGATGGTGTCGCTGAGCTGGTACAGGTTGAGGTTGGCGGTGTCGATCTTCAGGTCGGCCAGATCGGCGATCGGCGCGAGCAGTTGGGTTTCGTCGTTGATCGCCTCGCTCAGCGAGCGGGATTCGCTGGTCAGCGGATGGCGGCGGCGGGTTTCCGAGAAGCGCTTGAGCAGGGTGGCGTTGTCGGCGTCGAGATACAGTACGTCGCACTGGATGTTGCGCAGGCGCAGCTGTTCGAGTAGCTCGGGAAAGCGCTTGAGCTGGCTGGGCAGGTTGCGCGCGTCGATCGACACGGCGACCTGCGGCTGCAGCAACTCGGTATGCAGGAGGGCGCGCTCGCTCAGGTCCGGCAGCAGGCTGGCCGGCAGGTTGTCGATGCAGTAGAAGCCGTTGTCCTCGAGCACCGCCAAGGCCGTGCTTTTGCCCGACCCGGAGCGACCGCTGACAATGATCAGGCGCATGGCTCAGCGCCCGTCCACGGTGTCGAGCACCACCTGGTAGAGATCGAAGCCGTCCTTCGCCTGGCGCAGACGCTCGCGCACGTCGGCACGGTCGAGCAGGCCGGCGATCTGGCGCAGCAGCTCGAGGTGCTCCTCGGTGGCGGCTTCGGGGACCAGGAGGACGAACAGCAGGTCCACCGGGGCGCCGTCGAGGGCGTCGAAGTCGACCGGGGCGTCGAGGCGCAGCAAGGCGCTGATCGGTACCGAGCAGCTGCTCAGCCGACAGTGGGGAATCGCGATGCCATTGCCGAAACCGGTGGAGCCGAGTTTTTCTCGGGCTACCAGACTTTCGAAGATGTCATGTGCGTCGAGCCCGGGAATATCCCGGGCTACGAGGTTGGCGATCTGCTCGAGAACGCGTTTCTTGCTGCCTCCCGGCACGTTCACCTGGGAACGGCCGGGGGTCAGTATGTGCTCTAGTCGAATCATCGGGGAATGATCAGCGGGCTGCGGCGCCCTGTTCACGTTCGACCTGCTTTTCCTTGTGCTTGATCAGCTGGCGGTCCAGCTTGTCGGCCAGCAGGTCGATGGCGGCGTACATATCGGTGTGCTCGGCGTTGGCGACCACTTCGCCGCCGGCTACGTGCAGGGTCGCCTCGATCTTCTGCTGCAGTTTTTCCACCTGCATGATCACCTGGACGTTGGTGATCTTGTCGAAATGGCGCGCCAGTCGCTCCAGTTTCTCGTTGATGTAGTCGCGCAGAGTGTCAGTCACTTCCAGGTGTTGGCCACTGATGTTGACTTGCATGCTGCTTCTCCTTGTTACCTGCGAATGCCGACAGGGTCATACCCTCTCGGCTGGAATGCGATGTTGTTTTACTCGAGCGTCACACCAGGCGCTTGCGCTCGCTCGATGGGGCAATGCCCAAGGATTCCCGATACTTGGCGATGGTCCTGCGGGCCACCTGAATTCCTTGTGCCTCCAGTAAACCAGCGATCTTGCTGTCACTCAATGGCTTTTTCGGGTTTTCCCCCGCCACCAGTTTCTTGATGATCGCGCGGATCGCCGTCGACGAGCATTCGCCGCCTTCGGCGGTGCTGACGTGGCTGGAGAAAAAGTACTTGAGTTCGTAGATGCCGCGCGGGGTGTGCATGTATTTCTGCGTGGTGACCCGCGAGATGGTCGACTCGTGCATGCCCACCGCCTCGGCGATGTCGTGCAGCACCAGCGGTTTCATCGCCTCCTCGCCGTACTCGAGGAAGCCACGCTGCAGTTCGACGATCTGGGTGGCGACCTTCATCAGCGTCTCGTTGCGGCTGAGCAGGCTCTTGATGAACCAGCGCGCCTCCTGCAGCTGGTTGCGCATGTAGGTGTTGTCGGCGCTGGAGTCGGCACGTCGCACCAGGCCGGCGTAGTGCGGGTTGACGCGCAGGCGCGGCATGGCGTCGGGATTGAGTTCGACCAGCCAGCGCTCGTTGTCCTTGCGCACGATGACGTCGGGGACCACGTACTCGGCCTCGCTGGTCTCGATCTGCGAGCCGGGGCGCGGGTTGAGGCGCTGGATCAGTTCGACGATCTGGCGCAGGTCGTCTTCCTTGACCCGCAGGCGGCGCATCAGCTGGCTGTAGTCGCGGCTGCCGAGCAGGTCGAGGTGGTCACGCGCCACGCGGCGGGTTTCTTCCAGCCAGGGGGTGCTGGCCGGCAGCTGCTGCAGTTGCAGCAGCAGGCACTCGCTGAGGTCGCGCGCGCCGATGCCCAGCGGCTCGAACTGTTGCACGCGGTGCAGGACCATCTCCACCTCGTCCAGCTCGATGTCCAGTTCGGGATCGAGCGACTCGAGGATCTCCTCGAGGCTTTCGTCGAGATAGCCGTCGTTGTTGATCGCATCGATGATCGACATGGCGATCAGCCGGTCGTGGTCGCTCATCGGCGCCAGGTTGAGCTGCCAGAGCAGGTGGCTGTGCAGGCTTTCGCCCGCCGAGGTGCGGGTGGTGAAGTCCCACTCGTCATCGTCGCTGACCGGCAGGCTGCTGGCACTGGTCTGGTAGATGTCTTCCCAGGCGGTATCCACCGGCAGTTCGCTGGGGATGCGCTCGCCCCACTGGTCGGCATCGTCCATGCTGTCGGGATCGCGCTCGCTGCTGGTGCTGATCGTGCTGTCGTGGCTGCCCACCGCGGCAGACGGCTCGCTTTCTGCCAGCGGGTCGCTGTTGTCGAAATCGTCGCCATCTTCCTGGCGTTCGAGCATGGGATTCGAATCCAGGGCTTCCTGGATTTCCTGCTGCAGATCGAGGGTCGACAGCTGCAGGAGGCGAATGGCCTGTTGCAGCTGGGGGGTCATCGTCAGCTGCTGACCCATCTTGAGGACTAGCGAGTGTTTCATGGCTGGGGAGTTGGCACCTTGGGGTCTGCCAGCGCCTGTGCGCTGTCCACTGCTGGGCGTCGGGGCGCCCTGGTTAGCAAATTATATGCCTGAGAAGCGCGCGTTTGCCTAGGGGTGACAACCGAGGGGGAGTGGCGCGGCGACCTGCGGGCACATCGTGGTCGTGGCCGCGCCCGCCTCAGAGGCGGAACTCGTGGCCGAGATAGACTTCCTTGACCAGCTGGTTGGCGAGGATGCTCTCGGCATCGCCTTCGGCGATCAGCTGGCCGGCGTTGACGATGTAGGCGGTCTCGCAGATGTCGAGGGTCTCGCGCACGTTGTGGTCGGTGATCAGCACGCCGATGCCGCGATTCTTCAGGTGGTGGATGATCTGCTTGATGTCGCCCACCGAGATCGGGTCGACGCCGGCGAAGGGTTCGTCGAGGAGGATGAACTTGGGGTCGCTGGCCAGCGCGCGGGCGATCTCCACCCGCCGCCGTTCGCCGCCGGACAGGCTCATGCCGAGATTCTCGCGGATGTGGCTGATGTGGAACTCCTGCAGCAGGCCTTCCAGCGCCTCGCGCCGCCCGGCGCGGTCGAGATCCTTGCGGGTCTCGAGAATCGCCATGATGTTGTCGGCCACCGTCAGCTTGCGGAAGATCGAGGCTTCCTGGGGCAGATAGCCGATGCCGGCCCGGGCGCGGCCGTGCATCGGCAGGTGGGTGACGTCCTGCTCGTCGATCAGCACGCGGCCCTGCTCGGCGCGCACCAGGCCGACGATCATGTAGAAGCAGGTGGTCTTGCCGGCGCCGTTGGGGCCGAGCAGGCCGACGATCTGGCCGCTGTCGATCGACAGGCTGACGTCGCGCACGACCTCGCGGCCCTTGTAGCTCTTGGCCAGGTGCTGAGCGATCAGGGTGCTCATGGGGTGCTCTGCTCCGGCTCGGTCTTCTTGCGTGGCTGGATGGTCATGTCGACACGTGGACGCGGGCTGGTCACGTTGCTGCCGGTGGCGCGCCCGGCGTTGACGATCTGGCGCTGGGTGTCGTAGACGATCTTCTCGCCTTCGAAGGTGTTGCCTTCCTGGACCACCTTGGCCTCGTCGATCAGCACGATGCGCTCGTTGACGGCGAAGTACTGGATGGTCAGGCCGTAGGCCTTGACCAGCGGCTTGTCCTCGGTCGGCTTCTGCTCGTAGTAGGCCGGCTTGCCGACCGAGGTGAACACCTCGATGTCGCCGTTGGCGTCCTGGGTGATGGTCACGGTGTCGCCGGTGATCTTCAGGGTGCCCTGGGTGATCACCACGCCGCCGCGGTATACCGCCACGCCCTTGGCGTCGTCCAGTTCGGCGCTGTCAGCCTGCACGCGAATCGGCTGGTCGCGGTCGGTGGGCAGGGCCCACGCCGGAAGGGTGGCCAGCAGGGTGCTCAGGCCAAACAGAAGGGGAAGGGGGTTAACGAACCTCATGCTGTCCTCGTACGTTGGACTGCAGGAGCATCCTGCCGTCTTTGAGATAGGCCTGCATACCGGTGGCCGTGGTGACGCCGTTGGCGGCCTCGATGCGCACCGGTTGGCTGGTCTGGGCATACTCCCGTTCGGGGAATACGGTCAGTCGGCTGGTGGTCAGGATGGTCGGGCGGCCCCGGGCATCGGTGCGCGCCACGCGTACGGCGTCGAGCAGTTCGACCTCGGTGCCGCCGGGCGCCACCTCGCCGCGGGCGCTCTGCACGTGCCAGGGATAGTCGCTGCCGCGATGCAGGCGCAGATCCGGACGGGTCAGCAGGGTGATGTCGCTGCTCTGCAGGTGCTCCAGGCGTTTGGCCGTCAGTCGGTAGTGCAGGGCGCCGTCGGTCTGGAACTGCACGCTGCGGGCGTTCTCGACATAGAAGTCGATGGCGCTGTCGGCTTGCGGCGCGCGGCTGGGCTCCATGAAGCTTTCCGGGCGGATGTTCCAGTAGCCGATGGCCACCAGCAGGGCGGCGGCCACGGCGAACGGCAGGAAGGTGCGCAGCGTCGGATTCATCGGCGTTCCGTTAGGGGAGGCGGCGTCAGAGGTAGGCGGCCTGGGCCGCCTCCAGCGTGCCCTGGGCGCGCATGATCAGTTCGCAGAACTCGCGGGCGGCGCCTTCGCCACCGCGCGCCTGGGTGACGCCGGCGGCGTGCTGGCGCACGAAAGCGTCGGCGCTGGCCACCGCCATGCCCAAGCCGACCCGGCGGATTACCGGCAGGTCGGGCAGGTCGTCGCCCAGATAGGCTACCTGTGCATATGAGAGTTCCAGTTCGGCGAGCAGTTCATCGAGCACCACCAACTTGTCCTCGCGGCCCTGATAGAGGTGCTGGATGCCGAGGTTGTGCGCCCGGCGCTCGACTACCGGGGTCTTGCGCCCACTGATGATCGCGGTGCGCACGCCGGAGTTGATCAGCATCTTGATGCCCTGGCCGTCGAGGGTGTTGAAGGTCTTGAATTCGCCGCCTTCGGGCAGGAAGTACAGCTTGCCGTCGGTGAGCACGCCGTCGACATCGAAGATTGCCAGGCGGATGGCCGCGGCGCGTTGCTGCAGGTCGCAGTTCATTCACATCACTCCCGCGCGCAGCAGATCGTGCATGTTCAGGGCGCCGACCGCACGATGCTCCGGGTCGATCGCCACCAGGGCGCTGATCTTGTGGTCTTCCATGATCTTCAGCGCCTCGGCGGCGAGCATGTCGGGGCGCACGGTCTTGCCGCCAGCGGTCATCAGTTCGTCGATTAGCGCATGGCGCACGTCGACGCCGCGATCCAGGGCGCGGCGCAGGTCACCGTCGGTGAAGATGCCGGCCAGGCGGCCGTCGGCCTCGGTGACCACGGTCATGCCCAGGCCCTGGCGGGTCATCTCCAGCAGCGCCTCGCGCAGGGGGGTGCCGCGCGGCACGCAGGGCAGGCGGTCGCCGCCGTGCATGATGTTCTCCACCTTGAGCAGCAGGCGACGGCCCAGGGCGCCACCCGGATGGGAGAAGGCGAAGTCTTCGGCGGTGAAGCCGCGCGCTTCCAGCAGGGCGATGGCCAGGGCGTCGCCGAGCACCAGCGAGACGGTGGTCGAGGAAGTGGGTGCCAGGTTCAGCGGACAGGCCTCCTGGGCCACGCTGGCATCCAGGTTGACTTCGGCGGCCTTGGCCAGCGGCGAGTCGGGGTTGCCGGTCATGCTGATCAGGGTGATGCCCAGGCGCTTGATCAGCGGCAGCAGGGTGACGATTTCGGCGGTGCTGCCGGAGTTGGACAGCGCCAGGACCACGTCGTCGCGGGTGATCATGCCCATGTCGCCGTGGCTGGCCTCGGCCGGATGGACGAAGAACGCCGTGGTGCCGGTGCTGGCCAGAGTGGCGGCGATTTTGCGGCCGACATGTCCGGACTTGCCCATGCCGACCACCACCACGCGGCCCTTGCAGGCCAGCAGCAGCTCGCAGGCGCGGACGAAGTCGCCGTTGATCCGGGCCAGCAGATCGCTCACGGCGTCCAGCTCCAGGCGGATGGTGCGCTGGGCCGATTGGATGAAGGATGGCGTCTGGGGCATGGGCGCAAACAGGGTTGGCTGATGAAGCGGGTGATTATACCGCCAAAGTGTCGAGGGCTCATCATCTGCCGTCGGCGGGCGGGGAGAGCGCTTGGGCGCACCCGCTGGCACGGTGTATAGTACGTGGCTATTCGGCCACTGGCTGCCGGATGCTCAGCCGTGGGTTCGGGCGTCAGCACGGAAGGCCGGCACGCAAGGAGTTCCGATGAGTAGCGACAACGCGTATGCCGTCGAGCTGAAAGGTGTGACCTTCAAGCGCGGTACGCGCACCATCTTCGACAAGGTTGATCTGGCGTTTCCGCGCGGCAAGGTGACCGGCATCATGGGTCCTTCCGGCTGCGGCAAGACCACCCTGCTGCGCCTGATCGGCGCCCAGCTGCGTCCGGCCAGTGGCGCAGTGATCGTCAATGGCCAGAACCTGCCGGATCTTTCGCGCAACGAACTGTTCGACATGCGCAAGCAGATGGGCGTGCTGTTCCAGAGTGGCGCCCTGTTCACCGATCTCGATGTGTTCGAAAACGTCGCCTTTCCGCTGCGGGTGCACACCAGCCTGCCGGAGGAGATGATCCGCGACATCGTGCTGATGAAGCTGCAGGCGGTCGGCCTGCGCGGCGCCATCGAGCTGATGCCCGACGAGCTGTCCGGCGGCATGAAGCGCCGTGTGGCGCTGGCCCGGGCGATCGCTCTGGATCCGCAGATTCTCATGTACGACGAACCGTTCGTCGGTCAGGACCCGATCGCCCTGGGCGTGCTGGTGCGCCTGATTCGCCTGCTCAACGATGCGCTCGGCCTGACCAGCATCGTGGTGTCCCACGATCTGGCGGAGACGGCCAGCATCGCCGACTACCTGTACGTGGTCGGCGATACCCAGGTGCTCGGCCATGGCACCCCGGCCGAGTTGATGGAGTCCGACAATCCGCGTATCCGCCAGTTCATGCAGGGTATCGCCGACGGCCCGGTACCCTTCCACTTTCCCGCGGCCGATTATCGCCGCGACCTGCTGGGAGACGCCTGATGCGCAAGACTCCGCTGGTCGAGCGGGTCCGCCTGCTCGGGCGTTCCGGCCTCGATGTGCTCGAGGCGCTGGGGCGCTCGACCCTGTTTCTGCTGCATGTGCTGGTCGGTCGCAATGGCGCCGGCAGCTTCCTGCCGCTGCTGGTCAAGCAGTTGTACGCGGTCGGCGTGTTGTCGCTGGCGATCATCATCGTCTCCGGCATCTTCATCGGCATGGTGCTGGCGCTGCAGGGCTACAACATCCTGGTCGACTTCGCCTCCGAGGAGGCGGTCGGCCAGATGGTGGCGCTGACCCTGCTGCGCGAGCTGGGGCCGGTGGTCACCGCGCTGCTGTTCGCCGGGCGTGCCGGTTCGGCGCTGACCGCCGAGATCGGCAACATGAAATCCACCGAGCAGTTGTCCAGCCTGGAAATGATCGGCGTCGATCCGCTCAAGTACATCATCGCGCCGCGCCTGTGGGCGGGGTTCATCTCGATGCCGCTGCTCTCGGCGATCTTCACCGTGGTCGGCATCTGGGGTGGGGCGATGGTCGCCGTCGACTGGCTCGGCGTCTACGAGGGCTCCTACTGGGGCAACATGCAGCGTAGCGTCGAGTTTCAGGGCGATGTGCTCAACGGTGTGATCAAGAGCCTGGTGTTCGCCGTGGTGGTGACCTGGATCGCGGTGTTCCAGGGCTACGACTGCGAGCCGACCTCCGAGGGCATCAGTCGTGCCACCACGCGTACCGTGGTCTACGCCTCGCTGGCCGTGCTCGGCCTCGACTTCATTCTTACCGCTCTGATGTTCGGAGACTTCTGATGCAATCCCGTTCCCTGGAAATCGGTGTCGGTCTGTTCCTGCTGGTTGGCCTGCTGGCCCTGCTGCTGCTGGCCCTGCGGGTCAGCGGCCTGACCATCGGCGCGGCAGACGACACCTACCGTCTCTATGCCTACTTCGACAACACCGCCGGCGTCAGCTCGCGGGCCAAGGTGACCATGGCCGGGGTGACCATCGGCAAGGTGGTGGCCGTCGATCTGGATCACGACAGCTTCATGGGACGCGTGACCATGGAACTCGACAAGCGTGTCGACAATCTACCGACCGACTCCACCGCGTCGATCCTCACTGCCGGCCTGCTCGGCGAGAAGTACATCGGCATCAGTATCGGTGGCGAAGAGGAGGTGTTGGCCGATGGCGGGGTGATTCGTGACACCCAGTCGGCCCTGGTGCTGGAAGACCTGATCGGCAAGTTCCTGCTCAATACCGTCAACAAAGAACCGGCCAAGTAAGTCATTGGGAAGCTCAAACATGCTCAAGATCCTGCGTCGCAGCCTGCTGGTCCTGCTGGCCTGCCTGCCCTTCACCGCCCATGCTGCAGCCACTCCGCAGCAGTTGGTGCAAAGCACCACCGATCAAGTGCTGGGCGAGCTGACCAGCAAGCGCGAGCAGTTCAAGCAGGATCCGGAGGCCTTCTATCAGGCGCTCGACGGCATTCTCGGTCCGGTGATCGACTTCGACGGCTTCGCTCGCGGGGTGATGACCGTGCGTTACAGTCGTCAGGCCTCGCCCGAGCAGATGCAGGCCTTCCAGACCAGCTTCAAGCGCAGTCTGGTCAAGTTCTACGGCAGCGCCCTGCTCGAGTACGACAACCAGCAGATCCGCATGCTGCCGCCGGTCGCCTCCCGCGAGCCTGATCGCGCCTCGGTGAACATGGAAGTGGTCGGTCGCAGCGGCGCCATCTATCCGCTGACCTACACCCTCGAGCAGAAGGGCGGGGCCTGGAAGGTGCGCAACGTGATCATCAACGGCATCAACATCGGCAAGCTGTTCCGCGACCAGTTCGCCGAGTCGATGCGCAGCAACGGCAACGACCTGGACAAGGTCATCGCCACCTGGGGTGACGCCGTGGCGCGTGCCCAGGAAGCTGCCGACGTGACGGCCGGCCAGCAATGAGCGGAGGCTCGCTGCGCGAGGTGCAGGGCGGTGGTCTGGCGCTGCATGGCGTGATCGACATGCATGTCGGCGCCGAGCTGCGCGACGCCGGGCGTCGCCTGCTCGCCGCCAGTCGCAGCCGCGAGGTGTGGATCGATTGTGCGGCCATCACCCAAAGCAGCAGTGTCGGGCTGTCGCTGTTGCTGTGCCTGCTGCGCGATGCCCGGGAGACCGGCAAGATCCTCCAGGTGCGCAACCTGCCGGACGACATGCGCCAGATCGCCGAGGTCTACGGTCTGCTCGAGCTGCTGCCGCTGGCCGATTGAAGCGCTGTCGGCGTGCCATGGCACGCGGCCGGCGGGGTTCGCAGGTCGGGGGCTTTTTTGTATGATGGCCGGCCCGTTCGTGCCGGTCCCCAATCGAGGTTGAGTTATGCAGGCTGAAGACGTCAAACGCCATCTGGAAGCGCAGCTGCCCGGCACCCGTGTGGAAGTCGAAGGGCAGGGCTGCGATTTCCAGCTGAACCTGATCAGCGACGAACTGGCTGCCCTCAGCCCGGTCAAGCGCCAGCAGCAGATCTATGCCCACCTCAATGCCTGGATCGCCGATGGCAGCATCCATGCAGTGACCATGAAATTCTTCACCCAGGCTGCCTGGGCCGAGCGCGCCTGAGCGCCGGCGACCGAGATTCCCAATGGATAAACTGATCATTACCGGTGGCGCCCCGCTCGACGGGGAAATCCGCATTTCCGGCGCGAAGAACGCGGCCCTGCCGATCCTCGCCGCGACCCTGCTGGCCGATACCCCGGTCACCGTGCGCAACCTGCCGCACCTGCACGACATCACCACCATGATCGAGCTGTTCGGTCGCATGGGCATCGAGCCGGTGATCGACGAGAAACTCGCCGTCGAAATCGACCCGCGCACCATCAAGACCCTGGTCGCACCGTACGAACTGGTTAAAACCATGCGTGCGTCGATTCTGGTACTGGGCCCGATGGTTGCCCGTTTCGGTGAAGCCGAAGTCGCCTTGCCTGGCGGTTGCGCCATCGGTTCGCGTCCGGTTGACCTGCACATCCGTGGCCT
>RCUJ01000576.1_pt1 | contig 20916 bp, 16 predicted proteins | sample 2166321 | NCBI WGS metagenome assembly RCUJ01 (sample SAMN09932808, study PRJNA488358) | compost metagenome | feature: garden; material: soil; isolation source: compost soil in an enriched community after 118 h of incubation | place: Germany: Experimental Botanical Garden Goettingen | collected... | reverse complement strand
CCGATGATGGACATTCGTGGACTGGCCTACGTGGTGGCGAGCAGCCGCGACCTGGCCGCCTGGCGCCGGCAGGCCGAGGACGTGCTGGGCATGATGGTGGAGGAGGGGCCGCTGGGCGACCTCTATATCAAGATGGACGAGCGGCCGTTCCGCCTGTTCGTCTCCGGCGGGCCGGCCGACCGCTACGTGGCCAGCGGCTGGGAGCTGGCGGACGAGGTGGCCTTCGAGCAGGCCTGCGCGGAACTGGAACGCGCCGGGGTAGCCTACGAGCGCGGCTGCGCCGAGCTGTGCGCGGTGCGCCGGGTCAACGGCCTGGCCAGCCTGCGCGATCCGTCCGGCAACCTGCACGAGCTGGTGTGGGGCGTGTGCTCGGACTTTCGCCGCTTCGTCTCGCCGGTCGGCGTACCGGGCTTCGTCACCGGCGAGCTGGGCATGGGGCATACCGTGCTGCCGGCGGCGAACTTCGAGGAAACCTGGGCGTTCCTGCGCGATGTCATGGGCTTCGGCCTGTCCGACATCCACCGCTTCCGCCCCGCGCCGGACGCCCCGGCCATCCCGATCTACTTCCTGCATTGCAACAACGGTCGCCACCACAGTCTGGCGCTGTTCGGCGCGCCGGTGCCCAGCGGCTGCGTGCACCTGATGGTGGAGGTGGAGAATCTGGTGGAGGTCGGCCGTGCCCACGACCGCATGCAGCGCAAGGGCGTGAAGCTGATGGCCACCCTCGGCCAGCACGTCAACGACCGCATGACCTCCTTCTACATGGACACCCCTTCGGGCTTCGCCATCGAGTACGGCTTCGGCGGCCTGGTCCTCGACTGGACGCGGCACAGCGTCTACGAGGCCAGCGAGGTGAGCGTGTGGGGCCATGACTTCGGGGTGGGCTTCAACGCGCCGAGCCACTGAGCCGCAACACCTCGGGCGTGCTGCCGACTGCATCACGCCCGGATCTCCTTCAAATGGATGATGTGCCATCCCCCCGACCCTTCCCACACTGACCCCGTCCCCGCCGCGCCGGTTCCACGCGCGGCGGGGACATGGACCTGCCCGCGTGGTGGCTTTGCCCGAGCGCGGGCCTGCAATGCCAGAACAACAATAATCCGGAGGCAGTATGCCCAAGGCAGCAAGAAAGGAGTGCCGGCGCGCCGGCCAGCCGCCGTACCTGCGCGAGTTGCTCGCCGTGGCCGTGGCATTGAGCAGCGGGGCGGTGAGCGCCCTGCCGACCGTCGAACTGGGCGAGTCGACCACCCTCGAGTCGTCGCTGACGGTCAACTACACGGCGTCGATGCGGGCCGAGAAGGCCGACGACGAGTACCTCAACGATCTCAACTCCGATGACGGCACGCGCAACTTCGATCGTGGTTCGCTGATCACCAACCGGGTCAGCCTGTTCGGCGAGGCGCTGCTGCGCCACGACAACGTCGGCGCCATGCTGCGCGCCAGCCACTTCTACGACGCGGCCTACCGCGACAGCAACGACAACGACTCGCCGCTGACCGTCAACAAGATCGGCGCGCACGACCACTTCATCGACAAGACCCGCGAGCGCAGCGGCGGCGAGTTCCGCCTGCTGGACGCCTTCGTGTTCGGCAGCTGGGATCTGGACGGCCGCTACCTGTCGGCCAAGGCCGGCCGCCACCTGGTGGCCTGGGGCGAGAGCCTGTTCTGGCCGAACATCAGCCAGGGCCAGGCGCCGGTGGACGCCACCAAGTTCAACGTGCCGGGCACCGAGGCCAAGGACGCCTACCTGCCGGTCGGCCAGGTGTCGGCGTCGTTCACGCTGACCGACGACCTGACCATGGTCGGCTTCTGGCAGTACAAGTGGGAGGAGACCCTGCTCAACCCGGTCGGCGACTACTTCGGCAGCGACTACTTCGGCCCGGGCGCGCAGTTCTACCGCCTGGCGCCGGGGGTGATCGGCAATCTGCCGGACCAGAGCTTCCGAGTGGTCAACTACGCCGGCGAGGTTGAGCCGGATGACGACGGCCAGTGGGGCCTGGGCCTGCGCTACCAGCTGAACGTCAACACCGAGGTCGGCCTCTACCACTATCGCTACCACGACCGGGTGGCGGCGATGTTCTTCGACTTCACCGGATCCACCCAGTACTCCTCGCTCAAGAGCATCGGTCGCGACACCGATGCGGGCAATGCGCCGGCCTACCAGCTTGGCTACTTCGACGATATCGCCCTCACCGGGGTGAGCCTGAGCACCAAGATCGGCGACGCGGTGCAGATCGGCAGCGATCTGAGCTACCGCGAGGACGCCGCGGTGTACCTGTCCAACGGTGCGCCGACCCGCGGCAACCTGATCCAGGGCAACCTCAACGCCGTCTATATCCTCGGTCCGAGCGCGCTGGCCCACCAGACCACGCTGATGGGCGAGGTGGTGCACCAGCGCATCGACAGCGTCGAGGATCTGCAGGTCAGTGGCGGTCTGCCGGGGCAGAACGGCAGCTTCGACGACTTCGAGTACGACGGCCAGACCCGCGGCAGCACGCTGGTCGGACTCGGCGCGATGTTCGACTACCCGAGCCTGTTCAGCGGCTGGGACCTGACCACCAAGGTGTTCTGGAACCAGAACGTCTCCGGCAGCGCCTATTCGGGCCTCGGCCGCGACGAGAAGCGCGTCACCGTCGGCGGCGACTTCAAGTACCTGGGCAACTTCCAGGTCGGGGTGACCTACGTCGGCTACCTCGGCTCGGCGGACATCGCCAACGGCCGCACCCTGGCCGACCGCGACTACGTGTCGCTGAACGCCAAGTACACCTATTGATGAAGGGGGAGGGAACCATGAAGAAACACACGCAACTCGCCAGCATCATCGCCTGCGGTGCGCTGTTCGCGCTCGGCGCCACGCCGGCGCTGGCCAATGCTTCGGCGGACGAGCTGGCCAAGCTGGGCAGCACCCACACCTGCATGGGCGCCGAGCGCGCCGGCAACGCCGACGGCAGCATTCCTGAGTATTCCGGCAAGTGGCTGGGCGCGCCGCCGCATGTGAATTTCCAGGGCACCGGCAACCATCCGCTCGATCCCTACGCGGACGAAAAGCCGCTGTTCACCATCACCGCGGCCAACATGGCCGAGCACGAGCAGCACCTCACCGACGGCATGAAAGCGCTGTTCAAGCTGTATCCCGAGACCTTCAGCATGCCGGTCTATCCCTCGCATCGCGATTTCCGCTTCAACGACAGCGTGTGCGAGGCGACCAAGGCCAACGTCGGCTACGCCCACCTGACCGATGACGGCGAGGGTGTGGTGGCCAAGACCGGCGGCACGCCCTTCCCGATGCCGAAGACGGGCCTGGAGCTGCTGAAGAACGCCTCGCTGTTCACCGTGCGCCCGTGGACCGAGGAATACGTCTCGGACAACGCCTACGTGCTGCGCGACGGCAAGATCAACTGGGGGCGCGTCCACTCGAAGAACCTGGCGCCGCATCTGGAGCCTGGGCGCATCGGCGACACCAACGGCCAATCGTCCTTCTACCTCAACGAGACCCTGCAGCCGCTGCGCGACAAGGGCGAGGTGAACACCGGCATGGAGTTCTGGAACGACAAGACCGAGCCGCGCCAGAGCTGGCGCTACGACCCGGGCACCCGCCGCGTGCGCCAGGCCCCCGGCTATGGCTTCGACATGGCGTTCCCCGGTACCGGCGGTTCCATCACCGTGGACGAGGTGCGTCTGTTCAACGGTTCCGGCCAGCGTTACGACTGGAAGATCGTCGGCAAGAAGGAGGTGTACATCCCCTACAACGCCTATCGCATCCACTCGCCGGAACTCAAGTACGCCGACCTGCTCAAGCCCGGGCATATCGACCCGACCCACATGCGCTACGAGAAGCACCGCGTGTGGGTGCTGGAGGGCAACCTCAAGTCCGACTACCGCCACCTGTACGGCAAGCGTCGCCTCTACATCGACGAGGACACCTGGTTCCCCATCGTTGCCGACAACTTCGACAGCCGCGGCGAGCTGTGGCGCACCTCGATGCTCAACTTCTTCTACGCCTATGAGACCCAGACGCCGCAGGCGGGTGTCGGCCTCTACCACGACCTGCTGGAGAACACCTACCTGGCGTTCAACCTGATCAACGAGCAGCCCAAGGGCTTCAAGCTGAACGCCCCGAACTTCCGGGCGGCGATGTTCGGGCCGGAAGCCGCGCGCCGAGGCGGGCTCTGATGGCGGAGGCAGGGGGCGCTTGCGCCCCTTGCCGTTCCGGGGCCATCGGCGGAGACGAGTTGCAGGCGCTGGTCGGCCTGGTCTACGAAGGCCTGCTCGAGGAAAAGCCCTGGAGCGGCCTGCTCAATGCCCTGCGCCGGCAGTTCCATGCCAACTACGTATCGCTGACCATCCGCCTGCCGAGCGCCGAGGATCGCGGCCTGGTGGTTTTCGCCGGCGAGGCGCGGCCGCACATCCACGCCCTCTACAGCAGCTCGCTGTACGCGGTCGATCCGTTCGTCAACCTGCCGCGCGACACCGTGGTGATGCTCGAGGAGCTGATCGACGAGCGCGAGTGGCTGGGCAGCGTGATCTACCGCGACTTCCTCGAGCCACTGCAGGTGCGCTACATGATGGGTGCCGATATCCGCAGCGACGAAGGCCGCGAGCGCGAGTGCCGCCTGCGCATCAGCCGCCCACCGCAAGATGGGCCGTTCAGCGAGACGGAGCGGGCGCTGTGCGGCCTGCTGCTGCCGCATCTCAGGCGCGCGCTGCGCCTGTACGCCCACCTCGACCGGGTGGAGAGTGCCTGTCGGCTGTACGTCGGCACCCTGGAGCGCATGGGGATCGGCTCGATCCTGCTCGACGAAGACGGCGGCATCTGCCGGATCAACCGGGCCGCCGAGGAGATCCTCGCCGAGGGCGACAGCCTGCAGCTGCACAACGGCATGCTCGAAGCCGTCGCCCCACGCGACGACCGTCGATTGTGGCGGCTGATCAAGCAGGCCGCCGCCGGACGCAACGGTACCGGCCTGGTGGAGGCCATCGCCCTGGACCGCGGCGGCCAGCGCGGCGGCCTCAGCGTGCTGGTGCGCAGCATTCCTCTCTCAGCCAGCGCGGAGGCTGGTCGCGCGGCCGCCGTCGAGCTGATCCTGCGCGACAGCAGTCGCCCGGCGCAGCCCTCCGAACCCCTGCTGCGCCAGCTCTACCAGCTCACCCCGGCCGAAGCTTCGTTGGCCGTGCTGCTCGGCGAAGGCCTGACCCTCGAGGAAAGCGCCAGCCGCCTCGGCATCAGCCGCAATACTGCCCGCACCCACCTGCGCGCGGTGTTTGCCAAGACCGGCGTGAAACGGCAGACCGCGCTGGTGCAGCTGCTGCTGTGCAGCGTGGTGGCGATGGATTGACTGTGCTGTAGGGGCGAATTCATTCGCCTGTGCGGAGTGTTCGGGCGAATGAGTTCGCCCCTACAGAGGGCATGCCCTGGATGGGCGTGCGGGTCATTCTGACTCGCCGCGTAGTCGGGATGACAGCAAGACTCTGTGTCGTTTTGACCGTATATTCCCGAGTGTGGCAGTAGGTTATTGATCTACAAGGCCCCGCACGCCTGGCACGTTTCATGATTGGTTATCTGCAACTGGTGAAACCCGTTGTGGAGGTACCTGAGATGTCTGGCGTACTCGAATCCCCCAGAAGCGTCTTCAATCTGGCCAACAACCTGGTTCTGGCCGGTGTGGCCATCCTGATCGTCGGCGTGCTGGGCGCTTATTGCTTCGATCAGGCCATCGGTCTGGGCCTGGTAGTCGGCTCGCACATGCTGACCATCGTCGGACCGTCGCTGGTCAAGATCGGCTATGTCATGCGCCTGTCGGTGCAGGACAAGCTGGCGGTGTGCTGAACGGCTCGGATCAGCTCTTGTAGGAGCCAGCAAGCTGGCTCCTACCGTGTGGCGGGGGCGCGGTTTCAGCGCCCCTCGAAGCGCGGCGCGCGCTTGTCGATGAACGCCTGCATGCCTTCCTTCTGGTCGCGCGAGGCGAATAGCAGGGCGTTGGCCTTGCGCTCCAGGGCCAGGCCGGTCTCCAGCGAGGCATCCAGGCCGGCGATGATCACTTCCTTGATCTGCTCGGCGGCCAGCGGCGGCATGCCGGCGATGGTGCGGGCCATCGCCAGGGCGTGGTCCTGCACTTCCTCGTCGGCGACCAGTTCGCTGACCAGCCCGGCGACCCAGGCTTCCTCGGCACTGATCGGCCGGCCGGTGAGGGCCATGCTCATGGCCTTGGCCTTGCCCACCGCACGCACCAGGCGCTGGGTGCCGCCGATGCCGGGCATGATGCCGATGCGGATTTCCGGCTGGCAGAACTTCGCGCCGTGGCCGGCGACGATGATGTCGGCCAGCATCGCCAGCTCGCAGCCGCCGCCGTAGGCGTAGCCGCACACCGCGGCGATCACCGGCTTGGGGCAGTGCTGGATCGGCGCCCAGACCCGCTCGGTATGCCGCTGGTAGATGTCGATGGCACCGACGCCGGCCATGCTGGTGATGTCGCCGCCGGCGGCGAACACCTTGTCGCCCCCGGTCAGCACGATGCAGCGCACCGCCGGATCGCTGCCCAGCTCGCTGAAGTGCTGCGAGAGCAGCGCCTGCAGCTCCAGGCTCAGCGCGTTGGTGGCCTGCGGCCGGTTCAGGCGCAGGCGCGCCACGCCCTCGCTGGGAAAGTCGAGAAGCACGGGGGGAAGGTTGTCGGCGGCCATGCGCGACCTCTCTATAGGGCAGGAGGGATGGCCGCATTGTTCGCAGGCTTCGGACTGTCACTCATCGTCCGTTTGAACGACGAGTGTGGCGCGAGCCTGCCCCTAGAGTGAAGCCATGCAGCTATGAAGGAGCATGCAATGGCCACTCAGAACCTCGATTTCACCGGCAAGGTGGTGCTGGTCACCGGCGGCACCAAGGGCGTCGGCGCGGGCATCGCGCAGAGCTATCTCGCCGCCGGCGCCCGCGTGCTGGTCTGCGGGCGCAATGCCCCGGAGACACTGCCGGAAGCCGACGGCCGCCAGGCCGAGTTCCTCGCCGCCGACGTGCGCGACGCCGATTCGCTGGCCACCCTGTTCGCGGTGATCGAGGAGCGCTGCGGGCGTCTCGACGTGCTGGTCAACAACGCCGGTGGCAGCCCCCACGTGCTGGCTGCCGACGCCTCGCCACGTTTCCACGAGGGCATCATCCGTCTCAACCTGATCGCCCCGCTCAACGTCGCCCAGCACGCCAACCGGCTGATGCAGCGCCAGGAGCAGGGCGGCGTGATCGTGTTCATCGGCAGCATCAGCGCCCTGCGTCCCTCGCCGGGCACCGCCGCCTACGGCGCGGCCAAGGCCGGCGTGCTGGCGTTGGTGACCTCGCTGGCGGTGGAGTGGGCGCCCAAGGTGCGCGTGGTCACCGTCAGCCCGGGGCTGGTGCAGACCGAGCAGGCGCACCTGCACTACGGCGACGAGGCGGGCATTGCCGCAGTCGGCGCCACCATCCCGGCCGGGCGCATGGCCAGTCCCGAGGACATCGGCAACGCCTGCCTGTACATCGCCTCGCCGCTGGCCGGTTACGCCAGTGGCTGCAACCTCCTGCTGCACGGGGGCGGGGAACGACCCGCCTTCCTCGCCGCAGCCAATTCCGCCCATCAATGACCGAAGTCGGCGCGCCCGCAGTGCGGGCCGCCCTCAATACCGAGGAGACGATCTTGGCAGAACAAGAATTCATGCCCGCCGTGCGGGCCATGGTGGGACGCGAGTACGGTCGCGTCTACGCCTGGGACGCGGTGAACGCGCCGATGATCCGCCAGTGGTGCGAGGTCATGGGCGTCGACAATCCGCTCTACACCGACGCCGACTACGCGGCCACCACCGAGCACGGCGGCATCGTCGCGCCGCCGGCGATGCTGCAGGCCTGGTGCCTCGAAGGCCTGCACATGAACAACTATGCGCCGGGCTCGACCGACGAGAATCCCTACGAGGTGCTCAAGCTGCTGGAAGCCAATGGCTTCGCCTCGGTGGTGGCGGTCAACTCCGACCTCAGCTTCGCGCGCTACGTGAAGCTCGGTGAGAAGCTCTACTACACCACCCGCCTGGACGCGGTGGGCGACGAGAAGACCACCGCCCTGGGCACCGGCTACTTCGTCACCCTGGTGATGAGCTTCTTCTCGGAGCAGCCAGGCGGCGACGAGCCGGTCGGCCAGTTGCTGTTCCGCGTGTTCAAGTTCCGCCCGGCCAATCCGGTCAAGCCGGCCGCGGAAGGCGACGGCGCGTCCGCGGTGCCGAAGTTCAAGCGACCCAAGCCGGGCATCAGCGACGACACCCGCTTCTTCTGGGAAGGCTGCGCCGAAGGCAAGCTGCTGATCCAGCGCTGCACCGCCTGCAACACCTTGCGTCATCCGCCGGGTCCGGTGTGCAGCAGTTGCCATTCGTTCGAATGGGACAGCGTGCAGGCCTCCGGCAAGGGCTCGATCTACTCCTTCGTGGTCATGCACTACCCCGAGGTACCACCGTTCGACTACCCGAACCCGATCGGCCTGATCGAGCTGGAGGAGGGCGTGCGCCTGACCGCCGGGCTGGTCGGCGTCAAGCGCGACGAGCTGGCCATCGGCCAGGCCGTGCAGGTCGAGTTCCACACCTTCGACGACGAGCTGATCCTGCCGCTGTTCCGGCCGGTAGCCCAGTGAGGAGCGCAGCATGGATTTCGAACTGAACGAGGAACAGCGCGCCATCGCCGAGATGGCCGGCAGCCTGTTCGCCGACTACTGCACGGACGAGCGTCTGCGCGCCTTCGACGGCTCCGGCGAGCCGTTCATGGGCGAGCTGTGGAGCAGCTGCGTGGAAACCGGCCTGCACGCCCTGGCCATCCCCGAGGACTTCGGCGGCAGCGGCCTGGGCATGACCGAGCTGATGCTGGTGCTGGAGGCGCAGGGCCGCGCGCTGGGACAGGTGCCGCTGTGGCGTCACCAACTGGCAGCGGCGCTGCTGGGCCGCTTCGGCGGCGAGCGCGCCCTGCCGCTGGTGCGGGCGGCGGCCGAGAATTCGCTGCTGCTCGGCCTGTCGCTGGACGGCCAGGGCCGGGCGCTGGGCATCGAGCTTGAGGCCCGCCCGCGGGTCAGCGGCTGGAGCCTGGAGGGTCGGGTTGCGGCGCTGCCGCAGGGCGGTCAGGCCAGCGCCGCCGTGGTGGTCGCGCAGTTCCCTCAAGGTCCGCGACTGGTCCTGCTGGAGCTGGACACCGCGGGCGTGACGCGCACCTGCGGCGTGCTGACCCACGGCGAAGCGGTGGCCGACCTGCAGCTGGACGGCGTGCTGATCGGCGCCGACCAGGTGTTGCCGGAGGCCGCGCTGGACTGGCTGGAAAGCCGCGCCATCGCCGCGCTGGCCGCCCTGCAGCTGGGCGTTTCCGCCGAACAGATCCGCCGCACGGTCGAGTACGTCAGCGAGCGCAAGCAGTTCGACCGCGCCATCGGCAGCTTTCAGGCGGTGCAGATGAGCATGGCCGACGCGCACATCGCCCTCGAAGCGCTGCGCTCGTCGCTGTGGCAGCTGGTCTACCGCCTCGACGCCGGCCTGCCGGCGACCGCCGAGGCGCTGGCGACCAAGTATCTGGCCTGCGAGGCCGGCCATCTGGTCGGCCACAAGGCGCAACACGTGCACGGCGGCATCGGCGTCGACCTGACCTACCCGATCCACCGCTACCTCTACTGGAGTCGCGCCCTGGGCATCACCCTGGGCGGCGCTGCCGCAAGCCTGGAGCGCCTCGGCGACTGGCTGGCCAACAACGACAAGCTGGGATGGAAATATGACCTCGATGAAAACCAAGGCATTTGACGACGTGCGTCCCGGCGAAGCGCTGCCGGAGCTGGCGATCCCGATCACCGTGCAGCTGATCGCCGCCGGCGCCATCGCCACCCGCGACTACTTCCCCGGCCACCACGACAAGGACGCCGCGCGCGAGCTCGGCTCGCCCCACGTGTTCATGAACATCCTCACCACCAGCGGACTGGTGCAGCGCTACGTCGAGAGCTGGGCCGGCCCCGCCGCGCGCTTCGCCGACCTGAAGATCAAGCTCGGTGCGCCCAACTATCCGGGCGACACCATGACCTTCAGTGGCGAAGTGACCAGCCAGGATGCCGCCAGCCGCACCGTGCAGGTGACGCTGAAAGGCAAGAACTCCATGGGCAACCACGTGACCGGTACGGCCACGCTGGTCCTGCCCTGATACGCGGGAGCGCAGAACAATGACCGATACATCGATTTCCGGGCGCGCCGCCATCGTCGGGCTGGGTGCCACCGAATTCTCCAAGAACTCCGGGCGCACCGAACTGCGCCTGGCCATGGAAGCGACCCTGGGCGCGCTGGCCGATGCTGGCATCGACCCGTCCGAGGTGGAGGGCTTCAGCTCCTACACCATGGACAACGTGCCCGAATACGAAGTGGCGCGCCTGCTCGGCTGCAAGAACGTCAAGTTCTTCTCGCAGATCCCCCACGGCGGCGGCGGCGCCTGCGCGCCGCTGATGCACGCGGCCATGGCCGTGGCCACCGGGGTGGCCAAGGTGGTGGTGGTGTACCGGGCGATGAACGAGCGCTCCTGGTACCGCTTCGGCAAGCCGCACGACTTCGGCGGCGCGCCGATCTACGACGCGGTCAACTACGGCTGGTACATGCCGCATGGCTTCCATACCCCGGCCGCCTGGGTCGGCATGTTCGCCCAGCGCTACATGCACACCTACGGCGCCACCAGCGAGGATTTCGGTCGCGTCGCCGTGGCGGTACGCGACTTCGCCGCCACCAACCCGGCGGCGTTCTTCTACGGCAAGCCGATCACCCTCGAGGAGCACCAGGCCTCGCGCTGGATCTGCGAGCCGCTGCACCTGCTCGACTGCTGCCAGGAGTCCGACGGCGCGGTGGCCATGGTCATCACCTCGGCCGAGCGCGCCCGCGACCTGCGCCAGAAGCCGGTGATCATCAAGGGCGCCTCGCAGGGCATCGCCGAAGGCCAGCAGAGCATGACCTCCTTCTACCGCGCGGACATCACCGGCCTGCCGGAGATGGGCGTGGTGGCCAAGGAGCTGTACGCGCAGTCCGGCCTCGGCCCGCAGGACCTGCAGACCGCGGTGATCTACGACCACTTCACCCCGTTCGTGCTGCCGCAGCTGGAGGAGTTCGGCTTCTGCAAGCGCGGCGAGGCCAAGGACTTCATCCGCGACGGCCTGCACGCCCGCGGCGGCAGCCTGCCGATCAACACCCACGGCGGCCAGTTGGGCGAGGCCTACATCCACGGCATGAACGGCGTGGCCGAGGGCGTGCGCCAGGTGCGCGGCACCTCGGTCAACCAGGTCGCCGGCGCGGAGAACGTGCTGGTCACCGCCGGCACCGGCGTGCCCACCAGCGGCCTGATCCTCGGCGCAGCATAAGGAGCGCGACATGTTCGTCGATCTGACCCCCGAGCAACACGCCCTGCGCCTGAAGGTGCGGGACTACTTCCAGAACCTGATGACCCCGGAGCTGCGCAGCGAGCTGCGCGGCAAGGAAGGCGGCGACCTGTATCGCCAGACCATCCGCCAGATGGGCCGCGACGGCTGGCTGGCAGTGGGCTGGCCGAAGGCGCACGGTGGCCAGGGCTATGCCGCCACCGAGCAGCTGATCTTCTTCGAGGAAGCCAACATCGCCGGCGCGCCGCTGCCGTTCGTCACCATCAGCACGGTCGGTCCGGCGCTGATGGAGCACGGCAGCGCGCTACAGAAGGAGAAGTTCCTGCCCGGCATCGCCGCCGGCGAGATCATCTTCGCCATCGGCTATTCCGAACCGGACGCCGGCTCCGACCTGGCGGTGCTGAAGACCACCGCGCGCCCGGAAGGCGATCATTTCGTGGTCAACGGCAACAAGCTGTGGACCTCCGGCGCCGAGGCGGCCGACTACATCTGGCTGGCCGCGCGCACCGACCCGGAGCGTCCGCGCCACAAGGGTGTGTCGATCCTGATCCTCGACACCACGCTGCCCGGCTTCTCGCACACGGTGATTCCGACCTGCAGCAACCCCACCGCGGCGACCTACTACGACAACGTCAAGGTGCCGGCCGACATGCTGGTCGGCGAGCTGCACGGCGGCTGGCGGCTGATCACCGCGCAGCTCAACCACGAGCGCCTCGGCCTCGGCTCCTGGTCGGACAAGGTGGCCGGGCTGTTCCGCCGCGTCTACCTGTGGGCGAAGAGTGCCGACGAGCAGGGCCGCCGCGCCATCGACAAGGCCTGGGTGCGCAGCGCACTGGCCGAATGCTACGCGCGCCTGGAAGCCATGCGCCTGATCAACTTCCGCATCGCCGCCGACCTCGAGCACGGGCGCATGGATGTGGCGCTGGCCTCGACCACCAAGGTCTACGGCGCCGAATCGGTGATCGAGATCCTGCGCAAGCTGTCCGAGATCGTCGGTGCCAACGGTCTGGTCCGCGAAGGTTCGGCGGCTTCCATGCTGCACGGCGAGCTGGACTACGAGGTGCGCGCCTCGGTCACCCTGACCTTCGGCGGCGGCACCAACGAGATCCAGCGCGAGCTGATCGCCCAGTTCGGCCTCGGCATGCCGCGCGGGCGCTGAGGGCATGCGCCTGTAGGGGCGAATGAACTCGCTCCTACAGGCGCTACCCCAGTGCCGTACTGGGAGATACAGGGCCAAATCCGCTACATTGCCGCCGGAGGCCAGTCGTTTGATGGCCTCCGGCGCACGACAGAAGGACAACAACAGATGAGCGCGATCGACGATTTCCGCCAGGAAACGCGGGCCTGGCTCGAAGCCAACTGCCCGCACTCGCTGCGCACCCCGACGCCCGAGGGCGAGCTGGTGTGGGGCGGCAGCAAGATCGAATTCAGCAGTGAAGACCAGCGCCTGTGGTTCGAGCGCATGCGCGACAAGGGCTGGTTCTGCCCCGACTGGCCGCGCGAGTACGGCGGTGGCGGACTGTCGCCGGCCGAGCTGGCGGTGCTGGAAAGCGAGCTGCGCCGGCTCAAGTGCCGGCCGCCGCAGATCAACTTAGGGATATGGATGCTTGGCCCGGTGCTGCTCGAATACGGCAGCGAGGAGCAGAAGCGGGCGCTGCTGCCGCCGATGGCGCGCGGCGAGATCCGCTGGTGCCAGGGCTTTTCCGAGCCCAACGCCGGCTCCGACCTGGCCAGCCTGAAGACCAGCGCCCGCGACGAGGGCGACCACTTCGTGGTCAACGGCACCAAGATCTGGACCTCCTACGGCGACAAGTCCGACTGGATGTATGCCCTGGTGCGCACCGACGCCAAGGCGCCCAAGCACTTGGGCATCAGCCTGATCGTGCTGGACATGCGCTCGCCCGGCATCAGCGTCAGCCCGATCGACCTGATCAGCGGCAAGTCGGCGTTCTGCCAGGTGTTCTTCGACAACGTCAAGGTGCCGAAGAGCCAGCTGATCGGCCCGCTCAACGGTGGCTGGACCCTGGGCAAGAGCCTGCTGCAGCACGAGCGCAAGGCCATGTCCAAGTTCGGCGAGACCAGCCTGCCCAACCACTTCCACCTGCTGCCACTGCTCGAGCGCTACCTGCCCGAGCCGCGCAGCGCGGCCGACCAGGCCCTGCGCGCCCGCGCGCTGGCCTGCGCGATGGACGAGCACGCCTACGCCCTCACCGTGCAGCGCATGGGCGAGGAGGCGCGCAGCCGTCAGGATGTCTCCGGCCTGATGGCGATCATGAAGCTGGTGCACAGCGAGCAGGATCGTGAAAAGTTCGAGATCCTCCTCGACGCCCTCGGCTACCACGCCCTCGGCTGGGAAGGCGAGGCCTTCACCGACGAGGAGCTGGCGATCACCAGAGCCTGGCTGAACGGCTTTGCCCTGACCATCGCCGGCGGTGCCTCGGAGGTTCAACTCAATGTCATCGCCAAGCGTGTGCTCGGCCTGCCGGATGCAAAGTGAGGAGCGCGCAATGAGCCTGGTATATAGCGAAGAACAACGCCTGCTGGCCGATACCGCCCGCGAGTTTCTCGCCGCGCGCAGCCCGGTGGCTGCGCAGCGGCGCCTGCGCGACGACAAGGCGCCGCTCGGCTTCGACGCCGCCCTGTGGCGCGAAATGGTCGAGCTGGGCTGGAGCGCCATTCCGTTCCCCGAGGAACAGGGCGGCCTGGATTTCGGCTGCCAGAGCCTGGGCGCGGTGTTCGAGCAACTCGGCCGCAACCTCAGCGCCAGCCCGCTGCTGTCCAGTGTGGTGCTCGGCGGCTCGCTGCTGCAGCTGGCCGGCTCGTCCGCCCAGCAGGCGCATTGGTTGCCGGCGCTGATCGGCGGCGACAAGCGCCTGGCCCTGGCCATCGACGAGCGTGGCCGCCACGACCCGCTGGCCACTAGCCTGCGCGCCGAACGCAGCGCAGACGGTTTTCGCCTGAGCGGAGACAAGCTGTTCGTGGTCGACGGCCTGCAAGCCGATGCCTATCTGGTGGTGGCCCGTACCGCCGGCCAGAGCGGCGAAGAGAGCGGCCTCAGCCTGCTGCTGGTCGAAGCCAATACGCCGGGCCTGACGGTATCCCCGGCGACGCTGATCGATTCGCGCAACTGCGCGCGTCTGCACTTCGATGGCGTCGTCGTGCCCGTCGATGCCCTGGTCGGCGAATTGGACAACGGACTGGTCGTGCTGGAGCAGGCGCTGGACCGCGGCCGTGTGTGCCTGGCCGCCGAGCTGCTCGGCGCCGCCCAGCAGCTGTTCGAAACCACCCTCGACTACCTGAAGACCCGCGTGCAGTTCGATGCGCCGATCGGCTCCTTCCAGGCCCTGCAGCACCGTGCCGCCCGCCTGTACGTGGAGCTGGCGCTGGCGCGCAGCGCGGTGATGGGCGGCCTGGCCGCCCTCGACGACGCCAGCCTGAGCGCGGCCGAGCGTGGCCGCCTGGCCAGCCTGGCGAAGTGGAAGGCCGGCGTCGCTGCCGACAAGGTGAGCAACGAGGCGGTGCAGCTGCACGGCGGCATCGGCGTCACCGACGAGCTGGATGTCGGCCTGTTCCTCAAGCGCATCCGCGTCGCCCAGGCCTGCCTCGGCGACAGCGACTACCACTGCCAGCGCTATGGCGCGCTGAGCGACGCCCAGGTCTGAGCCCAGGAGACACGACATGACGGTGGAACAATGGAAAGCGGCCTGGCAGCAACTGATCGGCCCCGGCTCGCCCTATGAGGTGGTGACGCCCGACGATGGCGGCCCGCGCTACTTCCGCAATGCCGCGCCGGACCTGCTGACCGCGCTGAACGCCGGGCGCGCGCATGGCGAGCGCGAGTTCGTGGTCTGGGAGGAGCAGCGGCTGACCTTCGCCGAGTTCTTCGCCCAGGTCGACCGCCTGTCCGCGCAGTTGCGCGGCCGCTTCGGCGTGCAGAAGGGCGACCGCGTGGCCATCGCCATGCGCAACCAGCCGGCCTGGTTGGTGTCCTTCGTCGCCGCGGTGGCCAGCGGCGCCATCGTGGTGCCGCTGAACAGCTGGGGCCAGCGCGAGGAACTGCTGCACGGCCTGGAGGATTCCGGGTCGCGGGTGCTGCTCTGCGACGCGCAGCGCCTGGCGCTGATCGAGGGCGACCTCGAGCCGCTCGACCTGCAGGCCATCGCGGTCGCTGCCACAGGGGTGAGCGCTCGGGTACATGACTACGAGGCGCTGATCGCCGAGGCGGTGGCGCCTCTGCCACCGCTGGCGTTCCAGGCCGACGACCCGCTGCTGATCCTCTATACCTCTGGCACCACCAGCAAGCCCAAGGGCGTGCTGTCCACCCATCGTGCCGTATGCCAGGCGCTGGCCGCCCTGGAGTTCCAGGGCGCCTTCGCGGCGATGAGCTCGCCCGGACGCATCCGCGCGCTGCTGGACAGTGGTTTCGCGCCGACCTCCCTGATGGCCGTGCCGCTGTTCCACGTCAGCGGTCTGCACGCGCAGTTCCTGCTCGCCCTGCGCGGCGGCCGGCGCCTGGTGCTGATGTACAAGTGGGACGCCGAGCGCGCCCTCGACCTGATCGAGCGCGAGCGTTGCACCCAGTTCAGCGGCTCGCCGGCGATGATGCAGCAGCTGCTGGCCTCGCCGCGTTTCGCCAGCGAGGCCACCGCCAGCCTGTTCGGCCTGGGGCTGGGCGGTGCGGCGGCCAACCCGGGGCTGCTGGCGCAACTGACCAGCGTCAAGCCGAACGCCATCGGTGGTGCCGGCTACGGCATGACCGAGAGCAACAGTCTCGGCGCGGCCATCGGCGGCGACCAGTTCGTCTACAAGCCGGCCTGCGTCGGCTGGCCGCTGCCCATCGTCGAGGTGCGCATCGGCGACTCTCCCGATTCGCCCCAAGCGCCCGGCGCGGAAGGGCAGATCTGGCTGCGTTCGCCAACCCTGATGCGCGGCTACTGGGATCAGCCGGAGGCCACCGCCGAGGCACTGCAGGGGGGCTGGCTGGCCACCGGCGACGTCGGCTGTGTGGACGAGGAGGGCTTCCTGCGCATCACCGACCGGCTCAAGGACCTGATCAACCGCGGCGGCGAGAAGATCGCCGCCGCCGAAATCGAGGCCTGCGCCAGCGGGCTGGACGGGGTGCTCGAGGCGGCCGCCTTCGCCGTGCCGGACGAGCGCATGGGCGAGGCGGTGGCGCTGGTGGCGCGGGTGCGCGAGGGCAGCGGGGTGGACGAGCTGACCCTGCACAGCCACATCGCTGCGCACCTGGCAGCCTTCAAGGTGCCCGAGCATATCCTGCTGAGCAGCGCCGAACTGCCGCGCAACGCCTCCGGCAAGCTGCTCAAGCGCGAGGTGCGCGAGGAGTTCCTGCGCCGTTTCCTGCGCTAGAAGTCGCTTTCAGGACACCTGCCAGACGGCGCCCGCCCCCGAGCTTCCTTGGAAGACTCGGGTGCGGGCGCTGGCGTTTTCCCGGTCTGTAGGGGCGAATTCATTCGCCAGCGTGGCCCCGGTCAGGCGAATGAATTCGCCCCTACAGCGGATGACCGGGCTATGAAGCCATTCATGCGACTGCCTCCCGGCGGCAAGCGGTTTCTGTAGTCCTGATGGACGATGATGCGGAGTCTCTGCATTGGGAAACATGGACTCCGGCTCGAAAGCCGGACCACCCCATCGGAGACCAACAACAATGAACAGAAAAGGTGTTGCGCTAGCCATAGCGCTGGCGGTCAATGCAGGCCTGATCGCCAGCGCCCACGCCAAGGTAAGCCCCGAGGAAGCCGCCAAGCTCGGCAAGGAACTCACCTGCACCGGCGCCGAGCGCGCCGGCAACGCGGACGGCAGCATTCCCGCATTCACCGGCAAGTACCTGGGAGAGGTGCCCGGCTGGAACCACGTGCTTTTCTCCGGCTCGAAGCCGGTCGATCCCTACGCTGACGAGAAGCCGGTCGTCGTGATCACCGCGCAGAACATGGCGCAGTACGCCGAGCGTCTGAGCGAAGGGCAGAAGGCACTGCTCAAGCGCTATCCTGAGACCTACAAGATCAACGTCTACCCGGGGCACCGCGATTACCGCTATCCGGACTACGTTTGCGAGCGAGCGAAGAAGAACGCGCTGACCGCCGAGATCGAGAACGGCGGCATGGGCGTCAAGGGACTCGGCCAGGTGCCGTTCCCGATCCCGAAGAGCGCCATGGAAGTGCTGTGGAACCACCAGTTGCCGGCGCGCGCCTTTACCGAGGACAACATCCGCGACATCGCCAGCGTGCTGCCCAACGGCAAGGTCGCCTGGGGACGCACCTGGCAGCGCAACATGTCGCAGGCCAACGATCCCAAGGTCGAGCCGGACACCGCCACCGGGATGCAGGCGATGAGCTGGAACACCACCCTTTCTCCCCAGCGCGAGAAGGGCACCATGAACATCGCCCACGAGCCCTACAACTTCGAGACCAGCGACCGCCAGGCCTGGACCTACAACCCGGGCACCCGACGCGTGCGCCAGCTGCCGGGCTATGGCTTCGACCAGCCGATGATCGGTACCAACGGCACCATGATCATCGACGAGGACCGCCTGTTCAACGGCTCGCCCGAACGCTACGAGTGGAAGCTGCTGGGCAAGCGCGAGATGTACATTCCCGCCAACACCTTCAAGGCCAACAGCGGCGAGGTCAAGTATGAGGACATGCTGACGCCGAACCATCCCAACCCCGATGTGCTGCGTCACGAGCTGCGCCGGGTGTGGGTGCTGGAGGCAACCATCAAGGAAGGCTATCGCCACCTGTACAGCAAGCGCGTGATGTTCGTCGACGAGGACACCTGGAGCGCGGTGATGGCGGACAACTACGATGCCCGCGGTGAGCTGTGGAAGTACGCGTTCATCAACTACTACTATCACCCCGACATGAGCGCCTGGCAGGCGGGCTCTTCCTTCTATCACGACCTCAACTCCGGACAGTATGTCGGCTACTCCCTGACCAACGAGTCCAAGCGCGGGCCGATCCTCAACGAGGGCAAGTTCGTCCCCACCCAGTACACAGCTGACGCCATCCGCGGCCTCGGCCGCTGAGCCCAGTTGTACGCCGGCTGTGGCGGATGCCTCAGCCGGCACGGTCAAACCATGCCGCCCGCCCGACCGACGGGCGGCATCTTCATTGTGGCGCAGCGGTCTCGCTCCTGCCGGATGGCAGGCGAGCCAGTATGCGCAAGGCGCACCGGGAGTGGAGCATGGGTAAGTTGAAGGGGCGGGTGGCCATCGTCACTGGCGCCGGGATGGGCATCGGCCGCGGCATCGCCGGTGCGCTGGCCCGCGAGGGTGCCAGTGTGCTGGTGGCGGAAATCGACGCCGTCGCCGGCGAACAGGCCACAGCCTGGCTGCGCGAGACGTGGGGCGTTGACGCCGCTTTCCAGCGCGTCGACGTCACCGACAAGGCCCAGGTGCAGGCCATGGTGGCTACAGCCATCGCCCGCTTCGGCCGTCTGGACATCCTGGTCAACAACGCCTGGCGCGGCTCCGGCTTCGCCCGCCTGGAGAACCTCAGCGACGAGCGTCTGCGCGCTGGATTCGACATGGCGGTGATGGCCGCCTTCTGGGCCATGCAGGCGGCTCTGCCGGAGTTCAGGAAGCGCGGCGGCGGGCGCATCATCAACCTGTGCTCGCTCAATGGCGTGAACGCCCACCTGTACAGCGCCGACTACAATGCCGCCAAGGAAGCCCTGCGCACCCTGACCCGCAGCGCCGCCCGCGAATGGGCCGCCGATCAGGTCTGCTGCAACGTGATCTGCCCCGGCGCAATCAGCGAGGCCTACCGCAAGTTCGCCAGTGCCAATCCGGACAATGCCGCGGCCATCGCTGCCGCCAATCCGATGGGCCGTGTCGGCGATCCGCTCGACGACATCGGCCCGGTCGCCGCCTTCCTCGCCAGCGACGATGCCCGCTACCTGACCGGCAACACCCTGTTCGTCGACGGCGGGGCGCATATCAACGGCGTGGCCTGGGCGCCGCAGGTGAAAGACTGACCGCACAGCTCTGCAGAGGCGAGTTCATTCGCCAACGTGGCCCTGTCAGGCGAATGAATTCGCCCCTGCAGGCCTCAGACGGCAAGGCGCCGACAATCGAGCGAATTACAACGAACAGAGGCGAGAATCATGGAAAAGGCGGATATCCCCCAAGTGCAACAACAGATCGAGCCTGGCCACGGATTGCAATTGCAGCGCCGGCAACTGCTCAAGGCCGGCGCGGTCCTCGCCGGCGCCAGCCTGTTGCCGCGCTTCGGCTTCGCCAGCGATGGGCTGTCGCAGGCCGAGTACCTCGAACTGGACGCCACGGCGATGGCCGAGCAGGTGCGCCGCGGCGCGATCAGCGCCGAGGAGCTGCTGGCCGCCGCGTTGGCGCGCTGCGATGCGGTCAATCCCAAGGTGAATGCCGTGGTGATGCGCCACGACGACTATGCTCGCAGCCGGATCGCGGCCCTGCGCAGCCAGGGGCTGGCCCGCGAGGGCGCGCTGGCCGGCGTGCCCATGCTGGTCAAGGACCTCAACACCTTCCTGGCCGGCACCTCGACCAGCAACGGCTCGCGCTTCTTCAAGGACGCCCCGCCCGCCAAGTACACCAGCACCCTGATCGCCCGTTACGAGGCCGCCGGCGCGCTGGCCTTCGGCAAGACGGCGGTACCGGAGTTCGGCCTGACCACCACCACCGAGTCGCAGCTGTGGGGGCAGACCCGCAACCCCTGGAACCTGGCGCACAGCGCCGGCGGCTCCTCGGGCGGCGCGGCCGCGGCGGTGGCCTCCGGCATCGTCCCGGCCGCCCACGCCACCGACGGCGGCGGTTCGATCCGCATTCCGGCGTCTTACTGCGGTCTGTTCGGCCTCAAACCCAGCCGCTACCGCACGCCCAGCGGTCCTGGCCGTTTCGAGAGCTGGTTCGGCGCCAGTGCCGCCCACGTGGTGTCGCGCAGCGTGCGCGACTCGGCGCTGCTGCTGGACGTCGGCCAGGGCCACGAACCGGGCAGCCCATACTGGCTGCCGGCGCTGGAGCGCCCCTTCGCCGACGAGGTCGGCCGCGATCCGGGCAAGCTGCGCGTGGCGCTGCTCGACCAGTCGCTGACCGGCCTGGCCCTCGATGCCGATACCCGCCGGGTGCTCGACGACACGGTCAAGCTGCTGCTGTCCCTCGGCCACGAGATCGAGCAGATCCCGCTGCCGGTGCAGCCGCAGCAGGTGTTCGGCGCCCATGGCGCGGTCACCGGCACGGCCCTGCTGACCAGCATCCGCGACCGCGAGCAACTGCTCGGCCGCAGCGCCGGTGCTGATGATCTCGAGCAGGTCACCCGCAAGGTGATCGAGCGCGCCCAAGGTGTCAGCGGCGAAGCGCTGTACCGCGCGCGGCAGTCGTTCGAGGCGATCAGCCTGGCGATGGAAACCGTGTTCGAGCGCTACGATGTGATCCTCTCTCCGGTCACCGCCACGCTCACCCCGGAGCTGGGCAAGCTGCGCCTCAGCCAGCCTTGGGAGGACTACGCCAGCGCCGCCACCGGCAGCGCAGCCTTCACCGTGCTCGCCA
>RCUJ01000575.1_pt1 | contig 20950 bp, 15 predicted proteins | sample 2166321 | NCBI WGS metagenome assembly RCUJ01 (sample SAMN09932808, study PRJNA488358) | compost metagenome | feature: garden; material: soil; isolation source: compost soil in an enriched community after 118 h of incubation | place: Germany: Experimental Botanical Garden Goettingen | collected... | reverse complement strand
TTTAACAAAAAAATAACTAACATTTGTATATACAAATAAAAAAAGTGTTACATTTGTACCAACAAATTACATATACACAAATATGAAAATTGAAGAAATTATAAAATCAACAGTGCCGATGGATGATTCAAAAAAAATTATTCTGAATATTTTGTACACACAAAATGTTGTGGGAGATAATTTTAATGAAATATTAAAACCTTACGACATTTCTGGAGAGCAATATAATGTCTTACGAATATTAAGAGGACAGAAAGGAAATCCTGCCAATATGTGCATGATACAAGAACGCATGTTAGCCAAGACGAGCAACACTACCCGATTGGTTGATAAATTATTACTGAAAGAATTAGTCACCCGGAAAGTTTGTCCGGAAAACAGAAGAAAAATAGAAGTCTTGATTACCCAAAAAGGATTAGATGTTTTGAAAGAATTAGATCCAAAAATAACTGCACATGAAGAGTCTTTTGCAAAAAATTTGAATCCTGACGAAATAATTCAATTAAATCAATTGTTAGAAAAATACAGAAATCAATAAATATCAGAAACAAAATGAGTACATTCATAGAACATCAAAACTGGAGATACGCAACAAAGAAATTTGATGCCACTAAAAAAATCTCCGATAAAGATTTAAATATATTAAAAGAAGCTATTCGCTTAAGTTCTTCTTCTTACGGTTTACAACCTTATAAAGTAATAATTGTTGAAAATTCAGAATTAAGAGCACAAATTCAACCTGCAGCTTGGGGACAGGCGCAAATTGTTGATGCTTCACACTTAATCATTTTCGCCAATGAAACTGCCTTAGGAGACGATACTATTGACAGTTTTTTGAAAAACATTAGTGAAACAAGAAACACCCCAATCGAAGCTTTGTCCGGTTACGGCGACTTTATGAAATCCAAGATTTTAACCCTAAGTTCGGAAGCAAAAAATAACTGGACAGCAAAACAAACGTATTTAGCGCTAGGTAATTTATTAAATGCTGCTGCTGAATTAAAAATCGATGCTACTCCAATGGAAGGTTTTGTTCCTGCTCAAGTGAATGAAATTTTAGGATTAGATAAACTGGGCCTAAATGCCACATTAATCGCTACTTTGGGATACAGACACGAGGAAGATGCGACACAACATAACAAAAAAGTTAGAAAATCACACGAGGACTTATTTATAACATTATAAAAATTTACTAATTCAAAATCAAATATTAATCTAAATCAAATTCAAACAAATGAAAAATTTAAAAACAATTGCCTTGGCATTAGTAGTAGTTTTATCTACTTTATCTGTAACAGCTCAAACTAAAAAAGTGGATGCTTCAAAAAGTACTATCAACTGGGTAGGAAAAAAAGTAACTGGACAACACAGCGGAACAGTTAACTTCAAAGATGGTGCTTTAGTTTTCAAAGGAAAAAAATTAGCAGGTGGAACTTTCACTGTTGATATGCCTTCATTAACAGCAACTGACCTTACTGGTGAATACCAAGGGAAATTAAACGGTCACTTGAAATCTGACGATTTCTTTGGAACTGAAAAATTCCCAACATCTACATTGGTTTTCAAAAAAATTGCAGCTAAAGGAAAAGATGTTTATACTGTAACAGCAGATTTAACAATTAAAGGAAAAACAAATCCAGTTACATTTGATATCACTGTAAGCGGAAATACAGCTACAACTGCATTAAAAGTTGACAGAACTAAATACGATATTAAATATGGTTCTGGTAGTTTCTTTGACAACCTAGGTGACAAAGCAATCTCTGATGAATTTGAATTGACAGTAGCTCTAAAATTCTAATTTCGTCCCAAAATAGTTAAGTAAAGCCCAACATTAATTTGTTGGGCTTTATTTTTTTTTTACCAAAAAACTTCCAAGCTCTTGTCTCTCAAGAGCTTTTTTTTGGTTTAAACTTTTATTGAAAAATTCCACTTCAGCAATAATCGAATTCTGAGAATTGATTACTGTTCTTTTTACATGTATTAAAATTTACATAGGTAACCTTATTATAACAAATAGTTAATATTCATTAATTATTCACTTAATACATGCCATGTACTTTTGAAAAATAAAATAACGAAAATACTTTATAAAAGAATCGCTATCGATTTGACCATTAAAAACAAAAAGTTCCTCGCTTATTTTATCAAAATCAAAAAACAAAAATAAAAATTCAATTATGAAAAAAACAGTACTTATTGCAATCATCTGTTTAATACATGGAATAACAGTAAACGCCCAGCAACAAAAAGGAATCATTGGCGAAGGCAATTGGCTAAAGAATTGGACAAATTTTAAACCTGCAACTACTGAATACCCCGAAGCAACCAACATATTAACCGGTGTCATCACTAGTAATCTAACACTGTCCAAAAAAAACACCTACACATTAGTTGGAGTGGTATACATAACTAATAATGCCGTATTGACAATTGAGCCGGGAACCGTAATACGTGGAGATGTAGAAACATGTGGAACCCTTGTAATCACCAAAGGCTCAAAAATTATGGCTGAAGGTTTAGAGACTGCACCAATTGTTTTTACTTCCAATAGAGAAATTACAGATAGAAAACCTGGAGACTGGGGAGGTATCATTATACTTGGTGAAGCTCCGATAAATAAGATTGGCGGAGAGGCATTTTTAGACTTTAATCTGGATCCGATGGTGAGCCATTATGGTGGTAAAAATCAAGACAGTGATTCCGGAATACTGAAATATGTGCGTATTGAATTCTCCGGAAGAAAATTAAATGCTTTGAAAGAACTAAATGGTTTATCATTAGCTGGTGTTGGAAGAAAAACAAAATTCAATTTCATTCAGATTAGTTACTCCAATGACGATTCTTATGAATGCTATGGCGGAGAGGTAAATTTTGACAATATCATTTCTTTTAGGGCTACCGATGATGATTTTGATTTTACACAAGGCGTTCAATCTAATATCAGTAACAGTATCGCTATCCGTTATCCATTTTCTTCCGATATTTCAGGTTCAAGATGCTTCGAAATTGATTCATTTGATAAAATTGAAAATGCTGACTTAACAAAAAAATTGACTAAAATCACGGCTACAAATATGGCTCTGGCAAATTTAGAAGAGAATAATCAAGGCTTAGTCCGTGAAGCTGTTTATATCAAAGATAAAAGTTACTTTAGCCTTACAAACAGCGTAGTTTCAGGATTTAAACTTTGCGCTTTATTAGATGCTAAAATTGGTAATATTTCAGCTAATTTGGCAAAAGTGAATTTCCAAGGTGTACTTGTCAATAACTGCAACGGTGGCATACAAAGCGAAATGGCGGCATATGACCAGGAAATAAAGAATTGGTATAGTAACGAATCCTTTTCTATAGAATACTCTAAAACAGCAAATGCTGAACTGTTTATTGAGCCAAACCCTAAGAAAAATCCGGACTATAGAATGAAAGATTACCGAGCATTAGCCATTGGGAACTAGAGACTTTATTGTCAGCAAAAAGAAGTTAACACTTGTTGAGAAAGATGAATAATCCTCTCGCAGGATTACTAGAAAGTCATCAATAGTAAAAGAAATATAATTGCAATAGGACTCCAACAATTTTTTTAATTGTTGGAGTTTTCTTTTTACCTTACATTATCCGATTTAATCATAAAATATTTATAATTCATAAATCGAAATTCCTAATTCCTAACTACCTTTGCGCTTTCAAAAATTACAATTATGAACATACAAAATATCCCACAAATCAAACATACTGAAAGCGGTAACTTTTTTTTATTGGCTGGACCATGCGCTATCGAAGGCGAAGAAATGGCGATGCGAATCGCTGAGAAATTAGTTGGTATCACCGATAAATTGGAAATCCCATACGTATTCAAAGGTTCTTTCAAGAAAGCCAATCGTTCCAGAATTGACAGTTTCTCAGGAATTGGTGACGAAAAAGCACTGAAAATCCTTCGTAAAGTATCAGAAACTTTTGGTGTTCCAACCGTAACTGATATTCATACCAATGAAGATGCTGCGATGGCTGCGGAATATGTAGATGTATTACAAATTCCTGCATTCTTGGTTCGTCAAACTGATTTAGTGGTGGCTGCTGCCAATACCGGAAAAGTAGTGAACCTGAAAAAAGGACAATTCATGAGTCCGGAAAGCATGAAGCATGCTGTACAAAAAGTATTGGATTGTAACAATCAAAATGTGATGATTACAGACCGTGGAACCATGTTTGGATACCAAGACATGATTGTTGATTACAGAGGAATTCCAACTATGCAACAATATGCCACAACAGTACTGGATGTGACACACTCTTTGCAACAGCCTAACCAAACAGCTGGTGTAACCGGTGGAAGACCTGATATGATAGAAACTATTGCCAAAGCCGGAATTGCTGTTGGTGTTGACGGGATTTTCATAGAAACTCATTTTGATCCGGCTAATGCTAAAAGTGATGGCGCCAATATGTTGCATTTAGATTATTTTGAACCATTAATGACCAAGTTAGTAGCAATTAGAAAAACAATAAACGCATTTTAAAAAAATTCCCTTTAGTTAATTGGAATCATTTTTAAACGGAGTTTTTAAGATACTATAAAATCTCTTTCTCAAAATAGGAAACACCTTTAAAACCTCTTTTTTTTAAAGATAGAACCTCACCGGATTTTAAAGTTTCACAAATATAAATTGCAAAGCCGTCATAAAAAATGACGGCTTTTTTGCTTTATTTTTCGACCGGAAAAGACCTCATCGCAAAGTAGATTAGAGCAATTTGTTTGCTCTGAAGCCCCGTTTTTTGATAATTTATTGCTAATTTAGTACTGAAAACAAGTTTAGCTTTGAAACCTAAATAACAGTAAATAAAGCATTGCTATTTTTCCAAAACAGAAAATGACTAAAAATTCAAATCATAATTTAGGTAACGACTATAAATTCGAACACTTTTTCGAGTTATCAGCGGATTTGTTTTGCATCGCCGGATTTGATGGCTATCTAAAAAGATTCAATCTTGCCGTTTCCAAATTATTGGGCTATACCAATGAAGAATTATTATCACGACCTATCTATGAGTTTATCCATCCTGAAGATCGGGAAATTACAGCAAAGTATCGCGATAATCTGTTAAAAAACAATCCGCTCTTAAATTTCGAAAATCGTTATGTAACTAAAAGCGGAGAAATCGTTTGGCTGTCCTGGACATCGATGCCTATAGAGAGCGACCAATTAGTTTTTGCCATAGCCAAAAATATCACCCATAAAAAAAAACAGGAAGAAGAACGCAATCTGCTTCTTACCAATCTTACGAAAAACAATAAAGACCTTAAAAAATTAAACTACACCAACTCTCATGATTTGAGATCTCCGGTTAGTAATTTGCTTACCATCTTTAGTCTTTTGGATACCTCCAAAATCAATGATGAGGAAACACTGGAATTATTAGACATGCTGAAAGCAACCAGCGAAAGTTTAAAACAAACTCTGGATGAATCAATAGACACGATAACACAAACAGAAAATGAGAATTCAAAAATTGAAGTTTTAAACTTGAATGAATCGTTAAGTACTGTATTACGCTCTATCGGTTCTTTGACGCAAAACTCAAAAACCATCCTTACTACCGACTTTTCAGAAGCAGAAAGTGTCAAATTTAATAAGGTATATCTGGAAAGTATTTTTTTGAATCTCATTACCAATTCTATTAAATATGCCAAACCGTATTCTCACCCGCTCATTTCCATTTATACAAAAAAAGTAAATGGATCTGTGCAATTAATTATTTCTGATGACGGAATTGGTTTTGATATAGAAGCAGTAAAAGATAAAATTTTTGGATTGCATCAAAAGTTCAACAATCATATTGACAGTAAAGGAATCGGTCTCTATTTGGTACACAATCATGTAACCAGTTTAGGAGGAACTATTGCAGTTGAAAGTAAATTAAATGAAGGCGCCAAATTCACTATATCCTTTAAGGGATAAAAATTGAAATTTAAAAACGATGACTAATTTAGTGGATTCCATACTCTAAATGAATTTTGTTTAGACGTCATTGTTTATTAGGAAAAAGTATAAGGGCATAAAAAAATAGTATTGTTTTCAATTCATATCTCTTATGACACCAAAAAAAATTGTTTCATCCGACTCAAACAGCAGCTTTTCTGCTCTTGAGATTCTGCAGTACACGATATTTATTTTCGTGATTCTCTATTTTGGCAGAACTCTTTTTATTCCGCTTAGTTTTTCATTACTCATTAGTTTTATACTTTACCCGGTTTGTAAATGGATGGAAAAAAAAGGATTGCGTCAAAGTACGACTATTGTCATTACTCTTTTTACACTATCGCTGTTTATAGCAATTCTCCTCTATTTATTATTTACACAAATTATAGCATTTGTAAATGAGTGGGAACCTTTCAAAATAAAGCTGATCGAAACCGCTAACCAACTAAGCATTTTTATTACTGAACAATTTGGAATAAGTAGCGAAAAACAATTAAACTTCCTTAACCACGCTATTGATAATTCAGGCTCCCAAGCCATTTCCTTGTTAAGAAACACGGCTTATTCCTTTTCTGAATACTTTTTTTTCCTTTTGATCATTCCTGTTTTTTCAGCACTTATATTGTACCACCGCAGACTATTGGCAAATGCATTATACGAGATTTTTCCCTCTGATAAAAAAGAAACCATTCACGAAATTTTGATAGAAACTATTCATGCTTATTATGACTTTATCAAGGGGATGTTATTGGTGTATTTAATTGTAGGTATTTTAAACAGTATCGGATTGGCAGTCATTGGTGTGCCTCACCCTATACTTTTTGGATTCATGGCCTCTATACTAACTTTTATACCATATATAGGTATTATGATTTCCTCTCTTTTACCCATAGCTGTTTCCTGGATAACCTTTAACTCCATCTGGTATCCGCTGGGAGTAATTTTGGTTTTTTCCTTTGTTCAGGTTTTAGAAGCTTATGTGATATTTCCTTTTGCAGTAGGTACCCGTTTAAAAATAAATACCCTTGTCATTATCATAATGATTACTGTGGGCGGGATTATCTGGGGAGCAGCAGGGATGATTCTATTCATTCCTTTTATCAGTATTGTAAAATTGATTGCTGATCGAACAGAGAGTCTAAAAACACTGTCCGTACTATTAGGTGATGGCAATCATAATAAGACCAAAACTTAGTTTGTCATAGGAAAATAGTAACTAATACGAATCAAGGATCGAAAGTCTGTATTTAGTACCTAAAGGCCGATTTCAACCCTTGATTCGATAACTAATTATACCTTCAAAATATCAAAAAAAGCTACAAGGTTCAACTTGCAGCTTTTGATTTTATAAATACTCAAATTGTTATTGAGCCTCTTTACTTTTTTCAATTCCGTTTTGATCCATCAAATACATCAGGGAAGCCATTGTTGCTGCTCCCAATTCTAATTCTCTTTTATTGATAGCGTCAAAAGTATCATTCTCTGCATGATGATAATCAAAATAACGTTGCGAATCTGGTTTTAAACCTGCTTTTACAAGTGTTTTAGACGTTAACGGATCAATGTCTGAACCGCTATGACCTTTCACAAAACTATGAATCAAATAAGGTTCAAAAAGATTTTTCCAAGTCAGAATTTTGCTGAAGTTGGCATCATCTGTTTCAAATGAAAAACCTCTTGGACTAAAGCCTCCTGAATCACTTTCTAAAGCAAAGATGTGGTTCTCCTTGTTCGCTTGGGCCAACTCTTCGTATTTGTCTCCTCCTCTGCCTCCATTCTCTTCATTCATAAAAAGTACGACACGAATGGTATTTTTTGGTTTGTAACCAATATTTTTAAAGATATTGGCCACTTCCATACTTTGTACCACACCTGCCCCATCATCATGTGATCCATCTGCCAGATCCCAAGAATCCAAATGCCCTCCAACAATCATAATATTTTCCGGATGCTCGCTTCCTTTTATTTCTCCAATCACATTGTAAGACAAAACATCCTCCATTTGCTTACAGGATTGTTTAAAATAGAATTTTAAATTTGGATTGCTTTTTAAAGTTTTACTCAACAACTCGGCTCCGTTAGTACTGATGGCAGCGGTTGGAATGTAATCTGATTTTGGAAGATCTCCATAACTTTGGGTTCCGGTATGCGGGAAATCATCCAATCTTAAATTCATCGAACGTACTATGGTTCCCACGGCACCAAACTTGGCTGCTTCTTTAGCTCCGGCGTACCTTTGGTCAACACAACCTCCGTATGATTTGAATGTTTCGATGTTTTCCGGTTCCATCGGTCTGTTGAAAAACACGATTTTACCTTTAATCTTTGCCCCTAATTGTTCCAATTCTTTAATGCTGTGCACTTCAATCACTTCGGCTGTAAGTCCGTTTTTTGGCGTAGCAACAGAGCCGCCCAAAGCACAAATAGGAACTTTTATTTTCGTTTTATTGTCTTGTATATAAGCTGTTTCTTTTTCGCCACGAACCCATTTTGGCACCATTACTTCCTGCAGGTAAACCCTATCCAATCCCAATGTTTCCAATTGCGCTTTTGTATATTGTACCGCTTTTTCTGCATTATCAGAGCCTGATAATCGGGAACCTATATCATTAGACAAATAATCCAGCCAAGAATAACATTTGGCGTTCGTTAATGCTGATTTGTAAATTTCTTTAAGTGCCTGTTCATCCTTGCTTTGCGCAAAAAGAGTAATTCCATTAAAAAGTAAAGCTGCTAAAAATACCGTTTTTCTCATATAGTAAATAGTTTGGGGTTGGTTTCTTTATTCTGATTTCTTTATTTCGGTTCGGGGACCAATGCCATTATTATTGAAAGCTTCTATCTGAAAATAATACACTTCTGATCGATCTAAACCATTAAAATAATACTCGTTTTTTCCATACACCATGATCGATCCGTACAACTTGTCCGGCGATTTTCCGAAATAAATCACGTAACCATCGGCTGAAGATTCCTGTTGCCATTTGAACCAAACGTTGCGTCTTTCTCCTTCTTTCTTTGGATCGCTGCGTAAAGGAACAAAATTATTGACAATTCCGGGAACACTTCCGCTTCCTTTTCCGAAAATTCTAAAACCGCACAAAGCAAATTTTCCGGTAGGCATACTGATATTTACCATTTTCACATAACGCGCCTGAATGGGTTTTTCGAGCTCGATATAATCATGAGGAACGTCTTTGGTATTTTTACTTTTATCCACCAAAATTTTCCAGTCCTTGTTATTGTCTGAATAATACAAAATATACTTGTGACCGGTAGTAGTTTCCGGTTTCCCCATCAGTTCGACATCTTGGTCCGCATAATTAATCTGAATGGCATTGATGGTACTTTTCTCCCCTAAATCAGAAATGATGTATTCCCCTTTAGCGCTAGTTTTGGCAGACCAATATGTTTTTATATCTTCATTAACGGCATAATTGGCCTGAAAACCGCCTAGGGTCGAAGAAACCTGTACGGGCTTGTTATAGTTCAATAACATCCAGCCAGAGAAATTTTGATTCAGATGGTCTTTCTTTTGCGAAGGCAAGAAGGTTGGATAATCCCCATAAGCCGTATTGGAATATAAAATCCCATCCTTATCAAAACCGGCAGGCCAAATTCCTAAACGTCGTTCAAAATTATTTTTGGTACAAATAGAAATAGTGGATACATGCCAATAATCGGCATTTACATCTTCGTAAGTAGCACCATGTCCTGCCCCTCTGGCAAATCCTCCCGGTTTATAGGAAAACGGATTGTGGGACTGGTATTCAAAAGGCCCCAATGGATTCTCACTTACATAAACACCATCACCATAACCACTGAATTCTGTTCCTGGTCCGCCATATTGCAAGTAATATTTGTTTTTATGTTTGGTTACAAAAGCACCTTCCATAAAAGGCTGTAAAAAAGTATTATCATTATTCTCACCAAAACGTTCCCAACCGTGTTCATGGTCGTTTAAAGAAATTAACGGAACTACCTCCCCTTCCGGTTGAAAGGTTTTACGATTTAATTTGACTCCATAAATGGGATATAAATTACTGGAACCATAATATTCATACACTTCATCTTTCTCTTTGTCCCAAAAAATTTGCGGGTCCCAAGCGCCTGCTTCCGATTTATGAACCAATTCTTTCCAATCATCTTTGGAGGGATTGGTGCTCATCCAGATAGGGAATTCTTTAGTATGCGTGGAGCCTACCACTAGCAAGGTATCGTTTACAAAAGACAAAGAGGGCGCACACAACTCATCATATACTTTGTGTTCTGGTCTGAGGAATTTTCGAGAAATAAATTTCCAATCGAGCATGTCTTTACTATGCCAATACCCCCATTGATTGGTAGAAAATAAATAATATTCCCCTTTAAAAAAAGTAATAACGGGATCGGCGGTTGCACGGTGTTTTCCCTGAGTAACGAAGTTTGGAATTGGGCAATACCCATAATCAATATTGATGGGATTGCAATAGGTTTTTTGCTGTGCATTTGCAGTCAAAAAAAAGCAAATAACAAGACTGAATAGAATGTTCTTGATGGTTTTCATTTTAATAGCTGGGTTTTATTCGTTTGAATTTTTACCAAAAGAGAACAAGCGGCTTTAAAAAAAATCCTGCAAGCTTTGAACACTTGCAGGATATCATTTTTATTTAATTGGTTCGAAGCTTATTGCTGTCCCTCCTCCTGGTGCCAAATTCAAATTGATTTTTGATTTGTTTGTAACCTCTACCACTCTAATTTTGTAAGCGATAGGATTTTTTTGCCAATCGGCATCTTTTGCGTCTTCATAAATAATGGCTTTATACTTTTGACCTTTAGTCAGGAAGTCTAATTTTATTTCTGATTTTCTGGCATTCTCATCGGTGATAGCACCAAGAAACCATGATTCCTTTCCTTTTGCTTTTCTGGCGATTGTTAAGAAATCTCCCGGCTCTGCCTGAAGAACTTTGGAATCATCCCAATCAACTGCCACATCTTTTATAAACTGAAATGCATCCGGATACTTTTCATAATTCTCCAACAAATCTGCAGCCATTTGGATTGGAGAATACATCGTCACGTACAAAGCCAATTGTTTAGCTAAAGTCGTGTGAACCTGTTCTGTTTTGTTTTTGTCATAATAGCTCATTTTGATTTCAAAGATTCCCGGTGTATAATCCATTGGTCCTCCCAGTAATCTTGTAAATGGCAAAATCGTTTCGTGCATTGGCGGATTTCCAACACTCCATGCATTGAATTCATTACCACGAGCCGCTTCTGCCGCCACATAATTCGGATACGTTCTGCCGTAACCTGTAGGTCTCGATGATTCGTGCGAATTCAACATTAATTTATTGTCTGCAAATCGTCTGGCAACAAAATTAAAGTGATTCACCATCGTCTGGCCATCATGAAACTCTCCGCGTGGGATAATTTTACCTACATAACCCGTTTTTGCCGCAGGATAATTGTATTTCTTCATCAAATCCAAAGCACGGTCTAAATGTCTTTCGTAATTAGCAACCGAACCTGATGTTTCATGATGCATAATCATTTTTATATTTTTTTCTTTGGCGTAAGCCGAAATAGCAGCGATATCAAAATCCGGATAAGGCGTTGTGAAGTCAAAAACTTCTTCTTTCCAGTTGCCATTCCAATCCTCCCATCCAACATTCCAGCCTTCCACTAAAACACCGTCAAACCCATTCTTGGCAGCAAAATCAATGTATCTTTTAGTGTTTTCAGTTGTAGCTCCATGTTTTCCGGAAGCTTTGGGTGCATCTGCAAAATTGGTTGCGTTTTGTGAACCGGCATAATCCCAAGTCGATTTCCCTACATGCATTTCCCACCAGATTCCCACATATTTCATTGGTTTAATCCAAGATGTGTCTTCAATTTTTGATGGTTCATTTAAGTTCAAAATCATTCTGGAACCTACAATATCTCTGGCGTCATCACTAACCATTACGGTTCTCCAAGGAGAAACACAAGGGGTTTGCAAATATGCTTTATCTCCAATAGCATTGGGTACTAATTCCGCTTTCAATTTGTAATTCGTTACATCGGCCTTCAAATGCATCACCGGATAATTGACAACAGCCGCTTCAAAAATATTCAGGTACAATCCCGATGGTGATTTCATCATCAAAGGCGTTTGAACCATATATTTTCCGGGAATCGATTTTACTCCGATTCCGTTATTCATATTTATTTTAGAATTGTCAATTTCAGACAATTTAGTCTCGTTATACTCATATTCATTGCTGTCAAAATCTCCCGGAAGCCAAAAAACTTTATTGTTTTCAGCCAAATTGAATTGGGTAACCTCATCGGAAATAATGAAATAATTCAAGTCCGCTTGTCTTGGAAAATCATATCTGAAAGCCATCCCTTCATCAAAAACCCTAAAAATGATATTCATTTTTACTTTAGATTCTTTGTTGATTAATGAGACCGTCAATTCATTGTAATGATTCACAATATTGGCCTGTTCACCTAAAACTGGTTTCCAGGATTCGTTGAACGTAGCCGTTTTTGAGGTGAGGATTTCAAAGTTGGCTTCAAGAGCCGGTTTTTCCTTTAATTTTATTCCCAAAGCGCTTTCTAAAACGACTGCTTTGTCTTTATAATTTACGGAATAAATGGGTTGTCCGTTGCTTCCTAATTTGAAATGTACGGCAATTTTACCGGAAGGCGATTGTACACTTTGAGCCTGTACTATCCCTAGGGTTAAAATGAGAAAAAGAGAAAATAAATGTTTCATTTTGTTTGGTTTTTTAGATTTGATAAAAGTAAATAAAATACTTGCTTTTACCCCTGTCGTTTCTAACAAATATGCCTTTTTTGTTAAAAAACCCTTCGGTAAAAAAACCGAAGGGATTCACCAAATAAACTAACCACATTACTTAATCAACTCAAAACTAAGCTTCTTGTCTGCATCTGAATTTGTGCCTACAAACACCTGAAAAGTGCCAGGTTCAGCTACAAATTGCAAATCAGAATTATAAAATTTTAAATCTTCAACGGAAATCTCAAAAGTTACCGTTTGTTTCTCCCCTTTTTTAAGGGCTATTTTTTGAAAACCTTTCAGTTCTTTAATTGGTCTGGTAACAGAACCAACCAGATCTCTTATGTACAATTGAACCACTTCTTTACCGTCAAAATTTCCGGTATTGGTAACATCAACCGTAACATTTACTTTCTCATTGAAATTCATTTTATCCGAAGATATTTTCAGATTTGAATAATCGAAAGTGGTGTAGCTCAATCCGAAACCGAAAGGAAATAAAGGTTCGTTTCTTTCATCTATATAATTAGATCTGAACTTTTCGAATTTTCCTTCTTTATTAGAAAGCGGTCTTCCCGTATTTTTTTGATTGTAATAAATTGGTACTTGCCCAACGCTTCTTGGAAACGTTGCTGTTAATTTTCCAGACGGATTTTCATCTCCAAATAAAACATCGGCAATAGCGCTTCCTGCTTCACTTCCTGCAAACCAAACATCTAAAATAGCTGGAACGGTAGCGTTTTCATCGTTTAATACTAATGGGCGACCATTAAATAAAACTAAAACAACTGGTTTTCCTGTTTTTAATAATTCATTCAATAAATCTTTTTGTGCTTGTGGAATTTCTAAATTGGTTCTACTGCTGGATTCTCCACTCATTTCAGCAGATTCTCCCAATGCAGCCACAATAACATCAGCCTGGTTTGCCACTTTTAAAGCTTCGGCTAACATTTCTTCTTTTGAACGTTTATCACGGTGCAAGGTTTTACCAAACATAGTGGCATTCGTCTCAAAAGTTTCATCATAATCTAAATTGCTTCCTTTAGCATAAAGCACTTTCGTTCCCGTACCTGCCACTTCTTTGATTCCTGCCAATAATGAAATTGATTTCTCCATATTAGTAGCCACACTCCAGGTTCCTGCCATATTTTCTTTGGCATCAGCCAATGGTCCAATAAGAGCGATCGTTCCTGATTTTTTTAGAGGAAGTAACTGATTCTGATTTTTTAACAGAACCAATGATTGAGCAGCCGTTTTTCTGGCTTCGGCTCTGTGAGGGTTCGTGAAAATTTCAGTTTTGGCTCTTTTCTCATCACAATACTTGTAAGGATCATGAAACAATCCCAAATCATATTTGGCATTCAAAATAAGACGCACCGCATTGTCAATCTGCTCTATGCTCACCTTTTTCTCATCCAATGATTTCTTTAAAGTAGTCAGGAATCCTTCGCCTACCATATCCATTTCAACCCCGGCATTTAATGCCAAAGCAGATACCGTTTGCAAATCGCCCATACCGTGTTCTATCATTTCTGGAATTCCGGTAAAATCAGTTACGACAAACCCTTTAAAACCCCATTGTTTTCTCAACACATCGGTCATCAACCATTTATTTCCGGTAGCTGGAATTCCGTCAATCTCGTTGAAAGAAGCCATCACCGAACCTACTCCTGCATCAACGGCCGCTTTGTATGGCGGAAAATAATCGTTGAACATTTTTATATGGCTCATATCAACCGTATTGTAATCACGACCGGCTTCTGGAGCACCATACAATGCAAAATGTTTCACACAAGCTAAAATGGTATTGTTCTTTGAAAGATCATTTTGTTGGTATCCGTTGACCATCGCTTTGGCAATTTGACTTCCCAGAAACGGATCTTCACCAGAACCTTCAGAAACCCTTCCCCAACGCGGATCACGGGAAATATCAACCATTGGAGAAAAAGTCCAGTTGATACCATCGGCACTTGCTTCCTTGGCTGCAATCTGGGCACTTCTTTCAATCAATTTCATATCCCAGCTACAGGATAACCCAAGTGGAATAGGAAATGTAGTCTCGTATCCATGAATCACGTCCATCCCGAAAATCAAAGGAATTTTCAATCGGCTTTTTTCGACTGCAATCTTCTGTACCTCTTTAATTTTTTGAACTGATTTGATGTTAAACAAACCACCTACTTTACCTTCTTCAATTTTCTTGGCAACATTAGAACTATTGGCCTGGCCAGTGGTAATATCACCGGATGTCGGTAAATTCAATTGACCTAATTTTTCATCCAAAGTCATTTTCGACAATAACTCCGCTACAAATTCGGTTTTAGGTTTAATTTTGACGGTTTGTTTGGTTTCTTTCTTTTGGCTGTAGCCAAAGAGTGAAAAACCAAGTAGGACTATTATTAATTTAGTATTCATTTTTTATTTTTTTATTTGTTTAAACATCCAGTCATAAATGTTTTGGTTGTCATATACTCTGGACCAACTATCATGATTGGCATCATCAAAAAGCGTTAGTTCAACATTCGCGTTACAGCTTTTTAATTTTTTATAAATGGTAATGGAATAATCCACATTCACCACATCATCAAGAAGTCCATGAAAAATTTGGGTAGGAATGTCCTTGATTTTACAATCTTCAATCATCGGAACTCTGTCAACAAATCCCGCAATCGGTACTAATGCCGCGAAGGTTTCCGGATGTGCAAAAGCAAGATTCCAGGCTCCCCAAGCTCCCATACTAAGACCGGTGAGATAAATTCTGCTGCTGTCAATATTGTTTTCCTTTTGGATTTTCAAAATCAAACGATACAATACTTCTTCGTTCCAATATTCATTCTCCGGACATTGCGGTGCTAAAATATAGCAATCCAATTCGTGCGTCTTCAAGTATTTAAAAGGCCCGTGCACTTTTACTTTCTCGATATCAGTTCCTTTTTCACCAGAGCCGTGAAGAAAAATAATCAAAGGCTTTTTTTCCTTGGTGTTCGCCGGAATATGTAATGCATAGCCTAATTCGTGTTTTTCTACGATCTCTGTTTTTATTTTTCCATTGACATCCGATTGTGAAAAGGAATTCAATGAAAATAAAAGAGCTATTACTATAATTTTATACTTCATTATTTTCTAAAAATTATATTTCCCGGAATGAAATCCCAGATTAAGCAATCCTTGTTTTACTTCAGGAGCATTCATGAACAATTTCCATAATAAGCCTGTACGGTGATTTTCAATCATTGGTGCAATGGTGCCTTGATCTATTGCCAGATAACGAGGAGTTACCCAATTATAATGTGGCGAAAAAGCATCATACGGTCCTGCAATTCCAACATAAGTACTTCTTTTTTCATCATACAAATAATGCAAAACCTTCATGCTTTCAACTGGTGTATAAGGAAAAGAAGATAGTGCAGCCGTTGGCGTAATTACCCCCAAATCATTGTCGGTATCATGAGCAGAATATCCCGTTGTTCCATCACTGTTTCGCGAATAACTCGCAGTGAGCCCCCAACATTTTTCAGAATAGCCTTTCCATTGTTTTGGATTGTCAATACAATACTTATTGATGATTTTAGCATGATTCTGTGTTAGTTCCCAATAATTTGCATACTTATCTGCTAATTGGGTAGGATCTAATCCTAAGTAAGAATATTGCGCCCAAAACAAAGGCCCAGCATTTCCGCTAACCGTATTGTATTTGAATATTAAAGGAATCCCATATTGAGTATTTCCTGTTCCAATAGCCCCGTTTCGTGTCCATCCTTCATGATAGGCTGCGGCAGGAATGGGATGCGTTGGAGAGGCGGCTCCCATAATATAGGCAATCAAACACTCATTGTATCCTTCTAATTTGAATTTCATCTCCCATTGATAGGTAGGAGACCAATGCCAGTACATGGCGTTTTCGCCATTAGTGTACCAACTCCATTCTACACCTTTCCATAAATTATCGGCTTTAGCAGCCAATGCTTTTTCTTGGGTGTTTCCGTTTTTGAAATATTCGCGCACGGCAATCAAACCTTGGCATAAGAAAGCTGTTTCTACTATATCTCCACCATCGTCTTTATTACCAAAACTAATAGCACGACCTGTAGTTCCATCCATCCAATGTGCCCAGGCCCCGTGAAAACGATCCGCTTTTTCAAGAAAATCCATGGCAGTGGTCATTCGGGTAACGGCTTCGGCTCTTGGAATAAAACCTCTTTCTACTCCAACAATCAAAGACATTAGCCCAAAACCAGAACCTCCGGTGGTTACTTTGTTGGCTTCGAATCCAGGGTTGTCTGTATGATAGCGTTCTCTACCTAATTTTGAATTTGGTTCAGCATAATCCCAAAAATATTTAATGGCATCTTTTTGAACTTGATCCATAGCTTCGGTATCTGTTAAGGCAGGAACTGGGGTAGTTGGAGTTGTTGGTAATGGAGTACCACCACTCTTACCTTCCGGTCCCGACGAAGAGCATGAACTAAAAAGATTCAAAAAAATAAATAAGTATATATAACTTTTCATTTTTATAAAATATAGTATTAATTACAAAAAAAATACACACCTGATTCTATGTGGATCAGGTGTGTAAAAGGATCCTTATCGGTTATCTTTTTCTAATAAGTATAAAGCTTTCACTTCATTGTCATTAAGAGCGATATCATACATCCTGAACTCATCCATAAGCCCTGTGTAGTTTAACATCCAGGACTCGGGTGCGTTCCAAGGTGCTCCCAAATGTTGTTGGAATCCACCGATAACAAATTTAGAAACATCAGAATTTGCTAATGCGCCATAACCAACACCTCCTGAATCAGGATTATCCGTATATCTTTTTGACATTCCTTCCGGCAGTTCCAGTTTAGCACCATCAACATACATACTGTAAGTAGAACTAGATGCATTGTAAGTCCAAACCAGGTGTTTCCATGTACCAAACATGCCAGGTAAAACATTTGTTCCATCGTGAACTATCCATTGACCAGACCAAGGAATACTTGGCGTAACATCTTTTTGAAGATGATTTTTAATCAACATTGTTTCTGCCGGGCCTGTACCTTCAATCATTGAAAAGATATTCCCCCAGAAATCGGATGTTTTTGGCAACATAAATAAAGATTGCGCACCTCCAGTATGTGGATTTGTATTTATCCACATAGAAACTGTGATATTCTTTAAATCAATCACCGAATTTGAAACCGTATTATAAGCAATAAAAGAACTTGCAGATCCTTTATAAGCCTGCCCTTTAATCCCTGTATCAAAGGTTACGTTTGTTCCAACTCCTCCTGTTAATCCGCTTTTTGAATCCGCTATATTTCCGTCAAAACTCAATTTTGAAATCAAATTAGAAGCCGCTACGTCGTCAGAGCTTTCATAACCTCCAATTGACTCGTAAGGAATTGGAGCGTTTACTTTATCTATACTATCCTCGTTACAGCTCACAAAAAATTGGGAAGCAATAACAGAAGCAAATAAGAAAACATATTTATTTTTTTTCATTTTTACTGTTTTTAAGAATTAATAACCAGGATTTTGTTGTGACAATCCATTTGCTTGTTTGATGAATGCATCTGGAATAGGAAACAATTCATGTTTTCCAGGAACAAATGTTTTACCATCAACTGCAAAAGCTGCTTGCGCCTGACCAGTTCGTACTAAATCAAAGAATCTGTCATGTTCAAAAGCCATTTCAACTCTTCTTTCTTTCCAGATTGCTGTTCTCACATCTGCTTGAGATACTGCAGTAGTATTGCCCAATTTAGCTCTTTTTCTGATTTGGTTCAACAAAGGAATAGCCTCTGAAGTCTGACCCAATTCGTTTAACGCTTCCGCTTTCATCAATATCACCTCAGCATATCTTAAATATTTGATATTTACGTCAGTTTCCCAGCCATTAGTATAGGCAGAAGAGTAAGCTTTATAGTTGTATCTAGGGTTTTCAACTGTTGTTGGTACCTCTCTACCATCGTACAAAGTTGTTCCTCTAAAAATAATGGTAGCATCTTTTCTGACATCACCTGCTTCATAAGCATTTACTAAACTTTGAGACGGTGTATTGAAACCCCAACCCCATCCACCAGCGCCACGAGCACCTTGGGTATTTGAGTAACCTGAGATTCCTTTGGCAGGAGTTGAACCTGTACCTTGAATTTCAAAAATAGACTCAGCATCATTTTCACCTGCCAATCTAAACATTACCGCATAATCCGGAACAATAGAATAGCCTGTAACCAAATTACAGTTGTCTATTACTTTCTGCCAGTTCTCTTGGTATAAATTCACTTTTGCCAACAAAGCATAAGCAGCTCCTTTTGAAGCTCTTCCTTTTTCTGAAGCAGAATAAGCCGATTTCACCGGTAATGCAGCAATCGCATCATTCAAATCATTCTCGATATAAGCATATACTTCATCTGCTGATTTACGGGTTAATTGCATGATTCTGTCTTCCTCTGAAGATGGATTTGGCAAATGATCAATGATAGGCACTCCTCCGTAACATTTCACCAAGGTAAAATACATAAAAGCTCTTAAGAATTTAGCTTCTCCAATTAATCTGGCACGTAAAGCCGGATCTGCCTTGTCTAATTGTGGAATGATATTTAATGCTTGATTACATCTGTTAATCCCTGCATAATTGGCATTAAAAGTACTTTCGGCAGAAGGATTTGATGCATTATACGTTAAGGCATCCAATACATCTTTATCCGTTCCTGTATCTCCGGGAGACGATCCTTTATCGGCATCATCAGAAGTGATACTGGAAAGACCAATCCATCCGAATGAAGTCATATCCCATTCTAAAAATTTACCGTAGATTGACGTTACAAAAGTTTTTGCTCCTTCATCATTGTTGAACAATTCTAAATCATTGGTAGAAATAGATTCGGTCTGATCAACATCCAAATAATCGCTTGAACATCCTGTTACAAAGTAGGCGGACAGTACAAACATTGATATATATATCTTTTTCATTGTATTAAAATTTTAAATTAGCACCAATAACAAACGATCTCAAAGTAGGATAGGCATCCAACTCAATCCCTTGAGTACCATAAGGATCACCATTACCATTTAATTCAGGAGAAAAACCAGAGAATTTCTGAGTGATAAATGGGTTTATGGCATTCACATATATTCTGCAAGAATTGATAAACGTCCCTTGTAATGGCAGTTTGTATCCCACAGTAATATTGTTGATTCTAAAAAAGTCTCCCGATTCCAAATAGTAAGTCGACGCTACCGGAACTTGATTGAATGGTGCCGGCTTTGAAGCAGTAGTATTGTTTACTGTCCAGAAATCTGTAGCCAATGTTTCTTCAATATTTTCCCCGCTAAAACGTTGTGCTTTTTTACCGTTGTACACTTCTGCACCAGAAGTACCGTATCCGTCAACTGAAAAATCAAAGTTTTTATAGTTCAATCCTAAACTAACTCCATACGTTGAAGTTGGCAAAATAGAACCTACATATTTTTTGTCAGTCTCTCCCAAAACAGCTTGGGTCACTTTATCACCTGCAGCATTGTAATATAGCATTTGACCATTTGTACTGTCAAAACCTGCATATTCATACATATAAAAACTACCCAATGGTTGGCCAATTGAAGAGTTATCCAATAATTTTGTCCATTGTCCGTTTCCAAGACTTCCACCATTAATTGGAGCTAGTGTAGCATTTTTTAAACTGGTCAATTCATTTTTGTTGTTAGAGTAATTCCCTCCTACCCAGTAGCTCAAATTATCAGTGATTCTATCATCCCAACGTAAAGCAACTTCAAAACCTTTGTTAGATACTTCACCAACATGCGCAGGAGAAGAAGTGCTGATACCTGAAGTTAGGTAAGGTCTGGTACTTAAAATAACATTGGTTGTCGCTTTATCATACACATCAAATGATCCTTTCAATCTGTTTTGCAACAATTCAAAATCCAAACCTACAGAAGCTTCTTCCGTAATCTCCCATGATAAACTTGGGTCAATTTGAGAATTAATAGTTGTTCCTTCATACAAAATTGATCCACCTAAGTAACTGCTAAGTCCTGAAGCATACGCTTGATTGTTAAGCGGTACATTTTGGTTTCCTAATTTACCCCAACCTCCTCTTAATTTTAATAAGTTGATCAGTTCTACATCAGCCATAAAATCCTCTTTGGTAATAATCCAACCTAAACCAAAAGCCGGAAAAGTTCCCCAACGATAATCTTCAGTAAAATTTGA